>Ga0209665_1000429_pt1 | contig 33631 bp, 35 predicted proteins | sample SaaInlV_200m_DNA_2_FD_184675 | JGI IMG/M metagenome (GOLD analysis project Ga0209665, IMG submission 184675) | Marine microbial communities from expanding oxygen minimum zones in the Saanich Inlet - Saanich Inlet SI074_LV_135m_DNA (SPAdes) (version 2) | ecosystem: Environmental > Aquatic >... | reverse complement strand
CTTCTCAGATTTAGAAAATTCATACTTTTTAACATCAATTCTAATACTTATACAATCTTTACAACCTTTACATTCAGGAACAAAGCTCATCTTCCCAAACCTACGCCATCCACGTTCTAAAAGACCATATGCCGTATTGGCATCACAGCCATGCTGTATTCTATATCTGGTATCTGATATTTTATCATCATAATAAGAACATTCTTTTTGTTCTTCTATGAATTCCATATCCGTATTTATATTTAACATATTATGATTATATCCAATATATGCTATGATACATATATAAAAGGATAAATAGTGCAATATATAAAATCAAAAATAGAATTACTCAAACATTCAAACTGTGCTTTAAATACTACATTCTTCCAGGCAGTAGAAGAAGTATTGATTTCAATAAAACCATTAATAGATACTGATCCTACTTATGCAAAACATTCAATTATTGATAGAATTTTAACACCAGATAGAATGGTTAAATTTAAAGTTACTTGGATGGATGATAATCAGAATATTAAGGTTAATACTGGATATAGAGTACAGTTCAATAATGCCTTAGGACCATATAAAGGTGGTTTAAGATTTCACCCTAGTGTAAATGAAGATATATTAAATTTTTTAGGATTTGAGCAAATATTTAAAAATTCACTTACTGGACTTCCTATTGGTGGTGGTAAAGGTGGTAGTGATTTTGATCCAAAAGGTAAATCTGACTTTGAAGTTATGAAATTCTGTAAGGCTTTTATGACTGAACTACATAAATATATTGGTCCTAGGATTGATGTACCTGCAGGTGATATTGGTGTTGGAGCTAGAGAAATTGGATACTTATTTGGTCAGTATAAAAAAATTACATCTACATATGAAGGTATTCTTACTGGAAAACCACATATGTTTGGTGGATCATTAATGCGTCCAGAAGCTACTGGATATGGATTAATATACTTTACTCAAAGAATGTTAGAAATAGAAGATAAAGAACCACTAAAAGATAAAATATGTACAGTTAGTGGCTCTGGTAATGTTGCTATTTATACAATTGAAAAGCTCTATAGTTTAGGAGCAATACCTGTTACATGTAGCTGTAGTAAAGGTATGATATATGATAAAAGAGGTATAGATCTAAACTTAATCAAAGAGATAAAATTACAAAGAAGAGGATGCCTTGAAGGATATTTAGAAACATATCCTGATGCTTCATATATTAAAATTGAAGATTATCCAAAAAATACTCATCCTGTTTGGGATATTCCTTGTTATGCAGCATTTCCATGTGCAACACAAAATGAGTTAACACAAGAAGATGCAAAAAAATTAATTAAAAATAAATGTACTGTAGTAGCTGAAGGTGCTAATATGCCAAGTACTACTGAAGCAATTAATCTTTTTCATAAAAGTACTGTTATGTTTGCACCAGCAAAAGCTGCTAATGCAGGTGGTGTTGCTGTTAGTGAATTTGAGATGTCACAAAATGCATCTATGACTCCATGGTCAGCACAAAGAGTTGATGAAAAATTAAAAGAAACGATGTTTAGTTTATGTGATAATGTATCTAGAACTGCTAAAGAATACGGTGTAACAGGAAATTATGTAGATGGGGCTAATATTGCAGGATTTAAAAGAGTTGCTGATGCTATGATCGCAGAGGGAGTTTAAAGTAAATAATTGAGTAAAATATTAGTATTATCTTTATTTATATCTGTAACATTACATCTACTTACATTTAGTTATTTTAATAGTAATGTTAAAATAACTAAAAAACCAAAACAGAGTACTACAAATAAAATAGTACCTGTAGGTTATCAACAAATTAAATATGTAAAACTTGTAAAGCCAAAACCAAAAGTTAAACCTAAAAAAATACAAAAACCTATAGAAAAAAAAGAACTAAAAAAGAAACCTAAAATTAAGAAGAAAATTCAAAATCCTATTCTTAAGAAAAAGGAAGTTTTAAAAGAAACTAAAAAATACATAAAAGTACCTCCTAAAGCAAAAAAACTTAATAAAGTTCTACCAAAAGCTATTCCTAAGGTAAATACAAAAAATATATTTGAACAACATAGACAATTAGTTAAAGAAAAACAAAAATTAAAAGAAAAGATAAAAGATTTAAAAGAGATAGAAAAACTAGATAAACAAACACAAAGTTATCTTAAATTGTATGGCCAAGAATATTTTACTTACTCAAAAGAAACAAAAAAATATTTAAATAATAATCTTAATAATATTGGTCGCATAACACAAATGTATTTAAGATATCCAAGAATATCAATAAAAACAAAACAGCAAGGTATGAATATAGTTCAATTCTTCTTGTATCCAAATGGTGATATTAAAGATCTTAAGATTATGAATGGTTCTGGATATGAAACTTTAGATAAGAATACAATCAAAACAATAAAATTAGCATACAAAGACTATCCTAGGCCACAAGAAAAGACTAAAGTTAAGATATATGTTTACTATAGTTTAAGATAAAGTATCCATATCTATAGAAGCTATAGGACTATCTATAGTATGTAAAAATTGCAATAATTTATTTATAGAGTTTGATCTAATTATTAAATCAAACCTATATTTATTTGCAATTTTATATATTTGTGACTCTCCAAACTTTACAATTTGAAGATATTCAATACTAGAAACGATATCTTTATATTTAAACATCTCTGATTGTGCTTTTGCCCCATTTATAGAAGAAAATACTATCTTTGCTAATCTGATTTTTGGTGGATACAGCATCTGCCTAAATTCTAATTCAGAATTTAAAAATTCCTCATAGTCACTTTCATTTAAATAATACTCGAAGAATTCCCTATTTTTAGTTTGTATTAATACTTCCCCATTATTCTTTCTACCACTTCTACCTGCTATTTGTATAGCTAAAGAGAGTGCATTTTCACGAGCTTTATAACTTTCCATATTTAATACAGAATCAATTCCTAAAATAATAGCAAGTCCTACATTATGATAGTCATGACCTTTAGATAACATTTGAGTGCCAACAAGTATATCAATTTTGTTTTTATTAAACTTATCAAGAATATCTCTTAGTTGTTTATCTGTTTTAACTTTATCACGATCAAATTGTCCAATTGTATTATTTGGTAATAATTCTGTAAGTTGTTCTGTAACTTCTGCCGTTCCTAGTCTAGAGTTTGTAATAATTCCTGTATTACATGAGGGACATTGTTCTGGTATCTTCTGTGTATAATTACAATAGTTACATTTTAAAGCTCTCATATTCCTATATAAACTCATACTTACGCTACAATAAGGACATTCTACTGCTTTTCCACAATCACTACATACTTGATATTTAAAGTTTGCACGAGTAGGTAAAAATATAATAATTTGTTTATTTTCATTGATTGTTTGGTGTATTTTATTAATTATTAAATCATTTAATTTTAATGGTGATTCATCAAATATAATATTATTTCGACTATTATTAAAAAATTTTGTTTTAAGTCTGAAATAAGGTATTTTATTAAATGAGCCTATAGATGGTGTAGCACTTCCTAATATAACTTGTATTTTATATTTATATCCAAGATATATACTTAAATCTTTTGCGTTATATCTTGGTTTTTGATCACTTTTATATGAATCATCATGTTCTTCATCAACAACAATAATTCCTAAATCTTTATATGGTAAAAATAATGCTGACCTTGCACCTGCAATTATATTAATTGTACCATCAAGAACACCATTTAAAATTTCTTGTTTTTTCTTTTTTGTAATTTTACTATGCCACAGAGCAACTGTTTTATCAAATACTTTTTCTAATCTACTTTGCATTTGTGGAGTTAGTGAAATTTCAGGCATCAATAATACAGCCTGCTTTCCTTCATTTATGTGCTTTTGAATTGATTTTATATATATTTCAGTCTTACCTGAACCTGTATTTGCAAATAATAATGAAGTGTTATTTGTATTACAAAAGTCATAAGCACTTTGTTGATCAGTAGAAAGTTCTATATCGCTTATAATATCATCGTTAGTATTTTCTTTATACTCAATATCTTTACTAAATGGATGATATAAGGAAAGTGCTTCACCCAAACTACATACATAATATTCACTAATAAACTTTGATACATCAATCATAAATTGACTATAGATATGTGGTAATATTACATCAATATCTTTACATTTAAAACTTGGCTTTTGGGTCTTTTTAATTACTACGGCATCAGATAATACTTTTCTTCTTTGTAATGATACTTGTACTTTAGTCCCAATTTCAATATCTACTTCACTTTGATATGTAAGATATTCTAGTGGTGATTTTAATAACGCTACTTTAAAATAAATCATTGTGTAATTTCTTTACATATATCTTGTTTTTTATGAGTACAATCAAATATTCCTGTATTAGAATCATATTTAAACTCTACATTACTTGTAGAAGTTAATTTAATTGTGTATAAATTGTTATTCTTACTCCACTGTGATGCAATATTTAATAAATCTAATATATTATCTATACTTGTAGGATATGTGGCTATAGAGGCTTTTAAAAGTTTATCTTCTTTATATTGAATAATATTTGATCGTATCATAGAGATATCACTTCTTACTTTTAGAATATTTGCACTATTTAAGCTATCAATAAATTTTGGTATAGCTACACTAGATAAAATAGCTAAAACAGAAATTACAAATATTATTTCTAATAACGTAAATGATTTTTTCATATAATAGGTAGTGAATCTACTATATTTTCTAATTCTTTTTCATATTGTACAAGCTTATGTGTTTGTTGAATATATGCTGTTAATAATGCTTTTGTATCTATGTTTTTATTTGTAGGGATATATTTTTCTAACTCTTTTTGAAGAGTACCATCAGTATCAGCTCCAATATTTACTGTATATGCTTCATTATTTATATAAAATGTAATTTTTTTAGTCATTTTCACTCTCTATTATATCTAAGATATCAATATCATTTTCTTTTGCATATTTAGGGTTTGATAGTGTCTTATCAATAGTAGAAAGCATATCTTCACTTCTCTGAAGTAAATGATTATTTTCACTATTAATATTATCTAATTCAAGCCTTAGACTTTGATTTTCATCATGAAGTCTTAAAAGCTCTTTATTCATACTATTGATTTTAGATTTTAATATATTTAATATACTCATAACTTAACTATTAACCTTTTCTAAATACCCTATTAGCATCTCTTTTTGTAGTTTTCTTAGATCTTTTTTTACCAGAGTTATCATCTTTTCTTTTTGGCGCCTTTAAACCTTTTCTTTCACTAAGAGATTTTTTCTTCATCTGTCTTTGTCTTGGTTGTCTATCTTTTAATTCAAACTCTTCCAAAACTTCTCTTTTAATACTAAGTTTTAAGTTTCTTTCAATCTTTGTAAACTTATTATAATCAGATGTAGTTAATAGCGTAATAACAACACCTTTTACATTTGCACGACCTGTACGCCCTACTCTATGAGTGAATTCATCAGTTTCTTCTGGTAATTCATAATTAATTACTAATGGTAATTCTTTAATATCAATACCACGACCAGCAATATCAGTAGCTACTAATACTTTAGCTTTTTTTGCCCTAAATTGTTTAATATTTTGCGTTCGTTCTTTATAAATAATATCTCCATGAAGACCAACAGCATTAATACCTTTTTTCTGTAAATAAGAAGTTACTACATCTGCTGTTTCTTTCATATTTACAAATACAAGAATTTGTTCAAATTCATCAGAGCTTGCTATATGAGCTACAAGTTCATCTTTTCTTTTTTTATCAATTTTAATAGCTCTATGCTCAATTAAATTTACAACATCTCTTCTATTTGATACTTCTACAGATACAGGATCATGTAAAAATTCTTTACCAAGTTTTTTGATATTTTGAGAAATTGTTGCTGAAAACATCATAATTTGTCTTTTTGGTGAACAATGAGAAAATATATATTCTATCTCTTCTAGGAAGCCTAATTCAAGCATAGTATCAGCTTCATCTAAGGCAATCATATTAACACTAGAAACATCAATAACCTCTTCTTTTATCATAGCTACTAATCTACCAGGAGTAGCAACAATAATATCAATACCAGTAGATAGTTTTCCAACTTGTGAACCTTTTGAAATACCACCTTGGATTTTTGTATGTCTAACTTTTAAATGTTTACCATAACCATCAAGTGCTACAGATATTTGATCAACTAGCTCTCTTGTAGGAACAACAATAAGACCACGAAGTACTCTATTGTTTGGTTTAATCATTTTTGAGATTTTCTCAAGCATTGGAAGTACAAATGATGCAGTCTTACCTGTACCAGATTTTGATGCAGCAATTACATCTATACCTTTGTTTACAATAGGTATTACTTTTCTTTGAATCTTTGTTGGATTTTCATATCCCTGCTCTTCTATAGCTTTTATAATGTTTTGATTTAAATTTAATTTTGTAAATGTATTAATAATATATCCTTATTTAGACTACATAATAGCTAAATTTAGCTTATTACTAATCTAAATTGATATAATGGAATATGATCAAAACTAAACACTCACTTATTACAAGTATATTCGTTATTTTATTTACTTACTATATATTTTTACCACTACCAAAGATAATCAATATAATACTTGATGAATATATAATAATTTTAATAAATATTTTATGCATACCTATTTTAGTATATTTTACAAAAAAGATAAAAGGCTTCCCTATAATTGAATATATTCAAAATATTGATACATTACCTATAAAATCAACATTTATGTTCTTTATTTTATTTCAATGTGTAGACTTTTATTATGAAAATGGATTTATTGGAATGATATCTTTATGGTTTATGTATTGGGTATTTGCACTATTACTATGGCAAGTAACACATATCATTAACTTTTACAAAAATTATAAATTTTATAAAGAAATAATTAAATGAAGTTAATATTTAAGATATTTACTATAGTAATTGTTTTATCAATTGTACTACTTGGATATATTTCATATAACAATAATCAATTTGATGGTGAAAATCTTCCAATACAAATTCAAACAAAACTAAAAGAAAAAGAATATCATATACGAAAGTTAATTATTGAAAAATATAATATGGATATAAATATACCTATTATTATCTCTAATAAGATACCAGATAATCTATTTGGTTTGGCTTCTTACGATAATAATCATATTAAAATTATTTTAAATAAGAATAGATTTCAAGAAAGTGAAGAATATATGATTAACTATGTTTTACCACATGAGTATGCACATGCAATGATGTTTATATTTAAAGACTTTACAAATGAAAATAGTGGTCATTCTCAAAGATGGCAACAAATTTGCTTAGAACTTGAAGGTAAAAAATGTGATAGATTTGTCAAACATAATGACATAGTAATGGGTAAATTAGGGTCTATTTATTAAAATATACCCTTTATTTTAAGACCAAAGTTTTTTACTTTGGAAGTCTAGAGCATCAGAATAGCCAGTCTCTAAGTATTTCATAAATTCTAACTCACTAAAGTTATCATTTAAAAGAGATAGCTCATCAGCAACTTCAAGTTTAGAATTATTTTTACTCTCTATCTTTCCTAAAAACCATAAAGCTAAAAAGTTTGCTGATAAATGATTTAAAATATTTTTAGAGAAATCTTCAAAGTCATCATATATACTATTTTCAAAGTCATCTATAATTACATCTATTACTTCTTCTAAACTATGTAATGGCACTGATTTAAATACTTGTTTTGCAACTTTCTTTCCAAAACTATATTCTCCACCTAAATATAATCGTGCAGTCTTTTGTGAATATCCATATATTGAAGATCTTAGCCCTACAAACCCTATATCACTATGTTGATGTTTTGCACAACCTTTTAAGCATCCTGAGAAGCCTATAAGTATTTTATATTTTTCTATTCTTTCTAATGGTAAATATTGTGTTTCATCTTTTATATTCCAATATGAATATGGACAAAATTCACTACCAGCACATGATAATACTGTTCGATTTATATTTTGATACAATAATGGGAAATTTTTCTCTTTTAATCCAAAAATATATAATTGTTGATCTGTACCAATTCTTATTTCATAGTTATTTTCAAAAGATATATTTGCTATATTAAGTAATTCTTCTGCAGAAATCTTTGAGAAATTTGTGTGATAACAAAAAGAATATGTACCATCTTTAAGTTCTTCATATTCTTCAAAAACAGTTTTTTCTAAATATAAAATACCTTTACTATTTAAATCATTTTGATATTCTTCTTTTATATGTGATTTAAATTGTTCTATGCCTATCTCTTCAAGAAGATGGAATAATCTAGTTCTATTTCTATGTTTTCTAAGTCCATATTTATTAAATGCAATAACGAAAGCTTTAAAAAAGTCAACAACTTCTTCTTTTTCTAAAAATATATTTACATCTTGTGCAATTTCTGTATTTTTACCACCCATATAAACATTAAACCCATATACATTATCTTTTTTTGCTAATGCAAAATATAGATCACTAGCGAAAAATGAACCACCATTTGCATATGAACCTGAAATCCCTGTAGATACTCTTCTTGGTAGCATTCCAACATACTCAGGTACTTCTAAAATAAATTCTTCCATTTGTTTTACATATGGATAAACTTCTATCATATTATATTTACCACAACCGTCAAAGACATCACTTGCTATATTTCTAATATTATCACCAAATGTTTGCCAAGAGCTTACACCTAAAGCATCAACCTTTTTAAATACTTCTATAACATTATCTTCATCTAAGCCATGTAATTGCATACCGGATCGAGCTGTTAGAAGTATATATAGCTTATATTCAGTTACTATTTTTGCAATTTCTAAAAGATTTTCATTTGATATTCTACCTGCTGGTAATCTAAGTCTTAACATAAACTCATCATCTGTAAGTTCATTATTGTATATACCAAAATCTTGGAGGTAATAACGATCACCTTTCCCTAAAGAATCCATATATAAAGTATCTAGTTCTTTATAAAAATCAATAGGCCTAAGGTTTAGTTTTTGTTTTTCAATATTATTTATATCTTCTTGCTGTTCTTGTGTATCCATATTAAATGGTTTAATAGTGGCTTTACTCATATATAAATCCTTAAAAAACATAATTTTATAGATTTTATCTTATTAGAATATTTTTTTATTGATTTAAATCAAAATAATAAAGATAAAATCTACTGTAGCTCTATTGTGGACCTTTTGATAAGCATAAATTTACTGCCTTTACAAGTTGAGTTGGTAAAAATGGTTTAGTTATCCAACCTACTGCTCCATTACTTTTTGCTTTTTGCTTACTCTCTTCATCTGATAAAACAGATAATACTAAAACAGGTATATTTTTATACTTATCTAATTCTTTCAATTTAGATATAAGTTTAAAACCATCAATTTTTGGCATATTTATATCTGTTATTATTAAATTATAATTATTTTTAATAGACATTTCTAAGGCTTCTTTACCATTTACAGCCGTATCTATATTATCTAATCCACTATCCTTAAGTGCGTGAATTAATAGATCAAGTAAAATTTGTGAATCATCTACTAATAAGATATTTTTATTATACATACACCATCCTTCTTTAAAACCAAAATTCTTCTTGATTACAATGTATATTATATTCCAAAGAACGTTTTTTCTTTGTCTTTTCAAGAGTTTTCTGAAGACTACTTGAGTCAAAATTATCTGCATACATAAAATTTTCTATTGTTATAATTAGGGATTCCAAAGATCTTTTAGATAAATCTAGTTCTTTTGAAGTTTTTATTAAATTTTCTCTTTGACAATAATTTATTGCTAATGAATAAACTAATTGATAAAGTTCATCTGGATCAGCTGGTTTTTTAACATAATAAATATTATCTTTTAAATGCTCAATGAATTCTTCAGATTTTTTATCTGAATATGCTGTAGATATTATAATATTAATATTTGGATCAATCTCTTTTATTTTTAAAGCGGTATCAAATCCATTTAAATCATTAGGCATTCTCATATCTATAATACATACACCTATATTTTCAGTATCTTCATCTAAAAATATTTTCTCAAACTCTACAATTGCTTCACTACCTTTTGTAAAAGATCGTACATCAAAGTTAATTAATTCAGTTGCAGATGACTTATTGTCAATTACACCATCATAATTATTATCTAATAGTGCAGATAGTGCATCTAGTCCAAATGATGCAACATCAATTTTTGAAGGAGTTAAAATATCCTCATATACTTCTAATAAACCAATTTCATCATCTATACACATTACTTTTGGTGATTTATTTATACTCATATTAGTCCTTTATATCTTTAATTTTTACAATAACACTAGCTCCAGTAGAAATACCATCACTTTTAATTGAAATATCTCCACTACTTTCGTGTATAAAGTTTGCAAATGAATGAAGTCCTAGTCCATGCCCATCCACTTTAGTCGTAAAACCTCTTTTAAAAATCATCTCTTTATGTTCAGAAAGTACTCCCATACCATTATCAGTGATTGTTATTAAAACAAATTCTTTTTGTGTTGTATCATTATCAATATCTATTTCAAAGAAAGTATCATCATCTATAAATTTTTCTATAGAACAAACTATATCTTTTGATTGTATATATCTTTTTCGTATAGCTTCATCACAGGATTCAATACCATTTTTAATTATATTCATAAATCCATTTGTAATATGTACTTTATCAGCTAATATAGATATATCTTTATTTTCACAATATATATTAATATCTAAACCAAGAGTCTGTGATAAATTGATCATTAAATCATATACATTTATATTTTCTAGTTTTGAAGACTTATATCCTGACTTAGAGTTATTATAAATTGCTTGTTGATAAGATATTGTAGTTGCTATATCTTCTACACTATCATTTAATTTTTTAAATTGAGAGTTTAAAATATTATCAATATTATCAATAATAGATGATTCAAAAATCATTAAAGCCATTTCTATGTTCTTTTTCTCTTTTTTAAATTTATCTTTATGCTCATCTTTTATTAAAGACTCTAAATTTCCAATTTTATCTTTAACCATTTCTAAATAATTTGCATATTCTTTTATTGGAGTTAAAGCTAATTTTACTTTTTGAAGATTTTGTTGTATCACAGGAATTGAATTACCTATATTATGTAAGTATTCACTAGTAACATCAAATACTCCTTGCTTATAGGCTAATTCATAGGTAGCTTCTTTTAATTTTACATGTAAATCAACAATATGTGTAATATTAACAATTGATATAATTTTTTTTGTTTTTTCTAAACTAAGAGATGTCCATAAAAGTATAAAGTATTTTGTATCATTTTTACTCTCCAATGAGACTTTTAAAATTTCATTTTCTAATTTAGTATTTAGAATATCTAGCCATGTTGTTGATAAACTTTCATTTTTATATATTGTGTTAAATGGTATACTTAATATATTTTTATCATGACTAATAAAGTCATCAAATATATTATTGAAATATTGATTACTATCAACAATATTATTATTAGCATCAATATTTACTAAAGCAACTCTACTACTAGATATATTTTCAATAATATCTATACTTTCATCTTTAACCATGTTAAAAGTCCAATTTATATATTGTATCCCTTGAAATATATAAAGAGGCTTAATTTATACTTTCCAAAAAGTATTGCAAATTGCAATACTTTTTAAAAAATTTTATATTTTAAGATAATATTTTTTTATGAAAAGATTTATAGAAATACTAAATAACATTAATAAAGATAATAACCATACAAAAAGTTATAATAAGTTAAATCAAAATAAAGATAATATTATAAATAAAACTATTATTGATAATGCATTAACATATCATTATTTAACAAAACAAAAAGGTTATATAAATAGCTTATGATGGAGACATTAATTACAATAATTATTTTAATAGTTATTAGAATAATTTACAAAGTGAATAATCAAAAAGATCATAAAATTCAATTTGATTTATTAGAAGATAGAAAAATTATTAAATTAAGAAAGAATAGATAGGCACACCTATAAGCCGCGTCTTGTATTGGACAATAATTTATCTAGCTCCTAGATTACTCTAGCAGTCGTGCGAAGAGGATCACTGTGAAGTTTTACCACTCTCTTCTTGCTACTGGTTGGGTTTACAAAGCACTAATGATTACTCAAAAGTCTGGTAGGCTCTTACTCTACCGTTTCACCCTTACCTTGAGAATCAAGGCGGTTTACTTTCTGTTGCACTATCCCTTAGGTTACCCTAGCCATTATTTAAATGGAACCATACTTCACTGTAGCCCGGACTTTCCTCTTAAAATACTAATATTTCAAGCCATTGTCTGGTGTACCTAGCCAGAATATTACCAGATACATAGTTAAACTATTCTTTTGCCCTTAAGACAATCAATCCAGGCTTATTTTTCATATATTCTATAAGCTTTATAGTCACAACTTTTTGATTTAATTTTGAAGATGATGCATGTCGAAAATATACATTTTTATCTTCTTTTATTAAAATACCTACATGTGATACATCTAATCCGTTTAGATTTGTATATATTCCTATATAATCACCAGTCTTTAATTGACTTAATACTTTTGGTGTTATATATTTTGTAGGTATATATGAGATATCTCTTTTAATAATTGGTATATCGTCTAAATATTTTGATTTAATATCTTTTTTATTTAGTTCTTTTGAAATTGTTATAGCTTTTTTATTAGATATTTTATATGTAATATCTTCAAAATTATTATTAATAATCCAATCACTAAAGAAATGATTTCTATTTTTATATGATATTTTAGAGTCTTTATATCTAAGTTTTTGTAGGTTTAATTCAAATGCATCTATACTAATTGACCTTCTTATAGATTCAATATAATCAATATATGTAAAACAATCAACTCCCCTAAAATCTATTACAAACTCTTCTTTTGTATAGCTATTACCTATTAATGTGTTAGACAAATAAGGTTTATTGATAAAATATTCTGATATTTGCGAAGGATTGTTATTTTGTAGTATTTCTTGGAATTGAGCCTTATTCCAAGAACCAAAGTTAATTACTTTTGCATGTATATATAGTATTAAAACAAAAGAGATTAAAAGGATATTTTTCATATTAATTTATCCTAATAAATCCTGAATTACAGTTTCTCGTTTAGTTGTTTCTATTCTTTTACATGCAGTTGTAAATGCTTCTTCTTCCCCTACTACATAACACATATTTTTTGCTCGTGTAATTGCTGTATAGAGTAGCTTTGTATTATGCATAATAAAGTGTGAAAAAGTCATAGGTATAAGTGCTGTATCATATTCCATACCTTGTGTTTTATGAATAGTAAGACAATATGCAAGTGATATTAAATTTTGTAACTCATCAAAGTCATAAAATACTACAATATCATCATTTGGATAAAGCACAATAGCCTTAGCTTCGTCAAAATCAAGCTTTATTATCATCCCTAATTGTCCATTAAATATTCGTTTTTCAAGAAAGTCAATACTACCTTCTCTATACATATTCATAGTTTGTGCTTTCATATTTGTATTTTTGATATGAATTACTTTATCAGCAACTTTATACTCATATAGTCTAGACTTAACACTTTTACCACGATTTGAATTAAATAAGTTTTGAAGATGTTTATTTAGATTTTCAACACCTAAAATTCCACCTTTCATAGGTGTAATTACTTGAAATAGTGTAAGAAACTTAGATATATTCTTCTGCTTAATAAGATTGTATGCTTCTTTTAAATAATCACTACTAATATTTAAAATTGAGCTTAATATTTTATCTGTATTATCTTCTCGTATATTTGAGAACTCATTTGCTCCCATAGCTGCTTTATTAGAATAATAATTATCAATAGAAACATCTGCAAATTTAAAATCATCATACTTTTCTTTAAATTTAGGTACTTGACCACATCTAATATCATTTGCAATAGTAGCAATTGCTTGGTGTTCATTTTGTCTATATATCTTCGTAAGCTTACACACAGGTGATAATTCAAACTTCATAGCATCTGCTAAGATATCCCCTGCTCCAATAGCAGGTAACTGACCATCATCACCAACTATTATAAATATTGTGTCATCTTTAATCTTTGATACAATCTGATAAAACATAGTCGAATTTACCATAGATGCTTCATCTAAAAGTACAACTTTATATTCTAAGTAGTCTTTTTCTTTTGAAGAAAGTAAAAGGGATTGAATTGTACTACTTTTATATCCTGTAGTATCACTAATTCTCTGACTTGCTATTCCACTTAGTGCAATACAATGGATTTCATCATATCCATACACCTCTTCTAGAAGCTCTAGTAATGCTCTTGATGATGTAGATTTACCTGTACCAGCGTAACCTACTAGCATTAAAGTATTATTACCGTCATTTATTAAAGATACTGCTTTCTTTTGCTCAGTACTTAAAGTAAATCCAATAGTTTTCTCTTTTTTTTCTAACCATTGATCAAAATCATTTACTATAATATGTTTTGGTGACTTTTGTCGTTTTTCAAAAAATTCTATTATCTTTTTCTCTGCATTGTACAGCATACTTGGTGCATATCTATGTTGAGATGTTTTAAATATCTCACTATGTCTTACCATATGATTTATCGTATTTTGGTATAGTTCATTTTCTTTTTCAAATCCTAAGGCATCGTCAAGAAGCATAAATATTTTCTTCTTTCCAATAGAACTATTTCCATTTGAATTACAATATTCATTTAATATGAAATTTAAACATGCAGATATTCTAAATTGTGATTTTTTATCAATACCAATAGCTTGAGCTATTTCATCTGCTTTTTTAAATCCAATACCTTTAATATTTGTTAGGATATATGGATTTTCTTCAATTTTATCTACCATATTTTCAACAGCACCAAATACTTCAAATATCTTAGTAATAAGATTACTAGTAACTCCATATTTTGAAAGGTAAGAGCCTAATTCCCTCATATGTTTAAACTTTTGCCAGCTATTTATAATAGTAGTTAGCTTTTTCTCTTTGATACCTTTTTCATTTAAAAGTTTATTAGGGTCATTATCTAAAATATCTACAAGTTCTTCTTCACTATATTTTTCTAATAGTGCTTTAGCTACAGCTTTTCCTACACCTTTTACAATCTTTGTAAGGAAAAAATAAAGCTCAGCTTCTTGAATTTCAAGTGTAATAAACTCAAATTGAGCTCCATATTTTTTATGAGTAGTCCAATCACCTGTCATGATGATCTCTTCACCCACAAGCTTCTTAAGATCAGTATCGAAATAATTACCACAAATTTTTTGATCATTTTCAAGTACAGCAATACAGTATCCATTTTCAGTATTTGAATATAATACCTTTTTTAAAACACCTGTTAAATTTAATATCTTTTTCTGTACCACTATTTAATATCCATCATAAAATTTATTTCTTCTTTTTAATTTCGTTATTGTATCTAAAATTGATTATTTTTCTTAAAAATCCAATGGACTTTTAATATCATCTTTATTTAGTTCTTTTACTACATGGGTATATATCATAGTTGTTTCAATGCTTTTATGCCCAAGTAATTCTTGGATACTTCTTATATCTGTACCATTTTGTAAAAGATGTGTAGCATAAGAATGTCTAAAAATATGTGCTGATACTTTTTTATCTATATCACATTTTTTAACTGCATTTCTAATATTTCTTGAAAATGTAGCTTCCAAAATATGATGTCTTCTTATCACTTCACTTCTTGGGTCTTTTGATACTTTATTCATTGGAAATAAGTATTGCCACTTTGTTTCATATTTTGCTTTAGGATATTTTTTACCAAGTTGATATGGTAACTCTACTGTACCAAATCCATCAATAATATCTTTTTGATGTATCTCTTTTACTTTTTGCACTTGAATTTTTAATTCATCTTTTATTTTAAGTGGAAGTGGTACTATCCTATCCTTTTGTGATTTACTATCCCAAATATAAAGTTTATCATAACCAAAGTCTATATCTTTAATTCTAATATTTAAAAGTTCACTCATTCTTAGACCACAACCATACATCAACTTTAACATAACTTGATATATACCATTTACATTTAAAATAATTTGTTTTACTTCATCAATTGTTAATACAACTGGAATATGCTTTTTTTGTTGAGCCCTTAATGCTTGAATATTTTCATCTTGCATTGATTTATTTAATATCTCTTTATATAAAAATAGTATTGCATTAAATGCTTGATTTTGAGTTGTGGGAGATACCTGATTATCTACTGCTAAATGAGTTAAAAATTGTTCTATCTCAACTTTACCCATATCTTTAGGATGTCGTTTATTATGAAATAAAATATATCTTTTTGTCCAACCTAAATATACTTGCTCTGTTCTCAAACTATAATGTTTAAATCTAATTTTATCTCTAAGTATTTCTAATAATTTTTTACCCATTTTATACTCCTAGTATATCTAACATTTTGTATGACTATTAAGATTTTAGTATAATAGTAATACATAATGATTGGCTATTACGTATATACCTTAATAGTCATATATTAAAACTATAACTAATTTTATTTATTTTTATAAAAAACATTGCAATTTGCAATATTATTTACTTATATTTCATCTAAATACTTAATTCATGGGCTTTATGGTATTTTTAATAGTGTACATTTTAAATGCTATACTATTAACTTATTTTCATGGTATTTGATATATAATGTACCTACAATAAATAGTTATTTTTTAGTAATTATGATAAAGTTTTATCTATAAATCCAATTATAATCTATATACTTTTCATATTTATGAAATATTAGACCATAGTAAAATCCAAAAGATATAAATAACAGATTAAATTTGGTATAATCCTTTTTTTAAAGGTTAATTAATGACTAAACAACAAGCAATACTAAACTTAGATAAAGTAATAACAAAAACAGAATTTTCAAGACTTCAAGTAAGTGATCACCACATTGTTCAAACTGTAGCAATTAGTAAATATTCAACAACAGAGGATATTGCAGTATTATATGAAGCAGGTCAACGAGCTTTTGGTGAAAATAAAATACAAGACTTAAAAGAAAAATCACAAGCACTTGAAGAGTTACCAATTCAATGGCACTTTGTAGGTTCTTTACAAAAAAATAAAATCAACAATCTTATTGATCTTAGCCCAACTTTAATGCACTCATTAGATTCACTTGAGTTAGCACTAGAATTAGATAAAAAACTTTTAGCTAAAGGTAAAAAGATGAGTTGTCTTTTACAAATCAATTCTGCTAATGAAGATACAAAATCTGGATTTACACCTGATGAAGCAATTGATATGTATAACAAAATTAAATCTGAATGTCCAAATATTAGACTTAAAGGTGTAATGTCAATTGGTGCACATAGTGAAGATAGAAAAATAATAGAAGCAAGTTTTAAAACTACAAAAAATATATTTGATAAACTTGAAGATGCTACAATTTGTTCTATGGGTATGAGTGGTGATTTTGATATTGCTATTTTAAATGGTTCTAATATGATTAGAGTTGGATCAGCTTTATTTAGTGAAGTAAAATAGGTATATAAAGTGAAAATTGCATTTATTGGAGATATAGTTGGTCGTCCTGGACGAAAAATAATATCACATCATTTATCAGCAATAAAAGATGAATATGGTATCGATTGTGTAATTGCAAATGGTGAAAATGCAAGCCATGGATTTGGATTAACAGTAAAAAATGCAAATGAACTATTTAAATATGGTATTGATGTAATTACAGGTGGAAATCACACTTGGGATAAGAAAAAAGATATTCTAGTATTACTTGAAGACAATAGAGTATTAAGACCAGCTAATTATCCAGAGGGTGTATCTGGTAGTGGTGTTGGTATTTACGATATCAATGGTACTAAACTAGCTGTAATTAATCTAATGGGTTTATACACTATGCCTCAATGTGAAAATCCATTTAATATAGCTATATCAATTGTAGAAGATTTATTAGCACAAGGTATAAAACATATTTTCTGTGATTTTCATGCTGAAGTAACTGCTGAAAAAAGAGTATTATTTATGATATTAAAAAATAAAATTAGTGCTATGTGTGGGACACATACTCATGTAGGTACAGATGATTTACAAATAATAGATGGTACATTTTATCTTACAGATATTGGTCTTACAGGGTGTTGTGATAATGTAATAGGAATGGAAAGTACTGTGCCTGTTAAAAAAGCACTTACAGGATTAGGTGGTCATTTCAAAATACCAAATGATTGTAAATCAATCTTACAAATGGCTATAATTGATATTGATGATATGGGTTTAGCTAAAGATGGATTAAAAATAAAACTATATAGTGATGGACAAAGAGTAATATCACAAGCTTATAAAGCTAAATAATTAAAAGGGATTATAATGGAAAACGATAACAAACAACAAGATATAATTAAAATGTTTAATGAAATAGCAAAAACTTATGATATTGCTAATAGAGTTCTTAGTATGGGTATTGATAAAACATGGCGAAGAGCTGCTTGTAATCTTAGTTTCAAACTATATGGTAAAGAAAAATTAGACAAAATTGTAGATGTTGCTTGTGGTACTGGTGATTTAATGATTGATTGGGACAATATCGGTAAACAAAATGGTATTGAAATTAATGATATTATTGGTATTGATCCAAGTGTTGGAATGATGGAAGTTGGTAAAACAAAAATACCAAATAGAACATTTATCGAAGCAGGTGCAGAAAAACTACCACTAGAAGATGAAAGTGTAGATTTTATCTCAATATCATATGGTATTAGAAATGTAGTACAAAGAGAAGAAGGACTAAAAGAGTTTGCAAGAGTTCTTAAAAAAGGTGGATTAGCTGTAATTTTAGAATTTACAAGAAATGATAAAAATAATTTTACAAGTAATTTAACTAAATTCTATATGAATAATATTATGCCAACTATTGGTGGATTAGTTTCAGGGAGTAAGGAAGCATATACTTATTTACCAGAATCAATAGAAGCATTTATTACAAGTGATCAAATGGTTGAAGAATTAAAAGCAGTTGGATTAGAACCTATTTTTGTTAAAGGATATTCTTTAGATATGTCTACAACTTTTATAGCTCGTAAGATATAGATATTGCAACACCCTATTTCTGTATCTGATTTAAATAATCAGATAAAAGGTTTACTTGAAACAACTTTTTCTTCTACTTATGTAGAAGGTGAAATATCTAATTTAACTTATCATAACTCTGGTCATATTTATTTCTCAATAAAAGATTCAAAATCAACTATTTCATGTGTTATGTTTGCAGGAAATGCTAGATACTTAAAGTTCCAACTAGAAGTAGGAATGAAGATAATCATATCTGGAAGTATCACCGTATATACTCCAAGAGGAAATTATCAACTTCTTTGTAAGAAAATAGATCCAAGTGGAGTAGGATCATTAGCATTAGCATATGAACAATTAAAAGCCAAACTACAAACAAAAGGCTACTTTTCACAAGATATTAAAAAAGTATTACCAAACTATCCAAAAACTATTTGTATTGTTACATCAAATACAGGTGCAGCTATTGAAGATATGAAAAAAATAGCACAAAATAGATGGCCACTTACAAAATTAATTTTAATTCCTACTTTAGTACAAGGTAATGGATCACAAGAAGATATAGTAAACTCAATACAAATAGCAGATAGATTAAATGTAGATATTATAATTGTAGGTCGAGGTGGTGGAAGCATCGAAGATCTATGGGCATTTAATGAAGAAATTGTTGCTGATGCAATTTATAATGCAAATACACCAATTATAAGTGCAGTTGGACATGAAAGTGATTTTGTAATATCAGATTTTGTAGCTGATATAAGAGCATCAACACCATCAAATGCTATTGAAATATCATTACCAGATATAAATGAACAACAATTATATATAAATGAGCTACAAAATAATTTAAATCATAGATTTAAAACTATTATATACAATAAAGAACAACAACTAGTAAATCTAAAACAATCATTTTCACAGCATTCATTAGAAAATAAATTTATTTTTATACAAAAACAAATAGATGATGTTAAACAAAACTTTAATCATTATTTTCAACAAATCTTAAATCAAAAGCAGTCTTCTATAAACCTTTTAAAACAAAACTTTCAAGCTAATGATCCTAAAAATAAAAACTTTGGAAATATGGTACAAATATCAAAAGATGGTAAACTAACAACTCTTGAAAATATAGATAAAGGAGATAATTTACATTTACAAACATCAAATCTTGATGTAACTGTAAATGTAGTATCTAAAGAAGAGATTTAAATTAGTAAGCTTTCAATCCATTAAAATGTATTGAAAGTTGGCTTACTGTTTGACTTACTAACTTTTCCATAAACTTATCAAATTTATCTTCTTTATTCCAAACTGGTTTTGAAACATTTGAAAGTTTCATTAAATCAGATTTTGCTTTTGAAATCGTAGCTACTTCATCAATTAGACCTACTTCTTTAGCTTGTCTTGAAGTAAATATATGTGCATCGGCATAAAGCTTGTGATCTTCTTTTTTAAGACCTCTTGCAGTAGAAACATCTGTAATAAACATATCATATGTATCATTTATTACTTTTTCTAACTCAGCCTTTTCACTCTTCGTCCAAGATCTTGTAGGTGTACCTGCTTCTTTATATTCCCCTACTTTTACTGTTTGTGTTTTGACACCAATTTTTTTCATTAATTCACTTACATTAGCACCTTGCATAATCACACCAATAGATCCAACCATACTACCTGGATTTGCAATTATTTTATTTGCCCAAATAGCAGAATAATAACTTCCACTTGCAATCACACCACTTGCATATACAACAACTGGTTTAATTTTATTTAATTCTTTTATTGCATAAGCTATTTCAACAGAAGGAGCAACTGCACCTCCTGGAGAATTTACATTTAAAAGTACGCCCTTTACACTTTTATCTTTTTTAGCTTTTTCAATTCGTTCAAGTACATCATCAGCTATCATAATAGGACCAACTAGATCAATCTTATAAAGATTTGGTTTTTGAATATTTGTCGCATCTGAATTACTAAATATATAAAACATAATTGCTAAAAAGAAAAATGTTTTAAAGTTCTCTTGTATAAATTTTATTGGTGCAGTTATTGGTAAAAATACCATCTTAAGAAAGTTCAATATGTTTTCCTTGTATATAAGTTTTATCTACTTGTTTTGTATGAAGTATTACAGCTGTTGCAATATCCTCTTCACTACAAGTATCTGGTAAAGAAAAACTAATCAAATCAGCATCTTTCCCTTTTGCTACTTGTCCTTTATTTAAGCCGAGTGCTTTAGCTCCACCATTTGTAGATGCAGTAAGTAGTCTTTTTGATAAATCATTAATATCATTAGTTCTATGTATAAAAAGAGCACTTTGCATCTCATCAAACAAGCTTAATGAATTATTTGAACTTAATCCATCTGTACCCATAGCTAAGCTAATATCATCTAAATAATTTAAATTTAAACTCGTATTATTAAGTAGTCTGTTAGATTTTGGACAATGAATAATTGTAGCATTCATATCTTTTATCTGCTCTAATTCTTTTGCATTTGCTTCTACACAATGAGTAAAACTTAAATTTTCAATACCTTTAAATTGACTCAAAAATTCATTAGGTTTAGTTACTGCTGTAGTTTGTTGTAAAAAGTTTTTAAAGAAACTTATAAAACTACCTTTATTATAGTTTAACCAATCATTTTCACTTTTACTCTCTTGAAAATGTGCTGAAACAGGCATGTCATTTTCTTTTGCAATTTTTAATACTTCTCTTATTAAAAAAGGATGAACTGAATATGGGCTGTGTATTGCAATAGCTGGTATAAAGTTTGTAGAACAATTTTGCTTCGTACTTTCTAACTTAGCTTTAAAATCTACAAATAATGTATCTATCATATCAGGTTTACTACCAATAACTTCGGTAAAATAAACAACATTCATATCAGTTTTAATACATGATGACATATCAAATCCATACGAGCTAATTGCACCAATACTTGTTGTACCAGTCTTTAACATAGCTTTTAATTCACTATCAATTAAATCTTCTGTTGCTTTTTCTATTAGCTCTTCCCTATTCTCAATAACAGAAGTTAACCAATCTAAAAAGTTACCATATTTTAATGTTGTTTTATTTCCACTAAATTCTAAATGTACATGTGAATTAATAAGACCAGGCATTAATACTGAATTTTTACCACAATATTCTACATCTAAATTAGAATACTTTTCTTCTAAAACAGATGCACAATTAATATCAACTATCTTATCCTCAAATACTACTCCACCATCTTTAATGATACTAAATTCATCATCACAGGTTAAAACCCAATCAGCTTTTAAAAATTTCAATTTATAAACACCTATTTAATATAATTTTTGTTATTATATCACAAATTAATTAACTAAAGGAAGAGAATGAAAATCGCAGTTATACAAGGACCAAACTTAAATATGTTAGGTGTAAGAGAGCAACATATTTATGGACCAATGACACTAGATCAAATACATGAACAAATGAAAGGAAGTGCTGCTCAAAGTGGTATGGAATTAGAATTTTTCCAAAGTAATTTAGAAGGTGAAATGGTAGATAAAATTCAAGAATGTTTAGGTACTGTTGATGGAATTATTATTAATCCTGCAGCTTATACTCATACAAGTATTGCAATTACTGATGCACTAGCTGCAGTAAATTTACCAACTATAGAAGTACATATCTCAAATATTCATAAGAGAGAAGAATTTAGACAAAAATCAATCACAGCACAATCTAGTACTGGTGTAGTTGCTGGATTTGGACCATTTGGTTACCATATGGCACTTATTGGTATGACTCAAATCTTAAATGAAGTTCAAGCTCAAAAACAAATGCAAGAGCAAGCTGCTGCTGCACAAGCAGAGGCTAAATAATATTAATAACTATATTATTAAAAATGAAAATGCTGTTTATTATGAGTGTGGATACTCTTGTGATAATCAACTTTTTATTAGCATAGGTGATGAATCTTTTTTTATCACTGATGCTAGATATGAAATAGAAGCTAAAACACTTGCTATTGTATCATCTGTAATTATTACAAATGATCTTATAAAAGAAGCAAGAAAAGTTATTAAAAAGTCTGGAATTAAAAAAATCAATTTTGATCCATATGATTTTAATTTAGCTACATATTCAAATCTTACAAAAAATCTTAATACAAAATTTATTCAAAAACCAAACTTTTCAAAAACTAAACGAATTATAAAAAGTGATGATGAATTAAAACTATTATCAAAAGCAATGAAAATCGGTAGAAATGGTTTTAAAGAATTTAAATCATATTTAAATAACAATACTCAAAAACAATCTGAAGAATTTTTAAATTTTAAAAATAAAGAGATTATGAGTTGTACTGGTAAATATGATTTAAGTTTTGATCCAATTGTTGCAGTTAGTGAAAATGCAGCAAAACCACATGCTCTTCCTACTTCTAGAAAACTTAAGAAAAAAGATTTACTACTTGTTGATGCTGGTATTAAATACAAAAGATACTGTAGTGATCGTACAGAAACATATATTAACAAACATAATAAATTACAACAAAAAGTTTATGATATAGTGCAAAAAGCTCAAGATAAAGCAATTAGTAAAGCAAGATCAGGGATGAAAGCATCTCAAATAGATAAACTAGCACGTGATGTAATTGAAAAAGCAGGTTATGGCAAGTACTTTGTACATAGTACAGGTCATGGTATAGGATTAGATATACATGAATATCCAAATATATCAAGTAGAAGTGATATAATTATAGAAGATAATATGGTATTTACTATTGAACCAGGTATTTATTTACCAGATGAATTTGGTATTAGAATTGAAGATAGTATAGCTATGATTGATGGTAAGGCTATTATTTTATAATATAAGTGGCGACCCCAAGTAGATTTGAACTACTGTTCTTAGGATGAAGTCCTAATGTCCTTGGCCAGCTAGACGATAGGGTCGTAAATGAAGTTGAATTCTATCCAATTTACTTTTCAATATAGTTTAATTCTATTAATTTATCATATATTTTTCCAACAATTTTACCTGCAGCACTACCACCGTGTCCACCATGTTCTACAAGCATTGTTACAACATATTGTGGTTTTTTATATGGTGCATATGTAGTAAGCCAAGCATGAGATCTTTTAAAGTATGCAAGTTCATGCTCTTTCATTCTTTTCTTTTCTGACTGAGGGATACCTACGACCTGTGCGGTACCAGTTTTAGCTGCGACTTTAATTGATGTTTTTATATGTCTACTTGCTGTTCCTTTAATATGATTAGCAACATCATACATCCCTTTTTGTAATATATTCAAATTCTTTTTATTTATATTCATATCTTTTGAAACTATAAGACTATCATCTTTCAAAAAGTGTGGTCTTTGTAACTTATTTGAAGCTAAGGCACCAGTATATCTAGCAACCTGCATAGGTGTTACAAGTGTAAACCCTTGTCCAATTGATGCATTAGCCGTTTCCCCCATATACCATGATTGTTTGTGCTTAATTCTTTTCCAATGTTTATTAGGATTTATACCTACAAACTCATTAGATTGATCAATATTTGTTCTTTCTCCAAAACCAAATTCATGTAATGTATCTGAGATTACATCAATACCAACTTTTAAACTACCTTTATAGAAAAAATCATCACAACTCTCTCTAATAGCTTTTCTAAAGTTTGTAGTTGAATGCCCTTTTTCTTTCCAACATCTAAATTTTCTATTACCTATTTGTGTTTCACCATCACAAAATACATGAAATTTATCATTGATGCCATTACGTAAAAATGCTAAGGCTACACCCATTTTTATAACTGATCCAGGGGGATATAAACCACTTGTAATTTTATTTGTAAAAGGATGATTAAAATCATTAATAATTTTATTCCAATCATCTTTACTAATTCCATTTACAAATATGTTTGAATCATATTCAGGAAAACTACCAGCAGCTATTACTTCACCATTATGAATATCTAATACTACAACTGCTCCACTTCTTATATTTTTTGTTTTTTTACCATTATCTGTAAATATATTATGAATATACTCTTGTAGTTGTATATCAATTGTACTTGTAATATCATTATTTTCTAAAGGAATATGTTCATCTATAACTTCGACTATTTTATTCAATGCATCAACTTTAACTTTTTTAAAACCAAGATTACCTTGTAATTTATTATTATAAAATTGTTCTAATCCACTTTTACCAATAATCTTTGTATATTTAGATATTGGGTTCTTTTTTACATCTAACTTTGAAGCTTTTCCTGTATATCCTATGATATGAGCACCAATACTACCATAAGGATAATGTCTTTTATCTACTGCATTTATTGAAAAACCATCAATATTATTAAACAATGTATATTTAGGAAAAAATTCATTATATTCAATATATTCAACAACTTCAACAGAGTCATGTTTATATGCTGAATCATTTTTCAAATAATTTTTTAATAGTTTTCTACTATCAAATTGGGGAAAGTTAACTACAATGATATCTATTAAACTATTTAACTTTTCTCTATTTCTTTTTGATCTTAAATGTGGGGTAATAGATATATTAAATCCAAGTTTATTAATAGCTAAAGGAACACCATTCCTATCTTTTATGGTTCCTCTTGTTGGAGTTAGTGCAATTTCTTTTATATAATTTTGTTGAGATAACTGTTGATAATAAACATTTGATTTAATACTAAGAAAATATACTCTAGCAAGAAGTAATAATGCAACAAAAATTATAAAATATACTATAATCTTTAGTCTCACGATATCACCATTAATATAATAATATCAATAAAATAATTTATTAATAATTGACTTAATAAGTCTTGCGTTAGACTATAGAATAAAGTCATAAATATTATAAATACTATATAAAATATAAGTATAGTAAATAAATAATTAGATTTATTAATAGATAAGTTTATACTAAGATATGGTACTACAATTGTATGGATAAAATAAGATAATAATACTATAGAAAATATTGGAAATCCAAAACTAATCTCAAATATTAAAAAAGAACATATACTCCACCACAATTTATAATATTCTTTTTGATGAAGTAATACTGAAAATATATAATAAATAACACCTATAGCCATAATAGGATAAAGATGTGTTGTCGATATAATATTTAATATTGATGTAAATATAAATAATAAAAATAAATAGATATGACTATAAATCATTTAATAACCTATTTACCTAAACAAAAACTACCAAACATAACATCAAGCATTTGATCATGTTCATATGCTCTTGTAATATTTGAAACTTCCTCTAATGCTTCATTTATATGATGTGCAAAAAATTCAAGCTCTCCAGTATTTAATGGATCTATTGCTTGTTCAATATTATTTAAAGTAGATTCTACACTTTTAATTTGTCTAGATGACACTAGCATAATTTCATTACTATCATTATTTTTATCTAATATTTTTTCTAAGCTATCTATTAATATTGAGATATCATTATTACAACTAAGTTCAATATAATTATCAATTTTAGATATATCAAATTTTGTTGTAAGATCAACTTTGTTTAATACTATTAACTTTTCTTGGTTTGACTCTTCTAATAATGATAGAATTTGTTTATCTTCATTATCAAATTCCCTACTATTATCAAATATTCCAATAATAATATCAGCTTCATTTATAGCTTCTTTACTTCTTGCAATTCCAATCTGTTCAATAGTATCATTTGCTTCTCTAATACCAGCAGTATCAATTATTTTAATTATATGAGAGCCTATTTTAACACTCTCTTCAATTGTATCTCTTGTTGTTCCTGCAATATCACTTACGATAGCTCGATCAAAATCTAATAATGCATTTAAAAATGAACTTTTACCTACATTTGGTTTACCAACAATCGCTACTTTAAAGCCTTGCATTAATCCTTCACGTCTTTTACTACTATCAAGTGTTCTTTTTAATTTCTCTTGAATTTTGATGATCTTATTATTAATCTGTTCAAAAATGTCACTAGGTAAATCTTCTTCCGCATAATCAATATTAACTTCAGTGTAAGCAAGCATAAATAATAGGTCTTCTCTAATATCCTCGATAAACTCTTTAAGTTCACCTTTTAATTGGCGAGCAAGAAGTTTAACAGCATCTTCACTTTGAGCTTCTATCATATTTGATATTGCCTGTGCTTGCGTTAAATCTATTTTACCATTAAGATATGCTCTTTTACTAAATTCACCATTATTTGCTAATCTAGCACCATATTTAATAGTAGTTTCTAAAACCATATTTGCAATTACATATCCACCATGACATTGAAATTCAACTATATCTTCACCTGTAAATGATGATGGGTTTTTAAAATATATTAAAAGTGCTTCATCTATAAGCTCATTTTCATCATTATATATTTGAGATAATGTAGCATATCTAGAATTTAAATTGTCTTTTTTTGATATTTTTAATGCTATTTCAAGTGCATTTGGTCCACTTAATCTTACTATTGATATAGAACCTACACCATTTGCAGTGGCAACTGCAACAATTGTATCATCAAGAATCATTAAGAACGATACTCGTTAACAAGTACATACTTATCACCCTTAATATTTGTCTTAATAGCAACATACTTATCAGGGAATTCATCTCTTAATATCTTTAAAGCAATATGCACTAGTACACCATCTAAAGGTTTAGTTTTTACCATATTACCATTTTTAATATCTTCAATTATAGGGTTAAGATACATAGCAATTGACTCTTCTTGAGTTTTTAAAAATGAAGCTATTTCTAATCTTAACATCATAGAGTAGTTATCATGAATCCAATTAAATAATATATAAGAAAGTGCTTTATATCTATAACCTTCTTTACCTATTAATAGAGGTGCATCCTCTCCAGTAAACTCAATTAAAATAGTATCATCACTATGCATACTTACTTCTATTTTATCAATTTTAAAACAAAGATTGGAAAATAATGAATTTACTTTAGCATCAATATCTTTTATCATTTCATTTTCAGATGGAGATTCAATAGTTTCTGGAATATCATCTATTAATTCTGTATTTTGGATATTTGGAATAGATGCTAGAATAATAGCATCCCTTTTAAATAAACCCAAAAAACCACTTCGTGGTTTTTGGATTACTTTTACTTCAAGATTAATTACTGAAGTTTGTAAGGCTTTCGCAGCTAACTCATAGGCATCTTCAAGATTATGAGCTGAAAACTGTCTTTCCATAGTTAATCTTTTTTATTATGCTTATGACTTAAGTGATCTTCATGTCTAGCAACTTTTGCTTTTGCAAAAAGTGTATTTACATAGTACTGTTGTGCAATTGTAAATAAGTTATTTATAAACCAGTATAATGTAAGACCTGCTGGGAACCATAAGAAGAAGAATGTAAAAATTACTGGTAAGAACTGGAATAATTTCTTCTGTAATTCATCTTGCATTTGATTTGGCGTAATAAGCTGTTGTACATACATAGTAATACCCATTAAAATTGGTAAAACAAAATATGGATCCATCTCTGCAAGGTCAGTAATCCAGAATGCCCACTCAGCACCTTTTAACTCAATAGAATTTAATAATACCCTATAGATTGAGAAGAATACTGGTATTTGTAAAAGAATAGGAAGACAACCACCCATTGGATTAACCCCTTCTTTTTTATAGAACTCCATCATCTTAGCACCAGATTTTTGCTTATCATTCTTATATTTTTCTTGAATTTCTTTAATCTTAGGTGATAATTCTTTTAATTTGTTCATAGATACCATACCTTTGTATGATAATGGATATAAAATTAACTTAATTAAAATTGTAACTAATACAATAGTCCAACCCCAGTTTCCAACATAATCATGAATATATTGAAGTAATAAGAACATAGGTTTAGCGATAAATGTAAACCAACCATACTCAATAGCATCAGTTAATTCTTTATTTAAAGAAGCAAGATCTCTATAGTTTTTTGGTCCTGCATATCCACTAAGATCAATATTGTCTTTTGCATGAATAAATACTTGTGGAGAATCATCATTATCTGGCATTAAAGATATTGCTAAACTAGTCTTAAAGTTATAAAGAATAGTAGAATAATATCTATCAAATGCAGAAGCAAATTTTACACCTGTAAAGTTTACTGTTTTATCTAAATCTTCATCTTCAACAATAGTAAGAGTTCCATCATTCATTTTTAATACTACACCATGATCAGCATACATATCTGCCATTACATCTGGTCTAAAACCTGGTGTTACAAAAAATTCTGCACCATTTGTTACATTTACATTGATATCATAATGTCCATCAGGGTAAAATTTCATAGTCTTAACTAAAGTATTATTAGACATCTTCTGAGTTAATGTTAAAGTTTGTACACCATTTTTAGTATTTAATGATGATGAACTTGCAACTACATTTGTTTTAAATGCTTCTTCGTTTAATGCTCTATTTGAAAATCTAACTTCTAGTGGTCTTAATTGATTTGATGCAAAAAGTTTAATTTGTTTACCATCTTCATCAATATATTGTTCTTCTAATAATGTAACCTGTGCTATTCTACCAAATGAATCAATTTCAATAATATTTTTATTAGTAGTAATTCTACTAACAATTTCATTCACTTGTGTTATTTTTGTTACAGGTGCTGCATTAGTATTCGTACTATTAGCTACTTGTGGGGCTTGGTTTTTATTATCAACACCAGTAGTAGTTGTTTTAGATGCTACTGCTTGTTGTTGATCATATACTGCTTGCTGTGGCTGTATATATAAAAAGTCATATGCTATAAAAAACACAAATGATAGAATCATTGCTATAAAAATTCGTTTTTGTGAGTCTTGTTTACTTAAATTGTTGTTTTTATTCATTTTTTAAAATTCCAGTTTTTTATAATTAAGTATTGTTTGTTACCAGTGGGTACATACCAATATTTAACATTAATTTTTTTATATTGTATATTGTGTAAATTTACTTTTACTTTAGGATAATCTAATCCACCATTAAATAATTGATTACATTTTAATATTCGTATTATTGTAAAATAAATAGCCTTAAAAAGACTATTCGTTTCAAACTGTTGTATCGAATAAGCAGAGCATGTGGGGTAAAATCTACAACTACCAAAAGATAATAAAGTTAAAAACTTTTGATAAAAAGCCAAGAAGCCTAATATAATCTTTTTTATCACAATTAAACTTTAAATAATTCTAATCTTTTAAAAGCAAAATCAAAATCTTTTTTGATGCCTTTAAAATCTCTGTCATTTATAGCTTCTTTAGCAATAAAAATATAACTACCTTTTTGGATTTTATCTTCGTATTCCAAAAACATAGCTCTTAATCGTCTTTTAGCTCTATTTCTTATAACAGCATTTCCTATCTTTTTAGATGCTACAAATGCTATATTAAAGTGGTTTTCATTAGATTTAAAAAAAGCGACAAAAGAGTGGGTATGCCACTTTTTGCCGCTTTGGTATAATCTGTTAAAATCTTTTTTGGCTTTTAGCCTATGATTTTTGCTTAAACAGCTAATCTCTTTCTACCTTTAGCTCTTCTTCTTTTGATCACTCTTTGACCATTTTTAGTTTTCATTCTGATTCTAAAACCATGAGTTCTTTTTCTTGGTGTGTTATGTGGTTGATAAGTTCTTTTCATATCTTTCCTTTTCTAAAATAAGTGAGCGATTATAGTTAAAATAATCTTAAAATTAGTTTATAATTTACTAACTATTTACGATAACTTCAATTTCACCATTATTTACATCAAAGTAAACTTCATCACCATCATTTATACTTTCTTCAAGAATCATATCTGCTAATCTATCTTCTACAATTTCATATAATGCTCTTTTCAATGGTCTTGCTCCATATACAGGATCATATCCAGCATCTGCAATAAATTTTTTAGCATCTACACTCATAGTTAACTTTATATTTTTATTATCAAGTTTATCAACTATAGATTTAAACATAATATCAACAATATTTGTAATAGCTTCTATTCCTAATTGCTCAAATATAACAATATCATCAAGTCTATTTAAAAATTCTGGTCTGAAATGAGATTTCAATTCATTTAAAACCTCATCTCTTCTTTCTGTCTTATCATTAATAGAAATAATTTTAGAACTTCCAATATTTGATGTAAGAATAATGATTGTATTTTTAAAGTCAACTGTAACACCTTTGTTATCAGTTAGTCTTCCATCATCAAGAACTTGCAATAATATATTAAATACATCAGGATGTGCTTTTTCTATTTCATCGAATAAAATAACTGAATATGGTTTTCTTCTAACAGCCTCAGTTAATTGACCACCCTCTTCATATCCTACATATCCTGGAGCTGCTCCTACTAATCTACTTGCACTATGCTTCTCCATATACTCAGACATATCAAATCTAACTAAAGATTTTGGATCATCAAATAAGAACTTAGCTAATGTTTTAGCTGCTTCTGTTTTACCAACTCCTGTAGGTCCTAAAAACATAAAACTACCAATAGGTCTAGTATCATCACTTAAACCTGCTTTATTTCTTTTAATAGCTCTACTTATTGCTTTTAATGCTTCATCTTGTCCAATTACATCTTCCTTTAATACATTTTCAACTTGTAATATTTTTTGCTTTTCACTACTAAGCATTTTATTTACAGGAATACCAGTCCATCTTGATACAATTGAAGCAATAGAATCCTCATCTACAAAGTTTTTAAGTAAAGTTCCTGATTCTGTCATTTTTAACCATTTTTCTTCATTTTCTAAAATTTGCTTCTCTAATTGTGGAATTTGTCCATATTCTATAGATGCAGCTTCTTCAAAATTAGATTCTCGTTTTGCTTTTTCTGCTTTAACTTTTAATTGTTCTATTTCAACTTTTATATTTGATACTGCATTAAAAGTTTCTTTTTCATTTTGAAATTGTGTTTCTAAATTTCTTTTATTTTCTTTTAGATTAGATAACTCCTCTTCAATCTCTTCTAGTCTTGCTTTATTCTTGTTACCCTGTTCCATCTTTAATGCTTCTTTTTCAACTTCAAGTGTACTAATTGCTCTTTTTACCTTACTTAGAACTGTTGGTTCAGATTCAATTTGCATTTTTAATTCAGCAGCAGCCTCATCTATAAGATCTATTGCTTTATCTGGTAGAAATCTATCTGTAATATATCTATTAGATAATTTTGCTGCACTTACTAATGCACTATCATTGATTGTTACATTATGATGTGTTTCAAGCTTTTCTTTTATTCCTCTTAATATTTGAAGTGCTTCATTTACAGTTGGCTCATCAACATTTACAGGCTGAAATCTTCTTTGCATTGCTGTATCTTTTTCAAAATACTTTCTATATTCTTTAAGTGTAGTTGCTCCAATAGTATGTAATTCACCTCTTGCAAGTGATGGCTTTAATATATTAGCAGCATCCATACTACCTTCAGAAGCACCTGCACCTATAATAGTATGTATCTCATCTATAAATAGTATTACATTACCAGCTTTCTTTACTTCATCTATTACAGCTTTTAATCTTTCTTCAAATTCACCTCTATATTTTGCTCCTGCAATTAACGCACTCATATCTAAACTAATCACTTTTTTATGTGCTAATGATGTTGGTACATCACCACTTACAATTTTTTGTGCTAAGCCTTCTGCAATTGCAGTTTTACCTGTACCTGGTTCACCAAGTAAAATAGGATTATTTTTTGTTTTTCTAATTAGTATTTGCATCATACGAGTAATTTGTTCATCTCTACCTATTACAGGATCTAATTCACCATCAATCGCTTTTTGATTTAAGTTTATTCCATATTTTTCTAAAGCTTCAAGATTTTCATCAGCACTTGCACTATCAACAGCTGCTCCACCTCTCATAGCTTCAAGATTTTTCTTTACCTCTACTAAATCTACATACTTACCTAATACATTTTTAAAAACTTCATTATCTAAATTTGCAATAATAAATGTATCAACAGCTATAAAAGTATCTCCACTTGATGCCATTAGCCCATCAGCTTTTTCTAAAGCACTTATTAAATTTCTACTTATTACAATATTTTCTTTCGTTACAGAAGATGAACTTGGTAATTTATTTGCATAAGACTTAGCCTCAAGTTCAATAGCACTTTTATCTATATTTAGTTTATTCAATAATTGATTTAATACTGAATTTGTATTAGTTAATAATCCCCATATAATATGAATAATATCTACTTCCTGATTTTTATTATGTAAAGCAAGACTTAATCCTGATTCAATTGTTTCATTTAATTGATTTGTTAGTTTTTCAAATATTTTATTACTCATTTAAATTTCCTTAATTTTATATAATTAGCACTCATTTATATCAAGTGCTAATATTATTATAGCACTTGAGTCAATCTTTGTCAAGTTATTCGTATAAAATATATGATTATTTATATTAAATCATATTGGAATGACCCCTAAAAAGTAGACAAAAATTTATTCTTTTAATTTACAAATAATAATGATAGAATCATTATTTAAATTATAAAAGGAAAAATTATGCCTCCCAGATATACAGAAGAATTTAAAATA
>Ga0209665_1000421_pt1 | contig 34033 bp, 30 predicted proteins | sample SaaInlV_200m_DNA_2_FD_184675 | JGI IMG/M metagenome (GOLD analysis project Ga0209665, IMG submission 184675) | Marine microbial communities from expanding oxygen minimum zones in the Saanich Inlet - Saanich Inlet SI074_LV_135m_DNA (SPAdes) (version 2) | ecosystem: Environmental > Aquatic >... | reverse complement strand
TTTTACTGCAGTTGAGACAGCACTGGCTAAGGCTACTCCAGCAACAACTACATCAACCACATCAACTACTAGCAGCACAACTGCTAGCACAACGAACAGTGCCACCACTACTAAGAAGTTGACCAAAGCGGAGAAGGCGGCTAAATTGAAGAAGCGATGTATTCAGTCGTTTAACAAACTGGTTTCAAAAGGAAAGATAAAGGCTGATAGCCGCGCTTACCAGGTGGGCACCAGAGCATGTAAGAGTGGGAAGATCAACAAGGCGATTCAGATTATTAAAAAATTCAAGTAGCGCTAAAAATACATCTAAACAAAAGTATCTGTAGTTAGTGTGGTGAGAGATGGAGAGTTCGTTATCTCTACAATAAAATCGCCACCATTAAAACTATCACTACTGTTACCATCAACCACTATATATTTTTTATTGTCTGCATTTGTGGTCACTAGAGTGGCACTAACATCTCCAGCAACAGCTGCATTAAATGGGGTGCTAGTTTTTAAATCAGTAAGAGTTGAAACTGATAATGCAGTATTAATAGTTGCTACCTGTAACTCGGTAAAACCATCAACAGAGACTGATATTTTATCTCCCTGTACAGGATCAAACCCTGAAATATGATCTATGCTTGTAGTGGTTATCGTACCATCTGTTGCAATTACTGCACTATCTGGATAGAAGCGATCTACTGCAGAAGTGCCACTTAAAGTTTCACTAAGACTACTATTCAATGCTGTGACTGAGTTAAAACTGACCGCAATCACTTCATCTGAATAGTTATCAAGATCAGTCCCCATAAACGAATCGAAGAATGATAGATAGGCATCTAGCTCCGCCTCGCTTAGGCTATCAATGGTAACTGACTCATCTAGGGAACTGCTACTCATCAAACTGTCGTAGGTGATCTCTGGTCCATTGTGACCTAGTGTGGTAGTTATAGTCGCCTGTGATTTAGATGCAGCACTATCTTCCTCATGCGTACTATCCGCAAATGCAGGACGTGGCGGAAGGTTGCCGCGCAACTCACTTAGCAGCTCATCTGGCGCTTTGAAAATTGGTTTTGGTGCACCCTCACCAAAGATGACAGAGGTGGCAGTTCCAGGCTCAGTCAGAGTTATCATCCCTAAGCCATCCACATCACTCACATCGAGAATACCATCAAGATGGACAAAGGTGGTGGAGCCGTCCCCCCCAACTTTACCCTCTAATTCACTGCCTCGAATTCCCATCACTGCGGTTGGGGTTTTGATAGTGGAGTGCGCTCCCCCTTTATCCAAACCACCGAGTTTACCACTGGCGTAACGGAAAGAGCCACTCAGTACCGTTGCTCCAAAACTTCCAGACTCAGACTCTGCATCATATTGGTAGTTATCAAGCACCGCTCGACTTCCACCACCGAGCTGAAAACTTGTATCATCAACCATCCGGATGCCGATACTGGAGAGATCTCCCAAAGTGCGCACCACATCGTTAAGATGGATCGCATCTCCAGATTGTAAAATTCTTATCTCTCCACCATCCCCTTTGACCGAAACCAGTCCATTCATTTCATTAACTGTGCCGATCACTGGACCGCCACTTACAATCTCTGGAGTAGAGAATGGACCTGCAACCAGAATAGGGTGAGGCGAGTTTTGCAGCAGATGGTTGACCGTCTCAGGAAGCAGGGTTGCGCCAGTGGGAGAGCTCAGTGCTGGAGGAAATGGAGTAGCGAAGTAACCCTCAATAAGCTGCTCACCAAAATCAGGATGCTCAATTCTGAGATCATCACCTGAACGAAAATAGTCTCCTTGCAGGAGGAGGTTGGGGGCAGATATTATAAAATTAGAGCTGTGGGTCAGCTCCGTATAGAAATCGGCATCTATTTTAAACTCATTAGCTAGATCTATCTTGTTAATCATAGCCGCCTCCTATATTTTATCTGAATATTTTATATAAAAATTTTACCCGTAAAGTAGTGCGATGGACCAGAAAAAAGCCCCAGTAAATAGATTCATCGACATCCAAGTATAGAGTAGGATTCCCACCCACTCATCTTCACTATTGACGAGATCTTGTAAACTTGAGTAGAACGCATCTTGCAGTTCCACAACTGATGCAAAGCGTTGAGTTGGTTGACTCTGGAGCGCCTTCTTCAGCACTACCGATAACTCTTTCTCTATCCCTTTCCCAGAGAGCAGTGCAGGATTAAGCTCATTGCGCAACACCTCATCCTTGAGCATATATCCGCCCTTAGCCGTATGCACATTTTTCTTTGTTAAGAGCGTATAGAGCATTGAAGCTAGATAGTAACTATCGGTCTCTCTGCTTAACTCATTTCGATCTAAAACTTCTGGGGGACTGTGATAGAGCTCGGCTTCAGATGGTTGCGCATAAGGTCGCTCCCATCCAGTAATTAATAGCCGCTCATGGTCTCTATCCCACAATACTTTGTCAGCGGTTAAGCGTCCATGAATATGTCCCTGCTCGTGAATATAGCTAACTGCACTACAGAGGCTACGCCAGATACGGTCTAGTGGTAGTTCTGCAAGGTTTGCGTCACTGAGTGGCGTAATTTCATTATTAAAGAGAGGAGCAACATGAATATCTCTATCAACATTAAGCTCTTCATTTGGAGATATCAGATTAACTACCAGAGCTTTGCCACGCAAGCGAATGCCACGAATAACTATCTCTTCATAGCTCTCTTTTTTATCGGAAGATTTAGCAACAGTGCGCAACTCTTGCGGCGCTTGTGCCTCTAAACTAAACTTAACCCCATTTTTCATTAATAAAAACCTCGCAATTAATTTGCAATTAATACACTTAACTAGTTAACATAGTAGATTACATTATACATCTTAAAAGAGACCGTATGTTAACTAATTACACAGGTTAACTAGTTTACCGTAATTTTCTGTCTAGAGAATTCAAGCGTCTCGCCAGTTTTAAAAAATACATGCCTGAAAGCGTAGCCACTGTTTCTTCCCATAGTCTCAATCCGTGATGCTATGGTAAAGCTATCCTGAAAAATCAATAGAGATATATCATATTTCTCAACTGGATTATTAATAAAAAGATTGAGCAACTCATTCTCTTCCTCTTTCAGATCATCCTCACGCCACCATCCAGGCCACCCTCTCTTAGGAGTTAAAAATACCCTTCTCTGCTTCATTCGCATCGCAAAATATTTCTGTAGCTCATCTTGATTCTCGTAATCTGCATGAACACAACGCCCACCATTGCAGACAATATTGAGCTGCTCTTTAGATGCAGATGATTTAGCCGCCAATGAGATACCTCGCACCTGACTAGTAGTTACTGAGGCGATAGCTGCGAACGCTACAATCAATACCAGAATGCCGATCACATTAAAGAGGAGATCCAAGAATGAATCTGTACTCTCTGACTTCAACCCTCCTCTCTTTCTTTTCGCCATAACTCTATATCTACCCTATCCATCTCATTTTATTTAATTAGCGAAGATTGACCTTACGATCCTCTTCTACATAGACCAGCGTCCAGTCAGCCACCCAGTGCCCAGCCTCCTCTAGCTGCTCACTCTTTATCTTAATCCCATTACGAATATTAACAATATCACTCAATACCGTATAGGGTTCGACTCCTGTTGGGCGAATCAGAAAAAGCATATAGCGTTTTTTATAATCATGCGCAATTTGAGTTAAAAATTCTAAGAAGGGTGTACCCTTCCAAGAAGCAACATCATGTTTACGATTCTCTTTATGAATATCCACCACTTTAGACCACTCTTGATTAAAATCAAACTCCAGACCATAGTAGGGGCTCTTTTCAGATACATTAGATATAACCGCCTTATTATCCTTACACTCCACCACCACTACCGAGCGCAACTCCAACGGAGCAGAGCCTCCTTCTGCTGCCGCTTCATCTCCCTCTGCCTCTACAACTAACGGAGGTTTCAGAGCGGTTAAAGTTACCGCTAGAACTAAAAATGTCAGCACCCCAATAATCGCAATCAGTACGCTAATAAAAGGGAAGAACGAGGGGTTAACCTTCGCCTTAGCGCGTCTACTCACTCTTTATCTTCCCGCCCTGTCCCCTTACGCAGAGCTTGCACTTTCACGGGGAGATTAGGGAGCACTTGGCGTGCTGCCTTCTCTTCCGCACGGTCCAAGAGCCCGAATTCAGCTTGCTCAATAAGAGTCATAGATATCATAATAATAACAGTCGCTACCAACGCAATCAGAGTAGTATCAAAGGAGAATGCAAGCTCCTTGGTTACATTAGTTAGCGCTCCTGTAATTTGACTAATATCCTCCACATCACCGCCAAGCACAGTCGATAGCCCGCCCACTGATTGACTTACCCCCATAACTGTTCCAATAAATCCCATAATTGGAGTAGCCCACACAATGACTCGTAACAGAGTATAGCTCGCTTCTGCGCTAGAAAATGCACGATCAGCCTCATCTTTAAGCACATCCTCAGCATCTTTTAGTGAATGAGTATGTTGAAAACGCTCTAGTGATGCGGCTATCCTAGGGCCCAACATTGTATCATTAAGATCTCCTGATCGTTGGGTAATACGGGATCTTACCTCTCTAATCTCATCTGATGAAGAGAGGTTTGCTGTACGAGATATATATATATTATTAATACTTCTTCCGTTACGACTAAGATCCCTCATTTTAAAAATAATCATAGCCATCGAAATAAAGAAGAGCCCCATCACCACATAGGGAACCCATCCCACCGCAACCAAGCGATAGAATGCAGATTCGTTAGAGATAAACTGCTCAACTAGATAGTAGAATAGAAAGAACATACCAATACCAAGCCCTGTGGTATAGAGTGCTGCCAACAATCCTCCAGAGTCATTAACCTCCACACTATCAGTAGAAGATTTAGGTTCTGCCCCAGAAGATGACTCCTCCTTAGTTATCACAACCTCTTGGTGACAGTGTGGACAGACTGTATAGAACCCAATACTCTCTTCTGTAGCTAAATTGCGCCCCTCACAATAGGGACAGCTAAACTCAAACATAGTTAACCAAACTTTTAATCATAAATAACTTCCCCATAAATAACTTATTATAAGTGAGTTCTCACATTGCATCCGAAATAATATAATGTATAATACCTGATCAATGATAAAGATCAAGAAAATTCATGGACTAATTCTCGGCTCTGTTCTGGGTGGTGCGTTCGCACTCTCTGGAGGATATATGTTAGTTCCAATATTTGAGAAGAGCGAAGAGAATGCTAAAGAGGTAGTGCAGCTCAGTAATGACAAGAGTGGACTAGAAGATAAACTACAAAACACAAGTAATGAATTAACAACTGCCAACTCCACCATTGAGGAGCAGAAAAAAGAGATTGTAATAAAAGTAGAACTTGAAGGTAGAGTTGCAGAACAGCAAAAACAGCTTGGCACCCTCAAAAACGAAAAAGAGAGCCTGACCACACAGAGTGCCGAACTACAACAGAATCTCGATAGCACAAACTCCGAAGTCTCCTCCCAAAAAGATATTATTGATGAGCAAGATATGCTTATCTCTGAAAAAGAGGAGCAAGTGGCAGAGCTCGCTAAATCTCTTAATGAGCTCCAAGAGATTGACGATAGAGTCATAACCAACTCCCGCTATGTGGTCGGAGGATTTATGAAGATCGCTGATCGTGAAAAATTTCGCGCTATGAGTAGACTAGATCGTCATGAGATGATCCAAGAGACCATGCGCCTCTCAAACCAACTAGAGAGTGACACTAATAAACGCTCAGGTATGTGGCAACAAGCTACAGATAAGGCACTAGAGTTTCAGCAGTAACTATTATGGAATTGTTAGTGGATAGCGTTTGCGGACGCTTCCTCCTGAATAGAAGAGACGCACCTCTGCGATAAGTTTTTTCCCTCTCTGTCGCCACACATCTCTCCACTCACCACGAAACAGCCGCTCCCCTTTCGGCAGGATTAGTCCGCTTCCACCTTTAAGTGGGAAACGCCCCACCACTTTCCCTTTTTCACTACGACTACGCAGTACTACACTTCCCTCTGCTCGTAGATGAGTTGTTCCACTATTAGCCAACATCACTTCAAGACCTAATGGATTATTTTTACTGTATGCGGCATCACTCTCTACCAGCTTGGCATTCTGAATAACTCCCTTGCGTTTACCAGTGCGCGGAACCTCTCCTATAAAGAGAGTAGTAATCTGCCCACCTAAAGTTATCCCCTGTCTGCCGCGCACTTTTCGCTTCTTCTTTTTGAGTGGAATAGCATCAAATGCAACTGCAAAATAACCACCTCCAACTCTTCCTCGTGGGGACTTAATCACAACTTTAACTTTTTGTGGCTTACCTGGCAACGCCTTAAAAGAGAGCGGATCAACGCTCACAAAGCTTGACCAATCGTGCTTACCGCTACCACCTTTGGATAACATTGGAACTCCTGAAACATCAAGTTCCATTTTTTTAATAGATGCTTTAATTCGTAGCGGCTCCTTTCCCTGATTATAAAATGAGAGCTCAAAAATTTTTGAAGTTCCCTGAGTCGTCTCAAAATTTACCACTGTAGGGGAGACAGTAAAGTTCATTACTTCCGCTAGCGCAACCCTAGACCACCCTAACAACAGAGTAATGAGAGTAATGAGAGAGAATGCGGCTAAAGAGCGAGAAGAGATTATTTTCAAGGGAGCTCCGTAGATAGAAAGCGGAAGCGCACCTTATAATCTCCAGAGCGATCTCCCTCCACCGTATTTAGAATAAATGCTATCCTATACTGCAACCTTTTACTCTTATGCTCTGCCCAGATTGGCTCCCCTAGCAACTCAATATCTCTATCCATCTGATGTTGTAGCGCGCGCTTCTCATAATTTCTATTCAGACTAGTATCAATATAGGCAATAAGAGATTTTGCTGGTAGCGTTCTCTCCACATCACCATGACTTATAATATTATCAACATGGAGAGCCACTCTACTCTTTGGGGAGTTTGCCTGTACTGTTATTAAGAGACCATAAGGGAGTAGATAACTCCGTTCCGAATCTAATAGATGTTCAGAACGGAGCTCCTCTACTAGAGCAATATATTCAGGGTCAACGCCCTCAAGCCTATTCCACTCAATATGGGTGCTTTTAGCTAAACGAGCCTCTACTGCAACTGCTCCCTTCTCAACCTTATTGATTCGCTTGATAAGTTCAGGGGTGACTTGCGGGGGAGTATCTTCCACTCTTGACTCTGTTGTGGGTTCGAGTATAGCCTCTTCAACTGGAGTTTCAAGAGTGGGGATTTCAACCATAGAAGTAGTTGGCAGTAGTTCAGCGGCGCTACTCAGTGATATTTGAAGCAGAAGAGAGAGATACAATATAGCATTAATAGGACTCAAAGTTTTCACGGTGTAGAGAGGACAAAAAATGTGATATTCCCACGATAGGTGGCAGGTAGATCTTCCCAGCTAGTAGTAAGTCGAAAACGGAGTTCAATCTCCTCCGGCTTCTTAATAGCCTCTCCTTGGTAGACACTTTGACTGGTTCCAAGTGGATGAAATAGTCCATCATTATTGATCGAAAATGCCAATCTATCAGATGGAATAGTGTTGCCATTACCTCCTTCAGGCATCAACTCTGACGCCATTGCATGCAGACTCCACTCGGATTGATTACTCGCCACGGTAACCATCACCCCCTCTTGCGAGAAATATTCTCCAGGCTCACCAAGCACATCAAAAGAGATCTGATCATTAGAGAGCTTAACACTAGTATAAGGTCGTACCACAGCCGTGACAGCCAGCGACGCTGCCTCCTCCCAGCTTTTTGGATCTACCTCTGCCTGCGCCATCGTCATTAACGCTCCCCACAACAACAGTATATATTTCAATCTTCTCATTTTGTATCCACCATCCAGTGTAACTTGCCCTCATAATCACCAGGAGGGGTCTCCTGTTGAGACTCAATAAAAAATTCTAGCGTTGCCACTCTTTTGCTTGCCCCAGCAGCTCCACTAGAAACTTTATAGGTCTCTGCCAGAGAGTGCCAATTATCTACCCCCTTCTCTCGTACAAAAAAACTTTTAGGTAAGATAATATCTTTCCCTCTCTCAATCTCCAACTTCTCTGCAGTGAGATATAGATCCCAACGACTCTGATTTGATGAGAGCCAGACCTCCACCTCATTGAGAATAGGGGAAGTGCGACTTGATGGGGTAATCTCTATCTCCTCGCTTTTTAGATCAACGGCAACATTTGGAGCGATAGTCAGTTCAATATCAAACTCTGGTAGCGGACAACTTCTATCTCGATTATCTGGAACTAATCGCCCCTTATAAGTACCCGGAAGATCACTCCAGTCTGCTTCAAAACTGAGAGTCGTCTCCACCTCAATATCCCGTTTGGATTCAACTCCACCAAGCAACGGAATTAGATCAATCCCGACCAGAGTACGGTAGTGGCTCGCCTCTTTTGTTTTTTTGTAGTAGCGACTCTCTAGAATAAAACGGTCAGCTTCTAAAGCATAAACAACCCCATTAACTTTTTGGGTCAGTGGCTTTAACTTATAGCTAATCACTTTGCCTTGATCCAACGCATCCGCATAAGCAAGTCGCGCACTATTTTCTATATTAATAATCGGGCGACCGAGATAGAATGGAATAATTTTTTTAAGCGGTTCGGCAAGAGAAACATTCGCTTTAATAGTTGTAGTTCTAGGGCGGACAAAGAACTCTAGACTGACTCTATCCGCAGTGAGCTCTGGGGTGCAGACATTATCTGCTGCCCAACTAGGAGAGACTCCCCACAGCAGCAGGAAAATAGTTACCCCCCATTTCAGTGCCCATCTCATCAGAGAAGTTCATCTCCCAACTCATCTCCTAAATCATCATCTCCATCGCCACCGCCTCCAGCAGATAAACCTTTAACTGCCTGCTGATTCTCTTTGGCTATAGCAAGCGCCTCCTCTGCAATCTCTCGTGCGATACGGGCAGTATCGAGCGCCTCTGTTAGTCCATCGACTACAGCTTGATTCATCCCGTCTAGCCTTCCCGCAATAGCGGAGAGGCGATCTAGATAGCGCTGACTAAGATCTTTCTCGTGTCGTACTAGCTGCTTGCTAACCTCCGCCTCTTGATCAAACTTTTTAGTCGCAGGACCGAAACAGCCGCTGAGACCTAGAACCATTCCCAACAGAACAGCGTGTTTTAATATTTTTTTAATATTCACAATCTTCACCTCTCTTAATTTTACAAAAATGTCTTGCGCTTATCACTCTTCTCTGACTCTTCAACAATCGTGGGGAGGATAAAGATCACTAGATCGCGCTCCTCCATCGACTTAGTTCCACTTCCTAGTAGAGTTTCACTCAATCCAGGAACCTCCTCCAATCCAGGTATATTCTTTTTACTCTCCACAAACTGCTTATCAATTAGTCCGCCAATAACTAGCGTCTCACGGTTTTTTACTGCAACCGAGGTACTGATACTGCGAGTAGTTAATACAGGCAGGCGCTCTGGCATCCCCGTCTGCAACTCACCAGTTCTCGCAATAGTACCAATTTCTGCCTTAGCTATATTGAGACTAATTTCATTGTCGATACTAATTCTAGGGGTGATCTGGAGAGTTATACCAGAGGTCATATCTTTAGTATCCACCGACTCACTTCCGCTAGGACCAGATACCACATTGAAAGTTTGATCTGAGGTAACTTTAATAGTCGCCTCTTTACCATCTAGCGCCAGTACCCGTGGAGTTGCCCATACTCGAGCTTTACCAGAGTTGACTAGCGCCTTAAAGTTTAGATTGAAGGTCTTGGTCATCTGGGCCGCTGCTGTTGAGGTAGGGCTTGAAAAGAGAGCTACAGGATCTTTGAAAACCTCTTTCATATCAATCGTTGTTAGATTGAATCCTGAAACATCTGACGGAGCGATTAAACTACTCTCACCAGGATATGTCGATGCAGCTCCCGCACTCTGCGTAAAAGAGGTATCCCCACTCCACCAATCAATTCCTAATTCTCGCTTCGCACTCTCAGTCAGATCAGTGATCACCACCTCTAACATAATCTGAGTTGGCTTCTTATCAATAATCCTAATATCCTCTTGTATCCGCTTGACCAGATCTTTGGTAGCAGTGATCACAATAGTGTTATTCTCATCACTCACCTTCACAAAGCTCTGTACATTTGAGGAGAGTAACTCCAAAATTTCAGACGGCTTCATATAGGCTGGACGCATCGTTTCAGTAACACTTAGATGACGAAAAGTGGTGCTATCAGCCGAAGGGAATCCCACTAAAATATAGCCGTTAACCTCGGTAAAGGCAAAGCCTCCAGGCAGAAATATCATCTGTAGTGCTTCATCTAGAGGGGTATCAGAAAACTTTACCGTTACACTCCCCTGCACCGTATCATCCATCAGGAAGTTGACCCCAGTCTGTTCCGCAATCTCATTAATCGCCTCACGCAGACCAGTCTCAAAAAACTGATTACTGATCCGTTTCCCATCTAACACACTGCGTTTGGTAATATCTCCAGCCTCTTTCTTGCGATAACCTCGTGCAGCAAGACTCTCCTTTACCCCAGCAAGAATAGTGCTGCGCTCACTTGCAGCTGCCATATTAGCAATAGATGCAGTAATATCTAAACGCCTTCCACTCTGCCAGTGGTAGAGCCCCTGCCCCTGATAATTGCGCAGCTTGCGAAGTTTTTTTGGATCACGAACTTTACGATCAAACTCTTTTTTATTAGCCTTTAGAGAGTTTCCAGAGAGACCGAACATCTCCCCCATTAAGAAGTCAAGCTGTATTGAGGTCGTTGCCTCAGGGATATCATTACCCCCCACATCCAATGCCGAGACTGCCTTCACCCCTCCCAGTATGAGTCCAAACAGTAGTGGAAACTTACTGTAAAGAGATGATTTCATCTGACTTTTTATCTAACTTAAATTTCAATGTCGCCTTAGAGAGCACGCCTTTACCCTCTTTCACTACAATTTTGGCAGTGTATATATCATCACTTACTCTTGATAATAGTTTCTGCAGAAACACCTTGCCTGACTCTTTTGGCATTACTAGTGAGCGCCCAACTTTCATCTGATCTGTTCCGACACTCTCACCTAAAAAGTTTATGAGAGTCAAGTCAACCATTACATCATCAAAGTGAGTATTTCCCTTATTTACTAATACCGCAGAGAAGATAAGATTTTTCTTGGATGCATCAGGCTCCACATTGAGTTTAACCAGCTCTGCGCGTTGTACAAGTTTAGCGGTCTTAGGTACAATCAATATTGGCACTGTTGCAGGTACACTCCCTTTAGTCTCTTTTGTAACTAAGACTAACTTACCATACGCAGGGGATTTACCTCGTGGCTGCACACTCAATTTAATGCGTTGCGTCTTTCCAGGAGCTAACTTAAACTTCTTCGGTTTTATCTTTACCTTAGGACTATTCTTCTTACCATAAGTACGGTTTAAAAATTTAGTATAGACATGAAGGCTCTTTTTAGTTGGGTTTGTCACAGAGATAACGAATGGTTTACTACGGGAGCGTTCTGGTTGCTGTGCCACCATACTTGGAGTCAACATAAGTGGAGTATGGGGACGACCGCTATTCTCTCCACCAGGCGATGCTAAGAGCTGCATCTGCTGAGAGAATTTCTGACTCACTGTAAAAGGGGTTCGTACCTGTTTTGTTTTAGGCGAGCCACCTCCCATCACCTCTTCCAATAGATCGACGACTGCTAGATACTCTCCTGGTGGGAGACTCCCCTCAAAATGACACTGGGTGAGACGCCGACTCTCCGGCAGAATAGTCACTCCGCCATCATCTAGCGCAGCCACTTTTAATTTTGCTTTGGTCTTCGCATGGAGCACACTACAAGCACCTCGCAGAGAGGTATCATAATCTCCCTTATTATCTGCGACCACATTAATTGCAAAGCTTCCCTTCCCAACTTCGGCAATCACAATCTTCGCCTCGGATGTGTTCACTACTGCACGGTTCCAATTTCTATTTCTACTGTCCCTAATTCGCACATTAATCGGAATTGCCACTCGCATTGTTTTGATAATCTTTGCTGTAGTTTTCTGTGGCGCGTTACGCCCTTTCCCTAACTGCAGTAACGACTCTAAATCTTCAGCCCCGCTCGCTGCTTGCGTAGATTTCATTTTACTTGCATCTTGATCAACCATCAACGCAACCCGAAAATCCCCAGCGCTTCCTCTGGGTACTTTAACAATCAATTCAACGGAAGTGGTCTCACCCGGAGCAAGCGCCAGCTCACTTTTATCCAGACGGATCCAGCTCAACATAGATTTTTTTCCACCACTTTTTTGGGTAAACTCCCAGTTACCAGCTTGATTCACCTCACTGCTCTCGGCGTAAAGTTTCAAAAATTCTGTATCTGTTCGAGATGTATTCTGTATCTCTATAGGAACTTTATAAGCCCCTCCTGGCGCCCCTGCAAAATTTATAATAGCAGGTTTAATAGACATCCCAGCAACAGCCGTACTCTGCACACTAAGTAACAAGAGAGAGAGTGACAGCACTTTTAAAATATTTACAACCATTTACAACCCCCTAAATTCAACATTTAGTATAATTTATTAAAAAAACTCACTATATTGAGATACAATAAAACCATAATAAAAACAACTATTAATTATTACACTTAATAAGCAATAGTGCAAGAGCCTTGCAATATTAATTTCAGCCCTATTTTTTAAGACTTTACTAACACTACGAATGACATTTAGTCATTCGAGGTCACCTAAGGGTAACACTACGAATGACATTTAGTTATTCGAGGTCACCTAAGGGTAACACTACGAATGACATTTAGTTATTCGAGGTCACGAGGTGAATTGCCGTTAGGCAAGAGAGTGCGCCCTGGGGTGCTTAATTATCTGGATTAGCGACCACCGTAGCAGTTAGTAGCATCGTGTAAATACCCGTTTGATGCTTTAGGCTAGCAGCGGTTTTAACATAAAGATTAATCTCCACCGTATCCTCAGCTCCTGGCATAATACGCCCAATGGCTTCATCAGGACTTCCAGCGACTGCGCCAGACTGATCCAACACTAACACTAAATTTTGCGGTGTTCCGACGGGTGTTGCCCCTCCTCCCCATTGGTCCAAAAATTCAACCGCACTGTAACCGCTTACAACTACCCCAAACTCTGTTGGCAGTAGATCATACTCATTAGCTACTAGCACCCCTGTTACATCTATATCCTGTTTATAAAATTGCGGCCAAGGGTTTGTCCCTTCACCTATCTCTAAAGGAGAGTTCCCAGAAAAAGAGATATCGAACCCGTTATTAGTGGCAACCGTAATCACCACTTTCTGGAGCTCCTCATAAGCCTCAAGCGTTGAATTTACCGAAATCGTCTGCGGTACAGCAACCGTTAACTCAAGCGCATCGCTCGTTGCACCAGAACCTTCGTCAGCCAATAGTGGTACTGAGACAGAGCAGAGAGACAATAACTGCAGAGAGAGTGAGAACTTAATAGATCGTACAGAAAACATAAGGTGCATCATATCAGAAAAATAGTTCCCTGTTTTGTGACGACCATCACTTGATCTTCAATAAAAAACTCCCTATAATGCAATTAAATTCATCAAATATAATACTATATAAAAAAAGGTCCGTAGAAGTATCACACTTTAATGAGTGTTGAAACTTTCAAAATAAGAGGACATAACTAAGGAGATAAAGATGAAAAGATTTTTCTATTTAATCGTTTTGTGGTCTATTCCGTTTGTAGTGAATGCAGAGGCACAATGCTATCCAAACCCTGACTTCAGTGGAACTGCGCTCTCCCATTGTCCATCTGGCGATTGTACTGGCGCGGCACCTTATAAATTTGTTGGAGAAAACTGGTCTTTACGGCTAGACCAGGTATCCGGTGAGTGTTTAAATTCAGCCCATAATGGCTATTGGGGCGACCCAGACACTTACCAAGCAGCCACCATAGATGCCAATCTATCTTTTGATAACCCCCAAGTTCTTACTGTCACTAGCGCAGTGGATGGTACTAATTTTTTAATAAAGTCTGGCGGAACTGCTGGCACCAGTTGGGCGACCGAGACGATGGATACAAATACCCATGCCGCATGGGCAATTACTAGCAATGGGCGAGTCAAGATTGCTTTTAGTACAGATGATGCTGTATTTACTATGGATGATGGAACCCAATCTGTAGGGCCCGTATTCTGGATGAAAGAGAAAGATGTTGATGGTAATGACACTAGCAACTATGAGCATCTACCTACCGTATACTCTGTACTCGTTACCAATATAGCTGACTGTAATGGAACTATCTGTAACAGTACTCCATCTGCTAGTGAGATGGATTTAACCGCAGGAACACCTATCCCTTTTTCAAAACTAAAAGGATCAGCCACAAGTAGTGCCACTTCCGTTAGCAGTGAGACGATTGATGCGAAGTTTGTCGGTTGGGATGGCTCGCCCGCAAATTTAGTTTCAACAACGGAGTCAGCTGGGTTCAGTAGTAATCTTGGTGATATCTTAGTGATGGATGCATTAGGTGATTCTGGCGTGGCTGCCAATGAGTTTATTGTCTATCAGACAAAAGCACTTCAGCCCGATGGCTCTACCGTAGATTACCAGCGAACCTATGTCCAAGACAATAATGTATTCGTCTTTGTGGAAGCCACCCCAACATCTGGCGCACTCAATGCTCAACCCGGAACCTATACCGCCAGCATTAAAATGACAGTGGTCTCTGTGAATTAATATAGTTTTTTAATAAAAATAATAAGGATAAAAATTATGAATAGAATCAAAGCAAATAAAAGAGTTAGCAATAACTTTTCCTTTTGGGGTATCACTCTTTTCTCGTTACTACTCACATCTAATAATCTCTTTGCACATGGAACACAGCACCGTAACGCTGATCAAGCAGCGGATGTTCTTAACTGTTTCAATAATGAAAATCTCGATGGGACACCTTTCTTTAATCTAGCCAGCGGTAATTACTGGAATAATGAGAACCAGGCTCACTCAACCGCAGAAGCAATGACTGATTGTGATAGCATGAACTGGTATTGGGGTGACCCAAATATCTTAACCTCCACCATAGATGCCAATCTATCTTTTGATAACCCCCAAGTTCTTACTGTCACTAGCGCAGTGGATGGTACTAATTTTTTAATAAAGTCTGGCGGAACTGCTGGCACCAGTTGGGCGACCGAGACGATGGATACAAATACCCATGCCGCATGGGCAATTACTAGCAATGGGCGAGTCAAGATTGCTTTTAGTACAGATGATGCTGTATTTACTATGGATGATGGAACCCAATCTGTAGGGCCCGTATTCTGGATGAAAGAGAAAGATGTTGATGGTAATGACACTAGCAACTATGAGCATCTACCTACCGTATACTCTGTACTCGTTACCAATATAGCTGACTGTAATGGAACTATCTGTAACAGTACTCCATCTGCTAGTGAGATGGATTTAACCGCAGGAACACCTATCCCTTTTTCAAAACTAAAAGGATCAGCCACAAGTAGTGCCACTTCCGTTAGCAGTGAGACGATTGATGCGAAGTTTGTCGGTTGGGATGGCTCGCCCGCAAATTTAGTTTCAACAACGGAGTCAGCTGGGTTCAGTAGTAATCTTGGTGATATCTTAGTGATGGATGCATTAGGTGATTCTGGCGTGGCTGCCAATGAGTTTATTGTCTATCAGACAAAAGCACTTCAGCCCGATGGCTCTACCGTAGATTACCAGCGAACCTATGTCCAAGACAATAATGTATTCGTCTTTGTGGAAGCCACCCCAACATCTGGCGCACTCAATGCTCAACCCGGCACCTATACCGCCAGCATTAAAATGACAGTGGTCTCTGTGAATTAAAAACTTAAAAGATAGGTCGGGTTGTGTAGTATAGTAGGGGTTATGAATAATTTTGAACTGTTTGGCGTGATCTCGTTGGTGGTTGTATTAGCTTTCTTGACACCTTCAGAGATAAAGCCTTTTAGAAGTAAACACTCTGATAACTCATCACACCACGCGTGATGGGTCTAGCAAGAAAACTATCTTATTTACTCTTTATGTGATGGTCATCACTTGCTATTCGATGAAAAATTATATAAAGTCGTATCTTAAGTATAACCAAAAAATAAATGAATTTTATTTATTTTTATTAACATTAACAAGGATAGATAAAATGATTACTCAAAAAAATAAACTTTTAAAGCTGATAATTATATCTTCTACAACTTTTACATCCTTACTCAGTTCATTTAATGCTCAATCAGTTGAAGGGACTGCTGTTTTAATGAGTCTCAGTCACTCACAGTCAATTTCAGTTATCTCCCCTACGCAAGTAGGAACACTAAACCAGCCATTAACAGAAACTGATGTAGTGCTTGATGGTTCAGCAACATTTAAAAGCCGCGACGTAAATGGCTACTATGATGGGTCTATGTTAGGTGTATGGGGAGTAGTGACGAATGGGCGCTTTTCCGTAAATTTCACTAATGATTTCTCTAGCATTACCGATGATAACGATACGCCAGATGATACAGCTGATGATTTTTCTATGTTTGGAAATAATCCGCAAATTAAAGATGATTTTGGCAATATAGTAAACTGGCCTGCCTTTGTGAAATGGGAGACTGGAGCTGACGGTACTCGGATGGATACAGCCAACCAAGAACAGTATGAAGTATTACCTGCTAAGTTCGGGGTTACTATTATGAATATTGGGGGAATTTCTGGTCAGGATGCTACGTCTGACTCACAAGAGTCTGATAAATTTAAAGCGGTACAGCAATGGTTTTCTGGACAGGAGATCATTAATGCAGGAGCAAGCAATAATTTTGGAGATGTGATTGGCAACATTAAGGTCGCAGACCAGTTAGGTGCTACTGGGGTAACGCATGATTATCATTATCAAGATGACCCTGCTACATTTGCACATAATGACGCTAAAGCATTTACTGTACCAGATCACTTCGTGATGGTAGTGATTACTCCATTCAAGGATACTGCAGATGAGAATGTTCAGCCTGGCGACTATTATGCGGGAATTAAATTAACAGTGACTGCGTTGGATTCCTAATGGCAATAACCTGAAAGTGTGATGACCATCACTTTATTATACCGTTTAGATAATGTATAATTAACTTAACCAACTCGATAAAGTTATTAACTAGGAGCTCTACCATGCTTAAATTTAAAAAATCAAAATCTACGCTTATTATAGCAGGCGCTATTTATGTAACTATTTTTAGCGTGAAGGTGTTTGCTGTTGCTAGTGATTTTACGAACCAGGCTAGTTGCGGAAGTCCAACTAATGCTGATACTCAAGCATATTACTGGGATACTGTCACTCTCGGATGTTATACTGATGAAGCAGCAGCAACGGCTGCATTAAACTCTACTGATACAACCGCAACAGGCGGCTCCTTCACAATGAGACTTCAAAATGAGCAGACCATCTCAGTTATTACACTGATTAAAAAAACTAATGAAGCTGACATAACTGCTGGTAGCACTTACTACTATGTCTCTGATTTAAGCGCAGACGAAATTCCTGCTGTCTGGGGAGTCGTCACAAATGGTCGCTTCTCTATGAGTATTGAGAATGATTTTAGTAGCATCATGGATGATAAAAATACTGTTGATACAACAGATGATGTCGCCATGTTTTCAGACCCAGGTGGCATCAAAGATGATACTGGAGTTACTATTGCATGGCCTGCTTTTGTAAAGTGGGAAACTCATGCAAATGGAAAACAGTATAATGGAGTTGATATTACTGGTGATAAGCGTTATGAGGTGCTCCCTGCTAAATTTGAGATAAATATTCTCAATACTGACTCACATAGTGGCACCATAACGAACACTTCTGGCACAAGTTCTTCAGATAACTTCAATAGCATTAAATGGATTGGGAGTGGTGAAGAGGTGATTGGATCGGGGGTTACGAATAACAAATTTCCAGATTTAGTAGGGAATTTACAAGTATCTGACACCTTAGGTGCATCAGGAGATTTAAGTACAGCGGGCATTATAACCTATAGCTGGACAGATACTGATAATAGCCCACAAAAAGCTGTAGTTCCTGACCATATTGTTCCTATTTTTGTCCATCAAGAGATGGATAGCAGTATCGCAAACAGTGTACAGGCTGGCACCTATTACACCGCGATTAAGCTAACCGTGGTAGCACTTGAGGGAACTTAATAGATAGCTCCTAAAAATGCATATGCTAACAGTAGATTAATAATGAATTATTAGTTGCTTCCTTCGCGCTTACATTTATTGTAAGCCGAAGCATTAAGCCATCAATACTTAACAATAGTGATGCTCATCACATATTGGTTAATCGCCCCCATCACACTTAGTTTTTTTGTTAATATTGTCATTAAATACAATCTAAACATAAGTTTAACTTTTGAGAGAGAGGACAGTTCCGATGAACATAGTAAGGTCTCTATTAAATAAAGCATTTTATAAGCAACTAGTGGGAATAGCAGTTGTTATTGGAGCAGTGACTCCAACTTCAAGTCTGGCTATCGAAGCCTGTTACACTAACATAAACCTCTCAGGAGCTACTGTGGCTGCAGCTAACGCCGCCGCCTGTACTGCAGCTGGAACTGCGGCGGGTGAAACCTACTACTGGGCTGACCCATTTGCTGGTGTTGATGCGGGAGTCGATACAGATACAGCGATGGCTTGGAGCGGTGAAGATCTAGAATTGACTACCCAAGCACTAGAGATTGAGATGCCACAACGGATAATTCTCACAGACAACCTTATTGCCGCACCCGCAGTTGCTTTTGATGGGGTTGCTAAAGATATTGCAAAGTGGCAAGTCTGGAGTAATGGCTCTTTCACTGCAAAGATTGCATCAACATTCCCACCAGATGCTGCTGGTGTAATACAGACCGCAGCCCAGCTCGGTTACACCCCTCCTGCCTATCCTGCTTTCACTAAGCAAGATCTTAATGCTGCTGGGGTGGGTGTTGCGAATGAATTTGATGAGCTACCTGCCACTTTCAGTATTATGTTTAATAATATTGACTCTATCGCTACGGTGGGTATCGATGCGGCTGCCACAAAAACGCTTGCTGTTGAGGGGGGTGTGCTAAATGTTGCTACTGCAGGGCAGGCGACTTGGGGACCCAAAATAGGGAGCCTTATGGAGACAGATATGGGAGGGGGGGTTAATGTACAGGTACAAGATGGTGTGACGGCAGCAGATGGAACTGTCACTTGGGTACCACCAGAGATTGTAATGCAGGCAACTGTACCCGTAATGACTAATGCTTGGAGTGTACAACCTGGCATCTATAAAGCTGCTATTCAACTTACGGTTATCGCCACTCAACCTACAGCGACTCAGGTTGCTGCGGCAGCGGGTGGAGGATAAAAAATGAAAGATAAGCATAGCTGTAAAATAGCACCTATATCTATAATACTACTCTTATACTCTACAGCTGCATCTAGCGCAGAGCTAGGTGGCGAAGATGAGATCAAGATCACCGTTAATAATCCTCAGTTTCTCACTATGGATACTAACTCTGCGAGTGGAAGCACTCTAACCCCAGGGGCTGGTGCAACTGAGGTTGGTAAATGGATGATAACTACCAACGGGTCATTTGTGGTTAAATTTGAGCCTGGCGCTGCGCCCGCTGGCTCCTACACCCCTCCAGACTATATAGCTTTTACTAAGCCCGATCTCGATGCTGGAGGAACCCCCGTTAGTGGTGAGTTTGATGAACTTCCTACAAAGTTTACGGTAACGGGAGAAAATATCAGCTCAATGGTGGTGGTACAAAACAGTTCTGCTGTTGCACTTAAAGGAAAGAATGGTGAGTGGAGTGGCGATGGAAAAACTTATGGTAGCGAGATTGGTCAAGACGGTATTGCGCTACAGGTGATGGATCTAGAGACCGAACCTGTTGCAGTCCTACTTACTGCGGAGGCTGAGGAAATTGGAGAGCGTCTTGATATTCAGCCTGGTAACTATAGTGGCAATATAAAGATTACCGTAATCGCTAATCAGATGGATAATTAGATGAATGAAAAGAGTCAGCCTCTCTCTATTCACTGTTGTGCTTGCCGCTACGATGACTGGAGCGGATGCTGTAGTTGAACTACCTCCAGCAGAGGGCGTGACCGAGTGGGTTGCAGGTGGTACTGATCTAGCAACAAATCCGCTCTCTATTGATCTAACTAATCAACAGGCTCTTACCTTTGAGAAATCCTCTCTCACTCTTAAAGAGATGTCGCCTGGTAGCAATCTCACTGACATCGGTCTCTGGCAGGTACAGAGTAACGGCGCATTCTCTATTCAGATCGGTGCTGGCAAAGCAACTGCTGCAGATGGCTACACTCCACCAGACTATCCTGCCTTTACCAAAGCTGATAAGAATGCGATCGGCAAAACGGTGTCTGGAAAATATGATGAACTCCCCGCAACCTTCTCGCTCTCTATTGAAAATATAGAGTCTGTATGTATTGGTAAAAGTTGCAATGGGCTTGCCATCACCTACTCCGATGTGGATAAGAAAGCGACTTGGGGCCCAAAGAGCGGTGCTGACTTTAAGAAGGATCTCAATAACAGTAAAGAGGATCTGTTAACTGTGCAGGTGCTCGATGAGAACAGTGTAGTTGAGACAGCGAAAGTTAAAATTCTCCTTCAGGCACAGATTCCTAACTTGGTAAAAGATGCCACTATTCAACCTGGAATCTATACTGCCAATATAAAAATCACGGTAGCGGCAACACAAAAAGTGGCCGGTCAGTAATGCTATTCAGAGATGTACTCAGTATAAGGGGTGATGGTTAAGGTCACTTCTCCAGTATACTGCCCCGCCTGTTTATCAACAGCCGACTTTCCTTGCATATAGAGGCGTACCTCTACGAACTCTGGCTTACCTGCTTCTCCAATTTGATCGAGCGGCATAATACCAATCTGATGTCCTGACTCTGGCATTTGAAGCTCGCTATCTTGAAATATAGGAGCAGCACTACCACCGTAATAGATAGCACTATCCCCTGCCTCCCCCCACTCTACCTGTTCAGTCACATTGAGCGAACCGATATTATTTAACTCCATACCGTAGGTGGTGGTGAGGTGGTCATAACGATTAGGGATAATGTCTCCTGCTGCATCAACATCCTGCTTGGTTAAGCGAGGATAGTTCAGATCTGTACCGTCATCATTTTTTGAGGTGCCGCTAAAGTCGACATAGAATCCACCATTTGTTTTTACCTTCCAACTGGCGTAGAGCGTCTGCGAGCCATTTGCATCACCAATCAGCATCGCCTCACTTGAGCCGGTATCTACGACTGACAACACCTGCGGATTTATTAGAATAAGGGTTGCTGCCTCACCATCTATCTCAATAGCATTAATTATAGTTGGCGTCCATAATAGGAGTAAGCTCCAAGTTAGTACTCTATTAATCATTTCTGTTTTATCACCTACTGTGTCACCTGTTGTATCACTTGCTGACTCTCTCTATCTACTTTAAACTTCAACTCTGTTGTCGCAGCAAATTCGCCTGCTGCTTTTAGTTTTATCCTAGCAGTGTACTCCTCATCTTTAAGCTCTTTAAGCCCCATTATAAGGGTAAGCGAACTCTTCTCACCTGGCAAGAGAAGATCACCCACTCCATCCATTTGAGTAATCTTCACTGCTTCTCCTTTGGAGTTTTCAATAGTGATATCAACCTGAACCTCCTCCAGATGAGAGGTTCCCTCCATTGCTAGTTTTGCAGTTATAGTTGCCAGCTCTTTCTCTCTGTTAAAGACAATTTTAGCACCACTCACTGTTGCCGCTGCCTTTAATTTAACTTTCTGTGGCATTATCAATACTGGCACTTCCAGAGATTCACTCCCCTTAACCGATAGGATCAACTTACCATAGGCGGCAGCCCCTTTGGATGGCTTAATCTGTAGCTTAACCTTCTTATCTTTTGATGGGCGTAGTTTAAATTTTTGCGGCTTAACCTTAACCTTAGGATTGCGTTTGCGACTATCAGCATAAGGCTTAAAGCGGGCAATCACATTAAGTGTCTTATTAGTTGGATTGGTGACCACCACCGTCTCAGATTTAGGAGTGCTCTTTGGAGTCTGCTTAATCAGTTGTGGCTCAACCATAAGTGGGCTTTTACCATCTGCAACTGCCCTAGCCTCAGACTCTCCTCTCTTCTCAAGTTTTGCAATCAGTGCATCATCAACCACTAAGCGTGCCCGCAGCTGTTTCTTGACAGGGTTATTGCTTCCCCTAACTTCCTGCATTAGATCCATTACAGTAAGATAAGTTCCAGCAGGCGGCACTCCCTTAAAATGACAACGCAACAGTTTCTCAATAGCTGGAAGCACATTCTCTCCGCCACCATCAAGTGCTGCTACTTTAAGCTCTTTTTTAGTTTTAGAGTGAAGTAGCTTACAGGTTCCCTTAACCTCCGTATCGTAGAAACCCGGATTGATCACCACAGAGACCATTGCAAAATCACCTCTCTCTCTCTTAACAGGGGTTAGGTTGACTCGCCCATAAGTGAGTTGAGGCTCTTTCCAGTTGGCGTTACTAGCATTCTGAATGCGGACTCGAATAGGAATACCCATCCGCATTGTCTGCACTATTTGACCGCTAAACTTTCGCGGAAGATCTAGACTGCGTCTCCGCCCAAGCTGCATTTCACCAGGATCATCCTCATCTGCAATTGGAACTTGCTGGCGCACAACTGCCTCATCTTGATCTATATAGAGGGTAACTCTAAAATCCCCGCTTGCATTGCCTGGAATCTTTATTTTTAGATTAATCTTCTCTGTTGCAGAGGGTTTGAGTTGAAGTTTCTCTTTACTAATTTTAACCCACTTGAGCATAGTCACATCTTGGTCAGAGCGAGTACTCTCTACATAGAGTTTCAGATTCTCTTCTCTCTCTTTGGAGGTGTTGCGGATGGTGATTGGGATACGATAGTTACCACCTGGTCCTGCGGAGAAGCCGAGGATAGCAGGACTAATGGAGATACCAGCATTAACTACTGTTACTGCTACGAGAGAAAACAGTAAGAAAACTTGTGATAGATAGCGGATCATTTCTCTATTCCTGAAAGTCGCTTAAGCACAGCATCTCTTGCCCCATCCATCACCACTTTACCACGCTCCAATACAATCAGGCGATCCACTAATGGAAGTAGTGCGCTACGATGGGTCACTAGAATCACCGTTTTTCCTGGAACTATCTCCAGCAAGCGTCGCATTATCTGCTGCTCCGCACCATTATCCATAGCGCTGGTGGGTTCATCTAATAATAGAATTGATGGATCAAGGAGCAGGGCTCTAGTTAAAGCTACCATCTGTTTCTGTCCACCAGAGAGTCCTCTCCCCCGTTCTCCAATCTGCATATCATATCCGTGAGGGTGATGCTGCACAAACTCATCCACACCCGTTAATTTAGCCACTCGCAATAGAGTAGCATCATCGACCGCAAGCGGTCCCATGGTTAAATTCTCTCGCACTGTTCCGCTAAATAGGGTGATCTCTTGAGGGACTACCCCAGCACGGTAACGCAACTCTATCGGATCTATTTGCTGGATATCGGTCTGATCAGCTCGCACCACCCCTGACTGTGGTTGGTAGAGCCCTAGTATAAGTCGTAATAGCGTGCTCTTACCTGAACCGATATGTCCTATTACTCCAACCCGCTCACCACTCTCAATCTTAAATGAGCACTCCTCTAATACTGCTGCTTGCTCCTCACCATACCCAAAACTAACTTCATCAAACTCCACTCCACCCTGCCACTCAGGACGCTTGAAGAACTGTTTTCCACTTGGTCGCTCCAACGGCTGCTTCATCATACTATTTAAACCACGCATAGAGACCATAGATTGACGATAGCGAATCAGCAGTGCATTCATATTACCCAATGGAGCCATAGCCCGACCGGTTAAAATTGTTACTGCCACTAAAGCACCTACGGAGAGCTCTCCGGTGGTTACCATCCCTACCCCCATCACCACTACTACAACTATTGTCAACTGATGGATTAAGGTCGAGAAGTTTGTCGCTAACATTCCCCAAAATCTACTCTTCTGTCCACTCTTAGCAAGCGCTCCAACCCAGCGCTTCCAACGCCCCAAAAACAGTCCCTCTCCACCCTGACTTTTAATTGCCTCTATCCCGCTCAACGCCTCCACCAATACTCCCTGTTTTTTAGCACTATCTCGGTAGCTCTGTTTAGCGTAATGGTGAAGAGGAAACTGGGTGATAAATCCCACAAATAAGATCAGTGGAATGGTAAAGAGCGGAACCCACGCAAGCTCCCCCCCCAGCATCTGGATAACCAACACAAAGAGAAAAATAAAGGGAAGATCAACTAGAGCAACCAGCGATGAGGAGGTGAAAAATTCACGAAGATTCTCAAACTCTCGTAGGTGGCTAGCCACAGCGCCAGCAGAGCGAGGCTGCTTCTCCATTCGCATTCCTATAAGCTGTTCCATCAAATATTGAGAAAGAAGAAGGTCTGCCCGTTTACCTGCCACATCAAGAAACCATCCGCGCAATATTCGTAGTATAAAATCAAAGCCCAATACAATAGCAACTCCCGTTGCAAGCACTGAGAGGGTATCCATTGCGCTATTTGGAATTACTCGGTCATATACATTCATTACGAAAAGCGGAATTGCCAAGGTAAAGATATTTATTAATAGAGAGGCGACTACTACCTCACTATATAATCCCCAAGATTTAACCACAGTTCCCCAAAACCAGAAACGGGGACGAGATATCGCAGACTCTGTAGATCTATTTTCACTAGCAATCGTGTCACTCGTGTTACTAGCAACTGGAGATAGGATAAGCATTGACCCACCATATCCTGCTTGAAGTTGGCTAAGTGGGATTTTTTGCACTACGCCATTAACTGCTTCACCCTTATCGGAAAAGATAACCTCTGCGCTCTCTCTATTTAGAGAGATAAGAAGGCAACTCTTTTTATCTTCTAGCAGAAGCATAACTGGTAATATAAAATTAGCAGTATCTGTTAGTGCGCGTTTCTCTACTTTGGCACTAAACCCAGCTCTCTCCGCAGCCTCTTGCGCTAAGGCTGGCGTAATACTATCTCCATCAGTTAACGCTAAGCCTGCGCGAAGTGATACTTCCGAGACATCTCTTCCGAGACGGCGAGTCAGTTGTGAAAGATTAGATAGTAGATAGTCAGCCATAGCAAAAGTAAGTATACTACTTGAATGATATATATGTCTAAAAAATCAAAAGCTAAAAAAACAGAGTATAAGAGTTGGATTAAACATACAGAGAGTGGAGTTAACTACTCCTCTCACCTTCTGCTTGTGGTTATCGTGAGCTCTTTTATTGCTATCGGTTTTTGGGCAAACCAGGCTGAGTTAGATGAGGTGACACGGGGTGAGGGGCGCATAATTCCATCATCTCAGGTTCAAACTATCCAAAATCTTGAAGGTGGTATTGTCTCTGAAATTTTAGTTACTGAAGGTCAGAGTGTAGAAGTTGGGCAGACTCTGATTAAACTTGACCATACTCAATTCTCCTCTAACCTACAGGAGAGTCGTGCTGAGGAGCTCTATCTTCTTGCGCGAGTTGAGCGCCTGCGTGCAGAAGCTGAATCCACTCTATTCACTCCTCCACCAACTGTTCTTAAAGAGCGTCCTCTATTCATTAAGAATGAGAGAAAATTATTAGAGTCAAGAAAACTCGTTCTCACTACTGCGTTAAATATCTTGCATAAACGCGTAGAACAACACAGATATGAGCTAGATGAACTCTACACCTCCATAGATGGACTGACTGATCGACTTCAACTGGGCAACAAAGAGTTGGCTATAGCAACCCCTCTTGCCCGTAAAGGAATTATGCCAGAGATTGAGTTAATTCGACTCCAACGAGATATTGCAGAAATTAAGGGGGAGTTAAAGTTAAATCGTGCCAGCATACCAAGACTAAAGAGCGAGATTGAAGAGACAGAGCAGCAGATCAAACGAGATGAGGTTGAGTTTAAAACTCGTGCGCTAGATGAGATTAATCGTAGTCGTTCTGCTCTAATTCAGCTCCAAGAACGAATCCCTACCCTAAGTGATAGAGTTAAACGCACCGAGATTCTCTCCCCAGTGAAGGGAGTTGTTAAGCAGCTTAACATACAGACAATCGGTGGCGTTATTCAGCCAGGAATTGATATTATAGAAATTGTTCCACTAGACGAGAAGTTGCTTGTTGAGGCACAGATACGCCCTGCAGATATCGCTTTTCTCCACCCAGGATTAAAAGCTAATGTAAAACTGACCGCTTATGACTCTACTATATACGGTGGGATAAGTGCAACACTAGAGCACATAAGCGCAGATACTATTCTTGACAGTAGTGGTGAACACTTCTATCTTATTCGCCTACGCACTGAGGATAATTTTATAAACAGTGAAGGTACATCACTACCAATCATTCCAGGGATGGTAGCTACTGTAGAGATTTTAACTGGACAGAAGACCATTATGGATTACCTATTGAAACCACTTTTAAAGACTCAACAAAATGCGCTCAGAGAACGATAATAACTCTTGGTTCTGGGGAACTATCTTTAAAGGGTGGCCAATCTATGGCGAGTCAATTTTTGCCTCGTTTATGGTTAACCTATTCGCTTTAGCAAGCCCGCTCTTTGTGATGAATGTCTATGATCGGGTTGTCCCCAACAATGCTATGGCAACCCTCTGGGTGTTAGCCATTGGTGCACTGTTAGTGGCGGGGTTTGACTTCCTGCTCCGCACCCTGCGTTCCTACTTCATCGATATTGCTGGCAAACGGGCAGACCTTGCTCTATCCTCTTCTATCTTCGAGAAGCTACTCGGAACACGAATGGAGGCACAAGATAATTCATCAGGCGCTGTCGCCAACCATATGCGGGAGTTTGAGGGGTTGCGTGACTTCTTCACCTCCGCCTCCCTCACCACCCTGATTGATCTGCCATTCTTAGTGATCTTTCTAATAGTGATCTGGATGATTGGTGGACCGATTGTCATTATCCCCCTACTTGCCGTCCCTATCGTATTAACCGCCGCGCTGCTGATTCAGATTCCACTCCACAAAGCTGTCAGTGAGACCTTTAAAGAGTCTAACCAGAAACATGCGATTCTAGTGGAAGCACTCTCAGGCAACGAGACGATTAAGAGCGAAGGCGCCGAAGGGGTTATGCAGCAGAAGTGGGAGTATTACATTCAAAAACTCGCCAAGTCTGGAATGAAGAGTAAGCTCTGGTCTACCCTTGCCACAAACTTCACCACCTTTATGCATCAGGCAACAACCATTGGGATTGTCATCTACGGCGTACATCAGATCTCAGCTGGCGAGATGAGCGTTGGCGCGCTGATCGCAAGCACCATCTTGACAGGGCGCGCACTAGCACCGCTTACAGGTATCGCTGGACTACTACTCCGCTTCCGTCAATCTAAGGTTGCGCTCAAAGCACTGCATGGAATGATGGCAAAGCCTGTGGATCGCCCTGAATCTACTGAGTATCTACAGCGCCCGCCACCTGAGGGATCCATTGAACTGCGGGATATCTCATTTCACTATCCACAAGCGGCAGACGAAAATAGTGAAGGAACTAGAAATAGTGAGGATAACGCACTAAACAAGATTAACCTCTCAATTTCAGCGGGAGAGCATATCGCAATTATTGGGCGTATCGGCTCTGGCAAGAGCACCCTACAGAAACTACTGCTTGGACTGTATCAGCCGCAAGAGGGGGCTATTCTAATCGACAACACTCACCTCAATCAACTTGACCCCGCTACTATTCGGCGTGAGATGGGATATGTTTCACAAGATATTGTTCTATTTAAAGGGACACTGCGCGAGAACATCAGCTTTGCCAATCCTGAGGCAGATGATGATGCAGTACTAGCTGCAGCCAAACTTGCGGGAGTAGATGAGTTTGCGAGCCAACACCCAAAGGGGTATGACCTGATGATAGGAGAGCGTGGGGTTGGACTTTCAGGTGGACAGCGTCAAACCGTAGCGATGGCGAGGGCAATTTTACTGCAACCGCCCATTATCCTACTAGATGAACCCACTAGCTCTATGGATAGCGGTGCAGAACAGAGCTGGAAGAACCGCTTCACTCCGTTTTTGAAGAACCGTACTCTAATTTTAGTGACCCACCGTAGTTCACTGCTATCATTAGCAGATCGGGTGGTTGTATTGGATAAAGGGAGGATCGCGGCTGATGGTCCGAGAGATCAAGTACTACAAGCTCTTAAAAAATAAGTTCATCCATTCCTAACTCATACTGGAGGGTGTAGAGAGCCTTGTTGTACTGTGCAATAGCTGCAAGCCAACTCTTTTTAGAGGTTGAGAGTAGATCCTGTGCTGAGAGCAGATCATTGGATGATCCTAACTGCTCTTGGTAACGCACTTGGTTTACCCGATAGTTCTCTTTAGCACTCTCTAGTGCTCTTCCTAACACCTCAATCTGATTCTCTGCCTCTTGGAGGCTGTACCAGCCACTGCGTACAGCTAGAAAAATCGCTTGCTCTTTCTCACGAATCTGCACTCGTGTTTTAGCATCTTTAGAGCGAGATATTGCTAGATCTTTATCGGTCTTGCCAGAGTCCCATAGCTGCCATGTTATGGATAGATTAAGTGCTAAATTATCTTTAGCTGCAACACCCTTTGCAAAATTATAATCACGATCATAACTCCCTTTTAGAGATAGATCGGGCGCACCTGCTGCTTTTTTAATAATCACATCGCGTGCTGTAATCTGTTTAGCTAAAATTGCAGAGATAATATCTGGGTGCTCTTTAAGCGCCATCTGCTTCTCAAGCATACTCCAGTCAACATCTATTGAGAGTTTAGTTAGCTCTCCAGAGACTTTTAGCTCTGCATCAATATTTCGATCCATCAATTGATTAAGGGTTGCCTCTGTAGTACGAATACTATTCTGGGATGCGAAGAGCCCCTTCTCTGCCTGAGCAATTGTAACCTCAGATTGCAGAACTTCATTTTTCCAAGCACTGCCCTGCTCATAAAATATTGTAGAGATTCTAGACTGCTCCCGTAAACGCTCCAGAGACATCTCATCTTCTTGTTGATCAGCATACGCTTTCAGAAGATCAAGGTAGGCGTGTTGCACCTGTTTTCTTAGACTCTGCTTCTTGCGAAGAAGGGTTAACTTCTCCTTCTCTAAGGTCTCTCTTGCCTTCTGCTCTTTTGCAGTAAGCGCGCCCCCCTTATACTGATATAGAGTTTTACTAAAAGTTAATCCTGTAGTACCTGTACCAACACTATTTTGGGATCCTGTACCACCAAACAGGTCATTGACAGTTTCTGAACTTGAACCTGAAAGAGTGATAGTTGCAGGGCGTTGGGCGATCATCTCATTATCCAGTGCCAACTCTTTCTGTACCACCCCCTCCTCGGCAACTTTAATTCCGGGATTATTCTGCATCGTGATATTAACTAACTCATTAAGTGTTAGCGGGTCTGCCATCACTGATGGCGCTGATACCAATATCAACATGGTAACAGCTCTTACTATATTTTTACGCTCTATTTTTTCAAACATCATAACTACCTCTATGGTTCAGTAAAACTGGTCTCAATGGTTTTGATAACAGGGTATAAGAAATAGGTGATCACTCTTCGTTTCGCCACTTTAATATCGCCATTGAGCTGCATACCTGGGACTATACGAAAATTTTCTGGAACCTTCTTTAAGTTGTTAGAGGTTATCTCAGCCCGCGCACGGTAGAACGAGCCTGGCTCACCGTTGATAGACTCATCTATCGTATCTTCCGAAAGAAAGGTTAACTCCGCAGTTAAGTCACCATGCTTCTGGAATGGAAGTGCACTTAGTTTTGCTGAGAGCTCACTACCAACCACAAGATTTCCGATATCTTTTGGCTCAATATCCATAATAATAGTAAGTGGCACATCAACTGGCACTAAGGTCATAACCGCTTGTCCAGAGTTTATAATAGCTCCCACAAAGGTATCCTCGAGCTCTAACACTACACCATCTGCCGGAGCAGAGATATAGATATTACTCCGTTTATGCTCTATCTTAATTAGCTCTTCTTTAGTAGAGTCTCGTTTTGCCATAGCTCCAGAGAGCTCTTCATTGATCTGTTTAAACCAGCCACTAAGAAAGCTCTTACGATCAGAGAGTTTAGTATCTAGATCACCCTGAGACATCTGAAGCGATGTCTCAGCATCTGTCACCGCACTCACCGACTTATCTACTTTAAACTGCTCTTCTTTTAGTGCTGTATCCGAGAGAATACCTTCACTCACCAGACGATTCTGTTTAGCGTAGTTATACTTGGTCTCTTCCAGACCTAGCTTTGCCATCTCTAACGCACCTCGACTCTTTTTAAGAGAAGATTTTGCTTTCTCAATTCCAAGGTCAATAGAGTGAAGTTTTGCAGTGTGCTCTTGCAAGCGGGTACGGAAAATGTCTCGTTGCATTGGATGGATAAGTTCATTAACTGAGGTAAGTGGTGCCCCTCTCTTCTCCAGCTTCAGGCGTGAAATCAGAGCTCGGTTCTCTTCCACATCTAACTTCATCTTAGCGTAGTCAGCATCTGATATAGTTGGGTCCAAAGTAATTAAGACCTCTCCCTCTTTCACTACCTGACCTGGAGAGACATGAATCTCCTTAACAGTAGAGCTCTCTCCAGATTGAACAGCTATCTTTGGAACTGTTGTGGTGATCTTCCCGCTCGCTGATACAGTCGTATCAATAATAGAGAAGCTTGCCCAAATTATAAAAGAGAATACCAACGCAAATCCAGTCCAGAGCGTAATCCCCACCACTGGTGGAGTTTTACTCTTAATAATTGCATCGACTGGATTTTGAAATGAGTTGATAATATACTCATTGTCTGCACTTTTACCGCTCAATTTCTTTAGTGCGGCTTCACTCTTATCCAGCTCTTGCGACTCTTTATCCGCACCACTCTCTGCAGAATCAAAAACATCCTTTTCTAACTCCTTATTAGCCGTTCTTACATAACCAGAGAGTTTTTTCATCATGGTCATAGCAAGCTGTGGGGTTTTTGTGAAGTGAGCCATCAATGCTCTCTCATCCACCTCTCGCACCACTGCATCTGTCTTAGCGCGAGCTGCTGCACTACGAGGAGCACGGTCAATAATTGCCATCTCCCCAAAGAGTGCTCCCTCACCCAACTCTACTAAAGTGGTATGTTTGCCGTCAGTAATTTTACAGATATCGACGGTTCCGGAGACCACAACATAGCCGAAATCTCCTCTATCATTCTCCTGAAATATAAACTCACCTGGAGCTAGGGTGCGTTCATTTAACCTGCGTTGAGGTTGTTGTTGTGGCTGATTCATGCTGTCACCTCCTTACTTCCTCTTAACATAAGTTCTTTTTTCCAAAGATCGGCATAGACACCACCCTTAGCTATCAGCTCCTGATGCTTACCCTGTTCTGCTAGTTCACCATCTGAGTTCATAACTAAGATAAGATCGCTATCGATTATTTGTGAGAGATGATGAGTTACAACCAACATAGTTCTCCCATTCCTAATCTCTGGCATATTGTTACGAATACTGATCTCATCATCTAGACCAAGACCAGAGAGCGCTTCATCCATCATAATAATTTTTGGATTACGGATCAAAGCTCGAGCCAGTGCAATTTTCTTACGCTGCCCCTCTGAAAGGTTAGCCCCTTTCTCTTCAAGTTTTGTCTCATATCCATCTGGCATATCTTCAACGGTATCATGGAGAGCTACCATTTTAGATGCCCATATAACTCTTTCCATCGATGCGGTTGGCATAGGACGCAAAATATTTTCACGAATAGTCTCCGTAAAGAATGTATTGTCATTACCGACTAATGAAGTGTTCACTCTTAAATGGCGCATATCAATAGTCCGCATATCGATTCCATCAATATATATATTACCCTCTTGTGGTTTTATCAACCCCTGAATTATACGCAACAGCGTTGATTTTCCGCAACCAGATGGTCCGACCAAACCTACTGTCTGACGAGCAGGAATAGTAAATGAAACATTAGAGACTACAGGATCACTATCTTTATAGGAGAATGTCACATCTGAAAATTTAATTCCGCCCTTGATTTGCGATACTGATCCACGCCGTTTCCTCTCTCCCTTCTTATTTAAAATACCTCCTAACAGGTCAACAGCTGTATTGAATTTCTCAATTTCAGTAGACATAGATGCTAATTGCACTAAAGGACCTGTCACCTTACCTGCTAACATATTAACACCAATCAATACGCCAGGACTTAACCCATCACTGAACACCAATAACACACCAACAAATATAACCACAATAGTCATTAACTGTTGTAGCGTTGCGCTCACTTGAGCAGAGCGCGCAGCCATTTTACCTAACTCCATACTAGCCAAAGTTGAGCTGGTTGAGTGCTCCTCCCAGCTCTTCTTCATGACAGATTCTAAAGTTAGAGACTTAACTGTCTCTATACCTGAAATTGAGTTCATTAAGATAGATTGTTTCTGAGTCTCACTCGCACCAACCTTCTGCATCGCCTCTTTCAGACGACTAGCAGACATTATATTATTTATCGCAATAAGAATTGCAAAGACCAATACTATTACAAACAGGGTCGGGCTAAACATAATTAAGATCGGAATAAAGAAGAAGAGTGCTGTGGCATCCAGCATTGTGCCAAACATCTTGCCAATCAAAAACTGTTTAATTGTTCCAACCTGCTGCACAATCTGCACAACTTTAGATGGCTCAGTCTTCTGGAAATAATCTACCGACTGATCCATCAAACTATTAAATGCTTTACTATTTAACTTAACCTCCATTTTTGCGGTAAAGAATAGGGCAATATATGACTTAAGATAGCTAAACATACCATTAAATAGATGCGCTACCGAAATTCCAACAGCGATAACGACTAAAGTAGAGTACGCTTCATAGTTGACTACTTTATCTAATACAGTCATGATATAGATAATTGGGAGGAATCCGAAGATGTGGAGCAAGAAGGCTATCCCAACCACTTGAATCATCATCGTCTTCTGTTTTAGAAACTCTTTAACAATCCACTGGCGAGAGAACGGTTGATCATCATCCATCAACTTGATGTGACGCTGAACCAACAGCAGCTCACCGCTCCAAGCTGAGACAAACTTCTCTTTTGATATCTTCTCTACTTTAGGACGAGCTGCAGCTGGATCTAAAACAGATAGAGTCTCTCCACCCTCTCCATCACTATTCCAGCGCGCTACAACCACGCAACGCCCATTAGATAGTTTAGCAATAACTGGTAGTGCTGATCCTAATTTAGCAATCTCACTCCACTCTGTTTGAATAGAGTGCGCTTTAAGACCATTTTCAGTAGCTATACGAATTAACTTTGAAACTTCTGTTTCATTATCATCGCTTAGGGTGTACTCATGCATTAGACTATCTTTGCTGAGCTCTACCCCATGCTGCCCTGCAGCAAGGACCAAACTTCTTATTGCTGAATTCATAAACTTACTCTTATTAATAATTATATAATCAAAAAACAGAGAGTAAAGTATTGCACATTTTTTTATCTACTACAATAAAAAAAGGGAGCCATTTAAATGACTCCCTTTTTACACTTATGGATTTTATAAATTATCCAGCCATCGGATCATCCATCTCTGGTGCTGGACCAGCATCTGGCATGCCATCCATACCACCTGCATCAGCTCCATCAGGAATCTCTACGCCATCGGCTGGCCCCATATCAGGTGCAGCTTCATCTAGCGCTGAACCCATATCATCCATGCCATCATCGGCTGGGGCACCATCCATTGGCATTGGAGGTTCCATACCCATGTCGCCACCCATATCACCCATAGGATCATCCATTGGAGGAGGGTCCATCTCACCGCCCATATCTCCCATGCCACCATCCATTGGTGGTTCCATTCCAGCATCCATTGGAGGCATCTCAGTTCCAAGATCAGAGAAGTCGTCTCCCATTGGCATTGGCTCACCGCCATCTGTTGGTCCCATGTCGCCTGCTGGTCCCATGTCACCCTGCATTGGATCCATTCCTGGCTCCAT
>Ga0209665_1000415_pt1 | contig 34474 bp, 34 predicted proteins | sample SaaInlV_200m_DNA_2_FD_184675 | JGI IMG/M metagenome (GOLD analysis project Ga0209665, IMG submission 184675) | Marine microbial communities from expanding oxygen minimum zones in the Saanich Inlet - Saanich Inlet SI074_LV_135m_DNA (SPAdes) (version 2) | ecosystem: Environmental > Aquatic >... | reverse complement strand
ATCTATGGCCACCACGCCAACGGGCCGATGGTATCGATCCTTTAGTCTCCCCGCCACAATGCCAATAACACCTGGATGCCAGCCCTCTTGGGACAATAGAAGAAATGGCGGCAGGTCCTTCCCCCTGCTCTCCACCTGTTCTGTAGCCTCTTGCAAAACACGTGCTTCTATTTCTTGACGCTCTTTATTGAGCTCGTTAAGGCGTAAAGAAATTATCTTCGCCTCATGGGGATCATCGCTGGACAAAAGGCGCCCCCCCAAACTGGATTCTCCCACACGCCCGCCAGCATTAATACGGGGGCCCAATACAAAACCAGCATGGTACGCTTCAGGCCTCTCAGAAAGTCCAGCAACCTCTCCCAAAACTGATAGTCCCGTATTGCGCCGATTAGCCATAACTTTCAGCCCTTGAGACACATAGGCACGATTGAGTCCAGATAAAGACACCACATCACAAACTGTCCCCAAGGCCACTAAGTCCAAGAACTGCTTTAGATCAGGCTCGGAACGATCTTTGAAAAAACCTCGATTTCGCAGGGCCCGATTCAAAGACACGCACAGCAAAAAGCAAAGGCCAACTGCGGCAACAGACTTTACCGAGCTATCCTGATCCAAACGATTGGGATTAACCACAGCTACTGCCGATGGTAATTTGGACTCGGCAACATGGTGATCCATGACGATCACATCCAGACCCATCTCTTGTGCCCCTTCCAGCGCGTCAAAGGCCGTCGTGCCACAGTCCACCGTAATGACAAGAGATGCCCCCTCTGATTTAAGGGTCTGAAAAGCCTTCACATTGGGGCCATAGCCTTCTTTTATCCGATCGGGAATATAAATCCGGAGGGCACTCCCCAAGGCGTCAAAGTATCTTTTTAGAAGGGCTGATGAAGTGGCTCCATCCACGTCATAGTCCCCAAAAACAGCCATTGTTTCACCCGTCTCAATGGCCTGACAAATGCGATCCGTTGCCTTGTCCATATCCTTTAAGTGAGAGGGATCAGGCAAAGAATCCCGCAATGTGGGCTCCAGGAAATTCTCGGCCGCTTTATCTGATTGCACCCCTCGAGAAGATAAAATGCGCCCCACAATTTCCGGGATTCCCAATCGCTGGGAAAAAGCCATTCCAAGTCGATCGTTTCCTTCGCTTAATACCCACTGCTTTCCCAAGAGGGATTGCTGAACACCTAATAATGCTTTTTGAGTGGAATCCCCCTGACTCACGGGCGAATCTCAACGATTGTCTCTTGCGTCGCCGTTTCTAAAATCATCTGCAAATCCTCTAACTTAAAAGCAATACAACCCTCGGTAGGGGAAAATCCCTCCCGCGCCACATGAATAAATATGGCACTTCCCAGTCCAGGGCAAGGGGGATCATCATTGTGACCAATGACTAGAACCACATCGTAGAGATCATCATCCCGCCAGAGCTTCTCATGGCTTTTGTTGTATGGCAGTTCTACGGGACGATTGTAATTTTCTTTGTCGCCCGCATCATCACACCACCCCATGTTTTCTTCCGTCACAATAAGAGGCAATTTTGTTTTTGGAAGCGAGATTTTGTCTTTTCGCGCATACACTTTTCGAAAAGGAAAATCCCCGATGGGTGTCGTCCCATCCCACTCTTTAACCTTAGGCTGAATACCAGACCGCCCCAGGGCACAAGGAAATACATGTTTTCCCCATTGGGCCGTTCCTTGAGTTGCCCCAATGCCGTTTCCACGGACAATCAGCTTCATTGATCTAACTCCAGATCTTGGATAATCGCCTTCATAAATCGAGCGGCCTCTCCCCCCGTCACGGCTCGGTGATCAAAGGTAAGAGACATGGGCATAACATGACGAATCTCTGGCTTGCCTTCTACGGCCACAACCTTTTCGTATACCCGGCCCGCACCCACAATAGCAACCTGCGGTGGATTCACAATCATATTGCCATAACGGCCACCAATAGCGCCAAAATTGGAAAGGCTTATGCTCTCTCCATGTAACAGTTCTGGCGGTAACGATCTGTCCTGAATTCCAGCAACTAATTCATCAATTTTTTGACGCACTTCTTTAGCAGCCAAAGACCCTGCTTCCCTCAAAACGGGGACAAACAATCCCTCTTTCGTGTCGACAGCAATCCCCAGATTTACCTCTTTGAAAAGGCGCCGCCCTTCCTTTTGAAACCATGCATTCATGCCTGGCTCACTCTTACATCCAGCAACAATGGCGCGTACAAGCCTGACCGTAGGATCGCCTTCTTTGATCCAAGCATCCACATCAGCCTCATCTGAAACACCGGCAGGCACCACTTCTCTGTGGGCCTTTTCCATATGCTTAACCATGGCTTTTCGGACGCCCCGAAGAGGTTCATATGTACTTTCTCCCTGACCCGCCGCCGCTGCCTCTACATCTTGCTTTGTAATATTTCCCTCAGGCCCCGATGGCGTCGCTTTTGCTAAATCGACGCCTAAGCTCTTGGCCAGTTCACGAACCGCCGGGAGCGCCTTGTGCCCCGGGTGAGGTTTGTGCTTGGGCAGCGGTTTTTTTGGTCCCGCCCCAGAGAGCTTTTCATCTTTGGGACCAGTTTCTACGGTCTCTTCCTCTTTGGGAATTTCGCCAACAATCGCCCCAGAATCCGATGCTTCTCCTTCTTCATACTCAACAAGAATCGAGCCTACTTTGACCACATCTCCGGCTTCGCCATGAAGCTTAGCAATACGGCCCGAATAGGGCGCAGGGACTTCCACGACGGCCTTATCGGTTTCCACAGAAAGGAGGGGCTGGTCCGCCACCACGTTGTCTCCGGGGGCCACCCTCCACGAAATTATTTCGACCTCCTGAAGGCCTTCACCTAAATCGGGTAGATTAAATTTTTTCATGTGTATTCTATGACTTTTCTTGCAGCTTCAACGATACGTTCCGCGCTGGGTATGTATAGCTTCTCCAGTTTAGGAAGTGGCATCACCGTATCATACCCCGCCACCCGTTGCACAGGGGCTAGTAAAGATAAAAGCGCCTTCTCAGCCAATTGCGCCGCAATTTCAGCCCCAACCCCACCTGTTAAAGCTGCTTCGTGAATAATGACACAACGTCCAGTTTTTTCCACAGATTGAAGAATCGTTTCCATATCCATGGGCTTGATGGTCCCAGGCGTGATCACCTCCGCCGAAATGCCCTCTGATTCTAAAAGCATAGCAGCCTCCAGAACCTCAACAGTCATGGCTCCCCACGTTACGAACGTGACATCACTGCCCTCCTTTAGGAAAAAACACTTATCCAACGGCAGAGCTTTCCCATCATCATCTATTTGCTCTTTGGGGGCCCGATATATTCGTTTGGGCTCTAAAAATACCACCGGATCTGGATCCCAAATGGACGCTAGTAACAACCCATATGCCTGTTGTGGTGTAGACGGGATAACGACCCGCAACCCTGGCATGTGAGCAAAAAGGGCTTCGGTACTTTCCGAATGATGTTCTGGGGCATGAATGCCACCGCCAAAAGGAGCCCGCAAAACCATTGGACACGTGAATCTACCCCGAGTTCGATTTCTAAAGCGCGCCGCATGATTCAGCATCTGATCGATGGTGGGATAAATGAATCCCATAAACTGAATCTCTGCCACGGGACGAAAACCCTGAATGGCCATCCCAACCGCATGTCCTGCAATCATGGCTTCGGCCAAGGGGGTATCAAAAACGCGATCGGTGCCAAATTTCTCATGTAACCCATCGGTCGCTCGAAAAACACCACCATCGGGGCCAACATCTTGCCCCAAAACGATCACTTTTTCATCCATTTCCATGGCCTTATTGAGAGCCATTTGGACAGCTTCCACAAGTGTCACTTCACTCATTTTTTGCTTCTCCCCAACAGATCATCCCGCTGGGAAACATAAGCGTCTGGCAACGTTTCATAAAGATAATCAAACATGGAAGATGGATCAGGATCAGGAAGGGCTAAATAACTTTCTGCAGCCTCCTCCACCTTTTGACGCGTTTCACTTGTAAGTCGTTCTTCATCCTTTTTGGTCCAAGCACCCTCGTTGCCCAGATAGGTGCGCAATCGGGTAATAGGATCTTGCTTCCACTGGGCCGAGACTTCTTTTTCCTCGCGATACCGCGTTGCATCGTCAGCCGTTGTATGATCGGTCATACGATAGGTAACGGCCTCGATTACACTGGCACCCTCCCCTTTGCGAGCCCGGTTCAGCGCTTCTTCCACAGCATACTTCACGGCGATAACATCATTGCCATCAACCTGCAGACTGGGGATCCCAGCCCCGATGCCTTTTTGGGCAAGGGTTTCCGTTGCCGACTGAGCATCACGAGGCACCGAGATGGCCCATTGGTTGTTATTGATAACAAACACGATGGGCAATTTCCAAGCACCAGCCAGATTCATGGCCTCATAGATTTCCCCTTTGGAAGTGGCCCCATCCCCAAAGACACAAACAACGGCACGCTTTTCGCCGCGCAACTTGATGGCATGGGCAATTCCTGTGCCATGAGTCCCCTGTGTTCCAATGGGAATACTCGGTGGACAGTCTTCTATATCCGGAGCAAGTTGGTTGCCAAATTCATCTCCACCCCAGTATTGGAGCATTTGAGCCATCCCAACGCCGCGCCATATATAGGCACCTTGCTCACGAAAGGAAGGCACCAATACATCATCCGATTTCATAGCACTGGCAAGACCAACACTGACGGCCTCTTGTCCCAATGAAGAAGCAAATGTTCCCAGTCGCCCTGTGCGTTGAAGGGCCACAGCCTTAGCGTCATATGTGCGCGTAAGTACCATGCCTTCATACAATGGAATAAGCTTTTTGGCATCAGATGCAAAAGTCGGAAGTTTAGTAACAACTTCACCGTCGGGGTTCAAAAACTGCAGATACTTGATTTCGAACTTTGCGGAAATTACCACCCCGGAAGACCCCACATTTTTATTATTGCCTTCATTATGAAAGGAAATTTTAGCAAACGTCAAGTTTATATGAGTTTTGGACGAAAAAAATTCAAAAATCTTTTCACAATGACCGTGTTTTATTTTTTGTGATGATACGTCTGCTAGCAGCATTTTCCATTGCTCACCTCAATCACAACCCGTATACATTGTTCTACAACGAAAATAATTTAACGCATCAAGCAGGCCCTAACCACCTTAGGATCTTTAATGCATTTGCAACTGTGATGCTTGTTTTGCCTTGTTCAAAAGCGATTAGAGTTGGTAAACTCAACTGAGCAAGCGCTGCTAACTCTTTTTGCGTCAGCTTTTGCTTTTTTCGGCGTCTTACGGCCTCTTTGACAAGCTCTTGCCAATTAAGGCAAAGGTTCCGTTCCATCGTTTCTCTATCGTTTCTATGAGTGTGTTTTTCAAAAAGGGCGCTTCTACACGCGCGGAAGCGATTGCTGTTTTCGCAGCTTCAAGATTTTCCTTTAGCTGATCTACCGCCATTTTTATGGCCTCATCCGGAACATCAAACTCCTGCCCCAGCGCGATGATGTGTTTAGGTTTTAGGCTTCCCAACTCCATATCTTTGGCCCCTCCTAAAGAAAGAGCCAATGTTTTGTATCCATACAACGTTGAGCAAACTTCATCATAAACTGGAACAAGTTGCATAAACTTTTCTCTGTATATCATCGCAAAGTTTTTTAAGTGCATGTCTGTATTCCCCAAAAGAAACCCCGCGATAATCCGCTTGAACAACTTATATAGATCCAATCTGTTCTCTTCTTTAAGATTTCTGATAAAGTCAGCCATCTGTTTGTAGTTACCATCATACTTCTGAAGTGAATTATTTCCCAGCAATTGGTTAAATTCTTCGAAGTGGATCCTCTCTCCGTTCTCTGCCCTATCGAAACGCTTAATGATAAGAGCTTGTTCCTCGAAGCCATGTATGGCCTTCATATGTAGGTCAACTACTTCCTCTTTAGGCATAAGAGTCTTAAAGGCCAAAGTTGTCAGGTATTCATTTATTACCAAATCCTCATGATGGGATGAAGGAAATTTAGCGATATGGGTACTAAGCTCTCCAATTTTTGCAGGAAAAAATACGCCCCCCCTTTCAACAATCGCCAATTTAGGTTGCACACCTGAAAGAGAAGCGCGTCCATTCATAACTGCCAACTCTTTTGGATTATCAGTATCCATAAACTTTCCACTTAATTTATTAGGCTCAGGATCAAGAACAGACACAGCCCCCGCACAATCGCTTCCAAATGCAAGCAACAGCTCAAAACGAGAAACAGCTCTTTTGCCCAAAAGACGGCTTTGGGCATTTTCAAGCCAACCTTCTGCAACTAAATTATCAAAAAACGCGAGCAATCCGTGGGCTGAAATAAAAGGCTCTTTCCGCAGCGGTAGAGTATACGCTATCTCAGGCTGGCCTGAATCCAAGTAATTTTCATCATAGGCAAACGAAATCCTCTCTCCAGGCTCTTCACGCAAAAACCCTGCAAAATGATCTTTATAAAAAACTTTCCCCCAAAGAAGATTTGCCATAGTAAAAAATCTTTTATTTTTTCCAAGATTCTTTTATTATAGTAAAATATATTTTATTTTCAAGTCATATTTTCCCATATAATAAATTATATTTTACTTTTTTGGGGTTTTGCTCAAGTGTTCGCCCGAAATCCAGCCCCAAAATCAAACAATGTTTCCTTTCTGTAACAAACGGTAATAATGTTTGATTTTTAATGGGACAAGAGGTGGCTTAGAGTGTAAGTAGATCTAAAGTTTCACGCTCATATGAGAGATTTTTATAATATGTTTGGTTTCGAGAAAGATAATTCTGGACTCTATCAGAAAACTTTGAAAAACGCTATGGGTTGTAGTGGCGTTGGCATTCATTCTGGTGAATCCGTCTCTATTACATTGCGCCCAGCGCCGTCAGATATGGGAATTGTTTTCGTCAGGACGGATCTTGAAGGACGTCCCGAAATCCCAGCCAATCATAAGTATGTTATTGACACAACGCGCTGCACAAAGATCGGACTTTCCAAAAACATTAGCGTAAGCACCGTTGAACATCTCATGGCCGCTTTTGCCGGCGCTGGAATCGACAATGCCTATGTGGATATTGACGGCTCCGAAGTTCCTATTATGGATGGCAGCTCTCATCCTTTCGTCCTTTTGATTGAATGTGCCGGAACTCTCGAGCAAGATGCTTACCGAAAATATTTAAAGATCCTTAAGCCTATGGAAATCTCATCGGATTCAGCTAAAGTATCGCTTCGCCCTGCTGATAGTTTTTCCATGACTTTTGAGGCCACTTTAAAGCGCTTTTGGAAAAACACGAAAAAAATCACCTTTAAAAACAATCCTCAGCACTTTAAACGGGACCTATCTCGCGCCCGTACTATTGGATTCATCGATGAAGTTGAGACGCTGCGAAAAGCAGGACTTGCCTTAGGAGGATCCCTTAATAATACGGTTGTTTTCAATGGCTCCGAAATTATGAATAAAGAAGGCCTCCGGTATGACGATGAATTTGTACGTCATAAGGCTTTAGATGCCTTGGGAGATCTATATCTTGCTGGTGGCCCCGTTATAGGCAGGTTTAAAGGCTATTGCTCAGGGCACACTTTGAATCATCTTGTTCTCAAAGATCTCTTCGCCGATAACGATGCCTATACCTGGGTAACTTTGGCTGAAGAAGCCGGTTCCGTGGAGCAATTCCTCCCCGTAGCTTTTCCGACCGAAAGAGTTGCTGTTTCTGCTTAATCCCTTTATAAGGAAATAAATGAAGGATGCCTCCTTAGGGTTGGGGAAGGCGATTTGTAATGGGATAAATGGAGTTGAGAGTACGAATGGCTAAGAAACATTTTCATTTTAAAGATATCAAATTTCTTTATGTTGCTGTCCTTGCACTGGGCATTTTGAATGGGTGTTCTGATTCAAAAGATGACGAGTATGTGGAACGCCCCGTTGAAGAACTCTACAACAAAGCTTACGTCGAAATGAAAAACCGTGATTTTGTAAAAGCCGCGAAATCATTTAACGAAGTTGAGCGTCAACACCCCTACTCCCAATGGGCCATCAAGGCGCAAATTATGTCTGCTTACTCCTATTATGAGGCCCAAAAGTACGAAGATGCCATCGAAGGCCTAGAGACATTTATCGAACTCCACCCTGGCAATGAGAATATTGCCTACGCCTACTATCTGTTGGCTCTTTCCTATTACGAACAAATCTCCACCGTTGACCGAGACCAAAAAATGACCGAACTGGCCATGGTTACCTTCGAGGAACTCTTGCGGCGCTATCCCAACACAAAATATGCAAAAGATGCCAAGTATAAGTTAGATCTCACTCGGGATCACTTGGCCGGAAAGGAAATGGAAATTGGCCGCTTTTACCAATCACAACACCTGTCGATCGCGGCCCTAAACCGGTTTAAGAAAGTCCTGGATAAATTTCAAACCACTAACCATATTCCAGAGGCCCTCCACAGAATGGTAGAATCTTACCTTACCATTGGCATCAAGGATGAAGCCCTGGCAACGGCTTCGGTCCTAAAGCATAACTTCCCCCGGAACCAGTGGACAGCGGATACATTGGCTCTCTTGGCGAAAGATGATCTAAAGCCCATCCAAAGAGCCATCCCCCATGAGGATGATGAGTCTGATGAGGCAGTCTCTGAAGAGGCCGCCAAAGATGACGCCACACTAAAAGAAGATCAAGCAAAGGCTGCAGCCCATGTGGCGAAGCCAGAATTCGCCACAGAAGAGCCCGCCCATGAAGCCGAAGCTGATGATCAAAGCGCTGAGGACGACGCAGATGACTCTAAGGATGATGAAGCTGACAAGAGTGAGGAAGCCGTAGACGACGAAGGTGAAGCTAAGGATGATGAGGCTGAGGAAAATATAGCTGACAAAGGTGAAGCTGACGAGCTGGAAGCCAGTGATGAAACCGAATTTGATGAATCTGAAGCCGATGAGGCCGAAGTTGACGAACTGGAAGTCAGCGATGAACCTGCCATTGATCTAGATGAGATGGATGAGCCAGGCATTGACGAAGAGATAGCCGAAGATTGAGACAAAGGCATTTCCTAGGAAGTGCCCGCCAAAAGAAACGGCAATTTCGGCATTTCATATCGGCGAATAAAGGTATTTCATACCGGCGAATAAAGATATTTGGTTGAACATACCCCAAGCTTAAAACCTGAAGGAACCGTAAGTCGCTTCCTGCCTGGATTTGAGCATGTTTCTTGGCCCTCATTTCATGCCAATAAATTGCATTTTTCCCCTGAATTTGATATAATCGGAAGAGAATAGAAGTAACACACTCAGAAATTGAGCTTTTTTGCATATGAGTTTGGTTGCTGGGTTCTTACTGTGGAGGAAATTACGAATTAAATGGGAGAAAGGTCATGTTTAAGAAAACTTTAATGGCTTCAGTTGCCGCTATATTGGTATCTGTGAGCTGGTCAGATTCTGCGAATAGTAAGTCACCTGTGTTAACTGCTGATCAGAAGGCGCTAGCAAAATCCTGTGATGATAATTTCACTGAATATGATGGCTGGGCGGAACATGTGAAAAAGGGTGCAACACCTGGTGATCACCTTGCAAGAAATTTATGCAAATGGACTGGTGCATGTTATGATAAATGTCATGAAGTTTATAGAGTTTATGTTCCAGAGGGTAATAAACAAGACCCTATGAATCATTTTCATTATAGAATGAAGGAATGCAAAGAGTACACCGATAAAAACTGTACAAAAGCTAAAAGTGGATACTGGAAGCCTCGTGTCGTACGTACACCAGTGAAATAATCATAAATAGTTCACTAAGAGGTGGCACCGATATAGAGAGCAATTGGGATCTTTCTTGCTCATTTTTTTGAGGTGTGTGACTGTTTTCTTCATATTTAAGCCTCCCAATTTGACTTATCTGCCCTAAGGTATCGCGCTTTAGGGCATAAGGGCGTCGCTATATCAAATCCATCCTTTCCCCGCGGAGGCTTGCAATCATTCGTATGCAGCACATATTGTTTAGACTTCTTGAAGAAGTTCTATCTTTCCGTTAGAAGAGTTCAATGTAGGTTGTTTAAAGATGTATATCCTGTAGTTTCTTATGATTAATTTAGGAGTTTTTTAAAGTGACTCAGCATTCCGAACAAGAGATCAAGCTAGGTCTCTACAAGCACTACAAAGGAAAGACTTACGAGGTAATAGGACTTTGCCGCCATTCTGAAACTTTAGAAGAAATGGTCGTGTATAGGGCGTTATATGCTGATTACGGTTTGTGGGTAAGACCAAAAGCCATGTTTTTTGCAGAGGTTAACGCCAATGAGAATCCTCAACCTAGATTTTCCTTCATAGGCACCATGAATACAAAAGCACCTCGCCTTAGATAGTTAATCTTTAGTTTTAGATAATTGCTCTCAAATTTCAAACAACTGAACATTCTGAAACATGTTTAAGTCCAGTTTTTTGCTTCACTCCAAACCTATTCGCATATTCTCAAAACCCATCTCCTTACGTACATATGTCTCATCTGTGAGTTGCCCCAGTGAATATCATCCGCCAGACTTAAATCTGATTAAGTAAATTTTATTTCACCTCCAATCTCTTTACGTTGTTTTATGAAAAATAAGGCTTCTCATTTTAGGCACTACCCATTACATTTGGCCTACTTGCCCAGGAATTTTTAATTGCGATTTGTCATTCATGCTCAAAAGCCTCTCCATCCGAAACATTGTCCTCATTGATCGCCTCGATCTGACCTTTGAAAAGGGACTCTGCATTCTGACCGGAGAAACTGGTGCCGGAAAATCCATCCTATTGGATGCCCTGAGCCTCACATTGGGCACCCGGGGAGATCTGTCCCTTATTTCCCACGGATCGGATCAAGCCATTGTAACAGCCGAGTTTGACCCCCCAACAGATCATCCGGCGCGAACACTTTTAAAGGAACATGGCCTCTCGGAAAATGATACTCTGATCCTAAGAAGGCTCCTCAGTCGGGATGGCAAAAATCGCGTTTTCATCAATGATGAACCTGTCAGCTTAGCTCTCCTAAAACAGGTAGCCGAAACGCTTATCGAAATACATGGCCAATTTGATAGACTTTTAGAATCCTCCCACCATCGAGACTTTTTGGATGCCTACGCCCATCTCACTTCCCAACGCATTCAGGTTTCTGCGTCTTTTGATGCATGGAAAGCGGCACGAGAACGATTGGAACAGGCACGCACAACGCATTGTTCTTCCCAGGAAAAGGAAGAACTCTTAAAGCACTATATTCAGGAATTGGAAGCCCTCGACCCCCAGGCCGGCGAAGAAGAAACCCTTGCTCAAGCTCGGTCTGAAATGATGCACCATGGCAAATTGAAAGAAGCCATGGCCAATGCCAGCCAAAACCTTAACGAGCCGACAAATATTGCGACGGCCTTAATCACAGCCCATCGCAGTCTGGCCACCGTCCAAGAATATGCCCCCATTAAGCTCACACCCGTCATGGAAGCCCTGGACCGAGCCGCCCTGGAACTGTCAGAAGCCACCGCCCTTTTAGAAAATGCGGAGGGCGAGGATGCTTTTGATCAAAGCCATCTGGAAGAAACAGAAGAGCGCCTCCATTTGTTGAGATCTTTGGCCAGAAAGCACGACTGTGCCGTTGACGAACTGGCCGAGAAACTTAATGCTCTCCTGGAAGAGCTGGACTTAATAGTGAATCACGATGCCCGCCTGCAAGAGCTTGAAAAAGAAGAGGCGGCCGCAAGGCAAGCCTTTGCATCCAAAGCAGAAAAACTTTCCCAGGCCCGCCAAAAGGCAGCCAAAGACTTGTCCAATGCTGTCCTGAAAGAACTTCCCCCACTCAAAATGGAACGAGCTCTTTTCAATGTGGAATGTGTTCAGTTGCCCGAAGAGCACTGGTCGGCCACCGGGATCGATCGAATCGAATTCCAAGTAGCCCCCAACGGAGGCATTCCTGGGGCCCTTAAAAAAATTGCGTCGGGTGGTGAGCGATCTCGATTCATGTTGGCGCTCAAAGTGGCTCTCTCTCAGTCAAACACCCTCGCTAGCATCGTCTTCGATGAAATTGATGCTGGCTTAGGTGGTGCCGTCGCCACGGCCGTTGGGGAACGCTTGCATAGGCTTTCTCAGGACGGTCTGCAAATCTTAACCATTACCCACGCGCCCCAAGTTGCCGCCCTGGCCGACCATCATTGGCGGGTGGAAAAATCCCAAAAAGCAGGGGGCATAACGACGTCTGTTGAAAAATTAAATCTACAGACCGCCCAGGAAGAAGTAGCCCGCATGCTGGCTGGGACCGAAATAACCGATGAAGCCCGAGCCGCTGCCTCTCGCCTCATGGCAAAGGCATCGTGAGGATCCAGCATGCCCCTTTTTGATACACTCCGCGAGATTCAACCCAACCAGCTCACCCAGGAAGAAGCTCGAGAAGAACTCAAGAATCTGTCCCACGAAATCGGCCATCACGACAAACTATATTACGAGCATAGTGCTCCAGAGATTTCCGATGCCGACTACGATGCGCTGCGCCTTCGCAATGGTCAAATCGAAACACTCTTTCCCGATTTGATTCGAAATGACAGCCCCAGTAAAAAAGTGGGCCACATTGCCGCCAAGGGTTTCAAAAAGGTTAAGCACAAGACGGCCATGCTTTCATTAGATAATGCCTTCGAAAAAATAGATATCGAAGACTTTTTTGGCCGGGTGCGTCGCTTTTTGTCTCTCTCTTCCCAGGAACCCATTGATGTGGTTGGCGAGCCAAAAATTGATGGGCTGTCTTCCACGCTCCTTTATGAAAATGGCCAGTTAGTTCTGGGGGCTACAAGAGGAGACGGTCAAGTAGGTGAAGAAATTACAGAAAACCTTAAGGTTGTCTCAGGCGTTCCTCATAAGCTAAAGGCCTCTTCGGTGCCAAAATCCTTGGAAGTGCGGGGCGAAGTCTATATGCGCCACGATGACTTTAATGCCCTGAATAAAAGTCGAGAAGAAACTGGAGGATCGGTGTTTGCCAATCCACGCAATGCGGCCTCGGGGTCTTTGCGACAACTGGATCCCAGCATCACAGCAAAGCGCAAGGTTCATTTCTTTGCCTATGCCTTAGAATGCGATGAGAAGAATTTCAAGAACCACTGGGAGGTGTTGGTGTTTCTAGAAGAATGCGGATTTTCGGTCAATACTCATAAGAAATTGCTGTCGTCTGAAAACGCCATCCTTGAATTTTATGACAAACTCCAGGAAGAGCGCCCTCACCTGCCCTATGATATTGATGGCGCCGTTTACAAAATCAATCGGCTGGACTGGCAACACCGGCTAGGAACAGCGGCCCGCTCTCCTCGTTGGGCCATTGCCCACAAGTTTCCGGCAGAACAGGCTCAAACAGTCCTGGAAGATATTCAGCTTCAAGTGGGGCGCACAGGAGTCCTGACCCCAGTGGCCCATCTAAAGCCCGTTACAGTCGGCGGTGTGGTAGTTTCTCGAGCTACCCTACATAACGAGGAAGAAATCCACCGCAAAGATGTTCGCATTGGAGATACGATTATTGTCCAGCGGGCCGGCGACGTGATTCCCCAAGTAGTTTCTGTCATAACTGAAAAGAGACCCAAAGACAGCCGAGCCTACGATTTTCCCAAAGTTTGTCCAGAATGCGGCAGTCATGCTGTGCGAGAGGAAGGGTTTGCTGCCCATCGTTGCACAGGCGGTCTTATATGCCCTGCCCAAGCCGTGGAGCGCCTCCGCCATTTTGTGTCCCGGGATGCCTTTGACATAGAAGGCCTTGGGGCCAAACACATTATCGCCTTCTGGAAAGAGGGCCTGATCAAAACGCCGGGCGATATATTTCGGCTGGAAGAAAAAAACAAGCAAAGCCTGACACCCCTTCAAAATCGGGAAGGCTGGGGCAAATTATCGGCGCAAAACCTATTTGCCGCCATTCAGGAAAAGCGCAATATTCCCCTCGGTCGTTTTCTCTTTGCCCTGGGTATTCCTGAAATTGGGCAAGTCACTGGCAAAATGTTGGCCCGCCATTACACATCTTATGAAAACTGGCATACGGCCATTTCAGATGCCAAAGACCACGACCACCCCGCCTATGAAGACTTGGTGAGTCTGGACGGCATTGGCCCACGCATGGCAGAGGCGCTTATTGATTTCATGGACGAACCCCATAACCAAGAAATCCTTCAAGATCTGTCATCCCTCCTGGCCATCCAAGATGCGGAGGAACTTCAAACTTCTGACTCACCCCTTTCGGGCAAGTCCATTGTCTTCACAGGCACTCTCACGAAAATGTCCCGCCCCGAAGCCAAGGCCCGTGCCGAATCCCTCGGTGCCAAAGTGGTTGGTTCCGTCTCCAAAAATACCGATTATGTGGTCGTCGGTGCAGACCCCGGTAGCAAAGCCAAAAAGGCCACAGAACTGGGTGTGAGAGTGTTGACAGAAGAAGAATGGCTGGGGTTTGTTTAGTCTCTCCCCAAAACGCGCCTATAGATCCGCCAGTGGATGCCGAAAAAGATGAGACTCAAGAGGATGAAGGGAGAATTGATGAGCATTGTCCGAATGCCTCCCCTGCTTTCTTCAGAAAAGGCCATGGCCCGTGCGCGCAAACGTTTGGCCGTTAGTTGTTCCTGGGAAAGTTGGAGATATTCCTTCGGCAAAACTCTCTCATCCTTAACTGTATGTTTTTTAGAATCCAAAAATGCTTCGTCATCCCTAAAGCTTGAATATTCGTAGGAACTAATCGTATAAGAAGGAAAACTGGCCTCTAGTACACCATAGATAAAAAAGCTTCCAGATATTCAAAGCCCAATCACACATATGGCGCAAACAATGGAAGGATACAGAATCCACAATGCGCCCTTCGTTTCCGTCTTTGGCATTTTCACTCTCCCAATCAATTCAAAGTTGGGGTTATGCTACGCTATATATGATTTAAAGGCAAATTCTTTGCCAATTATGTCGCAAACACATGATATGACCAACTTCGTTAACAAACTGGTTGTCCGATAAGAGGGTTGGCTCGCATATTTAGATTCATTTTGCCGCTGTCAGGGGCAGTTTTGTTAATCCATTGAATTTAAAGGTTACTAGTTTTTAAAATCACGTAAATTTAATATTGGATGTTAAATTTACGTGATTTTTAGATTCGTCTACGCGATGCTTCGACATGATATTTCTGCTTCCTAATCAACGACCGCTGCTCGACTGGATCCCGCGCTCATAAGAAATTCTAAGTCGTGCTTATTGCACTCCAAGAATTCCTAATGGCCGGGAAGACGGTTTGTGGTCAGATGTCTCAGGGTGAAAGACACACAGAGGGTCCGTCATCTCGGAACCTTTAGGCACTCTTGACGAATCGGCGTCTTAAGCCGATGAGTCATAGAGGGGCTTGGTATCGCGAGATCCAGAAAAAAGCTTGCCACAAACGAGGATATAAACTGGATCCCGCGCTCATAAGGAATACTAATTCGTGCTTAATCGCACTCCTAGAATTCCTAATGGCCGGGAAGACGGTTTTGGACCTAATGGCCGGGAAGACGGTTTTGGACCTAATGGTCGGGAAGACGGTTTTGGACCTAATGGTCGGGAAGACGGTTTTGGATCTAATGGCAGGGAAGACGCCGTCGTGTGTGGCCTCAGAACTCCAATCTCTGCTCTCTGAATTCCGATCTCTGATCCCTGATCTCTGAACTAAGCTACTTTTGCCTTTGTCTTCTTTTTCACGGGGCTGATGTGGAGTTCCTTATAGCGATCCTCTGAGATAGACGAAGGAGCCTGCATCAACAAGTCTTGTGCTTGTTGATTCATGGGGAAGGCAATGACTTCGCGGATGTTAGGTTCATCGGCCAGGAGCATCACAATTCGGTCAATACCAGGGGCACAACCACCATGGGGAGGCGCCCCAAACTTGAAGGCATTGAGCATGCCGCCGAATTCTTTTTCCACCACTTCCTTGCCGTATCCCGCGATTCCAAAAGCCTTGTACATTACTTCAGGCAAATGATTTCGAATGGCCCCACTAGAGAGCTCGATGCCATTGCATACAATATCATATTGGAATGCGTTGATAGTCAGAGGATCCTGAGTCTCAAGGGCCTTAAGTCCTCCCTGAGGCATGGAGAATGGATTGTGGCTGAACTCAATCTTGCCAGTGTCCTTGTCTCTCTCAAACATGGGGAAATCAATCACCCAACAAAAACGGAAAACATCCTTTTCCAACAGATCCAAGTCAATTCCTACTTTCTGGCGCACGGTGCCTGCAAACTTTTCAGCATCCTCTTTCTGGTCGCACACAAAGAAGACGGCATCGCCTTTTTTAACGCCTGCTAGTTTCTGGATCTGATCCAAGCGCTTTTCGTCTAATAACTTTGCAATGGGACCTTTAGGGCCTTCCTCGGCAAACACCACATAGCCAAGTCCCGCAGCCCCCTCATCCTGCGCCCAACCATTGAGCTTATCAAAAAAACTTCGGGGACGGCTAGCTGCGCCCGTTCCAGGAATGGCCCGAACAACCGCTCCCTTCTCGATGGCCTTGGCAAAAATAGAAAAACCCGATCCTTTAAAGGCCTCTGTTACATCGCTAATCTCAAGAGGATTTCGCAGGTCAGGCTTATCTGTCCCGTACTTGAGCATGGCTTCTCCGAAGGGAATCTTTGGGAACGGCATAGGAGATACTTTTCGGTCTCCTCCAAATTCCGTAAAGATTCCATGAAGGAGCGGCTCTAGGGCATTAAAGACATCTTCCTGGGTCGCAAATGCCATCTCAAAATCAAGCTGGTAAAATTCACCAGGAGATCGATCGGCACGCGCATCCTCGTCACGAAAGCAGGGCGCAATCTGGAAATAGCGATCAAAGCCAGAAACCATCAAAAGTTGCTTGAACTGTTGAGGCGCCTGAGGCAAGGCGTAGAACTTTCCAGGGTGAATTCGGCTTGGCACCAAATAATCACGAGCACCCTCGGGAGAACTGGCCGTCAGAATCGGTGTCTGAAACTCTACAAACCCCTGCTCGATCATACGGCGGCGGATGCTGGAAATGACTTGGCTTCTGAGCAAAATATTTCGATGCATTTTTTCCCGGCGCAAATCCAAAAAGCGATAGGTAAGTCGTGTATCCTCAGGAAACTCTTGATCACTGTTTACCTGAATGGGCAACATGTCAGCGTGGGAAAGAACTTCCATTTCCTCAATGGCTACTTCTACTTCGCCCGTGGGCAATGTCTTGTTAATGGTATCCTCAGTCCGTGCAACCACTTTGCCCGTGACAGTGATAACCGTTTCGTTGCGAAGCACTTCCACTTTTTTGAACAGGGGATTATCCGAATCAATTACACACTGGGTGATGCCATAATTATCCCGCAGATCAACGAAAAGGAGATTGCCATGGTCCCTCATGCGGTGGATCCACCCTGAAAGCCGAACGGTCTTCCCTTTTTCACTGAGTCGCAAATCTTCGCACGTATGTGTCCGATACGGATGCATAATATTAAATTCCCCTATTTCCATAACAATCTTAACCCTTTGCGGTTACGGGACTTACGCCCATTTGTCAAGTCTATCTGGGAATTCTTAGCAAATGAACACAACGATCTGGCCCTTAATATTCACATGCTTTTTGCCTAAAATCCTACCCTTCCATTCAAAAGTATTTTGCGAATTCTACCCCCTCTCAAAATCGCAGACTCCTTTCCCTGCTCTCTTCTAAAACTAGACGGCCCATTAAAACTAGACAGCCCATGTCGGCATGTAAGCTTGTGGTAAACCACGAAACTCTCGCTTTTCCTCCAATTGGCTTGTCCAAAGCTCATGATAAGCGCCACGCAAGGGTATAAGACTCTCATGATTTCCTTCTTCAACAACACGACCATTTTCCAACACCACAATATGATCCACACTCCGAATGCTCGAGAGTCGATGGGACATAATGATCAATGTTCGTTCTTCCACTCCCTTTAACAGGGGTGCCAATAGGATATTTTCTGTTCTAAGATCCAATCCAGATGTCGCCTCATCGAGAATCAATATGGGCGCCGATCTTAAAAGAGCCCGTGCGATAGCAATTCTTTGCTTTTGTCCCCCGGAAAGTTTCACTCCCCCCTCCCCTATTTCTGTTTCGTACCCGTCAGCCGTTCCCATAATAACATCATGAATCAGCGCACGTTTTGCTGCCTTCACAACCTGATCTTGGGAAGCATCCGGATTCCCCATCAGGATGTTTTCATAAAATGTGCCTCTTAAAAGGGACGAGTCTTGGGGAACGACCGAAATTTTCTGACTCAAAGCTTCCTTGGAAAAAGTCTCAATGGGCCTCCCGTCTATAAGAATTTCTCCTCTTTGCAGTTGATAGAATCTCATTAATAATTTCAGGAGGGTCGATTTCCCAGCGCCACTGTGTCCTACCAAAGCCACGGACTGCCCCGGCATTACTTTAAAACTGACATCCTCCAAGGCCGGCGCATTTCCGGGATATGCATGGGTAACCCCCTTAAAGTAAAGTCCTCTTTGATTAGAAAGCACCGCTTGCATCTCTGTGGGAAAGGTGACTTCTGATTTTACGGAGAATAATTTTTTTAAATGCTCCAAATCCACCACAAAGCGCTTCATTTCCCGATAGGTAAACCCCAGAACTTCTAAGGGACGTACCAATAGAAAAAAGTACATGTTGATAAATATCAAGCTGCCCATACTAATATGGCCCAAGCGATAGTAGTACACGGAGAGAACAAATATACTCCCGATTCCCCCTGAAATTATCACCGCTTGGACAACGCCAAAAATGCTCCGCCTTTCCCAGGTTGAGAGACTCTTTTCCATGGTATCAGTAACGATTTTCTTAAACTTTGAATACTGAAAAGCCTCTGTCCGGAAAAGTCGAATGGATTGATAGCCTAACAATGTATCTACAAAGCTTCCAACGGTTCCTTTTTCAGACATTTGCGCGACTTTTTGTTGTTTATATAGCCACTCTGATCCTACCATTAGGACCAATAGATAGCTTCCAACAGACAGAAAAAATACCGTTAAAAATAGGCCGTCAAAAAAATACAGAATCATCCATCCTAAAAAGAAAAACTCTAAAAACATGGGGAGAATAATCAGAAAAATGCTTAACAAAATTTGTCGACTTGCCGTTAAGGATTTTGACAAAACAGCCCCCATCTCTCCAAGGGATCGATTTTCATGGAATCCAAAATCAAGCCCCATGGTGTGCCTAAAAACCCGTTGCAGAATATTGGATTGAGCCCAGCAATCAATGGCACCACTATACCGCCATCGCAGCTCACTCAAGACACGCAAAAATAATTGAATGCTACAGTAACTAGTCACCAGAATTGTCAGTTGTGAAACCGAACTTCCACTGGATATTTCCTCTACAACATTTTTAAAAATGACCGGAATCGCCATATGCATGCCCGCAATGAGGACCCCCATTATTGATAGATATATAATGGGGCTTTTAAAGTCCTTAAAAGAGGTGCTCTTTTCAGAAATCCAAACAAATTCCTGCCAAAACCAATATAAAACTGACTGCCTAAACATCCTAGGCGGCCTTAGATTTCTGGTATTGTTCCAAGAGTTGCTGAAAATTCTCATAATAACCTGCCAAGTCCTTCATGCTCACTGGCTCTCCAGGCATTCCCGCATAAGGATTGTGATGCAAATAATAACCGAAAACCTTCTTACAAAAATTAACATAGGAAATGGTATCCAACATATGATTGTGCCAAAAGAAATCAATCTCCATATCAAAGCCAATAATGGAAATTCTATCTTGATATGCATACAAGATTGTCATCCAATCTTTATACTTTCTTTCCACACGTCTAAGCGTCGCTTCATCCCAACCGGTTCCAGCCACCTCAACAGGATAACCCATACGTTTACGCAGCTTCGTAAAGTTATATTTTTGAATATATTTGATGATATTATTTGATAGTTTTTTTGGTGCCTCAACTCTATCCATTCCTTTTAATCTCCCAGATTATAAAACCTTCCTGAATTACGAAGTGGAGGTGACTAGCACCTCCACTAGATTACAGTCTCTAAGAAGCAAGACGAGGGGTTGCCGCCTTCGCTCCATATTCAAAGAAACTACCAATTGCTTGACGTTGTATATTTAGAATTCCACAACTGGTGTCTGACCCCAAACAATGTGGGATCACAATCTTCGTTCCTGTTTTTGACATGTAACCATTCCTTGATTCTTTACGCATAATTTACCTCCTATACTTCGGTTAATCCAATTACTGCAAAAAATTAATCAGAAAACATCCCCCCCTTCAACACCCATAAAAATACATTTATACAATCTTGAAATGCGATTATTTTGTTTATTTAGGAAAAACTCACTCTATATAAAAGAGAGATAAATATTATTTTTTTTCAAGGAGTTACGATCAAAGCTTGCAGGAAGAAAAGTTGAGAGCTTGAATAATATTTCTAAAAAACAGCTTACTCTTAAACAAATATTCACCTCTTCCATGCGGTTTTTTTACTCCTCTTCAAACCTATCGAAAACCACCTACATTTTAAAATAAGAATTATCATGCACCCCACTGCTGGAAATCACCCTGCTGTACTAGCCGGATACACGATCAAGGCTTGAAAAATGGAATAGAGTCTCGTAGATTGCGCAAGGTTTGATGCAGCACACCTTTGATATTTGCAAAAACCCGCTTTTAGACGAAACAAGTAGGATTATTTTTTAAACATATCCTTTTAAATTGGAAGAGTAGAACGTTGGTAAATTTATTTTTTGTACTCCTGATGATCTTTGCAAGTTTTAAAACTATGGGAATATATGATGCAAAGTCTGAGAACATAGTGATGAAAGAAAGCGCAACAAATTCTCTAAGTGAGGTCGCAACAGAAAATGAGCCAACAATTTCCGAGACTAGCACCGCAGACATTGCTCAACAAAAGGGAAGACACGCTCCTATTTTTGATCACCCCAATGGACCAAAGTTTGGAAATTACGTTCGAGGATTCGTGCAAAATGGAAGGTATCAACTTAGTACTGCGGGTGCAGCCTCCCAAGCGAAACGCATTTTAACGCAGTTAAATCAGGCTGCACAACAGAATAAAGTTGAGCTGGATAAATTTACAATTTATGGGACGAAGCAAGCTAACGACCCCCATTTACTATTGGCCGATGAGTACCCGAACACAAAAGATAATGAGGGTGCTCTACAAGGCAAAGATATTGTGCAAGTGGTGAATGATTTAAGGCACCAGATTGACCGCTCTAAAAAACCAAAAATATATCTGGAGGCAAATGATACCGTGCAAGGTGCCATAAGTTTCGCCGATAGATTTTTAGACGGAGACACATCGAAGATTGCTATCTTAGACCATGCTGATGCTAATTTAGCTGGCGCTGGCCCCCTTTTTTACGCCGACGCTAGCACGCAAGAGGAGGCCATGCTTCGTCAAACCGATGGATTTATGCGTTTGAATTGGATTCAAGATCGCTATCAAGGAGGCTTTTTTGATCTCCCAGAACTCGGCGTTATATTCTTACGCGATGTAAAACTGCTAGATCCCCGCACAAAGGCCGTAACTGATCGCAAAATCAATATTGTTGCCTCGGCCTTATACGACTACCAAGGTTATGGAAATATTCCATCGGGCTATAATAACTATGTTCATAAAGATATGGCCAAGCGCCTAACGGATCCCGACCATAAAGTAGGAAAGTTTATATCTAGTTTTGCTGAAACCTATCCCCTAGGCTCACAGCAATATATAAAAAATACACGGGCGAAGATCAGAGCTATCCTAGCCTCAACCGCAGACCAAGGCATTCGAAACATCGTCATTGGTGCCATCGGAACAGGAGCCTTTGGAAACCCACAAACCATCGTCGCACAAGCATATAAAGAGGTCCTCTTTGACGAAGGCTTTGCGTCGCTCTTTGATAACATTGTCTTTGTTCAATTTGGCAATGTCAGCCCGGTTTTCGAATCAGCCTTACAATAAACCTCTCGCCTATTCCCACAAGCCAACTTCTTTTGACAAAAGAAAAATGTCCAACAATCATGACGAATGAGAACGCGTAGATTCCCATGAAAAGAGCAATGCCCACATGGAGTAGAATTGCTTCTGCCAGGAAAAAAGGCCGCGTCTTCTTGCCCCAGATAAGGAACACATAGGCCAGTTGCATCACGATTACCCAGTAGGTTAGGAAATTAATGATCCAATAGTTTTCTGCCAACCACCCTATGGGAAGATTCGTATACTGGAAATGGGCCAAAGCGTACCAAAGGGCATCCCCTGACCACCAGACATCGCCTTTTAGCTTTTTGATTGCCGCATAGAAATAACACACGACCATTTGAATCTGAATAAGCCGCAAACATGCCGAATCCCTCCAGGAGGCATCCATTTTCTTTTTGGGCCTCAAACTTAGCCGTTGTCCAATGGGCGCAAAGCACAAAATAAAAAGAAGATTGCACATCAGATTATCCATACCATAAAAGATGCCCGGATTACGCCAAACAAAGCTAACATGGCCCAATAACAACATCCACTTTACGACAGAGGTCCCAATGCCCAAAGTGAACAAAAGACACAAAACCATGAAAGCAAAATGAATCAGGGCAACTTTTGCAGGCGTTGTAAGATAAAATAAAAGGGAATATTTCGTGCTCAGTACATCTAGTGAAACTGTCGATAGAGATACCCAGCCCTGATCGGAATATAATTGGCTCAAATCATCCTGACTATAGCTTCCATACACACATAAAAGAGCTAACCCAAGGCCTATTCGAATAAGCTCTAATATGTAAGGTTCCTCAGCGTGAAACCAAAAGGCCTTCCAATTTTCCCATAAATTTCCACTCATCTGACAACCTCCTCTGTACAGAAAAATGGCCCTAGCGTCTCTGTTTCCCAAGCATCATCATGGTCCAAGTATTTTTCAGAAGTCGGGACACGCTGATAGTCAAACCGTAAACGAATAGAATGGGGCTGCACCTCTTGATGACGGAAACATAAATGTCGGGCAATCCCCGCTTGATACATTTCCGGATTGCGAAAAAGGCGACCAAAGAGATTCATATATCTTAAATATGTTCCCTGCCGTCGGGACATAGACGCCTCAGGGGAAAAGACAGATTGCGTCCCTTCCCGCGTCGTCACCACATAACTAAAATGACTCATATACTGCAACGGCATAGGTGCGAAAAACGCCCAGCCGTTACTCATATGAAGAGCATCCATATACCATGAAACCAGTGGAAAAAGTCGATCCCGCAAAAGCGACTTTGGCGCCGGCCCCATTATCATGGCCGCCGTATGAATACAAAGGGCCACAGACGCGACAACAAGGGCCACGCGCCGCGCACTATTACTCGTCTTAATATAATTTCCCATATCCTTCCTACCTTCCTGAAACTTCGTCAGGAAGGATATAAAGGAAAGTTCAGGAGGGCAAGCGAAATTTATTATTCACTAGAAGAAGACTCAGCCTTACTAGAAGAAGACATAGTCTTACTAACAGAACGCAATTCTTTCATTCTCTCCAAAACCTTGTCCTCGGGGTCCTTAGCTAAGATGTTTTGAACACTTTCAACGGGGGTCGTAGATATGCCTTCCCTTTTCATATCCTTGGCATGCAAACGAAGGAAAGCCAAGAAATAGGAGTTTTTTTCTGAATCTAAAGAAATGCCAAAGAAAGAAGAGCCTTTAAGTTCTGGATCTGCCCCATGAAGAATCGCTCGGGCTTGCAACTGTTGATAGTCTGGGACTCGGGTGGTATGAGTTGTTCCTGCGGTTAAGGGAGGATTTTGGTATAGACCCTCGCTTGGTATAGAATTAAAATCAGCACCCATTTGTGCAAGTAAATCGATTACGGCTAAACGATCTTTCAAGCTGGCAGAAACGTATGGGAACTGAGGATCTAAAGCTACATGTGCTGGAGAAAAATATTGCCTAAAGCCCCAAGCCTCAAATGCCGAATCATTGACATCAAGACCTTCCACTAACAAAAGTTTTTGAAGTAATGTAACGTCAGCAAAATTTACTGCCAGAGCCAGCGGGTTAGTTAGTTAGTTAGTTAGTTAGTTAGTTAGTTACTTCCTTTTCGTCACTAGCCAAATACATCATTTTGGTATCTATTTCACCCACTGTCTGAATGCTTTCTAAAGTTGCAATATTTATAAGTCGCTTAGCTGTCCAGAGTTTGCGTTCAGACTTATCTAATGCTTCTCCCATTTTCTGCATGAACGGCTTATATATGTTCACATGCCTTTTATCATCTACTTGTCCCACGTCCCGTAGACATTCACCATCTGTTGAAGCTCTCAACTCAAAAGCGCCAAACATCACACACACCAACACGGCAGACAAAGTCGTCCTAAATAATATATTCATGGTAACCTTCCTTATTTCAACTCTCAATCAATTCGAAAAATTTAGTACTGCCCATCTCGTAGCAACAGTATCCTATTTTGGCAAGAGAAATTTATGATATACAAACCTAAAAATCTTTAGAACGAACCTGCTTAGCCACTTGGTCAAGGACGCCATTTACAAAGGCAGGCTCTTTGTTTGAGTAAAAGGAATGGGTCACATCCAGGTACTCGGAAATAACCACTTTGATAGGCGCTTCATGATGGAATAGTAACTCGTATGCACCTGCCTGCAATATGGCCCTGAGCACCGGATCTAATCTGTTAAGAGGCCAATCGGCAGGCAATGCCGCCACAAGAATTTTATCCAATTTTTGCGCGTGTTTATGAGTCCCCGATGCCACCTGCATGAAAAGTTTAATTTCCATTTCCTCCAAAAGAGGGTTGTCTGGCGCCAACTCCAGAGGCTTTCTTTGAAACGAACGCATCACGTCCACAAGCTCTTCATGTGTCTGTGACACTTGATACAAAGCTTGGACAGCGGCCAAACGTGCGAGCGTTTTTTTTCTTATTTGAGGTTTCTTTTTATCTGTCATATTAAAATTAGATCTATCTATATCCAAATTAGATGTTAAGAAGCGTTGCGCTTAGACCGTTTTGCCGGTTTATCCGCCTCGTCGAGTGCACCAATAAACTTTTCAAAATCCTTCACTTCTTCAAAGTTACGATAAACCGAGGCAAACCGCACGTACGATACGGTATCCAAAGTTTCTAGAGACTCCATAACATGTTCACCGATCACTTGGGAAGGGATCTCTGACTCTCCCAAGCTTTCCAAGCGTCGCACCACGCTATTAATAATCCTTTCCAGCTTGTCTTGGTCCACTGGCCTCTTCTTTGTGGCCACATAGATAGAACGGGCCAACTTGTCGCGATCAAAGGAGACCTTTGCGCCGTTGCTCTTCAGAACAGTTAACTCACACAACTGAACGCGCTCAAAGGTTGTAAAGCGGGAATTGCAATCATTGCAGAATCTCCGCCGCCGGATGGATATCCCATCTTCCGTGGGGCGAGAATCTTTCACCTGTGTATCAATAAAACCACAAAAGGGACACTTCATTTTGAGGTTCCCCCCTTGCCTTGGAAATCATATATAGGATAAGCCCCACACAAAGCTTGTACTTCTTTTCGGATGGGAACAATCACGTCCTCTATTGCCTCAGGATTATCCTTGTACGCGTGAATGAGAGTCCCAATCCACTCACCAACTTGTCTAAATTCATCTTCACCAAATCCACGGGTTGTTCCGGCAGGTGTCCCCAAGCGAATGCCCGAGGTAATAGTGGGCGGCTGTTCATCCATTGGCACTGAATTTTTGTTACAGGTGAGAAAAGCGCGCTCTAAAATAGCCTCCGCATCTTTTCCGGTCACGCCTTTGTTATGGAGATCGACCAAGAGAAGATGTGTATCCGTTCCCCCGGAGACTAAGTTAAAGCCCTGCTGCAATAGTGACTCTGACAGGGCCTTGGCATTTTTAATAATCTGCTGAACATAAATCTTAAAGTTAGGCTGAAGTGCCTCTTTAAAGGCAACGGCTTTCGCCGCAATAATATGCATAAGCGGCCCTCCCTGGAGTCCCGGGAATACGGCCGAGTTAATTTTCTTACCAATTTCGTCATCAACGGAGAGAATCATTCCGCCCCGAGGGCCCCGCATGGTCTTATGGGTAGTCGTGGTTACCATATGAGCATAAGGCAATGGGTTTGGAGATACTCCCCCGGCAACAAGACCTGCAAAGTGAGCCATGTCTACCATAAGATAAGCGCCTACTTTATCGGCAACCTCTCGAAATTTTTTGAAATCAATATTGCGGGGATAGGCCGAACCTCCAGCAATGATAAGTTTGGGCTTTTCCTTGAGCGCCCTCTCTTCCAACTGAGCATAGTCTATACGACCCGTTGATTTCTCAAGGCCATAGGCAACAATGTTAAACCATTTTCCAGAAAGATTGACGCGAGATCCATGGGTTAAGTGACCTCCTGCATCCAGACTCATGCCTAAGATTGTATCTCCTGGTTTTAAGAAGGCTAAGAGAACAGCCTGGTTTGCCTGGGATCCAGAATGGGGTTGAACATTCACGTAGGAACAATTGAACAAAGCACGCGCGCGTTCAATGGCAAGAGATTCGGCGGCATCCACAAATTCACAGCCTCCGTAATACCGACGACCAGGGTAGCCTTCTGCATATTTATTGGTCAGCACAGATCCTTGTGCCTCCAAAACGGCCCGAGACACAATATTCTCAGACGCGATGAGCTCAATTTGATTCTGTTCCCGAGACAATTCTTTCTCTATGGCCGAAAAAATCTCTGGATCAAATTGGGAAAGTTCTTCATGAAACAAATCAAAATCCTTATTTTTACGAGGTCGTGCTGTAACACGCGACATAAAGTAATCCTTTCAAAAATATCTACTTACAAAATCGTTAACTTCTCGATACGGCTTTGGTGACGTTCTCCTTCAAATGGCGTTTCTAAAAATGTAGTAATACAATCTTTTGCAACTTCTTCTCCAATTATCCGGGCCCCCAACGTTAAAATATTGGCATCATTGTGGGAACGGCTTAATCTGGCTGCCGTACAACTCTGACACATGGCTGCCCGAATGCTTGCGTGGCGATTGGCAGCAATGCTCATCCCAATCCCAGTTCCGCACACCAATATGCCTCTTGTAACGGTACCATTCGTAATCAACTCAGATACTTTATGAGCATAGTCGGGGTAATCAACCGAGGTCGATCCATTTTTCGTCCCACAATCGGTCACAGAGTATCCATTTGCGATCAAATCCTTTAACAACTTTTCCTTTAGCTCAAATCCTGCATGATCCGAACCAATAGCAATCTTATGTCGCTCCATGGTCAAAAACTCCTATACCTATGAAAGTGGAAACTAGCAAATTAATAGCTTACTGAAAAGGCCTTGCGTAAATAAGTCCTCCATCGGACGACAGTTTATTTGGCCCCCTTTTAAGTCCATATTTTTCAAAGGGTCCAAAATTTCTTGTATATATATCCTTATAATTCCCAACAGAGTGCACCACTTTTTCAGCCCATTCGGGCTTAAGCCCAAGTTTGCTGCCTGCATGTCGAGCGTTTTTAAAAAACCGCCTCATTGAAAGGGACGGGTTTTGAGACACTTGCCTAAAATTTTGCTGGGACAACCCTTTTTGTTCCGCACGAATAAGGACGTTTAGAGTCCAGCTCACAATCTTTTCAAGCTCTGGATCCCCTTCTTGAAAGGAAGGCGCAAAAGGGGCATGAGTCAATAGTTCTGGCAACAAAACACTTTCACTTGCAAGTTTCTCGTCCAAACTTGCAATAAACGAGACTAAAACAGCACGGTTGAGTGTCAGCACATCGCAGGCTCCATTCAAATAATTGCGGGTCAAGTCATTCAACGAATTGCTCACGACTGCCTTATAAATATGATTCCTTCCCGCAAAAAAATCTTTTACGCGTTCCTTCATGCCAGGTTCATTTGGGATACAAACTTTTACTCCATCCAAAGCACTTGCCGCCCGAACACCTAAACTCTTTTTAGCCAGAAAACCCTGTCCATCGAATAAAATAGCAGGGGCAAAGGCAACATTGTGATCAACAGCAGCCGAAAAAGTGCTTCCTGTCACAGATGCTAAAAGATCCACCTCTCCATTTTCGAGGGTTTCGTATTGGGTATCTGGATCTACCTCCACAAACTGCACCCGCTCCTTGTCACCGAACAAAGAGGTTGCAACGGCGCGACATATATCAGCATCAAAACCTTTCCAACTCTTATCTTTACCGGTTTCGGCAAATCCTTTTGCTTTCAGACTTATGCCGCAGATTAAAGTGCCTCTTTTTTTTATATTATCCAGCAACTTTCCTGCTTCGGCACTAGAAGTATACCCTATGCAAAACACAGTCATGCACACTAGAGACTTAAAAATAATTTGATTCAGTTTCATTCTGATTTATCCATCATTTTTTTCTTAATATTGCCAATAGCCTTTGCCGGATTCAAGTTCTTAGGGCAGGCCTTTGTACAATTCATGATTGTATGACAACGGTAGAGTTTAAAAGCATCATCTAATGCTTCCAAACGCTCATTGGTATGGTCATCGCGTGAATCTTCAATCCATCGATTTGCCTGCAAAAGCGTCGCTGGACCCAAATAGCGATCTCCATTCCACCAATAGCTGGGACAACTGGTTGTGCAACAAAAGCATAGAATGCATTCCCAAAGCCCATCCAATTTAGCACGTTCCTCGGGAGTCTGTAGTCGTTCACGTTCCCCCGGTGCGGGCGTATCAGCTTTCAACCAAGGCTGGACCGAAGCGTACTGATCAACGGCTTGACTTAGATCAGGAACCAAATCCTTAACCACATGCATATGGGGTAACGGAAGCACCATAATATCTTTTTTGGAATCATCCATTTCTTTTGTACAGGCCAGAGTATTTGTGCCATCTATATTCATGGCACAACTGCCGCAAACCCCTTCCCGGCAAGAACGTCGAAACGTTAAGGAAGGATCAATCTCATCCTTAATTTTAAGGAGTGCATCTAGCACTTTGGTTCCGCAAGCATCCTTACTGATTTCAAAAACATCTAGGCGCGGATTTTCCTCTGTATCTGGGTCATATCGATACACATGAAGCCGCCAAATGTCTTTCTCGTGTGCCTCCTCGGCGCCCTTTAATTTGTGAATCTTTCCCGGTTTCACTTTTGAATTTTTCGGGAGTGTAAACTCAACCATTTAAAGCCTCTTTTTTCCCCGTTTAATAAACCCGCTTTTTTGGTGGAACAACATCAACGTCGTCAGTCAGTGTGTATAAATGAACCGGTCTATACTGTATTTTGACATCAAAATCACCTTTATGCCAGGCATAAGTATGTTTCATCCAATCCTTATCATCCCGGTCGGGATAATCATCACGGGCGTGGGCCCCTCGGCTTTCTGTGCGATTGAGAGCAGATGCAATTGTAACGATGGCTTGTTCCATCAAATTTTGAAGCTCTAAGCCTTCCACAAGATCCGTATTCCAAATGAGGGAATGGTCGCTTAACCCGATCTCTTTCAATTCTTGCTGGACATGTTGTAGCTTCTTTAGACCCTCTGCAAGATGTTCTTGGGTTCTAAAAACCCCACAATAATTCTGCATGACTGTTTGCATATCAATGCGAACCTCCCCGACATTTCGCTTTCCCTTTTGGTGGCGCAACTCGTCGAAGCGGGCCAAAACTTTGCCACTTATACTGTCTTTTAGGGGCTTATGGGTCATACCAGGCTTGATCAATTCCGCTGCTCTTTGGGCTGCTGATCGACCAAATACGACCAAGTCTAAGAGGGAATTTGTGCCCAAACGATTGGCACCATGTACTGAAACACAGGCCCCCTCTCCTATGGCCATTAAGCCCGGAACAACTCCTTCAGGATTATCCCCTTTTGGGCAAACAACCTCTGCATGATGATTAGTGGGAACACCGCCCATATTGTAGTGAACCGTTGGCACAACAGGAATTGGTTCTTTCGTTGCATCAACGCCTGCAAAAATTCTCGCTGTCTCCGTAATGCCCGGCAAGCGCTCATGAATCACTTTTGGATCCAAATGTTCCATATGGAGATAAACATGATCTTTTTTAGGCCCTACTCCGCGTCCTTCCTTAATTTCAATGGTAACCGCACGACTAACCACATCCCGCGAGGCCAAATCTTTCGCAGTGGGAGCATATTTTTCCATAAACTTCTCCCCTTTGGAATTTGTTAGGTAACCTCCCTCGCCCCGCGCCCCTTCAGACATTAAACAGCCTGCGCCATAAATGCCGGTCGGATGAAATTGTACGAACTCCATATCTTGAAGTGGCAAGCCTGCCCTTAAGGCCATGGCATTTCCATCTCCGGTACAGGTATGGGCAGAAGTACAAGAAAGAAAAGTCCGCCCATAGCCCCCAGTTGCTAAGACAACAATGTGGGCTCTAAATCGATGAATAGATCCATCTTCCAAGCACCAGGCTATCACGCCTCGACAAGTGCCATCATCATCCATCAAAAGGTCTAAGACAAAGTACTCGATAAAAAACTGGGTCTCATGCTTTAGACTTTGCTGATAAAGAGTATGGAGTATGGCATGCCCTGTCCTGTCAGCCGCAGCACACGCACGCTTTGCCATTTTCTTACCATAATCAATGGTGTGCCCCCCAAAGGCCCGTTGATAAATTTTGCCCTCCTCATTGCGAGAAAAGGGAACGCCATAGTGCTCCAACTCTACGACTGCAGGAATAGCATTTCGGCACATATACTCGATGGCATCTTGATCCCCTAGCCAATCGGATCCTTTAACCGTGTCATACATGTGAAAGCGCCAATTATCCTCACCCATATTCCCAAGGGAGGCACTGATACCTCCTTGGGCCGCGACTGTGTGACTTCGTGTTGGGAAAACCTTGCTGATGCACGCCGTGGAAAGTCCTGCAGCACTCATGCCTAAAGCCGCACGCAGTCCGGCGCCGCCAGCCCCTACTACAACCACATCAAACTCATGATCAACGATTTTGTATGCCTTACCTTCAGTCTTCTTCATTGCGTTAGTGCTATCCTTATAAGAGAAACTGCTGCTAGAACTAAAAGTCCCCACAAGCTAATTTTTACCATTAACAAGAGCCCCTTCTTTAAACGGGACCCATGGATATAATCCTCAATAATTTCCTGCAATCCCATTTGCGTATGGGCTACAGCTACGATCAAAAACAATAAAAGCCCGAGGGCAACCAAAGTAGTAGAGGACCAAGAGATAAAATCTTGATACGAGTCCTGCCCATGGAAAAAGAGGGAGACAAAGAACCAAAGGCTCAGAGGAATCAATACAAAAGCGGTTATTCTCTGCCACAGCCAGTGCTTTGACGCGGCAGGCCCTAGATTTCTAGTTATCTTCTTATTCATTCGAGGTACTGCTCCTTTCTTCGGGGATTATCCACCCCACTCTGGTAAGAACCAAACGACGCAAGTAAATACCACAGTCCCGAAAACAACAATCCATCCAGTCATGTAGACCGCTGAGAGCTCGAATCCCTTCCCCATGTCCCAACAAAGATGGCGAATGCCGTTTAAAAGATGATAGAAATAGGAAAGAGTCATGGCAAAAAGCAGCAGAATGCCAAGCCAAGATGTTAAAAAATATTGAACATACTGAAACGCCTCTTCGCCCATGGCTGCCCCCGCAAAAAGAACGACAACGCCCACAAGCCCTAAGGATATAAACATCCCTGTCATGCGATGCAAAATAGAAAGAACAGACGTCAACTGAGGCTTATAGATGAAAAGATGTGGCGAGAGGGGTCTGTTTGCAACTTTTTCTGGAGCCATCCTGTAAATCCCTTTTTTTGATATTAAACCCCAAATTCCTTTGAAATTCAAACACCAATTGCAAGAGACCACCAATATCTCGGGAAAACTTTAGATTGCTTATAAGCTCAGCTCTGCCCTTTTGGCTTTTGCGCAAAAATTGAACGTATATTTGTTCTTCCGTTCCAGGAGTTTTTAGAAAGATCGACAAAGTTGATCGCTGTGAATCCAATTGCTTCTAGTTGCTTACGTAATTCTGTTTCTGCTTGATCTTTTAGGTTGTCGCTTATTTCATTTTTTGATTGGGAAGCATACACTTTTGCTCGCTCTTCCATTTTGCAAGCGTTCTGATTTACTTCTAATTCCAATTCTTTTGTCCCATACAACATGGCACTAAATTCTGGATCTTTCATGATTCCAGCGATAAGTTCTTCTTGGGATTTACCGAAATATTTCTCCCCACTTTCCATGATGAGGGCATGCTTTTTTCGTTTTAAATCTTCTTTTAGCGTATTAACTTTTTCATTAAGCTCTTCCCCTCGTTTTCTGATTGCAGACAATTCTTCTTTACCCCTATATACCCCTTCGTACCAAAATGGATTAATCAGATTATCCGCCAAAGCAAAGGTGGAATTTATGGAACACGATGTTTGAAAATCTGCTTGAAACAGTCCCCCTGGCTGTAGGGTTGCAAAAGCATTTTTAAAACAATTTTCATGGGCTAGAACCCTTGGCGGAAGCATTTCCAAGTAAACCGCTTTAAATCTCGCCTTTAACAAAGGGGAAATAGCTGTTGTCCAGTCCGAGACAATCATAGGATTTATGGAAGCATCTTCTGCGAGGGTTATGGCATCGGAATGCGAATGCTTTCCCTCTTCATGACCCCCCTCTAAGTTTCTCCAGGCGTTAATATATTCTTGTTCACCTGGCGTAGTTTTATCATCCTCTTTCCAATTAAAAGGCTTTTTCCCACAGCCAACAACCAGCTTGTTGATTGATTTGTTCTCTTCTAAAATTGTGCTTAAATCAACTTCGCTCGTGGGCCCCGCACTGGCTTGACTCAAGTCAAAATAGGAAACAATGAGGAAAAGTAGGTAAAAGCCTTTAAATAATCGCATTGCTGCCTCCAAGAATAATTCAGTAAAAACACCCTAAAAAATATATTTAATTCCTATGGGGTAAGTTTATATAAATAAAATATATAAACGTCAAGAAAAAATACCGTTACCCCAGAGTGGGCTTAAATATTACATAAAAAGAATGACTTCGGGATCACTTCACAAAAATCTTTACACAAATCGATTTAAAACCAGAAAGAGAATTGATCTTTGAAATTAATATCTCTATATTCCCATGAAAATAACGTTTAGGTGCTTTTTGATGAAGAAATTTAAATCTCTCATTCCCGTTAATGAGAATAAGAAAAAGAAGAAGGGATTTTCTAGACGGTTTCCGCGCAAAGCAATCATAAGCTCAACGGAACATTTCATATTTCTAAAACGCTGGTTTAAGAACCCTCGCCAAATAGGAGCGATTGCCCCAAGCTCTAGAAAACTGGGTGCCTTAATCGGCCAGCATGCCTCGGTAGACGAACATAAGTACGTTGTTGAGTTGGGAGGCGGCACAGGAAAGCTAACTGAAGCTTTATTGAAAGCGGGCGTCCCTGCAGATAGGCTGTATGTTATTGAGTTGGACAAAAAACTGGTCGGCTATCTTAACAAAAGATTTCCACAGATTAATGTCGTGCATGGAAGTGCTTGTGACCTCCATGAAATCTTACCAAATGAGGTCACTGGAAACATATCGTGTATCGTTTCTGGTCTACCGATGCGGAATATGAAGAGCTCCATCAGGAATGCCATTGTGCAATCCAGTTTAAAGGTTATGGATCTAAACGGTAAGTTTTTACAGTATACTTATACGCCTATCTCACCCATTCCGGCCGAAAAATTTGGTCTAAAAAAACGGCGGGTCGGTAGGATTCTTGGAAACCTACCCCCCGCCGCCGTTTGGTGTTACGAACGTTTATAGAGTCGTTCGAATTACTTTACAGCACTGTCACGAACGACAAGCGTGCCTGCAATGTAGTCATGAAGAGCTTGCTTCCTTGGTGTGAAGGCGATCATCAAATATCCGAGCATAGCAATTGCACCAGATATAATTGACGCAAAGTAACGACCCGTTGCGCGTCCAAAGCTAATGCCCTCACCATCATAGCCTGTCACTTTCATACGAAGCGCCATCATTCCTGGACTTGATTGGAATTTAGAGCTTATGAAGCAGGAATAATACAACCAATGTGCCAGTATAGCGCACATAGTTGGAATCCATATTGCAGGGTCGGAGTAGACAACTGAAAGTGCCTGTCCGGATTTATATGCAGCGATGTGAATCCCTAGCGGCACACCCGTCACGATATGGATCAGTCCTGCAACTAAGTATAAAATCAATCCATCTACGATCGCGGCGACTGCTCGGCGCCAAAAACCTCCATAGATCATGCTCTTTATCCTTTCTGATTTTTTTCCTACCTATCTATGCAAAAAATGTCATACAAAACACTTTTCTTATTAATATTATTATATAAATTTTGAAATTAATAAACCTAAAAATTTATTTATTATAGATTTCAAGATTTATTACAGATCGTCGCAACCGAAAAAATTTTCTTTCGAGCAAATTGCAAAATTATGAAAGTGCGGAAGTTTCACGGAGGATGCAAGGATAAGAATGATATTTTTTTGCACTGATCAATCCATAAGGCACAATTTTAACTGTTTTTCT
>Ga0209665_1000400_pt1 | contig 35425 bp, 35 predicted proteins | sample SaaInlV_200m_DNA_2_FD_184675 | JGI IMG/M metagenome (GOLD analysis project Ga0209665, IMG submission 184675) | Marine microbial communities from expanding oxygen minimum zones in the Saanich Inlet - Saanich Inlet SI074_LV_135m_DNA (SPAdes) (version 2) | ecosystem: Environmental > Aquatic >... | reverse complement strand
TTTGGAAAAGTTCAAGAAATCCCTCAAACAGAAAAAACACCATTTTATCCAAGATCTCCTTATGCCGCAGCAAAGCTTTACGCCTATTGGATTGTGGTAAACTATCGAGAAGCTTATGGCTTATTTACTTCCAATGGTATTTTATTTAACCATGAGTCTGAGCGCCGGGGAAAAACGTTTGTCACCCGAAAAATATCCGTAGCAGTATCAAAGATTATGCTTGGGGTTCAAGATGTATTATCGATTGGAAACTTGTATGCAAAACGTGACTGGGGATATGCCCCGGAATATGTAGAAGGCATGTGGAGAATGCTTCAGGCAGACAAACCTGGAGATTACGTCATGGCCACAGGGGAGGCCCATTCCGTTCGGGAATTTATTGAAGAATCCTTTTCTGTATTAGGTGAAGAAATCATTTGGAAGGGAGAAGGAGAATCCGAAGTAGGGATGTTAAAAAGCTCCGGGAAAACGGTTGTGACGATTAATCCACGATATTACCGCCCCACAGAAGTAGAACTACTTATTGGAGATCCATCAAAGGCAGAGAAGGAACTAGGGTGGAAACCAAAAACAAAGTTTAAAGATTTAGTCAAGATTATGGTAGAAGCCGATTTTAAAAAACAAAAAAAACGAATTTAATTTTGTCTAACTAATAATGCTTATATTACCTTCATCCTTTTTCCTTTTCTTCAAATCCAGTCAATCCTGTCTAAAAAATAGTGAATTGCCTGTCCGGCGCTTGTCAGTCGTAGCATTAGCGAAGACTGGTAGCCTCGGCGAAGACGGGTCAATAATAAATAGTAAATCTAAAATCTACATCGCCGTCCTTCTTTTTTATTTCAATCATCAACTTTCTATCTACCATTCTAATCCTCGGTGTTCTCTGTGGCTATAAACTTAACCTCCAAAATCTACATCGCTGGCCATTCCGGGATGGTTGGTTCAGCTATTATAAGAAAATTAAAAGAGGATGGTTTTAATAATCTCATTCTGAGATCTCATAAAGAATTAGATTTAATAAATCAAAATGATGTATTTCAGTTTTTCGAATCTGAAAAACCTGATTTGGTAATTATAGCAGCAGCTAAGGTGGGTGGCATTCATGCTAACAATACGTATCGTGGTCAGTTTTTATACGAAAACCTCATGATTCAAAGTAATCTGATCCATGCTTCCCATGAGGTTGGAGTAAAAAAACTATTATTTCTGGGTTCAGCTTGTATTTACCCCCGTAATGCCCCCCAACCGATTAAAGAAGAACACTTGCTTACGGATAAATTAGAATTCACCAATGAACCTTATGCAATAGCAAAAATAGCAGGAATAAAGTTATGTGAAAATTATTATCGACAGTATAGTGATAATTTTATTTCTGTAATGCCAAATAATTTATATGGATCTAATGATAATTTTGATTTAAAGAATTCTCATGTTTTACCAGCACTCATGAAAAAATTCCACGAAGCAAAGATGCAAAATGCTGAGCTTGTCGAAATATGGGGCACCGGCAAACCACTAAGAGAATTTCTTCATGTGGATGATTTAGCCGATGCCTGTGTCTATTTAATGAAAAATTTAGATGCTGAAACCTTATATAATCTCCCCTGCCTGCCCGCCCTTCGGGAGCATGCGGGTAATAGGGGAGAATTCAAGAGGGGTCAAGAAAAAGAGAAAAGTGTGGGAAATATTTCTCATATCAATATTGGTTCTGGAGAGGAAGTATCAATTAAAGAGCTGTCAAAAATGATTAAAAATGTCGTTGGCTATAAGGGCGATTTATATTTCAACGCTGATTATCCAGATGGTACCCCCAGGAAATTGCTTGATGTATCCAGAATGAATGCAATGGGTTGGAAATCAAAAATTACATTAGATGTAGGATTAGCATCAGTTTATAAATGGTATATTCAATATGAAACTCAACAAATTTATTAAAAATGGGGTTGATATAATTATTTATAAAATTCTAAAGAGGATTGAAGATATATTTTTTTCCCTCATAATTTTACTTACATTTTCCCCAATATTATTCTTAGTCTCTATAGTTTCACTCCTATTTCAAGGATGGCCTGTTTTTTATATTTCTAAACGAATGGTTGGTTTAAATAAAGAAATAAGTATAGTCAAGTTTAGGACAATGGTAAAGGATGCGAAAAGCGAGAAATATGGGTTAGAAAAAAAATATATGAAAGACGGGTACCTTGATATTCCAATGGATTCCGAAGTTTATACACCAATTGGTCGGGTATTAGAAAAAACCCAATTAGTAGAAGTCCCTCAGGTATTTGCTGTATTATTGGGTAAAATTAGTTTTGTTGGTAACAGACCATTACCCAAAAATAATATTGAATTATTGAAAATGAAATACCCAGAAATTTGGAAAGGTAGATTTAAAGCACCGGCGGGAATCACTGGGATTTCTCAAGTTGTCGGGAAGTTTGAATTGACCTCAGATCAGAGGCTTGAATTAGAATGTTTATATTCAAAAGTCTATGAAGAGGGTAATGTATTAAAAGCAGATGTTTATATATTTTTCTCAACAATTATTTTACTACTTTTACATGAGTCCGTAGCATATAGAAGTTATGAAAGTGCAAAAAACGTACTTTTGTCCTGTTTAAAGAAATGAATGTATTAGTTTTAGGTGCCTCCTCATCTATTGGTAATTCAATAGTAAAAAGTTTTGCTAAAAATAATAAGTTATATCTATTATCTACAAAAAGGGAAAAATTAGAAATTCTAAAAAATGAAGCAATAGCATTAGGAAGTCTAAATGTCGAAATAATCGAGGCTGATTTGCAACATCCAATTAACATATCGGCACTTATGCCAGAGAGTATAGATATGATTATTAATGCTGCATGTGCATCATCTAGTTTAAAAAATTATAATATTGAACCCCATCGTCATTACTATTATACAGCAGTTGATTTGTCTAACCCGCTTGTTGTCTTAGAGCATTTTCTTAAAGAGAAGTCAAAGCAAGGTAAACACACACAATTGTATTATATATTTATTAATACAATCTTAAGTAAAATAAAAAGCCCAGATTATTCAATCTATTATTCTTATAAGATATTACAGCAAGAATACATGAGCGGACTCCAGCGTAAATACGGTGATATTTTAAAATCAATTAATGTCATTGTGGGCACACAAATTGATAGAACTAAAGAGACAAAAAAAACGGTTGATCTTGCAAATAGAATCAAGTTAGCTATTAAGAGAAACGAATCAGAATTCATTTTTGGTTTTGATGGAAAAATTATTTATATGCTCTATCGCATAAGCCCTTTGCTGAGTAATTGCTTAATATATATGAAACGTTTTCTGTTTAGACAATAAAATCTAAGTTCATTTTTTAAATTTTATATCTATACTATAGGTTGGGTACCAATCTCCTGATTTAGGTTCCCATAAAACCGGGCTAAACCCCCCGGCAGTGATATCTATTTTATATTTTTCATTCTCATATATATTCACCATCAAAAACACATCCTTCGCCACTCCCAACTTCCCCTGTACTGAGCCTGTCGAAGTATCCTTGTCCCTCGTAGAGTTATCGAAGAGGGATGCACTTCTGACATCTACAAAACTCCCCCCCACACCTATCCTTTTACTTAGCTTCACCGTATAAAGCAATTGAGGAAAAAACAAATGTATGTTACTGTTATCCGTATAGGCTCTCATCCCAACAGCTGTGGATAAATCTAAGAATGGGGTATTCAAAAACTGGTAAGAAAGACCACCATAATAGTTATTACCACCGTTATGGGTTGCACTATAATAGCCGTGGATATCTAATCGCTTAGTCAGACCATATCCTAAAACTATATAAGATTGCCCCTGCTCAAAATAATTAAATGGATTCCAGGTGAGGGAAATATCCCAATTTCCTTTCCCCGCTGAGGTCCCGTGGTCGTATCCCCCTGATGCCATTAAAAGAATGGGCAAAAGTAAGGTGAGAAGTTTGGTTTTCTTTGCCACGGTTATATTGAATTTAACCGACTTTTCGCCTTTTTTTTTAGATATAAATTTCTTTCTTGTACATCGTAACAGCGTATTGATGTATCTGTCCCTCCTTCGTCTGTCGTAATGTATATGTAGACAGATAGGCAAGACGTAGGCGGAGATGGGGTCAATAAAAATAGAGGGGATTTCGACTGGTCGAAGGTGTGTGTAACCTATAATCCAAAATTATTAATTAATAATTAATCATCTGACTTCTGCTTTCTGGTCTCTTCTTACTCATTACTTCTTTCTTCTGACCAGAATAAACGCTTGTAAATTGTATATATATGATATAATATTGATATCACTTTAAAAGAAGATTCCACGAGGTTATTATGCCGGATATATTAGTTAGAGATATTTCAGAAGAAATTAAAAACAAATTAAAGAAACAGGCCAAAATTCACCATAGAAGTGTCGGCAAAGAAATATATGCCATTTTAGAAGAAAGCTTACAGGGCGCGGATAAAATACGTGAATGCCCTGAGCCATATCTGGGTGCATTTAAAATAACCAATAAGTTTATTGATGATGCAAAGCAAAATGGTCGAAAATGATTGTTGTAGATGTAAATATAATTATTCATTTATTTATATCCGGAAGTCATAGTAAAAAAGCAAGGGCGCTTTATAACTCTGACCCCTATTGGCATGTTCCAGATCTCTGGATCCATGAAATGACAAATGTAATATCCACCTATGTAAAGCATGGGGGAATGGATATGTCTGATGCGAAAAAGATATTAAATAATGCTTTTGAATATTTTGGAGAGAACACCTATACGATTCCAAGTCAGGATGTATTAGCGCTATCAGTCGAATATAAAATTAGTGGATACGATGCTACATATATTGTTTTGGCCGCAGCAAATGAGGTTCCATTGGTTACATTAGATAAAAAGCTGGTTGCCAAAGTCCCTGATTTAACAAAAATGTTATAAATAATATTGGCGATAGAAGAACGCATTTGATTATCTATTTAGTATATCCAGTTCCTTGATCGATATGACCATCTTGTTTCATTTATCTTTCTTGTCCCTCGTAGATTTATCGAAGAGGGATTCACCCTCACATTTGTCATCCCGGAAATTATCCGCCTGCCCGGCATCTTGATGACGGGCCCTTCCAACCTAGTTGGGGGTTTCAAAAAGAGCACCTAAAAATCCCCCTTTTTAAAGGGGGTAGGGGGATATAAATAAATGGGTTGCTCTTTTGTGAAATAAGGCAATTCTAACTCGGAGGCCGCTTTGCTGCTATATAAAGGATGTGAAACTCAATATTAAAAACTTGTCCGCCGTAGTTCTTGGAACGTAGTCGGGGGATCCAAAATCCTTAATAATTTATCTGACTTCTGATCTCTTTTTTCTGATTTCTCCTTTTATCTTTTATCCTTATTAATGTCATTACGAGGAGACGCTTGCGACGACGAAGTAATCCCTTCCCAAAGTTTATCCGCCGTTTGAAATTAGACGAGGGCTGGGGCTGGGGGGATATCCATAAAATGAAGGATCTGTTTTGAAACGAGAGAATTGTTTTGGTGAAAAACAAAGAAACTATTAAATTAATAGTAGTAAAAACGACAAGTAGGATAAATATATGAGTGTTTTAAGCATCAGGATTAAAGACAATAAACGAAAACTCCTAAAGGTAATTAGCGCCCTGGAGGAAACAACGATCAGTAATTTGGTGGAGAGTTGGATAGATGACTATCTGGAGAAGAACCGAAAAAAATATAGTGATGAATTATCTGATAATAGTTTGATCCACATGATGAAAATATCTGAACCATCTTTTGAAGAATGGGATAATCCGGAGGACGATGTCTACAACGAGTTATAAACAATGGGATATTGTACTTGTCCCCTTCCCATTTACAAATCTAAAACAAACAAAAAAGCGTCCGGGGCTTGTTGTATCGCCAGATCAATACAATAGCGAAGGATCAGATGTAATTATTGCATTTATGACAAGTAAACTAGATGATTTAAGTCGTAAGGGTTATTATTCAATACTCAATTGGGAGTTGTCAAATTTACCGAAACCCACATTGGTTCGCATGAAATTTGCCACAATATTATCTTCAATTATTATTAAAAAATTGGGGCACCTTCACTCCAGCGATATATCTTCCTTTTCAAAACAGCTCAGAGCCTTTTTCTAATTAATTGACTTTCATTGACTAAAATTAATAATCTGAAATCTGCTATCTGTCTTCTGATAACTTCTAACTCATCACTCATCACGTCTGTCTTCTTTCTAATATCTCATCTCTTTAATCTTAAAATAAACGCGCCTAAAAAAATAGAAAAGACGTATTAACTTCCCAAGGATTAATCATAGATATTTAATTATTCAACTGTGAAATGATACATATCCCCAAACCCAAAATAATAAAACGCGCTTCCCGTATTAGGGCCGTTTCTTTTATCTTTCTATCTTTTATCTTTTATCTTCCTTGTGCAAAGGCACAAGGACACATCCCTGCCGACCCATTTCACCTTTTGCTGAGTGAAAAATCCCAATTTGAGGGTCATATTCCTATCCAGTCAAACATGTTTCGCCCCTTGTTTTTTAATACCGATTCAATGTCCTTTTCTGTCACATTCAGGAGTGAAGGATATTATAACGATAATACCCCGAATCAGGAAAATATGGATGTCCGTTATGTGTCAAAAGGCATTGCCGGTTTTAATTCAGTCCAAATAGCATTCAACAGTCCATATTTTTCTTTCATGGCGGAACCGTATTTAATGCCGAATAAATTTTTATCCGTAGATGGCATTAACAGGGGAGGCACCTTTTCAGTATTAAATGATCGCCCCTTGGTCGGCACCCAAAAACCCGTGAGTAGTGGCATTCGAAATTTCTTGGCTTTTCTACATTATAAAGGGTTGGGATTTGGTTGGCACGAGGGGAATCGCTGGTGGGGTCCTGGAATACATTCCAGTTTACAAATGACGAATAACACCCAGCCACTTCCCGCTCAAATTTTAGGAACCATTCAGGAAATAAGAATTGGAACATTTGGGTTTTATGGTCTATACACTTTTGCCAGATTAAATGAGAGATCTGGTTACGAAGCAAAATATTTAACAGCCTTAAATGGCCAGTTGACTTGGTATGGCCCTGTTATTATATCAGCGGGTTTTAGTAGAAACTATCTCTCGGGCGGCGTTTTATCATCTGGCGGCTATGTGTGGACCGCAAGAGATGCCAGCATATTGGTGTTTGAGGGTGTTTTTACCAGTAATTTAATGGATAATGACTATACCGTGGGCGGCCACGATGTTTGGGATCAGACCCTTTCAGGTTATTTTTCCATAACACTCCCTAAAAGAAATGTTAAATTGTATGCGGAAGTTGGGTTTAATGATAACCGCATGTATTTCGCCGATTTTCTTTCCCAGCCCGATCATACCATGGCTACAGTTATTGGTGTACGGGATTACGGCGTAGGAAACTTAAAAAACTGGCTGTACGGTTTTGAATGGTCAAACCTAATGCTCACCTATACCATCAGGCACCGGGGTGCTGGCGGAACACCTGCATGGTATTCAAGAGGATTATACGATTATAGTTCATATAAAGGAAGGAGATGGGCCGGTCATTCGGGCGGCGATTCTGATGATTGGTATATTTATGCCGGTTATTTATCAGACAAGCTCATGGTAATTCCTGCATTGAATTACGAGCGTCATGGCATTGTATCCCATCGCCCTGCAGAAGTCAAAATGGAATTTCGTCTAGATACACGTTATAAATATAAAGATATCTGGTTTGGTATTTATTACGAAAAACAGTTTGAGGCTTTTTTAGGCTTCCCAGATTATTTTTATGTTGATGCCCAGGGTAATCAGATCGATGCAGCAGAGGGGATTCTGGCAAACACCCGAAAAACCAACACCCTCACCATCTCTCTATCAAAAACACTCAATTTTTAATCGTTTCCAAATCTTTCAAGCAATAAAAAAAGACTCCCTTATTATCTTGTATACTTTATCTTCTTTCAGCGCCTTATCCTACAACTTCCAATAGTCCAGCATCCATAATCATTAATCAATAATCTGCAATCTACTTTCTGATTTCACCCATCATTTCTCTGACTAAAAATTATAAAAATTTAACATTGTCGATTAATCAGAATATTATTTAAATTTATTCAAATGATTCTCAATAAATACATACGGATTACCCGAATATTATTCATATTCATCTTCGGAAGTGTTCTTTTCGCCCAATCCGCCGAAGAGTTAAAACGGTTTATGAATACATATGACAAACTCAAAGCGGATCAGCAGGCGAATGAAGTCGTCAAAAAAGGATTGGAATCTGAAAAAGATTCCGACGATGGACCTGTGCGACTGTTGATTGATCCTGGTGATATGGCCAAATATTATAGGGAAAAAATGAAGGTAATCCAGAAAGATTTGAACCAATTAAATCGACTGCTTCTTTCAACGGACAGCATTCCCCCATTGCAGCATTTTGGGTATAACTTTTTTTCTTTGAGAGACTCCATTCAGTTTATTGATAATGCCAATGTTAGTGCCAATTATGTCCTGGGATATGGAGATGAAATTATTATTTCTGTTTGGGGCCAGGCGGAACAGCATGAACGGGCAATGCTGGAAAGAGACGGCACCGTATTTATAAAAAATGTGGGACTTTTATACTTGGGCGGAAAAACCGCAAGTGAGGCAAAGATATATATTAATAAAAGATTTGGAAAAGTCTATGCCAGCCTGAATTCAGAACCTCCATTAACTTATTTAGAATTTTCAATTGGTAAAGTAAAAAACATTAATATTACAGTCGCCGGTCACGTCCAATTTCCTGGTAATTATGTGGTAAATCCTTCCATGAGTATCCCAAATATTTTGGTATTAGCTGGTGGCGTCACTGAAACCGGTTCTTTGAGAAATATAATGGTACAAAGGGAAGGAAGCGTTATTGATTCCATGGATCTATATCCACTCATAACGGGGAATGGTCTTTCAAAATCATTACAAATGCTCGATAACGATGTCATAGTCGTACCCCCAAGGGGAGAAACAGTTGCGGTTACCGGCGCTGTGTTGATACCGGCCTATTTCGAAACAACCAATAAAAATAATATTAATTCTGTATTACAGTATGCCGGTGGTATAAATCGAAATGGAAGCAACCAAGTTATCATTGCAAGATTTGGTACTCCGAATATTTATGTATCAAAAAACCAATTTGACTCAACGCCAGTAATGAATGGGGATAGCCTTATTTTTCCGAAAAGGTCAATGCAGATTAAATCTATTTCCATTTCAGTTAATAATAGGCCCTTAAAAAAGATTCCTTGGATAGAGGGATTATCTTTCGATACAATCCTTAAGATTGTTCATGTAGACCGGAATAATATAAAAGATGTAGAGTTAGTACGCCGTTCCCATACAGATGGAATTCAGAGTCCCCATCAGTTTCCCTTCTCCGAAAATGATAATTTTATATTTTTACCATCAGATTATTTATCAGTTCACCTTTATGAAAAATTTACACCCATCAAAATGGTGGTGGTAAAGGGAGACGTCAATTCTCCTGGTGTTTATCCCCTTATTAACAACCGGGAAACCCTTAATTCTATTCTCTCCCGATCCGGAGGACTTCAAACATCTTCTGACATCAACAATGTTATTGTAAAAAGAGATACACTTATGTTTGGGTCAAAAACCGGTGATTTAGTCCTCACCCCAGGGGATACAGTAATCGCCAAACCCATAGTAGGTACGGTTAAGGTGGAAGGGGAGGTGCATAATCCCGGGAATATGGCATGGTCTGCCAATATTTCTGCCAAGGATTACCTCAGTTTTGCCGGTGGATTAACCACCCATGGGGATAAAAAACATATTATTTACATTACGCCATATGGGGAAGCATCTAGAATAAATACCCGCAGTAATGTTTCGATTTTGCCAGGGAGTATCATTCGTGTAAGCGAGAAACCATTGTCTGAACAAAGTGTCAAACCAGATCGTTTCCAGCAGATTAGCAGTTTGGTTACAACCTTGGTATCAATTGCAATTTTAGCCAATACTGCAAAATAATAGATGATATTACCAACCCAAAAACATGAAGAAAAATCAATTCGAAAAGTCACCCATCTCAGCCCTATTTTTAAGAAGACTTGGCAGGCGGCGGGTCAACTGGACGATTCATTTTTCTAAAAATTTGATAGGGAAATTGGCCTACCAAAATGCCTAAATTGAACAAATATTACTATAAATTTCTAATAGGTCTTCTTTTTCTATTATCCTGCGAAGACATTGGCAAAGGGTATAACTGGCGCGGAGAAACACCTCCGGGCTTTTCAAGACGCTTTGGCACCCAAGGGTACGATTATGGCTGGAATGCAGCCCACTCTCCATTTGATGATGGTATTATTGTCGTGGGTACCCGCTCACCCCAAATTAATGGCCAAACAGATTTATGGGCCATTAAAACCAATGCAAGAGGACTGGTAGAATGGCATAAAAGCTTCGGCGGCGACGGTAATGAAGATGGATATGATGTTATAGCAACCTCAGATGGTGGTTTCTTATTCGTGGGTCATACCTGGTCATTCGGAAATGAACAACAGGTATATGCTGTGAAGACTGATTTCCACGGAAATACCATGTGGGAAAAAACCTATGGCGGCGGCATGTGGGATGTGGGTGAAGCGGTGATTGAAATTAAAGGGGGCGGATATGTAATTGCAGGCCATTCCAACAGTCCGGGGATTTCTTCTGGCAATACAGATGTTTATTTGATTAAAATTGATCAGGAAGGGAATATGATTTGGCAAAAAGGACATGGGAACCCTGCATTCCCTAACCATGAATGGGCCTATGATATAATTCAACTACCTGATGAAGGGTTCTTAGCCGTTGGTAGCAGAAACAGATATAGTCAAGGGTCTAAAAATGGCTTAGTTCTCCGAACCGATAAAGAGGGGAAATTATTGTGGGAAAAGGAATTTTTAGAAGAAGGCCAAATGGAAGAAACCATATATAGTATCCTTAACACCAATAACGGGAATTATTATATTTGTTCAACCGCAAACTCTTTGGCTGAGCCCGGAGTATACCAACCAAAAATTGCCAAAATGGATATGGAAGGAAATATAGATTGGCAAAGATCTTTCGCCGCCAATGGTAAAAGTTATCATCGATTTAGTGCTGCGGAGACTGAAAAGGGTGATATCGTGTTAGTCGGATCTTCCGGTCGGCAGGTAGCTACTGGTTACGATGAAGATGCATTTATGGTTCGGATAGATGATAAGGGTAATATTATTTGGTCATATGCATATGGAACCTATGATAATGATGATTGGGGCTGGTCTGTATTTGAAACTGCCCAGAATAACCTTGTTTTTGTAGGTTCAACGAAATCCTTTGGTGCCAGTTTATTTGATATTTATTTAGTCGGAACCAATGCAGAAGGAATTTCACAATAAAACCAAATAATGATTAATTCATGACGAATCAATCACATTCAGCCGAAGAGGTGGTCATGGAAGTCATGCGCCATTTTGGTTTTCGCCGTAATTATCAAGTAGCGGAATATTTTGATGTAACACCCCAAACCTTGTCTGGTTGGATTAAAACAGGAGAAATACCTCCGAAACATTTAATGAAATACGCATCAGAGATTTTAAACGCTAAAGAGATAAATAAAGTTGATGAGTCTAATCGTGAGTTAGTTTCTGGTGATTTATTAACCCAAAAAGAAATTTTAATAAATTCCCGAAAATTTTCGTGGCCACGAACAAAAAGAATCTTAATAGAAAATGTGAGGGTCCTTTTCGGTTTACCAATTCTGACAACATTATTAATGAGTATTTATGTGTTTTGGATAGCGAACCCTGTGTACACATCCATCGCTAAAGTATTACCCATTTCTGAAGATGGGTCCAGTTCCAGTGGTTTTTCAGGCGTTGCTGCCCAACTTGGGATAAGTATTCCATTATCCATGGGTGGTACAGTGCCATGGGATGAGGTATATCCTGAAATTGTCCAAAGCAGTAATTTGCTTTCAACTATTCTTCCTGAATCATTTTCAACAAAAAAATACGGCGAAATTTCACTTTTAGATATTTTAATTAAGGAGCATAACCTCTCTAAATATGAGGAAAAGGACCGTACAAACCGTGCCATAACCAATTTGCGAAAAATGATAAAGATATCTAAGGATCGTCTCTCTCCAGTTGTTACCATATCCGTGGAATCATTTGAACCATTATTTGCAGCACAACTATCAAAAAGGTTGATTGAAAAATCTGGTCAAATACAAAATCAGTTAAGAACAAATAGGGTAAGGCAAAAACGCCTTTTCATTGAAGAAAGACTAAAAAGCGTATCGGGTGAAATGAATAAAATGGAGAAAGAATTGAGAAATTTTCGAGAGTATAATCGCAATTTATCTTCATCCCCATCTCTTCAAATGCGCGTTCAGGAAATGGGGAGAGAACGGGATCTTCAAAATAGCCTTTATGTTACCTTGAAGACACAGTATGAAAAAGCAAAAATTGATGAGGTTGAAAGGAATGATATGGTTCAGCAGATAGATGGGCCAAATATCCCCGAAAAATTAACTCGACCCCGAAGAGGATTAAGTGTAATACTTTCACTATTTTTTGGGATATTTATGGGCATATTTACAATCTATTTTCGAGAAAACTATCTTGAACAGAACCCATACAATCCTCCCTTATAAAGCTTGTCTACACTAGGGATGAAGGCTATGGGAAGGAAGAAAAGAGGGATCCTTTGCCATGATGGGTTCAACAAACTTTTAAATCTCCTACATCTTACCCGTATCCAATGATTCCCAAAAGAATACTCTTAAAAGAAACTTTTTTTTATACGGTGTCAAAAACCGTTCCCGGGTTCGCAGGATTAGCATCCGTTATTTTGTTTATGCGAATAATTGGCGCAGAACAATATGGCCAATATAGTTTCCTCCTCTCTCAATGGTATTTAATAGTCGCCATTGGATTTGGCTGGTTAAATCATGCCCAATTGAGATATTATTCAAAAGACAATACGTTTGACGATTACAAAGCCGGACAAATTAGAGCATTCACTTACTCTGGGTTAATCAGTATGATTATTTTTTCTGTGTTGAGTCTTTTTCAACCCCATTCAATACAATTATGGGGAATCTCGATCATAAGTATTATTTCTATCGGTGGATTCAATTATATAAAAACCTTTTTCCAAGCCAAACTGGAGCCCAAAAAGGTCATTTGGCTCACATTGGGTCAATCAATATTGGCATTATCAATTCCACTGGGTCTATTTTTTCTATTTCAAAAAAATAGCTTTTCCATTCTTATGGGGGTGGGGTTATCATTTTTATTAATGACTATAATATTTGGGTTAAAAAAGAAGGTGGTGAAACATTTCATTACTGATGTATCGAAACAAACAAAGACAGGTAAAATACGGATAAAAAAATGGTTTTTTTATGGGGGACCCTTATCAATATGGTTCGCAGCAGGATTGGCCTTCCCTTTTTTGGATCGATTTTTTATTAACCTATATTTACCCGGTGAAACATTGGGCGTTTATGCCGGTATACAGGAGCTGCTCACCCGGATATTTTCCATTACTATTTTTCCCCTGACCTTAGCTCTTCATCCCCGAATCATGAATCTGTGGAATGAATCAAAAAAACAAGAAGCCATTCAGACAATTAAATGGGGAGTGGGTATAATGATTGGATTCGTAACCATTTTGCTTTTTATAATGTGGATGTTTGAAAATGTTATTTTTGATATCATTCATTTGGCTATTCCTCAAATGAGTAACCAACACAAAACCCTGATCATACCCCTACTATCTGCAGGGTTCCTCTGGCAATTTTCATTTCTCACCCACAAAATGCTAGAATTAAAAGAGAAGACACATATTATGGTAGTTTTCCTTATTATATCGTTATTCATAAATATGGTTGGGAATAGTATATACATTCCTCATCTTGGCGTACAGGCGACAGCAAACACAGCCTTTGGTTCAGCCCTGGTTTATTGTATTCTAACGGGCATTTATTCTATGATCGCCATGACAAAGTCAAAGAACTGATTGATGATAATATTTCCCGTAATCACAATACTTGCATCTGCCTTAATGGCTCGGAAAATAACCGGAACATGGCTATCACCCGGATCATTTTTTGCCATTTCTTGGTCTTTTTTTCTCATAGTTCCCTTACTTTTTGCACCCGAATTTAAGGTGGACCTACTGGGGATATGGTTTATTGCTATTTTGTCCATGGCCTGTGCCGCCGGGTCAGTAATTGCCTACAAACCACCATCAATTGACTATCTGGTATCTAATGAACCGAATAAGACAAACCCGTCTCATCTTTTCCGTCCACTTTGGGTTCTTATTCTCATTAGCTTTGGGGGCGTGATTCTCTTATTCCGCCATGCCTTAGACACATATAACTTCGGATATTATTCAATGGGTTGGGTTTCAATACCCAACTTGATCGCTGTTGATAGATATAGTGGTTATATCAATTATCCTTTTATAATCAAGTATAGCCTCTATTGTATTTATCCGGCGAATCTATTAGGGGGATTATTATTAAGTGTGAGACAAATTTCTTTTAAAATGAAGGCACTAACAGTCATGCCCTTATTATTGGCACTGGTTTTAGGCATAATCGAAGGTGCTCGGACCAGTATTTTATTGGGGCTCGTTTTATTCTTTTCCGCTTGGATGAGTGGTGCCATGATCAATGATCCACATTTTAACAAGAAAAAACCATATTTAAAAATAGCCATAAGTAGTGGGGGCCTCATACTTGGGTTTACTGCTTTTTTTGTTTTGATTCAATGGCTGCGTCAGGGAATGGATTCCATTATTATAGATTTATTAATAGATAGAATTCGTGCATATTTTTTTGGATATTTAGCCGCATTTACCCAATGGATTGGTACAATAGATAGCCCAAATTTAAGTGGAGGCCTAACAACCTTTGCGGGTCCATTCAATCTGCTGGGAGTCATGGAAAGATCATTAGGCTTTTATGATCCTGCAAATATCTCTTTAGGGATTTCAACCAATATCTTCACCGCGCTAAGGGGATTGGTCATTGATTTTTCAATTCCCGGCTCGATTTTGATTGCATTTATCGTTGGGTTTTTCTTACAACTGAGTTACCAGCGTGGAATTTCAGGCACTATCATCAACACACTGCCCATTTCAATTTTTTATGCTTTTACCTTATATTCGCCCTTGATTAGTATTTTCCATTATAATAGTATATTGTTTTCTTGGATTGTCATTTTTTTCCCACTACGTTTTTCACGAAAATGAATCTCTGGCTTATAACAGTTAATTACGGGGATACTGCACCCACAGAATCGTTGATTCAATCCTTGATACAATGTTCTCTACCAGAATCCTTGAAAGTGGCCATTGCAGATAATGCATGTTCGACTGAAACCACCTCAAAGTTGAATAACCTAAGCGATTCAATTAAACTAAATATGGACATTTTCCCATTTAATGAAAACCGCTACTATTGGCCTGCAGCAAAGCAGGTATTATCCAATCTAAAAGCGTCATCAATAGATTATCCCGATTGGGTAATGGTGTGTAATAATGATATTACATTCCCGGATGAGGATTTTTTTAAAAAATTAAATAAAATTGATCCAATCAAATTTCCGATTATTGGCCCTAAAATCTTAAACAATACCAACGAGAGTTTAAATCCGTTCATGACAGAGCCCTTATCCTGGAGGGAGCGTCTGTATTGGTGGCTTTATTTTATATCATTTTCAGGGTCAAGAGGTCTTTTGGAATCAAAAAAATTTTGGGGAAAAATCGGTTGGACCAAAAAATCAAAAAATAGTGATCAAGCAAAAAAAGTGTACGCAATTCATGGATCAGCCATTCTTTTCTCGTCAGATTTTTTTAATAAAGGCGGATGGTTGGATGACAACTTTGATTTGTATGGAGAAGAACTATCCGTGGCTGAAATTGCCAAAAAGATTGGCGCCGCAATAACATATTATCCCGAACTAAAAATTATACATCATGAACACGCAAATACAGGACAAACAAATAATAAGTTATTATTTGAAAAAGCCAGAGAGTCTCATCGTTATATCCAATCGACTTACTTAAAAAAATGAATATTTTATACTTACATCAATATTTCAATACGCCTTCCATGCCTGGGTCGACGCGTTCATATGAATTCGCAAAACGGTTAGTGGCTCGGGGAGATACCGTTCACATGGTTACAACAAATTGGCAGGGAAAATCAAAATTATCATTCACAAACGAATCCGGAATCAATGTGTATTGGGCGCCCATTCCTTATGCAAATAAAATGAACTTTTTAAGACGGATATGGGCCTACTTGGGATATGTTTGGTTTACTTTTATTATTGGCCATAAACTAAATTATGATTTAATAATTGCCAGCAGTACACCCTTGACTATAGCCATTCCTGCTTTATGGTTGAAACGAGCCAAAAGGGCAAAAATGATATTTGAAGTCAGAGATTTATGGCCTCAGTTACCCATAGCCATTGGGGCGCTAAAATCTCCAATTATGATTAAAATAGCACAATTTCTTGAAAAAAAAGCCTATACAGGATCTGAAAAGGTGATCGCATTGTCAATAGGAATGAATTCTGTGTTGAAAGAAAGGGTCCCCAGTAATAAAATTTCTGTAGTGACGAACCTAAGTGATAGAAAAAACTTTAAAGTTTCAGATCAAAAGGGGATTAATTTTAGGAAAAACTATCCGGGAATTTCTAATCATCCACTCATCGTTTATACCGGTGTTTTTGGTCGGGTAAATGGAGTAATTTATCTTGTTGAAATTGCAAAAGAGATACAAAAAATTAATCCCAATGTTCGTTTTTTATTGACAGGGGATGGATTTGAAGGGGAAAAAATTAAAAAACAATCCATAAAATATAATCTATTAAATAAGATATTATTCATGGAAAGGTATTTACCCAAGAATGAAATGCCCGATCTTCTTTCCGCCGCAACGATTACCACATCTTTCTTTATAGATTTACCTGAAATGGGACATAATTCTGCAAATAAATTCTTTGATGGTTTGGCAGCGGGGAAACCCATTATGATTAACTATGGAGGATGGCAGGCAGACCTATTAAAAGAAAGTGGCGCGGGATTTATAATACCCCAGAACAATTCATCTCAAGCAGCAAAAATATTAAATGATGTATTAACAAATGATGAAACACTAAATCAAATGAAAAAAGCATCTCGCCAGTTATCCCATCAGTTTGACGTAAATACTAATTTTCAAAAATTTGAAACTGTAATTGATAGCGCCTAAAATACTCAGAGAATTTGTATAATGACGAATTATAATAAATCCTGCCCTGTCTGTTCGGGCTCAGATGCATTGAACAAGTTTTTTTGGGGAGCGTACCCCGTGATTCATTGTAATCAATGCGGATTGGATTATTGCGCCCAAATGGTTGAAAAAGAATCTGGAGGGAATTCTTCACCTGTCCATATGGAAGGAATTGAAATGATGGCCAATGCCTTTCATAAAACCAATGCTTTGGCCAGGAAATATACTGAAAAAAGATTAGTCATTTATGAATCTATCTTGAATAGAAAATGCCAAAACGTATTAGAAGTGGGCTGCGGGCCAGGTGTTTTTTACAGACCATGGCAAAAATCCAATGTTTCATGGACTGGAATTGACATTAATCCTTACTGGAAAGAATTTGGAGAAAAGAATCGAATTCCAATTTCAAATCATTCTATCGATTCTCTTAATGGTCAATATGATGTGGTTATGGCTTACCAGGTAATTGAACATGTTGAAGATCCCATTTCATTTATGGAAAGCATAATGGTTCGACTAAAACCCGGGGGAATTGTTCATTTGGAATTACCAAACCAAAATTCACTCACATCAAAATTGCGGAAAATTTCGTCCAAATTATCCTACGATTATGGCTTTATTCAACCACCCATGCATTTGAGGGCCTTTAGTAAAAAAACGATCAGTCGTTTATTCAAAGATTTTAAATTGGATAGTAAAATGGTATTTACATGCGGAAATACAGACAAAACATGGGGACAAGTGAGGGATTACAGTCTATTCCAAAAGTCCCTTTATTCCATTACAGGCGGATTAGGTTTTGGAAGTTTATTGATTGGCATGGCTCAAAAAGGATTTGCGATTGATCAAACGATTATTTGACGTCTTAGCAAGTATGATCGGACTAATTATTTTATCTCCGATAATATTAGTTACAGCGGTTATCAGTGTTATATCGCAGGGATTCCCCATCTTTTTTCACCATGAACGGTTAGGAAGAGATGGTTTTCCATTTACAATGGTAAAATTCAGAACAATGGATAGTGGTCATTCCTTGAGTGCAAAACATGACATCACAAGGCTGACGCCTTGGGGCCGGGTGTTAAGGCGAACAAGTATTGATGAATTGCCGGTTTTGTTTAATGTGATCAAGGGCGATATGAGTTTGGTGGGGCCGCGACCAATGCCAACTAAGTATCTTCCAAGGTTTAATAAGTCACAAATAAAAAGATTAAATGTTAAGCCTGGCATTACTGGTTTAGCTCAAGTGACAGGTAGAAACAGTTTATCTTGGGAAGAGAAATTTGAACTGGATGTGAAATACGTAAAACAAAACTCATTGATAGGAGATTTAATGATAATTCTAAAAACCTTGTTTACTGTAATTAAGGGAAAAAATGTTGAAGCAAGTGATCAAGAAATTATGCCTGAATTTATGGGGTCAAAAAAGGAAGAAAGAAAATTATGAAATCGCAGATTCATCAATTATTAGATAAATTACCATTTACATCTTCTGTAAAATTTAATGGGATTAATTTACCACCAAAGCGTCGTAGATGGTGTGGGTCAGAGTTTAGAGATGATGATTATTTTTTTCAATCAGCTATATTAGAAGCCAAAAGATTAAAATTCGAATTTGGAATAAAAAATAATGATAATATATTAGATATAGGCTGTGGCTTTGGCCGTTTGCCTATAGGTTTAAATAAAATATTTGACAATATAAACTATATAGGAATCGATGTTCATAGACCATCCATTGATTGGTGTAAGAAATTTGTAAGTAAAAATACATCTCAACTTAATTTTATACATTTCAATATTAAAAATGAAAGGTATAATGAGAATGGGAATGAATTTGGGGATGATTTTAAATTTCCAATAGATAGCAAAAGTCAGGATTTAATTTATCTATATTCTGTTTTTTCACATATGAAAATTGAGGAAATGCGTAAGTATTTTATCGATTTTAAAAGAATAATTAAAAAAAATGGGAATATTTTTTTTACTGCCTTCGTTGAAAAAAATGTTTCAGACTATAGTATAAACCCAGAAGGTTATATTTTCGAGGAATTTTCTGGTCCTTTACATGTTGTTCGATATGATTTTGATTTTTTACTAAATGAATTGAAAATAGCTGGGTTTAAAATAGAAAAAATATTTGAAGCAACAGAAACTGACAAACAAACTGGACTGTATTTATCACAATTCTAATATGAAAAATAAAAAAATTCTAATTCTTGGATCATCGGGGTTTTTAGGGAGTCATTTAACTAAAGCTTTGTATAAGAGAAATGAAGTGATTCAATTTGATACAGAATCACCCCCATCTCTTCATACCAATTCGAAATTCATTCAGGGATCAATTTTAGATAAAGAATTAGTCTTAACAGTAACAAAAGGTGTAGATATTGTATACCATTTTGCAGCGATGACTGACCTCGATATTGTTAATAACAACCCAGCTAAAGCAATTGAGGTGAATATTGCAGGTACCTCAAATATATTGGATGCTTGTATCAAAGAAAAAGTAGAACGATTTATTTTTTCAAGTAGCGTGTATGTCTATAGCCAATTTGGCGGCGTATATAAATCGACAAAACAAGCCTGTGAACTGTTAATTGAAGATTATGATAAAATGCATGGTTTAAACTATACCATACTTCAATTAGGATCTGTGTATGGACCGGGGGCAACGCAAACCAATCTTATTAGTCGACTTATTTTTGAAGCATTAACTCAAAATGAAATTCAACATTATGGCACAGGGGAAGAAATTCGTCATTATTTATTTGTTAAAGATGTTGTAAACGTAGCTATAGATTTAATGGATGTTAAATTTAACAAAAGAAAAATAATTTTAATGGGGAATGAAAGAAAAACCATTTCTCAATTGATGGATGAAATCATTTCCCAGACAGATTTAAACAGTCAAAAAATATTCAAAGAAAATGATTTTGGTCTTCATTATAAAACATCACCGTTTCATACAAAACCAAATAGTGCAATTGAATACAAAATTGAGTCACCCACATCCATCAAAAAAGGACTCAAAGCATCCATTTTATCTCTCCAGTTTGAATTAGCAAAACAAGGCTAAACCCCTTTCGACAATTCATTGAAACTAATTATCACTGAATCCGCGGAGGTGGCAGGGGAATTGACCACCTCATTATTCAAAAATATGGTTGCAGCACAATCTCCCTTTGTATTGTTCCCAGGCGGACGAACACCTAAAGTATTTTTTGAAAACCTGTCAAAACAAAAAGATATATCCTGGGGGAATATTACAATCATGGCCACGGATGAAAGGGTAATGCCAATTCATACACTCAAATCCAATACAGGGTTAATTAAAAAAGAATTAGTTGATAAAATAAAATCTAATCCAAAACCAAAACTATTAAACCCGTTTCCTGAATATGACACGAATATTGAAAATGCGATGACGGACATAAATCATATACTAAAAAGTAAATTGCCGGATATAGCGATCTTAGGCATGGGAAGCGATGGGCATACAGCCGGAATATTTAAAGTTGAACATAAAACAAATTTCAGTTATTATTTTAAAAATCCAGAGGATGCTTTTAGCCGAGTGGCGATTTCAATGAAAACCTTTTTAAAAATACCACAATTAGTATTCCTAGTTTTAGGCAAAGAAAAGCGTGAAATGCTGACTAAAGTAATTTCAAACTTGAGTTCAAAAAATAATGTCCCAATGAAATATCTTTTAAGAAATGGTATGGGTGTTAAAACAATTATTTGCGATACTGACGCAGCGCCAATTGGTTATAATGTTGGTGAGATTGAAGTTCCCTTTTAAATAAATGGATTTATTACAGGAAATTGAAAAGCAGGTGATACCTGAGGATAAACTCTACATTTATTCTATTGGTCAATCTGGATATGTTTTAAAGACATACGACTCTACGATCTACATCGACCCATATTTATCTGATTACATTGAGAACCCCAATGGTATTAATGACCAATACATGTGTCGGAGATATCCTCCGCCTTTCGACCCAGAAATGATAACAAATTGTGATGCAATCATATGTACCCATGCCCATGTGGATCATATGGATCCCTGGACAATTAATCGGATCAACACAAATTTTCAACTTTATAGTTCAATCGGTGCATTCGAAAAAAGTAATATTAATTTCTCTGGATTAAGAACAACATACCTATCACCACAAGAGACATGTCAAATTAAGTCTTTTACCGTTAAACCGATTCCGGCTGCTCATTATAATCTAATAGATGAAAAGGGCCAACCAGACTGTCTATCAATTATTGTACAATGGCAGGAGTAATTATTGTTCTTTTGGGGGGATGGGATAGCCTATGAGGGGCAATATAACCTATTATCCTCTCTCAGTTTTGATTGTTTTTTTGCACCAATAAACGGTCGCGATTCTTTTAGAGAAAATAAGGGAATTATTGGTAATATTAATGGGAATGAATTAGCTGAAATTTGCAGTAAACTTAATATAGAACGATTAATCCCCAACCATTATGATATGTTCAAAAACAACACGGGTTCTGTAAAATTATTCCAAAAAGAAATAAAAAAAAAGTATCCAAACCAATCTGTAAATGTGTTGGAATGTGGAGATAAAATTGAATTATAATAAACATACCTACCTGACGCTCGAAGCACTCAAAAACCATATGCCAACCAAGGATTATTTTGTTGGAATTGATTCTGATGGCACGGTGTTTGATTCAATGGAAGTCAAGCATAAAGACTGTTTTGTTGGATCATTAATTCGGATTTTTGAATTAGCGGCAATTGCGCACGAAGTTCATTTGGTTTGGAACCACGTTAATATATTTTCGAATACTCGTGGAACAAATCGTTTCAAAGCACTCATTCTTACATTTAATTATCTTAGAGAAATAGATCGAGTGAAACAATTAGGTATCCACTTCCCTAAATTAAATATATTAAAACAGTGGATCAAAAAAGGTAAAATTCTTAGCAATGAATCATTGATGAATTTGATCAATAGTTCTGATCCTGAAGAACGGTTAGTATTAATTAAAATATTAAAATGGAGTGAAGAGGTTAATCGAACAGTAAAGAATACTGTATTTAATTTACCCCCATTAGAAGGTGCAAAGACTGCAATGGCTTCATTAAAACCGCATGCAGATATAATGGTAATTTCTAACACACCATTAGATACCCTTCATCGAGAATGGTCAGAAAATAAAATTTTCTCAAATGTACTTTACATTGGTGGACAAGAAACGGGAACCAAAACTGAAATGTTAATGCATGCAGCGAAACAAAAATATGATAATGATAAAATACTTGTTATAGGTGATTCTCCTGGCGATCTTTATGCGGCCAAAAATGTTGAAGCTCTTTTTTATCCAATACTTCCTACAAAAGAAATTCATGCATGGGATAATTTTAATAAAGAATATTTAGATGTATTTTTAAAGGGGGATTATAGCGGTGAAAAAGAAAAAAGGCAAATTGAGGAATTCAATACAATCCTAAAAAGTACACCACCTTGGGTAAAATAATCATTGTCAATAACAATCCTTGATTACTATAAATACAGCATTTAATTAATATAATATTATGAAAAAAATCATTGTTTACGGTGCAGGAGAATTTGGTACATTAATTGCAAATGTAATCAGTTATATAGAAAAATATACGATTGGTGCATATGGTGATGATGATCCAATTAAATCAGGAACATTCATTGATGGTTTACCCGTTTATGGACAAGAAGATTTACTAAACTTTGCAAAAAAGAATAATATCAATATAGCCATTTCGGCAATTGGAAATAACAAAGTAAGAGGTGAAAAATATTATTTATTGAAAGAAAATGGATTTAATATGATTTCAATTGTACACCCGAAAGCTCTAATTGATACAAATGTATCCTTTGGTGAAAATGTAATTATTGAAATGGGTACAGCAATCCATACCCATAGTACTATCGGGAATAATGTTTTCCTTGGTGGTGACGCACTCATCGGTCACCATAATACCATTGGTAATCATGTGCTTGTGGGTGGGAATGTATCATTTGGCGGCACCGTTTTGGTTGAGGATTATGTTTCAATTGGTGTTGGTGCATCTATTAAGCCAGGCGTTCGTTTGGGAAAAGGATGTACCGTCGGGGTAGGTGCTGCTGTTGTGAAAGATGTCCCACCAGGAATAACTGTTGTGGGCGTTCCGGCTAAACCCATTTAAATCAAACTGTCATGACCAAACAGATCACTCAGGACCAATTCCGAGACCAAATACGGTCTATAAAAAGTATGGCTGTCAGCGGATTCCGTTGGTCCGGTACACCGCAATTATTACTTCGATTGGTTCGGGAAGAATTTGATAAAAGCGGCGAACCCAATGGTCTCACAATTATGTTTACAAGTTCAGCTACAGATCCTGGCTTGGACCATTTAGCTCACCCCGATCTATTGGCCTGTTCATTTGGTAGTTATTATGGCTCTATTCCCGAAATTAGAAAATTGGTACAGGATAATAAAATAAAGGGTTATTCCCTACCTCAGGGCCAGCTATCTCTACTGTTTCGTGAAATTGGCCGTGGAAGCCCCGGGCTTCTTTCTACCGTTGGTATAAATACTTTTGTGGACCCCAGATTGGATGGAGGAAAGCTGAATGCCAAGACAGATTTCGATGCAGTAACAATTGAATCTATTAATGGTAAAGAATTCTTGTTTTACCATTCCCGTCCTGTAGATGCTTCTCTCATACGAGGTACCATTGCAGATGCTAAAGGAAATGTATCTATGCGACATGAACCGGTGAAAACAGAATTTCTATCTATGGCTCAAGCAGCTCGAACATCCGGGGGTCAAAATTTTGTCCAGGTATCTGAAATATCCGAAACTTTTTTACAACCACACGAAATCGATCTACCCGGCCATCTGGTGGATGGCGTTATTGTAACGGGTGATTTGGAAAATGATCACCGTCATACGAATAAATATACATTCCATGAAGGATTGTTGAAAAATGGAAACTATTCCAAGGAAGCAGGGCCCGTAACTGACCCCACCTATAAACAACTCATTGGTCTCCGCGCCTTAAAAGAAGTTCAATCCTCAAAGAATGTTATTTTGGGTCAGGGTGTTCCAGAACTTGTCGGTGTTTTTTCTCGACAAAATTCTGAGAAATATGGACAAATGCTTACATTTATGGAATCGGGAGTCATTGGTGGCATTCCAGAAAGACGCCCAGATTTTGGAGTAGCATTGGATCCCGTGGCTTTTTTGACCCAAGATAATCAATTTGTTGGTTTCAATGGTGGGCATATAGATACAGTTGTTCTCAGTTTTGTACAATTCGATGAACATGGGAATGTAAATGTAAGTCTGATTGGTTCAGAATATTATGGATGTGGCGGATACATCGATATTTGCCATGCAGCCAAAAAAATTGTGTTTGTAGGATCATTCACTGCAAAAGGATTAGACGTAACCAGAAATGAGAATACAGTCACCATTAAAAAAGAAGGATCCATTTCCAAAGCAGTGACAGATGTCTCTCAAATAACATTTTCCCCACGTATGGTGGAAGAAAAGGATCAAGAAATAATGATTGTGACTGAGCGGTGCGTATTTTCTGTAATTAATAATGAGGTAACAATAACAGAAATTGCTGAAGGTATAAATTTGGAGCGAGATATATTGTCTCATATGCCTTTTAAGCCCGTGATTGCAGACCCAATAAAACAGTTAACCTGGGACTAATTGAGTCCATCATTATTTTTGACCAATAATAGGAACAAGCGGATTTACCTTTCTCCCCCCCATATGAGCGGTGAGGAAAAAATATTTTTTCAGGAAGCCTTTGACTCTAACTGGATAGCACCACTAGGTCCTCAAGTGGACGCTTTTGAAAAAGAAGTAGCTGATTATGTAGGAATTGAGCACACCCTTGCCCTGTCATCGGGGACAGCGGCTCTCCATTTGGCATTAGAAGTTTTAGGCGTTTCTTCCGGAGATATAGTTTTTTGTTCCGATTTAACCTTTGTAGCATCTGCTAATGTCATCCGCTATCAAGGTGCTACGCCTGTTTTTATCGACTGTAATATGGTATCCTGGACCATGTGCCCAAAAGCATTACAAAAAGCAATGGACCAAGAACAAAAACCCAAAGCAGTTATTGTAACGGATCTATACGGCCAAAGTGCTGATTATGAAGCTATTTATAAAATATGTAATGCTTTTAAAATCCCTGTAATTTCCGATGCAGCTGAAGCATTTGGCGCTGATTATAAAGGCAAAAAATGCGGTGGAATCGGTGATATAAATATATTGTCTTTTAATGGGAATAAAATAATTACCACATCTGGTGGTGGCATGATGTTAAGTCATAATGAGGAATGGATTCAAAAAGCGAGAAAGCTGGCCACCCAGTCTAGAGAAAATGCAGTGCATTACGAACATAAAATGGTTGGATATAATTACCGTTTAAGTAACTTGTTAGCTGCCGTGGGCCGTGGACAGTTGAAAGTTCTTGATGATCGTGTTGAAAAACGCAGAATAATTTTTGAAACGTATAAAAATGCTTTATCAAATATTGATGGTATTGATTTTATGCCCGAAGCCGATTATGGAATATCAAACCAATGGTTAACCGTATGTACAGTTGATCCGAAAAAATTAGGTATAGACCGAAATAAAATTATCCATGCAATGGAAAAAGAAAATATCGAATGCCGCCCTATCTGGAAGCCCATGCATCTGCAGCCCTTATTTTCAGGGGAAAAATTATACGCCATTGTTGAAACACCGAATTCAGATAAATTGTTTCGAAATGGTTTATGTCTTCCATCTGGGACAAACTTGTCAGAAGAAGATCAGAAAAAAATCATTAATATTATATTTACTCAATTAGATTAAAATGAAAATAATGATTAAATAATTATGAAATTAATATATTCAAAAATTGAACCGTCCAGGCTCTTGCATCTTGTCCATAGATTGGAAGAAATTGAAAGTTTATCGACCAAAGATGGATTGGCAAGAATAAATGTCGCACCAGAAGAAGAACATCTTCAATTAGCTACCTTACATATGGACGAGGGGAGAACATTTATACCACACAAACATATTTATAAAGAGGGCGAAAAAGAAGTCATTGCTCAAGAATCATGGATAGTAATTAAGGGCAGTGTAAAGGTTGTGATGTATGATTTAGATGATACCATCATTGACCAGATAATTTTATACCCAGGTGACTGTTCCATGACATTTTCTGGTGGCCATAACTATGTCATACAGGAAGATAATACAATTGTTTATGAGTATAAAACAGGCCCTTACAAAGGGATAAAAAATGACAAGGTGTCAATTAATGAAATATAATATAGGGTGTGGATGGAGAAATTTTGGGAAGGGTTGGGTCCATATAGATGGTGGTGATTATGACCATATTGATTCATCAGATATTTTTCTCAAAGATTATGATAATAATTCTGCAGATTTAATATATGCTTCTCATTTTATTGAATATTTTGATAGAGATGAAATTATTTCTTTATTAAGTAGATGGAAAAATATCCTAAAACCTTTTGGTATTCTACGGATTGCTGTTCCAGATTTTGAAGCAATGGTTAAATTGTATTTAAATAATCAGTATACGTTAGAAAACTTTTTAGGGCCCCTATATGGAAAAATGAAAATGGGGGAAACCACTATCTTTCATAAAACCACTTACGATTTTAATAGTTTAAAGCAGTTACTGGAAAAGGCAGGCATGAGAAATATCCAAAGATATGATTGGAAAGATACAGAACACGCCCAATTCGATGACCACTCACAAGCATACCTGCCGCATATGGACAAGAAAAAGGGGACATTGATAAGTTTAAATGTGGAATGCATAAAATGAGTTTCCAAGCGGTAACCGATTTTGAAAATGCCATTGCGGAATTTTATGGTGCGCCTTTTGCCGTTGCTGTGGATAGTTGTACCCATTCATTGGAATTGTGTTTGAGATATCAAAAGGTAGAAAAAATCACAGTGCCAACCCGGACCTATCTTTCAGTGGCATTCCTGGGGGATAAGATAGGAATTGATTGGGATTGGAAAGAAGAAGACTGGGTTGATTATTATTACTTGGGTGGTACGAATATCATCGATGCTGCTGTACTATGGAAAAAGAATAGTTACATTCCAAATACCTTTATGTGTTTGAGTTTTCAATTTCAAAAACATTTGAACCTGAGCAAGGGCGGCATGATTTTAACTGATGATAAAGAAGCTCGGGATGAACTTAAACGAATGTCATACGATGGCAGAGAACCGGATATTCCCTGGAGAGACCAAAACATTAAGTCGAAAGGATATCATTATTATATGACACCGGAAACAGCTCAAATAGGATTAGAAAAATTATCAGACGCAATAAAAAGAAAACCAAAACAATGGGTGTTGGAAGATTGGCCAAATTTAAAAAATATGGAAATATTTAAATGAAAAAGAAAGCATTTATAACAGGGATTAATGGACAGGACGGCAGCTACCTTTCTGAATATTTATTAGAAAAAGATTATAAAGTTTATGGTATCGTAAGACGTAATTCGATTGCGGAGCACCAAGAAAGTAGAATAGACCATTTAATTGGGAATGGGGTTGAGACCGAATATGGAGATTTACTTGATGTAAGTTCATTGGAAAGGATGATAAGAACCATCCAACCCGATGAAATATACAATATTGCCGCACAGAGCCATGTGAGGATTAGTATGGATATTCCGCAATTTACCGTTCAGACCAATGCGCTAGGTCTACTAAATATTCTAGAGGCCTACAAAAATAATTACCCAAAGGCGAGGTTTTACCAAGCTTCCTCGTCAGAAATGTTTGGTCGGACTGTAGATGAAGATGGGTATCAACGTGAAACCACTAAAATGAGTCCAACGAGTCCATATGGATGTACAAAGGTTTTTGGGTTTAACATGGTTCAGCATTACAGGAATGCATATAAATTATTTGCAGCAAACGGGATCTTATTTAATCATGAATCACCAAGGAGAGGATCTAATTTTGTGACGAATAAAGTCGTTAAAGCTGCAGTAAAAATCAAAAAGGGATTACAGGAAAAACTTGCTTTGGGTAATATGGATGCATATCGTGACTGGGGGCACTCCAAAGATTATGTCCGGGCAATGCATATGATTATAAACCATACCGAACCAGATGATTTTGTATGTGCTACTGGCGTAACAAATTCAGTTAGAGATATGTGTGATTATGTATTTAACCGATTAGATTTGAATTATAAAGATTTTGTTATTCAGGATAAAAAATTCATGAGAGCAGAAGATTTGAAATATTTAAGAGGAGATTCTACTAAATTAAGGACGACCTTTGGATGGAAACCTGAATATACTTTTGAGACTTTAATGGATGAAATGATTGACCATTGGTTAACCATTTATTAGTAATAGATTCGTACCTTAAAAGTAAAATAGACCAATGGGAAAAAATAAAAACATTGATTTATTGGTAATTTCGTGTGACACCTATTCTGATATATGGGACACTTTTTTCGACACTTTTTTTCGTTATTGGCAAGACTGTCCTTTAGATATTCATCTAATATCTAATAGTAAATCGTATAATCATTCTGAGGTTCACCCTATTAAAGTTGGACAAGATATTTCATGGTCAGATAATTTATTAAATGGAATCGATCAACTGAAAAAAGATTATGTTTTAATATTATTTGAAGATCTCTTTCTTAATCAAAAAGTATCAATGACATATTTTAATCAGATATCTAAATGGGTCAATAATTATAATCCAAACTATTTGCGACTTTGCATCTCTCATAAACCAGAATATTTTGATGCGTTTGTGGGAAGTATCCCCCAAAAAACACCTTATAAAACATCAACCATGCCTTGCATTTGGAAAAGATCTACATTGAGAGAAATATTAAAAAAGGGAGAATCGGCTTGGGACTTCGAAATAAAAGGATCAAAAAGAGCATATGAACATGATGGATTCTACGCTGTATATAAAGATTTGATACATTATAATAATGGAGTGATAAAAGGCAAATGGCGAAAATCAATTCTCAAAGAGGGTAATGAATATGGGTTAAATATAAATACAATATCACGGCCTGTAATGACAACGGTTGAAGAGCTTGTTTATTCCTTAAGAAAATACAGGTCTATTTTGTTTAATCGACTTCCCAATAAACTCAGACGGGTATTAAAAAGACAATAATTACTTTATTTTAATGTGATAAATATCACATTGATTATCCTTCGCTTCGTGTTAAACTCAACCAATTCGGAATCCCTATTTTTATACTATGATTAAATCCTTACAAAATTCTAGAAATCTAATACGGTTTGTACTCGTCGATATTGTGCTGATATTGGTTGCCCTATATAGCGCATTTCTTTTAAGATTTGATTTCGTTGTCCCTGAGCATATTGGCATAGACTTTGCAAAATATTTGCCCGTTATTTTAACAGCAAAAATGATCTCATTTTTTATTTTTGGCATGTACAAAGGCATGTGGCGGTATACGAGTATTTCCGATTTCATCAATATTGCCAAAGCATCTTCACTCGGTTCATTGCTAGCCTTGTCCGTGTTAGCATTAATCTATGGATTAACCGGATTCCCGAGATCAGTTTTATTTATTGATTATGCCTTATGTACTATTTTCTTAGGCGTAAGTCGCGCAAGTGTTCGGATGTATTTTAGCAACTTATCTCAAGCCCAAAGCAACCTAGGTTATAATACTTTTTTAAAAGGACGAAAAAAAGTGATTATGGTTGGAGGTGGAGATAGTGCTGAAAAAATAATAAGAGAAGTTAGAGATAACAAAGAGTTGAAGTATGTGGTAGTTGGTATAATGGATGATGATGGCTCAAAAATAGGCGCCACCATTCACGGTGTTCCCATTCTCGGCCCGATTGATGAACTTGCAAACTTGAAAATTCCCTTTGACGAAATAATTATTTGTATACCCACCGCATCCAATATAGAAATGCGGCGAATTGTGGCCATTTGTAAAGCTGCAGGAAAATCATACCGTACAGTACCCACATTTTTGGAGCTAATTGACGGTAAAGTATCCATGAAATCAGTTAGAGAAGTATCCATGGTAGATCTTCTAGGGCGAAAAGAAGTGGTATTAGATCGATCATCCATTTCTCAATATATTTATGGGAAACGGGTATTGGTAACAGGCGCCGGTGGATCAATTGGATCTGAGTTGGTGCGTAACTGTTTAACATATGATCCGGACCTCTTAGTGTTGTTGGATCAAAGTGAACATAATTTGTTCAAAATTGAAAGAGAATGCACTGAAAGTAAGCACCCAATCTCATTTCAGCCCATTTTAGGTGATATTCGGGATAAAATACTCCTCCACCGTGTCTTTTCTTCTTTTAAGCCCCATGTGGTTTTTCATGCCGCTGCCTATAAGCATGTCCCAATGCAAGAAGATCACCCTTGGGAAGCAATACTAACAAACATTGAGGGGACCATTAATTTAATTGATGTATCCGAAGACTATGGTGTGGAACGATTTGTACTTGTATCTACAGATAAAGCGGTAAACCCCACCAATATAATGGGTGCGACCAAGAGAGTTGCAGAAAAATTAATACAAAGTAAATCAATTGACTCCGGCGTAAAGTATATGGCTGTTCGCTTTGGTAATGTGATTGGATCTTCAGGATCTGTGATACCCACCTTTCAAAAACAAATCCAAAATGGTGGTCCTATAACGATTACAGATGCAAATATGCAGAGATATTTTATGTCAATTTCCGAAGCGGCCCAGTTGATATTGCAAGCAGGCGCCATGGGTGCCGGTGGCGAAATTTATGTTTTGGATATGGGTAAACCGGTCAATATTAAAGACATCGCTTTTGAATTGATTCGCTTGAGTGGTTTAGAACCGGAAATAGATATCGGGGTTGAATATATTGGCATGCGTCCCGGTGAGAAAATGTTTGAAGAACTGCAAACACATGAAGAAAACATTATTGATACAGGGCACGATAAAATCATGGTTTTAAAAAATGGGCAGGGGAATAATTGGGATAACCTTATTGAGAAAGTATCTATAATTGTTAAATCCGCTAGATCATACAATTATGGTAAGGTGACAAAAGAGTTGAAAAAATTTATTCCGGAATACATACCCGATTCAAAAACGACTCAGCAAAGATTGAAGTCATCTATCATTGAAGAAAACTGAGTTAAAACTATTTGTTTGTTTTTTTATGATTGCTCATGTATGTCATGGGCAATTTTTTTATACAGACAGTCGAGACAGTAAACATTGGCTCCAAACGCATTTTAACTCGTTAAATCAATCCTATGATTATCCCCAAAACAACTGGCTTTCTTATGGATTAAATAAAGATATAAAATGGAAAAATGGCCATTCATTTGGTGCATTTATCCACCTAAAAAATGAAAATAAATTAAGAGGGGTTATTCAAAAGTCAGATTTAATTGGGAATGGTGTTCTTTCAGCATACAGGTATACCTCACCCCATATTGAAATTATGAATACCATGTTTCTTACCGATGATGTTAATAATGCTGAAAGAGGGTTTGTTCGAACAATTAAAAATGTAACCATGTACACGAATCAGGCGTATTTAAAGATGTTAAACTCAACAGATCAATTAAAATATTCAATTAAAATAGGTCGAGATTTTTTAACAATTGGGCATAGTCTTAATTCCAATTTATTTGTCAGCGATTTTTCCCGCCCATTTGATCAGTTCACTTTAGAAGCAGACTTGGGGAAATTAAATGCGCTTTTTTCCGTGATAGAATTAGATACAATGATGAACCATAATCGTTATTTGTATGTTCATAGTTTTGGTTATAAATCGGAAAAATTATCGATTACCTTGGGTGAGTCGGTTCTCATCTCCGGAGTGTCAAAATCAATCAATATTCAATTTCTCAACCCATTTAGTTTTTGGTCTTGGGAAAATATAGGTAGTACAACAAAGGGGCTTAATGCATTGTTATATGCAGGTATAACCTGGCTACCACAAAATGGATTGAGGATTTATGGAGAAACAATTATTGATGATATTAATTTTCATCAAGATAATGCTTTTTACCTCAATCGATTTGGATTTTTAATTGGATTACAAAAAACAGGACTTCCGTTTAAATCGTCCAATTTAGAGATAGAATATTCCAATGTATTACATCAGGTATATCAATCGTATCATCCTACACATATTTATACGCACCGTGGGTTTCCCATCGGTCATTTTATAGGAAATGATTTTATCAATATAAGGATTCATTACGCCCAATTAATGCAATCAAGCAAAATTAAACCGATAATCGATATATCCTATCTCATGGATGGTGCGAATGGAATAAACACCCGATTTGACAATCCTTGGGAAACAGAAGAAGGAGAATTTTTAAAAGATTATATTCCCCCGTCTCACCCGACCTCGCCCGTCACCACTTGGCTTGAAACTGAAATCGGAGCCGAAATAAAAATTAAAACAGCATCATATTTGACAATCACAGCCCGTCATCAGTTGAAATCTATTGAAAAAGAATCTACAACTGATATGGGTATAGGTATTCGATTTTGGTCCTATTTTCAATTGCCATTTAATAAATAGACCATAAATAGATGACTGATTTAGCCATCATTACGGAAGAATTTCGGCCGTCAAAAAAAGGAGGCATTGCAACCTGGGCCCATGGTCTTGCATTATATTTTGGGGAGAAAAATGAATATAATGTAACGGTATTTGTAAAAAAACGCGGTGGAATAAATCAAATAACACTTGCACCAAAATTACCATTTAAATTGATACTTATGGGTGGGAGGGATTGGTCAAAATTTAAAAAATGGTATATTTCCTATTATTTGAAAAAATATATTAAAAAATCCCAAAACCCGGTTATCATTTCTGCAACATGGGAATTGGCTCAAGGAATATTAAGGTATAAAAAAAAATATCCATTTTCTCTTATCACAATATTACATGGGTTAGAAGTAACCCGTTTAAATTCACAAAAGTATAATAAAAGAATTCCGCAGTTTCAAAAAGTACTAAAATATTCAAATCAAATTATTACAGTAAGCAATTATACAAAAATGGAAGCGTTATCTATCGGAGGAGACCATAAAATTGAAACGATACCAAATTTTGTAGATACCAATGATTTTTATCCTGAATCAAGAACCAATTGTCGGAGGCATTTCAAATTTGATCAGAATGAAAAAATCCTTTTAACGCTTTCTCGTTTGATAAAAAGAAAAGGGCATGCTATCGTAATCAATGCATTACCCGCGGTTAAAGAAACTTTCCCCAATATTAAATATGTTATTGCTGGTGATGGAGATCAATCGTATAAAGAAGAATTAAAACAATTGGTTGTTGAATTGGGGCTCGAAAGTAATGTTTTATTTTTTGGTTACATTCATGAGGATCAAAAACGACTATTATATAATGCTTGTGATATTTATATCATGAATAGCATGGCAACAAATGAAAAGGGTGACTCTGAAGGGTTTGGCATTACATTTTTAGAAGCAAATGCTTGTGGGATACCTGTCATTGGTACTACATCCGGGGGGATTGGCAATGCAATTAAAAATAGAGTAAATGGATTAATGGTGTCCCCAAATAGCCCGGTGGAAACAACAAATGCCATATTGGATTTATTTAATGATTCACCCTTGTATAGTGAAATTTCATTGAGTGCTGTTTCAAGGGTAAACAAACAATTTAGTCTTTCTCATATCGGAGAAAAATATCAGCAAATAATATCAGGCCTTTATACTTCATAATGATAAAATAATTACCTTAAATTCCTCGCCATTATGGTGAACAAAAGTCCCCAAAAGGTTAATCAATGAATTTCCGAATGCCGGAGATCAAATATTTTTTCCAAAAACTTAATGATAAATGCACCCTATATGGTGCATTTTTTGTTTATGAAAGGAGCCAAGTCTGAATGAGTGTAATTCAGCAAATTGTCGCATTACAAAAAATCGATTCACAGCTACAGGATATCGCCGAACTACTGGGAGATCTCCCAGGGAAGGTCGATGCATTAAAAGATGAAGAGTTGGGATTGGCAAAGTCCATTGAGGATGGGAAAGCCCGAATCAAAGTATTAGAACTCGAACTAAATAAATTTGATAGTCTAATGACCGATTATAATGAGAAAATCGACAAACATAAAGATCAACTGTATTTAGTTACATCCAATAAACAATATGATGCTTTACAGCATGAAATTGATCACCTAAAAGGAGAGTTGGATGAAATTGAAACAAACTCCTTAGAATTCGCAGAAGAAAAAGAAACCATTGAAACACGAATGAAGTCTGAAGAAGAAAATTTAGATTCATTGAGTAAAGATTTGGTGGGACGCCGGGAAAAACTTGAAGTGTTAATGAATGAATCTTCTGAAGAAAAAGCAACGTTAGATAAAGAAAGAGTCAAAGAAAGAGATAGCATCGAACCAACGACCTTGGCTCGATATGATCGAATTCATACAGCGCGCAAAGGATTATCGGTTGTTTTGGTTGAAGGTTCCGCCTGTGGCGGGTGTGGTGCATTTGTACCGCCTCAGGTTGTGTCAGAAGTCAAGGCGGGCAAAGGGCCCAAAACTTGTGATAGCTGTAGTCGATTTCTCTACTATGAATCTAATTAACCTATTTATAAAATATTTAGATGTAATTTCTATAGATTTTTGAAATGAGTGCCAATCGGATAGTTGCTCTCAATCTGCAGATTGCCAAATTGAGAGAGGAAAGTCCGAGCACCGCAGGATAGGATGCCTTCTAACGGAAGGACCCCGCAGATTGTGGGGATGGAAAGTGCAACAGAAAATATACCGCCTCGAACATGTTTTGGGGTAAGGGTGAAATGGTGGTGTAAGAGACCACCAGGTTCTGATGTAATTCAGAATGCTTGTAAACCCCATCCGGTGCAAGATCAAGTAAACCCCAAGATGTAATCCGCATCGTTATTCGGGGAGGGTTGGTCGCGTGATCTCGATAGTAATGTCGGGACCAG
>Ga0209665_1000397_pt1 | contig 35558 bp, 28 predicted proteins | sample SaaInlV_200m_DNA_2_FD_184675 | JGI IMG/M metagenome (GOLD analysis project Ga0209665, IMG submission 184675) | Marine microbial communities from expanding oxygen minimum zones in the Saanich Inlet - Saanich Inlet SI074_LV_135m_DNA (SPAdes) (version 2) | ecosystem: Environmental > Aquatic >... | reverse complement strand
CACGCCGCTCGACAAACTGATAGAACCTTGCTGTACATCAAGGGAACTGCCGGGGAGGAAAGTAAGATCATGGGAGACGTGAATAGTCCCGCCATTCACCAAATGGCCGGAAAACTCATTTGGCGCAATGCCGTTTTCCTGGCTGTTAGTCGAGGTGAAATGGCCTTGGTTTGTCAGGGAGCCGTTCGTGATTGTGATACTAGAACCCGTACTGCCTGATCCATTGAGGTTAACATTCCCATTCTGGTTTAAAAAACTATCAAAGGTAATATGGCTATTACGCAGCACTAAACCCGCGTTGAAGCCATTTGTAAAATTGCCACCAGTCGAGACAGTAGTTTCATTAAATATCTCGATGTATCCATCATTGAGAACATGCTCGATCTCATTAGGGGGCGAATTGGCAATAATGCCACTAAGTGAAGACAGTTCATCGAAAATGGTCACCGAATCGTTGCTCGTTCCACCGACAACGACCTCGACCCCCTCAACTTCAATGACATTAATTTCGTTATCCAGATGGAGCGTATCTACTCCATCCCCAAGGTCAACAATATCCCCCGGTTCACTTTGACCTACCAGGGTGAGGGTGTCGGCTCCGGGACTTCCCTCCACATAGTCATCTTCGGTCGGGACCAGCGTGTAGGTCTGTGTGCCCGGGAAAAACTCCTGTCGTGCCACAAACGCGGTATCTGACACCAGTTCTAAGTGGCCAGCAGCATCCGTAAAACTAACCTCCACCTCAATTAGTTTGTGAGTATTGGTCAAACTCGTCTGATAGGTCGAACTGGTTTCGTTGAGTACAGCAACGTCATTCACAAACCATTGATACGTGAATTGGGCGCCGGACATTCCATCTGCATCCGTGATGCCAGCAGTGTTGGCCGTCAATAGGCTACCAGGTTCCGAGCCGCCAATAATGGCAACACCGGTTGCCGGTGAATTGGCCTGCGGCAAAACACTGACCGTGACCGTTCCGGTGCTAGTCAATACCCCATCAGTCACCTCGTAGGTGAACAAATCGTTGTAATTAGTGCTGCCGTCATGGGTGTAACTGAAAGTACCATCCGTATTGACCGTCACAGTCCCGTGAAGGGTTCCCTGAGATACCTGTGCGATGGCGGTTAAGTTATCGCCATCGGCATCTGTATCGCCATCTAGCAAGGTGGAGCCTGTCAGAAGGTTTAACTCAGTCGCTGCACCGCCCACTCCGACAGATAGCGATTCGTTATCAGCCACCGGCGCATCGTTCGCTGCGGCTGCTGCGGCTGCGGCTGCTGCTGCTGCGGCTGCTGCTGCTGCGGCTGCGGCTTCTGCGGCTGCGGCTTCTGCGGCTGCGGCTGCGGCGGCTTCTGCTGCGGCGGCTTCTGCTGCGGCGGCTTCTGCTGCGGCGGCTTCTGCGGCTGCTGCTTCTGCGGCTGCTGCTTCTGCGCCGGCGGCTTCTGCCGCTGACGCTAGCGCTGCTTGTGTCGCTACCTCTGCCTGTTCTGCTGCTGCAGATGCCCCCTCTGCCGCTGCCGCGGTTATTTCTGCGGCTGACTCTGCTTCGACCGCGACCTCTTTTGCAACTTCTGCTGCCACCGCCGCTTTCTCTGCCGCTGCTTGCGCTGTCTGCTGGGCAGCCGTTGCCTGCTCAACAGCCTCTGTCGCTTGCTCTGCTGCTTGTTGCGCCGCCTCTGGATCTCCTGACTCGAGTGCTGCCACTGCCGCTGCGCTCGCATCCGCTGCAATTGCCGCTGCTGCAACTGCCACGACTGCTGCCGCTGTCGCTTGCGCTGCCACCGTTTCTGCTTGTAGCGCCTGCTGTGCTGCAACTTCTGCCGCTGCCGCTGCCTGCGCTGCCGCCGCCGCTGCTTCGGCCGCGTTAGCCAACGCTACTTGCGCCGCTGCCTCTGCTGCCTGTGCTGCTTCTTCTGCTGCCGCCTGAGCCGCCGCCGCTCCTGCCTCTACCGCCGCCGCTGCTTCGGCCACGTTAGCCAACGCTGCTCGCGCCGCTGCCTCTCCTGCCTGTGCCGCTTCTTCCGCTGCCGCCTGACCCGCCGCTGCTCTTGCCTCTGCCGCCGCCGCTACCGCTTGCTCCGCCGCCTGTTGTGCTGATTCTGCCCTAACTGCCGCTTCAGCTGCCGCATCCGCCGCCACTGCTGCTGCCGCTTTGGCAGCCGCCGCATCTTGCCTCGCCCCTTCCGCGGCCAACTGTGCGGCTTCTGCCGCCTGTCGTGCCTCGGCTGCAGCGTCCGTTGCCACGGTTACTGCTTCTCTTGCCTGCTCAATTGCTGCCGCTTGCTCTGCTGCTACCAGTGCATCTGCTGCCTGTTGAGCTGCCGCTGCTGCTGCCGCGGCTTCTGCTGCTGCCGCTGCTGCCGCTGCTTCAGCTGCCGCTGCTTGCTGTGCGGCTTCCTGTTGTGTTGCTGCTCTCGCATCTGCCGCCGCAGTTTCTACCGTTGCAGCCGCTTGCTCAGCATTGGTGTCAAATCCGCTGGTCGTCCTACTGATTTCTATAACGCTTGTAGTGTCGGACACAACTTCAGCCGGGCCCTCTTCAGCCCGAACTTCAGCCAGGCCCTCTGTCGATTCAGCTTCAGGCTGATCCTGTGCATCTCCTGCAGCAGCATTGTCACCTGTCGAACCCGGAGCTCCATCAGCGGCATCCGCCGTGGGCACATCTCGGTCGGGGCGGGCATCTGCCGTCACGGCATCACGCAACGGGGCATCACCCGCGGGAGCATCACCAGGAGCTGGATCTGGCCCCCGGCCATCTTGGCCATCCGCTGAGGGCTCTTCATCCGCTGAGGGCTCTTCATCCGCTGAAGGCTCTCTATCCGCTGAGGGCTCTCTATCCGCTGAGGGCTCTTCATCCGCTGAGGGCTCTTCATCGTCTGCGGTGGGCTCTTCATCCGCTGAGGGCTCTTCATCCGCTGAAGGCTCTCTATCCGCTGAGGGCTCTTCATCCGCTGAGGGCTCTTCATCCGCTGAGGGCTCTTCATCCGCTGAGGGCTCTCTATCCGCTGAGGGCTCTTCATCCGCTGAGGGCTCTTCATCCGCTGAGGGCTCTTCATCCGCTGAGGGCTCTTCATCGTCGTCTGTGGGTTCTTCATCGTCGTCTGAGGGTTCTTCATCGTCGTCTGAAGGTTCTTCATCGTCGGCTGAAGGCTCTTCATCGTCGGCAGGCTCTTCATCGTCGGCTGAGGGCTCTTCCTGGGAGGCGTCTTCTTCCTCTACAGCGGTTTCCTCTTCAGTCCCCGGTTCGTCACCATCCTCGTCGAGGACTTCCTCGGGCGTATCAGGAGGCGGTAAATTCTGGTTAAGAGTCTCGATCTGCTCTGGAGTTGCCACTTCGAACTTTGCGGGCACACCATTAAAGGTGATGATCGAGGTGTTTCCTGTTGTATCCAGGACGACTGGGTTCTCTCCGTTAATGTCAGCAACGGTCAAAAAACCGTCTGTATGCCGAATAGTCGTACCGCCGAACTCATTCACATCGCCATCAAGTTCACTACCACGAATACCAATTATCGCTGAAGGCGTAGAGATGGTGGAGTGGTTCTTGTTCAGGCCGGCAAACATCTTGCCAATCTTGCCGCTCTTGTAGTGAAAGCCTCCGCGGATCACGTAAGCTTCGAAGTTACCCGTCTCCGCTGTTTCATCAAACGAGTAATCACTAAGGATGGCGTTGGCGTTCTTCCCCAGGTGAAAGCGCGTTCCATCAAGCATTCTTGCTTTGACGAACCCCCGGCCTTCGGTCACCAGTTCATCGCCTTTGTAGAGCGTGTCGCCACGCTTGACGTCCAGCTCCTCAATTTGCCCATCGGCGCCCATACGCTTTACGGTGACCTTACCAATAGCCAGCGTAACCTTGCCCACTTCTACCAAAGCATTTGCGCTGTTGGCAGGACCCGCAAACATGACATCGTCACCGAACGGGAGGTGTAATTTGGCCATCACCAGGCCAGGCGACAATCCCGGCCCGGAAGACAACATTAGATTAGGCGGGGGGCTATAAGAGAAGTAATCAGCTACGACAAAGGTCACACCGTCCGGGTTCGTGATAACAAGATCGAAGCCGACTCTTTCGAACTGACCTTCCAGCAGAAATGAAGTATCTGGCAGGTAGATTGCAGGATGGTCGATGACGGCTGATTCAACAGCCTGTTCAACAGCGTGTTCAACAGTATTAACCGCAACATCATTTATCGCAGTAGACGCCCCTGAAGGCAGTTCTATATCCTGACGGCTCACCATGTCTGCTAACAACCCTTTTAGATTCACTCAACACGTCTAGTCATGTCATCTTCCCTCATTTAGTAGCCACTATACAATTCACTTTGTGAGTAATTTGTGATTCTTCCGACTGACGGTTCGTTTAACAGGCTCTATGGCCTGAAAGACTGGTCCACCAAGGGATTAAAGGTGCACGCTCAAGTGGAAGAGCAATCCCCTGTCAGGGCAACTTCGCGGTAACCCTGATCTCTACATGAGCACCCGGCACCGCCAATTCAGTGATCCCGATTGCAGTCCATGCAGGCCATGGTTCACGGAGATATTTATCGCGGACTTCCATAAAAGCCGCCATATCAGCCTGTAATCCAACATGGTAGCTGGTGTACTCGGCGATGTGGCTTGCATCAGCTCCTGCTTCCTTAAGCAGAGAAATAATATTGGACCAGGCGTTATCAAATTCTTCGCGGATATCGTCGGGCACTTTCCCTTCCTGCCCCGTCCCGATGATCCCGGAGCATAGAAGAAACCCGTCGCTTTCTACTGCCTCAGAAAAATGAAAGTTGTCATAGAGAAACTTTCCCGAACCTCTAACGATGGTTTTTATAGCCATGATTGTATTCCCGTCCAGCAAAGGTACTCAGTGTGCAGCGATGACATCCTGCATTCAAGGCATTCTGGTATAGTCGCCCTTGGTTTCCAGAAAGCGATGGCTTCGTGCTCGCACATCAATTTACCGCCCTCAGGCACAAACAGTTCCTTAAGTTTTGGTTGGGTTCGTTTACTTCTGTAGGCGCAACCCAATTACAGGTCATGGGATTGGGGTGGCTCGTCTATGAACTGTCAAGTAGTAGCCTCGCGCTAGGCTATCTTGGTGCAGCAGCGGGTCTACCCGCTATCGTAACCACATTGTTCGGTGGGGCACTAGCTGACCAAATCAATAAGCGCATGTTGCTGATTGTCACCTCAGTGTTAATAGCAGTGCTGCTGGCGTTACTCGCGTACCTTGACTGGGCAGGCATTGTTCAAGTCTGGCAGGTGATCGCAATCGCGGGCGCTATCTCTATCATCACAGGGTTTGATTGGCCTGCCAGGCAATCTATCTTTCCCTCGCTCATTGAGCGAAAGGATATGATGAGTGCCGTGGCACTAACGACGGTGATCTGGCAGGCCACCCGTATGGTGATGCCTGCACTCGGCGGACTGATCATTGCCATCAGTGACACATGGCTGCTCTTTGCCTTCTGCAGCGCCGGGTTTTTCCTGATGTTCCTGATCCTGCTAACCCTTAAGGTGGCACCCTCCGCTGCTGCCAGCCAGCAATCAACACGTAGCCAGATTGTTGAGGGTATCCGTTTCATCATGACCAACAGGAATTTCCTGATCCTGATAAGCCTGTCCTATGCCGTTTTCTTCTTCGCCAGCTCCTATATGCCACTAATGCCCGCCTTCGCCGACATGCTGAATGTTGACGAAAAAGGCTATGGTTACCTTTTGTCAATTACAGGCGTCGGCGCGGTCATTGGGACGGTTATATCCGGGTCGTTGCAAAAATCACCCAGGTTGGGCCTTGCGATGTTGCTCTCAGCACTTATTTTCTGTGTTTTTGTCTTCCTGTTCGCGCTGGTCTGCTGGCTGGGTATCGCCGGTGCATTCTACTTTGCGCTGGGCATACTTTTTTCAGCTTCCATATTCAGCTCGATTTTTATGGTGACAACGACCACGATCCTGCAGCTGGAAGTGCCCGAACACCTGCGTGGTCGTGTAATGGGTTTCCACGGTATTTCCTATAGCCTGTTTCCCCTGGGCGCACTGTTGGTCGGCACTATTGCCAACGTAAGCAATCCATCTGTTGGCATCAGTATCAGTACCACTATTTTTGTCGCGTACCTGCTCTGGGTTTCAGTCACCCAACCAGGCATCAGAAAAATAGACGGAAGGGCGCTAACGGAAAAGGCTGCCCAGGCAACTCCCTTCAGCTAGATAACGTTTGTGAGGCATAGCATCGATGAACCAGGAACCGATATCCTTTCTTCATCTATGGCACATCGTAGAGGTTATTTAAATAATCGCGGATCGAAGTTCTGAGTTCCCGTATACCGCGCGCATGAACATAAAGAGTTTCACCATCGTCCAGCGCTTTTTTAGCAGCTTCTCGAATAAAAGCTGGAGTCACACGATCACCTTCACCATGCCACAAAGGAATGACACTGGGGTCATCTAACCGCGGCAACGCTATACCGGTGATTCCGTTTTGTTCCATGAGGGAAATGTCAGGTCGGACTGCTCGCATCAACCAGGCTGGCTTAATCGCTACGTGGCTGCTTTCGGTGTATTCCAGATATCTCTCGCGATCTTCCAGGTACCGTTAGTTTGCTTTTTTAAAATCCAGATATGCCGGCTAACAGATCTCAAGGGCAGAGACCCATCATCGACCTTGGGCCTAAGATAACCGTCGAAGCTCACCCTGACGTAGGCAGAATCGCCTGAAACCACCACTTCATCTACAGTAGTTTCCTGGTCAAACCTGAATTTTCGGGTAAAGCGATAAAAAGAACGAGCCTCTGCCTGGTGAACGTCTTTGAGGCTAGACGGCATCATCCAGACAGCATCATCTGTGAACAGGTCAAAATACCGTTCAAAGTCATCAGAACGAATTACGTCCAGTGCCTCCAGAATCAGACTTCCGACCGCTTCGTCTTCTTCCTGGACTCTTGCCAGTGCTGGTGCCACGATACTCAATTCCTCAAGTAGGGAGACAAATACTACCCCTCGATTTCCGAACTACAAGCTTTATCCCTATCTTTAGCGCTGTCTTGAGCGCTGTCTTAAGCACTGTCTTTAGCAGTGGGGGGGACATCGGGTATGCTAGCCTGAGCCTCTTAGGCGCGTGCATAACACAATGAAAATTTTGAAATATCTTATCCTGACTCCCATTTTTCTGCTGGGATGTTCAGCGATGATTCTTTATAAAGGGGACATCCCCAAGGACGTCGTTGATGCAAGATATACCAGCCCTGATTCACAATTTTCGGAATTAGGTGATCTTGGGCGTGTGCATTATCGGGATGAAGGCCGCAGACAAGCCCCACCCATCATACTGTTGCATGGGTCAAACGCTTCCCTGCATACTTTCGAACCCTGGGTAACACGGCTGAAAGACAAATTCAGGGTTGTCACCATCGACCTTCCAGGTCATGGCCTGACGGGAGAAGTGCCAACAGGAGACTACTCGAACGAGGCCATGGTCGCAGTGGTGAATGCGTTGGCAAACAAGCTGGGGCTGGAACACTTCGTTATTGGCGGAAATTCCATGGGCGGCAGCATCGCACTCCGCTATGCCCTGGATCACCCCAACAAGATCACTGGTCTTGTATTGATCAATTCATCTGGTTTCATGAGAAAGAGAATCCAGAATGATGATTCTCAGGGTGTGCTGGCGTTTCGACTGCTCAAGAACCCCTGGTTTCGAGCAATAGGTGAAGTAATGGATCCCTATTATTTTGTATCTCAGGGTTTAGAAGCGGCTTTTCATCAACAGGCGGTCGTTACAGAAGCTATGGTCATGCGCTACTACGACCTTGCATTAAGGGAAGGTACCCGGAAAGCCACGATGAAACGTTTTTCTGCAACCGAGGACAAAAAGTACCAGGCCCAGGACCTTGCCCGAATTAACGTCCCAACACTCCTGATGTGGGGAAAAGAAGATGCGGTAGCCCCGTTTGCTTTCGCGTCAGGGTACGAGACATTGATTCCAGACATCTCGACAGCCTACTATGACGGGGTTGGACACATCCCAATGGAGGAAGTCCCGGAAATCTCTGCAGCAGACCTTATCGCCTTCATGGGAAAAATAAATGGAAAAGATAAATGAAAATTAAATCAATCTGGAGATATCCCATCAAGTCGATGGGTGGAGAATCTCTCACGCAGAGCCTGCTTAGCCAACATGGTGTTGTTGGTGATCGAAGTTATGCACTGCATGACGGTAAATCAATCTGTAGTGCAAAGAAGTATGCCCAACTAATGGGCTACTCGGCCCGGTACGACTCTGACCCAGACGGTATCAACATTCCCCCGGTTACCCTGGAGATAGGCAATACTGCCGTGAACTCGGAGGACTCGAACCTCGAAGAGCTTCTGGCGAGGGAACTTGGCACTAAAATAACACTCGACAAGTTAAGACCCGCTGACAACCTCGAATATTATCGACGCTCAACCGAACAGCAACCCATCGAAGAAATCCGCAACGTACTGGGTCTGGAAGAAGGCGAAGCCTTCCCGGATTTCTCGGAATTTCCAGACTCATCCTTTCAGTTCAGCACACCACCCGGCACCTTCTTCGATGCCTACCCGCTACTGGTGTTAACCACCAACTCGTTAAACCGACTGCAACAGGTAACAAAGGGAGCTGTTATCGATGAACGCCGCTTCCGCCCAAACCTGGTAATAGATGCAGACGAACTTGAAGCAGATTTCATTGAGGAGCAATGGAGAGACCGGTTCCTCGAGATTGGCGATGCTATTATTAAACTCACCCTTCCATGCCCCAGATGCGTGATGACGACAATTGCCTTTCAGGACCTGGGAAAAGCGCCACAAATAATGAGGGCGCTGGTGCAGGAAAATCATCACAAGCTGGGTATTTATGGCCAGGTGATCAAACCCGGCAAGATCCAAACGGGAGATCAGGTCCACCTGACGGAAGCAGCCTGAGAAAAGAGCAGTGGTTTCAGCAATCAGGAAGATTGCGAACCTCTGATTAAGGTCTTTGTTAGAGCTTCGTTACAGTCAAAAAATTCCTGGCCACCTGCGCGTGTAACGCTGCCCCGTGGGCCATAGCTGATTCGTTCAGGATCATTCGATTCGAATGGCAAGGAGCAGCCAGCGACGGGTCTTCTGGTTTAACGCCCAAAAACAACATGGCCCCTGGGAATCGCTGTAATAGATAGGAGAAATCCTCGGCGCCCATCATGGGTGATCGCATCGGCCGATAGGCATTCTCACCAAACAACTCTCGCACGGTCTGGGCAGCGAATTCTGTAAAGGCGCCTTCGTTGACCGTCACAGGGTAGCCTTGGCTGATCTTGAATTCGACCTCCATCTCGTGCGCTTCACCGATCTTAGTTGCAAGCCGGTCGAGTCCAACGTGGGCCAGCGCCCTGGATTTTTCAGAGGTCGACCGAATAGTACCGAGCACATTGGCAACTTCCGGAATCACATTGGAGGTCGTTCCCGCCTCAATCTTTGTGGTGGTGAGAACGATGGGATCAAAAGCCGGCACCCTCCGGGTGACAAATGTCTGAAACGCCTGGATGATCTCGCAGGCAACTGGAATCGGGTCCAGGCAATCGTGCGGCATAGAGGCGTGTCCACCCTTGCCCCTAACTATCATTTCAAAGGTATCTGCTGCTGCAAGCAGAGGCCCAGGTCGCCCTGTGAAGACACCGGCATCCAGTAATGGGGTAATGTGCAGCGCAAATACCGCATCCGGGGAATTCGGTGCATCAAACAATCCCTCTTGCAACACTTCACGAGCGCCAAAAAAACCTTCTTCCCCTGTTTGGAAAAAGAAATCGACGCTGCCAGCCAATTCGTTCTGATGTTGTTTCAGTACTTTCGCAGCACCCACGAGCATCGCCGTGTGGGAATCGTGTCCGCAAGCGTGCATCACCCCGGGGTTTTTTGATGCAAATGTGAGGTCATTGTCCTCGGGCATGGGCAGCGCATCCATATCTCCCCGAAGCAGTATCCGCCGACCTGGTTTCGCGCCGTGTAATGTCGCAACAATACCGGTTGTGCGTTCGCTTTTACGTATTTCAAGATCAAGATCGCTAATCGCATCCAACACTGCCGCAGTCGTCTCAGGAAGATCATTCCCCAACTCTGGATTAGCATGAATCCTGCGCCGCAGGTCAATGATGTCAGGTAGGAGTGATTGAGCTTCTGAAAATGTATCCATAAGATCTATCCATAAGAACTATTCACCGGAGCTATTCACGGGAGCTATTCACGGGAGCTATTCACGGGCTGTATCAACGTGGTTTACCCAAAAGGTACAGTGAACCCACTAGCCATTGCCATGAGTGCGCTTGCTTCAACGCCACCTTTTAATCGCTCTAATTCACCTCCATCCAGCCACACGCCCTGACAGGTAGGACAACGGTCCACTACAATCATGTGCGCGATCTCTTTTGACATGCTCGCGCCATCAACCGGGCATAGATGAAGTTCTTCGCCTTTGGCCTCTACCAGAAGCTGCATTTCATTATCACATGCTACACAGGTCGCCTTTCCATCGACTTCGTGTCGGGTTTTCGAACCACATCTCGCACATTTCTCACCAAAGAATGACATAACAACTCCACTAACATCAACGAATCATCATTGTCTGCGTAGCGGGTGTAGCTTGTCAAACGCTATAAACAGTCGATGACAAGCACCACTATTTGGGTAAACTGGGTCGGCTCATTTGGTCTTAACAATGAAAATATCCCGCAAGCCAACAAATCCCGTTCCGCTCGTAACCAAGGGTGATCTGTCGCTATACTTTGTGGGTTGCGGTTCCGCCTTTGCGAGAACCCTCTACCAGAACAACCTGCTGATCACCAAAGGACACCACCACTTGTTGATCGACTGCGGAACCCGGTGTTCCCAGGCGCTACATGAAGCTGGTCTCCACTTTTCACAGATCCAGAATTATCTCATCACTCACAGCCATGCAGACCATATCGGAGGGCTCGAGGAAGTACAGCTATTCGCAAGATACGTGCTGCAGCAAAAGCCCAACATGGTCATCAGCAAATCCTACGAGAAAATACTATGGGAACAGAGCCTTCGCGGAGGTAGCGAAATATCCGAAAATGGGCGTCTAACTTTCGGCGATCTCTGGAATACGCAGCGACCGAAAAAGCTTAGCGGTTACCCGCGAGAAACTTTCGAAACAAACGTCGGCAATATCAACATCAAGATGCCTCGAACGCTGCATTTCCCTGACAACGCAACATCCTGGCGTGAATGTGCCTGGAGTTGTGGGGTCATCATAGATGATCGCATTTTCTTCACTTCAGATACGCAATTCGACCGGGAGCTCGTCGAAGGCTATGACAAACGCTTCAGTTTTGAGGTTATTTTCCATGACTGCCAGCTGTTTACCGGCGGAGTTCACACATCGATTGACGAACTCTGCACTCTGCCAAAACGGCTGAGAAAGAAAATCGTTCTGATGCATTACGGCGATAACTGGCAAAACTTCAGGCAACAAGCTAAGGACGCGGGATTCCAGTCCTGGGCGAAGCAAGGACATACCTACACTTTCCCCACACCCAGGGCAACACCCCGAAATACTGCGTAAAACTGGTCTTAAACCAGCCGATATGATTTACTTCCGGCCTTCAATTTTTCATCTTTTTCAAAAAATCAGGGGAAATCCTTATGGGAATGTTAGACGGTAAAGTCGCACTTGTAACCGGGGCTGGCGGCGGATTGGGCGAAACCCACGCGCTCTTGCTCGCCAAAGAAGGCGCATCAGTTGTGGTAAACGATCTGGGTGGAGCACGTGATGGAACAGGCGGTAGCGCATCGATGGCTGACCTAGTCGTCGAGAAAATCAAAGCCATGGGAGGCCAGGCGGTAGCTGACTACGGCAATGTCGCTAACGAAGAAGATGCCAACAATATGGTCAAGTGCGCCGTCGACAACTTTGGGAAACTGGATTTCCTGATTGCCAATGCCGGTATCCTGCGAGACAAGTCATTCAAGAATATGGACAACGCTATGTGGGATGTCGTTATCGATGTCCACCTGCGAGGCACCTATCTGACTGTCAAAGCGGCTTATCACCAGATGATGGAACAGGGACATGGCGGCAGCATCGTTGTTACTTCTTCTACTTCCGGGCTACTGGGTAATTTCGGACAGACAAATTATGGCGCGGCCAAAGCGGGTATCGCCGGTTTCGCCCGCTGCCTGTTCCAGGAAGGCCTCAAATACAACATCAGGGTTAACACACTCGCACCTGCTGCCTGGTCACGGTTGACCAGCGACATCTTCCCGGAAGGCCAGAACATGGAAGAGCTGCTCTCGGCAGATAAGGTCTCACCGCTAGTCGTCTGGCTTGGTTCTGACGATGCAAAAGAAGTCACCGGACGCCAATTCATGGTTGCAGGTAACAGCGTCCAGTTAATTTCCTGGCAGGCGCATGATGTTGCGGTGAAGGACAACACCGATGGCCCATGGACAGTCGCAGAAATCGGCGAAAAAGTAGCCGAAAACTTCGAGAAATGGCCCAGAGGCATACAGCCTACAAAGCGAGCATTTGAATAATTCTAATTTTAAATTGCGAAAGGATAATTAAATGAAAGATCTATACGGAGACGTTGCGGTTACACGGCTCGACGGCCATGTCGTGCAGTGCGAGATCAAACGACCACCCAATAACTTTTTTGACCATCAGTTGATCAAGGACTTGGCCACCTGTTTCGAAGACATCGATAAACAGAACGATATTCGGGCGATAGTTCTGTGTTCAGAAGGCAAACACTTCTGTGCCGGTGCGAACTTTGGCTCATCAGTTCGGGCTGCGGAGCTCGAGCAGCGAACCGAAAGTGATCGCAACCCGCTTTATGACGAAGCAGTTCGCCTGTTTCGATGTAACAAACCCGTCATCGCTGCGGTTCAAGGCGCCGCTGTTGGCGGCGGTTTTGGCTTGGCATTGATGGCTGATTTCAGGGTCGTGTGTCCTGCAACCCGCATGACTGCCAATTTCGTGAAGCTTGGATTCACACCAGGATTCGGACTGACTCATACACTGGAGCGAATCGTCGGAGCGCAAAGAGCCAACCTGATGTTTCTAACTGGCAGGCGAATCAACGGCGAAACCGCACAGCAGTGGGGGCTAGGCGACATCTATACCGACACCGACAATGTTCGTTCCGCTGCAATTGAGCTGGCTCAGGAAATAGCCGAAAACGCACCCTTAGCGCTTCTTTCACTTCGCGAACAAATGCGTCCTAACATCGCTGAAGCAGTTAACGATGTGACGACCATTGAAAGTCGCGAGCAAAAGTGGCTACAACAGACTAGCGACCATAAGGAAGGTATAAAAGCTGTCGCTGAAAAACGCGCCGGTAACTTTACAAGCAGTTAGACGTAAACCTCAGCGTTGTGGTGACCGCACCACAACGCTGGAAGGTACTGCCAACTTAACTGGCAGTCATTGATAGAGTAGTGCAGTTGCTTGATAGAAGCGGTACGCATTTCTGTGGCCCAGAAAAATTAAAGGGTCAGAATTTTTTCCGATAACAGGCCTTGGAGTTCGGCTGGGCAGTTGATGACTGCAGCCTAAACGGGGCGCCCGCGTTCGACTTTCACAACGTAAAGCTATAGTATGCGCGCGCTCAAGCCCGTCATCATCTGAAATAACGTTCTTGTTTCATCCATTTAAGCACCCAGGATATACCTTGATCACCACTGCAAATATCACTATGCAATTTGGCGCTGCGCCACTATTTGAAAATATTTCGGCTCAGTTCGGCCACGGTAACCGTTACGGGTTGATTGGGGCCAATGGCTGTGGCAAATCAACCTTTATGAAGATCCTGAGCGGTGAACTTACACCCAGCTCCGGCAATATATCGATTACGCCGGGTAATAAGGTGGGTACGTTAAGTCAGGATCAGTTCGCCTTTGAGGAGTACAGTGTCGTGGATGCTGTGATTATGGGTGACGCTAAGCTTTGGAGCATTAAAAAGGAACGAGATCGAATCTACGGATTGCCAGAAATGAGCGAAGCCGAAGGCATGAAAGTCGCCGACCTTGAGGTCGAATTCGCGGAACTTGACGGATACACGGCCCAAAGCAGGGCTGGTGAGCTTTTGATTGAGGCTGGCATTCACGAAAACTTACACTACGATTTGATGAGCGAAGTGGCACCGGGTTGGAAGCTACGTGTGCTGCTAGCACAGGCGTTGTTTTCAAATCCGGACATTTTGCTGCTGGACGAACCTACCAACAACCTGGACATTCACAGTATTAGCTGGCTAGCGAAAGTACTGAACGAACGTAAATGCACCATGATTGTCATTTCTCACGATCGTCACTTTCTTAACTCTGTTTGCACGCATATGGCCGATATCGACTACGGCGAACTGCGGATTTATCCGGGCAACTATGAAAGCTTTGTCGAAGCGTCATCTCTTATCCGAAAACAACTGTTAACCGAGAACTCAAAAAAGAGTGCTGAAATTGAAGAGTTGCAAGGATTCGTGGCGCGTTTCTCTGCCAATGCATCCAAGGCAAAACAAGCGAGTTCCCGCGCGAAAAAACTGGACAAAATTGAACTCGACGAAGTTAAACCTTCGAGCCGAATGACGCCCTCCATTAGTTTCAAGCAAGATAAGCAACTACACCGTCAGGCACTTGTATTAGAAGATCTAGCACACGGGTTCGATGATGGTTTGTTGTTCTCCGAAGGCAATATGATTTTGGAAGCAGGCGCTCGATTGGCAGTCATCGGTGAAAATGGTGTGGGTAAAACGACCTACCTGCGTTGCCTGATGAATGAGATCACTGCCAACGCCGGTAAAGTGCAGTGGGCAGAAAACGCTACCGTTGCCTATTGTCCGCAAGATAGCACCGAGGATTTCGAATCCGACTTAACCTTATTTGACTGGATGGCGCAGTGGCGTCAACCCAGCCACGACGACCTGATGATTCGAGGCATGCTCGGGCGTTTGCTGTTCACTGCCGACGATGCCAACAAAAAGGCAAGGGTTTGCTCCGGCGGGGAGAAGAACCGGCTGATGTTTGGCAAACTGATGTTATCCAATGCCAATGTTTTAATCATGGATGAGCCAACTAACCATATGGATATGGAAGCAATTGACGCTCTCAATCAAGCGTTAATGCAATACGATGGCACCTTGATTTTTGTCAGCCACGACCGGGAATTTGTTTCAACGATTGCTACCCGCGTCTTGGAGATCAAAGACCGGGAAGTCACGGACTTCCAAGGCACCTACGACGAATATCTATTGGCAGCTTGAGTTTTCGGATCGAAGTAAAGAACCGGAGTAAAGAACGGGAGTAAAGCGTCGGGGTAAAGTGCCAGAGTAAACAAGATCAGCGAAGTGCTGGAACACCTGTGAGTATATGAAACCGAAAATTCAAGGGTGCTTTTAATCGCGGCCTGACGTACCTATGTCAATTTGTTAGATTGAATGAGTTGCAGCGATTTCTGGTAGTGGTATCGCATCTGGTCCTGATCGTATCGATATTCGGTACCAACCGGACAGGCATTTCGTGCAAGGCACTGATATGCGCAGGCTGACCCCTCCCTTACCCTCTCGCCCATACAAGCCTGCAAATCAAACGTAACCCCGGGGGCACCAACCGGGCATGCGTCAACACATGGTCTGGTGATACATTTGCCGCAGGGCGCCTCCGCCAAATTGTTAGTCTGAGTCTCATCATGAGTTTCATCATGAGTTTCATAAAAGGTATTCGCCAGCACGACCACCCTATAAGCAAACCAGGTTCCATGAATGGCATTAATCCCGATCCCCAGCGCCGAATCAGCATGCCAGCCCAGTTGTTTCCCCAACGCCCGCAAATCAATCTGAAGATCGGTGGATGGATAAAGAACCAGATAATCCGCACAACCAGTCCGTTGAAGAAAATCCTCGACCATTTTGATCGACATGCAATCCAATGGGTCGCTTCCTGTCAGTGGTTCGTCCAGCGATTTCCAAAAACCAGAACCAGCATGCCCAAAGACCAATAGCTGGTTATAGTCACCGGCAATCTCAGGCAGCCCTATTGCTACTGTAGAAAGCTCAAGGGCTGCCTGTAATGTGAAGCCTTTCTGTAAGAGCAGCGGGTCTATTGGCAACCGAGTGACTCGTACTCTGTCTGGTTAAAGTCAGAGTTGCGGAACACCGATCGATAACTCTGGCATTTCTCGTCCTGTGAACCAAAATCCTCAGCCAGAAACCCTGCCCGTAACCCTTCTCTTGTGAGAACCTCCCGTTCCATGCGTATGCCACCGTCCAGCTCGGTATCGAGCACGATAAAGTTACCCGGTGCGTCCGTCATCCAGGGTAACCACTGACGTTCCTGACCATCAGCACCGAATCCCGGGTTACCTGTATGGGCAAATTGCGCCCAATAAGACATCATTGAGTTCGACAGCAGTGACAGGTCATCAAACGTTGAATCTGGAAAAAGAATCTTCATCGGGTCGGGGAAATACCCAAAGACAAAAAAGAGTTCGATAGCATGTGCAGCACCAAACAACTTCTGAAAGTCCACGAAACCCAGGTTTCTCCAGTCATCCGCATCGAATCGGTAGGAAAATACAGAGTCAGGTTGGTCCTGGCTGATTGCCTGGGCAATTTCGTCAACGCCCCGGACTCGCCAGAATTGGCTGCCGTACTTAACATCTCTGCCGTAGGCCGTTGGGTTTTTGATTGTCGTAGGAAACCCATTAACAGAATCAACATACTCCGGAAGAAAAGCCATAAAGAGCGCGACTTCTTCACGATTAGTGCCAAGAATCACCGGGACATTTGCATAGAGAGTCGGGTCTGAAAAAATTTCGATGGTAGACATTTCCGGCAAAACGTACCCATCTCCAATAAGAAGCGGCATATCAATCATGCCTGCAAAACTGGCATCGAAAATTTCGAAAATATCCTGCAGTGATAGATTCCTCATCCAGCTAGAGAGTTCTTCCGCCTCCAGTTCGCTCTGCATAACAATCGCAGACGATTTTCCCGGTGCTCGCCCTGATCGAACAAGCCAGTTCGCGGTCATTTCCTGCGACGTCATCACGTTATTATCACCCTGACTTTTCCACGGAACCTGCGCCTGCTCCCGGGTAAAAATGTTAAGGCCACCGCTTTGGACAATCGCTCTGTGAAACAAACCTTTCCCCAGCGGTGATGCCATCAGGCTGAGAACATTATAACCACCTGCGGATTCACCATAAATGGTGACATTTGCTGGATTGCCGCCAAACGCTGCAATGTTCTCCTGAACCCAATCAAGCGCCGATATCAGGTCCAGCGTGCCGTAGTTCCCGGAGGCATCCTCCGGCGTGTCCGAAGTGTCCCTGAGGGCATCATGGAAAAACCATCCCATTGGGCCCAGCCGATAGTTGACACTGACTACGATCACCTTTTGCTCGGTAGCCATCATCGAGCCGTCATAAATCTGGACTAAATCACTGCCACCATTTCCAACAGAGTTACCTCCCCCATGAATCCAGAACATGACAGGTAAGGCTTCATCAGCTGTCGGGACACCATCTTTGTGGTAGGTCGGTGCCCAGACATTCAGTCGAAGGCAGTCTTCAACACCAACATAAGCCCTGTCGACGTCAATATTTGCGATTACCGGTAGCTGAGGACATTGGGCACCATAGCCCAGCATTTCCTTACGCCCCTCCCATGGTAACGCCCTCAGCGGCGCCTTCCACCTAAGGTCGCCGACCGGGGGCTGGGCATACGGAATCCCTAGCCAGACATGTGCACCGTGCTTGCCTTGCAATCCAATAATGTCGCCCGTCGACAGTGTCCTCACTGAGGAAGGGGATGTTATTTTTACGGCTTCTTCCCCAGGACTTAGGTAGCTGTAGACTCCAACAGCAGAACCCACTGCGATGAGGACAACAAAAAGCAGCAGTAGTAGAATAAATTTCAGCATGCCTGGTTCATAACTATCTGATTTAGTTAAAGCTTATACCACTAATCACGCAGCGAATTTACAGTAATATGTGAGTCACCACAGTTTTTACTTCAGCGGCGCAATTAGTTTAGGATCAGACACTTATCGTCACCTTTTTAATCGCACTTTTTACCATGAGAGGAGTCACCATGATTGTTGTTGTAGCGGCACTAAAATTTGAAACACAGGAAGCCAGAGACACCGCCGTAGAAGTTACCCGGGACGTGCAGTTGGCGACACGGGAAGAAGAAGCAGGATGTTACGACTATTGCTTCGCCCCCGACCCTTCTATCCCGACCCGAATTCAGGTTTACGAATTATGGGAAGACAGCGACTCCCTCGCGGCACATTTCGAACATCCTAACTATGCCAAGATGGTTGAAGTTCTTGGTCAGGCTGGTGTGGTCGAAAGCGTCAACCAGGCTTACCTGGTCGAAAAAAGCGAACCTGTCTACGGCCCGAACGGAGAACGCAAGGAAGCATTCTTTCAAGACTAAGAGTCTTCAGGATTAAGCGCGCGAAAACTATTGCGACTAGCCCAGGATAACGACATGCACCAGATATTTACCAACGCAAACCTGTTCACTGCAACAGACCACAACGCGATCAACCACGGTGCCGTCTGGGTGGAAGGAAACCGAATTAAGTACGCAGGCCCAGGCGATAAATTACCCGATACACCGGCGGATGCTATTCACCATGACGTTAATGGGAAATTTATAATGCCTGGCATGACAGAAACTCATGCTCATTTGTCCTTCGCAGATGCCAGTCCGTTTGGGATTGGTGACACTAATGTCGAATCTGCAACTGTCACTGCGGTACGAAACTCCCGGCTGATGCTGGCATCGGGTTTTACCTCTGCCGTGAGTTTTGGGTCAACGTACTGCATAGATGTTGCCCTTCGCGAGGCTATTAACGCCGGAAAAATTATTGGTCCAAGGCTGCGTGCCGCTGGTCGCGATCTCGGTGCGACCGCCAGTAATGTCGACTCCGGCGGCGGTCTTAGTCAGATCGCAGATGGCCCCTGGGCTCTTCGGCAGGCAGTAAGACAACAGCGAAAATTAGGTGTCGACATCGTCAAAATATTTATTGATGGCGAGGCCATCAATAGCCAGAACCCTCCGGGTGAACTGTCATTCACCGACGAAGAGGTGAATGCAATCGTAGACGAAGCGCACCGGCGAAAAATGCGCGTGGCGTGCCACGCTCGTTCCGCCGCAGCCGTCAAACAAGCGGTTCGAGCAGGTGTCGATTTCGTTGGCCATGCCAATTACCTGGACGATGAAGCTGTTGAACTGTTGGCAGCAAAGAAAGATGAGATTTTTGTCGGTCCTGCCATCGCCTGGGAAATCACCTACCTTGAGAAGTGCGAAACGATTGGCGTGACACGCGAAACCGTTATCGCACAGGGATACGAGGCAGAAATAGAAGCCACAGTCGCCACAGTGGCGAAACTCAGGACCGCCGACATCAAGCTAGTTGTCGGGGGAGACTATGGTATTTCCATTGCTCCCCACGGAACCTATGCGAAGGATCTGGAATATTTCGTGACTTATTTTGGTATGAGTAATGCGGAATCTCTAATTTGTGCCACCAGAAACGGAGGGCTTGCATTTGAACCCGACGGCAGTATCGGAACATTGGAAGAAGGCAGCCTGGCCGACCTGGTGATTGTTGATGGCAACCCACTGGAAGATATTACGATACTGCAGGATCATCAGAACCTGACCGTGATGAAGGACGGCGTTTTGTACCAGAACCTGGAAAACCCGAACCCATACCTGGCAAGCACAACTGAATAGAGAATCATCATGCTGAAAACCATGCCGGATACCGGAACTGACTGGGATTCACTCAGGGCCGAAATGATCATTCGCGGAGCTAACGACGCAAAGTGGCGTGAAGGTAAAACAGCGGTGTATGTTTTCAATGCCGGTGAAGACGTCGCCAAGGTTCAAAAAGAAGCCTACACCATGTACATGTCTGAGAACGGACTGGGACCCCTCGCCTTCCCGAGCCTTAAGCAGATGGAAGACGAAGTCATTGGCATGGGACTAAGCCTCCTTCACGCCCCTGAGCATGCAGCCGGTAACATAACCTCCGGCGGTACCGATTCCATTAACATGGCTGTGAAAGCATCACGCGACTACGCCCGGGCAACAAAAGATATCGCTGGCACCCCAAATATTGTCGCACCCTACTCCGCTCACCCAGCTTTCGATAAAGCAGCCATGATGATGAGCCTGGAACTACGCCGGGTGCCTGTGGCTGACAACTTACTAGCAGACGTCGCCGCAATGTCTGCGGCCTGTGACGACAATACAATTATGCTCGTAGGTTCTGCGCCCAGTTTTCCTTATGGCCTGATCGACCCGATCACCGAACTCGGCGAACTCGCGGAACAAAAAACCCTATGGTTACATGTTGATGCTTGCGTGGGCGGGTACATCGCACCATTCGTTCGAATGAACGGCGGCGATGTTCCTCCTTTTGATTTTGAAATCTCAGGTGTTCGATCCATGTCCGCGGACCTTCACAAATATGGTTACTGCGCAAAGGGAGCCTCCACCGTTCTGTTTAGTGACGAATCCTTACGACAGCACATGATCTTCGATTGCGCCGACTGGCCCGGGGGACGGATGGTCACGCCAACACTAGCGGGCACACGTCCCGGAGGGGCTATCTCTGCCGCCTGGGCTGTGATGAACTATCTTGGAGTGGAAGGCTATCGCGCAAAACACAAACTGGTAACCGATGCCCGCGAAGCGATTGAGAAGGGCGTTATTCAACTTGGATTCCATATACTGGGCGAGCCTCAACTCGGTATCGTTGCATTCAGTCATCCTACAGAGAATGTATTCGCCATCTACAAGCAAATGTATAACCGCGGATGGTTTACTAGCCTAACAACAGTCCCCAAAGCACTACATCTGATGTTATCTCCTTTTCACGCAGAGGTGACAGACACCTACCTTAAGGATCTACAAGACTCGCTCAAGGCCGTTCAGTCGGGTGACAAGGATGCGGTAACAGAATCACGATATAGCTAGTTCACACCCCACACTTCAACTCTGAGCCAATAGAATGCGCCATTGTTATACTGTTAGAAACAACTCAACGACTTGACGGAAAATAGCCACGACGATGTATAGTTCCCGAACAGTAGCAATCTAATAAAACCAAAACCAGGAGACACCCATGAGCTACCAGTGGAGCTACGGCGATATTCTTGAGGCCGTAGAAAAAATCACACCAGAAGATCAGCCAGCATTGATTCACGGTGATCGAGTGACTAACTGGGGGGACTTCGTCCGCAGAACTAACAACCTCGCACGCAACTTTTTGGCCAGTGGTGTACAACCTGGAGAAAAAATCGCTTTCTATATGCGGAACTGTCCTGAATACAGCGAGGGAATAGCGGCCAGCTTCAAAGCCGGTTTAACACATGTAAACGTGAACTACCGGTATATCGAGCACGAACTTATCTACCTGATCGATAACTCCGATGCGACCGTTGTCGTTTACCACTCAGAGTTCCAGCACTATGTAGATGAGATTGAAAACCAGTTACCAGGCGTGAAGCACTGGCTGGTCGTGGACAATGGAAAAGCCTCCAGCTATGAAGATATGGCGAACAATGGAGACGGTTCGTCTCCCGGCATCAAACACAGCGCCGATGACCTCTTATTCCTTTATACCGGAGGTACGACAGGGATGCCTAAGGGTGTCATGTGGCGCCACGGTGATCTTTTCCAGGGGCTCGGTGCCGGCGGCAACCCGCGTCTGGGCACCCCACCCTGCACAGACCTGACAGAATTTTTGGAACGGATTAAGGCCAGACCAAGAATAGTTAACCTGCCCCTTCCACCCATTATGCATGGCACGGGATTATTATCCGCGGTCGGCGCAATGGCAGCCGGTGGTACGTGCGTCACACTCACCAGTCAAAGTTTTGAGCCTGGACTCGCCCTGGAAAACATCACTAAACACAAGATAACCCAGGTCACCATCGTTGGCGATGCTTTTGCCAGACCGATGCTCGAAGTGCTTGATGAAAACCCTGGGAAATACGATATCTCGTCAGTCGGCTTGATCAATTCCTCCGGTGTGATGTGGACCCGGGAAATTAAGGCGGGGCTTTTAAAACACAACGAAAACCTCCTGCTGTCCGATGCGTTTTCATCATCAGAAGCGATTGGTCTTGGGATGTCATTGATGACCAAAGATCAAACCATTGATGTCGCCAAGTTTGCACTTGGACCAAACTGCAGAGTCTTCTCTGAAGATTTAAAGGAAGTAAAACCGGGCACCGGCGAATCCGGTATGGTAGGTGTAAAAGGCTTTCTGCCTGTCGGCTATTACAAAGACCAGCAGAAAACAGACAAAACATTCATGGTCATTGATGGCGTACGCTACTCGATACCTGGCGACTGGGTTCGTGTCGAGGATGATGGATCACTAACGCTTCTCGGTCGTGGCAGCAACTGTATTAATACTGCTGGTGAAAAAGTTTACCCCGAGGAAGTAGAAGAAGCGCTTAAGTTCCACGACGCCGTCGCAGATGCACTTGTTGTCGGCGTGAAAGATGCAAAATGGGGGCAGTCGATCACTGCAGTGGTACAGCCAAATGAAGGCTGCGTGATCGACGAACTGGAGTTGAAGGAGTTCTCAAGAAAACACCTCGCCGCCTATAAACTGCCTAAGATGATCCTAATCAAGGACAGCCTTAACCGTGCTCCCAACGGCAAAGCCGATTACAAATCCATTCAGGAATATGCAGAACAACAACTGGGGATAAACTAAACATGAACTCCAACGCCCACAAAATTACCGTTTGGGGACGGCGCAACTCCATGAATGTACAAAAAAGCAATGTGGATGCTGAGTGAGCCGGACCTGGATTACCCGCGAAATGACATGGCGGGCTCCTTCAGCATAGATGATCAGTACACAGCAAAGAATCCGAAAGCATGCGTGCGCTACCTCACGCGACAATATGGAACGAGATCACTGCACCCGCCCCCAGTCTGGCGGGCCTTTAGTATCCGTAAACAGTGCACTGTAGGACTTTTACACAAACGGTGTGTTGAAAGATCTACTGAAGGATGTGTTGAGGGTATTAGAACGCTCATGTGCGGCGGATGATCCTTACCGCAGGACAAAAAGGTATAAGACAAAAAGACAAGAGAGAAACGCTGGCGTGCCATATTCCGGGGAGGTAGCAAGCACGCCAGCGCCGGTTTACCTACATGTTGTAGCGAACTGAAAGGCCCCAGGTTCTGCCACGAGTATAGCCACCAGTAATGAAGTTGGTAACGTTAAACGTGTTAACCAGGGATCGCTTGTCGGAAAGATTTTTGCCTTCCAACGCTACGCGCCAGTTACCTGTTGATGACGTATAGGCCAGCATCGCGTTCACCATCGTGCGGCTCTCAGATTCAGTGTTCGCCATAAATGTGCTCGTCAGATCAATGGGTGAGTCGGTATACATCTCAGAACGGTATGCTGCGTTAGCGCCGATCATCATGTTCCCGCCGTTAATACTGAACTCGTATTGAACGCCAAACTGTGCAGTCGTTTCCGGTGCATACCCGAGTTCAAAATTACTGGCTACGTTAACGCTGTTGATGCCACCGGCACCATCGTCCTGTAGCTCGATGAATTCGTCGATATCGGAATCCAGATATCCGAGGTTGAGGTTAACCGTCAGCCCATCAACCGGCGGTAGCCAAAGAAATTCAATTTCAACGCCGCTTGAAGTCACTTCTCCGACATTCGAGGTGATGGACTCAAGTCCAGTTGGCAGCAGCGCAATCGATTGCAACTGTTTCTCTGTATAGTCGTTGTGGAAGACTTCGACGTTCAGCCTGACTCTGCCATTGGCAAGTGTTGATTTCAGTCCCAGCGAGTAAGTATCTACCAGCTCCGGCTTATAAGAGAGGACTCTTGATTCAGAACCAGAGGTATCAAAGCCGCCAGACTTGAAGCCGGATGCATAACCGGCATAAATCAACATGTCATCGTTTGGTCGGTATGAGAGTTTCGCACTGGGTGTGAACTCAGACCATTCATCACTACCGTCCCTGGCAGCAGTGAAGTTTTCAACATCGACCTGATTTCCCACCCCCAGGAAAGAACCATCGTTGCCGAAATGTGGCAGGAAAAAAAGGACAGGCAGGTTTGCTGCGAACACGTCTTCCATGCCCGGCGTTAACACAAGCGGTGCTCGCTCCAGGCCTGGGAAGCCTAAAAAGGCCGCAGCATAATGAGTAATGGTCACTTCCGAGACTTGTTCGATATCTTTCTCATCCTTCGTATAGCGGCCACCAACAGACAGCTGCCATTGTTCGTTGATGTCCCAGTCTACGTTGCCGTAAACAGAGAAAGACTGAGTTTCGCGGTCGTCCTGAATACCGACCCGATCATGGGCTGTTAGGAGCCGTAGCAGAGGTGTTTGCTCGGTAAAACCCAGGATGCTCTGGTCGGCATCGAGATGGTACAGACCAAAGACGGCATTCACATTATCGCTGCCATAGTTAAGCTGAAATTCCTGGCTGAAGTCTTCCGATTCCCGATCCTGGATGGTATTGATGAACACCTGGTGGGTGCCGTCAAAGTCAAACGGAAGGGTGTTGTCCAGGTCCCTTCGGGACGTGACCGACTTTAAACTCCAGTTATCGTTGATATCCCAATTAACGGCCAGGGAGATCCCCTTTGAATCAATTTCGAACCGGTTATAGCCATTGGTGGTATGTGCAGTATTCACATCGTCCACATTGGAGGGGAGGCTGGTATCAAGAGGCTCGGTCAAAAATGCTGAACCGGGGATGAACATATTTGCGCCGCCCAACAAGAAAGCAAATGTACCGAGACCGCCGCCACCTGTTTGTTCAATTGCGACTCGATTAGGGACAGTCGGGTCAGAGTCGTCTTTAAAGGAGTCGGCTGTTAGCTTGACTGAGATGTTGTCCGAAGCTTCCCAGATAAGGGTGCCGCGAAACGCCAACTTGTCTGCACTCGCATACTCACCACCGTCGAATCGGTTAGTTTGATAGCCGTCGCGATTAGTGGAAGAGAAGCTTAGGCCACCCAGCAGATTGTCAGACAGAGCGCCGGAAATACCACCTTTCATTTTGACCAGACTGTCGGTTCCGGTCTTTAACTCGATGGTGGCTTCTGTTTCTTCAGATGGAGCACGACTGACATATTTGACAGCTCCGCCAATCGTATTTCTTCCGTACAGGTTGCCCTGAGGACCTTTCAGAACTTCTATCCGCTGCACGTCATAAACCTCGAGCAAACTACCACTTGTTCGATTGAGATAAACGTCATCGACATAAATCCCAACGCCTTGGTCAAAGCCTGGATCGTTACCGATACCGCGAATAAATATCTGGACACTGCCTGGTAGAAGACCGCTGGTCTCGTTAATGGTGATATTCGGCGTGAGGTTTTCAAGGTCAACGATGTTGTCGGCACCGGCATTGCGAAGCGCATCGGCGCTAAAAGCACTGACAGCAGCAGGAACATCCTGCAAGTTCTCTTCCCGTTTTCGCGCCGTGACGACGATTTCTTCAATTGTCGCTGTCTCGGCGGCAAATGTTGAGATGCTATAGAAGCCACCAAAAGTCGTTACTAAAAATACGGATAAACAGCTGGTCTTAACCATTACGCGTAGCATTGAACAAGCCATTGAATATAGTGGTTTCATATGCCCCTCTCGTGAAAATTTCCATTTTAAGTGGTGCCAGTTTCGTAAACCACATCGATTATGTCAACTAATATTGACGAAAAGGAAAATTATAGGGTAAAAAATGTTCATAATTCGCTAAATAACAGAAATAAAAAGATATTTCTGCGAAAACACTGGCCGGAGAGGCTGATTTTCAGGCGCTCAGGGTAGTTCTGAGCATAATTTCTTCAATATGTGTCACTACCGGGGGTTTTAATGGCGCAAAAAGGAAATTAGGGTATTATTTACTGCCATAATTCGCAAAATACCGGATCTGAGAACCAGAGATTTGATGAGTGAGAACTTTAAGGGTCGTAGCTTCAACGAACCTGTCGACAAGGCCGGGCATCCATCATCCAACGAATCGCATTTTCCAACAGTTTTTGGTACTGCGGGTCTTGATAAGCTTCAGCCCGGTGCCCTAAAGCTGAATAGATCGAGCGCCCATTTCCAACACAACGACTCCACACGATGGGATGGTCACCCATTCTTAAGTCCCGGTCGATGGTCAGTAGTTTGAGTACAGGTGAATAACTGTCTTCATCGACGCGTGCCAAAACCGTAAAGCCCTGACGACGAGGACTTTCTTCCCAGGAATACCATTCCTCTTCGTGCATCCACTCTTGCTTGATTCCCGCCATCACTGGGTGGTCACCGAGCTCATTGATTATCCGGGCGCTTTGAATGTGTGGACCCATCGTATGGGCAATGTACTGAGCACCCATTAGATTTTCGATGTACCAGGGCCAGTCTTTATGGGAGCCGTCCGCCGCTGCGTGTATCCCCAGCCAACCTCCACCCTGTTCCAGCCAACGCTGGAACACCAGCTGCTGTTCATCGCTGAGCATGTCACCGGTAGCATTGTGAAATACCACAACATCAAAACGAGACAAGTCTTCGACGTTAAACACGGCACTGTTTTCTGTATGAAACACAGACCAACCTTGATCCGCAGCCTTCTGCTCAAAGAAGACCGTGCCGGCTCGGATGGCTTCTTTGTGGCGCATCCTGTTGGTCTTGGTAAACAATAGAAGTGAGGGTGATTTCACAAAAGCCGGAACCTCAGGTGCTATCGATTCATGCTCCTGCGACGGGAACACGATACCCCAAGCGCCGATGTACCAAACAGAGACGAAACTCCCCAACACCAAGAGAGCTGCGACAACTGCCAACCCTTTGAATAGTTTTTTGATCACAACATTTACTCCTGTTTAGTTCCCAGGCAGTGGCGACGAGCAACCACTGTTTATTGGGGAACGCGCGGCAACACAGGTCCACCCGCGTTGGCCAGGCGCACGGACTTAATCGTGCGGTCATCGCCCCAGAGAAATTCGATCCTGAAATCCCGGGCCTCGAAGAAGAAGTGATCTTCTTTCTCTTCTCGCATTGGGCCTTTCAAATACACCGATTCAACCATCAGATCACGGCCGTTGTAACTGAATTTGAAGGTGGTAAGACCTGTTCCGTAAGTACCGGCGTACTGACGATAATGTGTGTTGATGTCAATGTTCGCCAGCTCCTCAATCGTCCACATTCCCGGGTGCTCACCGGTATCCACTCGAACCTGGGCAATGAACTCGGGATCAACGACCGGACCCGCGTGCCCCCAGGCGCGATGCAGAAAAGTGAGTAAACCACTCGCTGTCACATCGTCAAATGCCGGTGCGTCTTGATGACCCGGCATCATGCTATTCCAGGTTTCACCGCGGACAGAAATTGGTCCGCGCAAACCCTGCAAAACGATTCTGGCGAGTCTCTCGCTAGGGCCAGTCACCCACTCCGACCCGGCCAGCACAGGCGCAAGCGAAGCGATGCCTTCTCCATCGGCACCATGACAAATAGCACAGCGGCTTAAGAAATAAGCCTTCCCCATGTTTTTTCGACGTTGCTGATCCGGCGAAAGTGGTTTCGCGTTTGCCGCCAGATCATCTCCTGCCCAGGTAAACGCCGCTCGAGCATTAGCGATAGCAGGCCAGATGTTCTGGGGTGGATCAGTGAACAAAATATGCGGTTTGCCTAAGACCACCCGGCCGAAAGAATCATCTCGCGCCACCTCAGACATACCTGCCAACATCACTTCCTGCAGCCATTGATGATCTTGACGCATGACACGATCGAGAAGGCTCTCGCCATTTCCGGGATTCATCTTGAAGTTCTGGCTGACCAGGTTTTTGATAAAACCAGTCGAGCGTTCATCCTGCTCTCGCCAGTTCTTCTCCAGCATGGCTTCTATCAACGCCAACTCGTTGCCGCTAGCGGCGGCCTGAACGGCAGTGCGAGTCATCGCATCTTCGCGGTTTTGCACCACGGTTTCAGCGAGATGCAATAGTACGGATTCAATCTTATTGTGTGCGGCCAGATACATGGTGGCGTGATGGGCGACAGAAACGCTCGCCGACTGTTTTGCCATATCTAGAAGTTCCGTCGCGGCAAGTAACTGATGCCCCGCACGAAGCGCCGCAACACGGACAGACCGATGTTGGCTTACCAGCGCTTTTTTTACCGTCCGATGATTAAGCGAACCACGACCAGTTAAAGTCCAGATTGCGTGAAGTGCAGACAGCTCACTATCTTTGGCGACAAGCAGGGTTAACTCAACGTCGATACCCGAGCCCGCATCATCAAGCAACAGCCGCTGCGCTGTGTCACGGTACCAGCCGTTCTCGTGCGACAAGAGCTTCACCAGTTTCTTTCCGCTCGCCACACTATTTGGCCGACCGGTTCTTCTGGCTTCGTTCTTCGCGGTCACCCGCCATATGCGACCGCGCCCAACGGGCTTGTCCAGGCCTCGGGATAATGCCTGGGCACGTAGTTCATCTGAAAGAAACAGCTGATCCTGAATAATGCCACGGTACATATCGACGATATACAACGCGCCATCGGGTCCAACATCGACGTCAACTGGGCGAAACCGCTCATCCGTAGATGCTAAAAACTCTCTCCGACCCCATTTTTCATCTTCATAAAGAATGTGGTCAGCGCCAGCTTTTAGGTCACCGTTTTTGAATCTAAGCTGGACCACTGCGTTGGCTGCTGGTTCAGCGACGAAGACATCACGCCTGTAGTCTTCGGGAAACTGATCACCTCGATAACCAACCATGCCGCTGGCTGACGTTGGCTTGTCTAACCGACCATCCGGCCTTAAGACGCCGGGCACGTAAGCACGATTAACGCCTGTATTTACCCGCACCGCGAAGACCTGGTCGTCTTTGCTAACCCGAATATTTAATCCTGGACCTCCCGAGTTACCCGCAGCAATAACTGGTTGAGAGTCATAGAGATCACCCAGCAGGAAGTTTGAATTCGTGTTGTAGTAGAGCAAACCTTGAATGTCCTGAGTAATCCCCCATTGGCCTCGAAACAAAGTCGGTTCAATAACCAGCACACCGTTCTTAATCCGCATTCGACGGTTAGATTTGGCATTGTAGATCCAGTTGTCGATGGCCAGGAGCAAGCCATTTTCAGCATGTTCAACATTGCCTGGTTGATCCCCGTATTGCGAAAGCCTCGTCTTCTGTTGGCAATCAATGTCTTTAGACAATCCGCTCTTGCTGGGACAGAGCCAAAGGTTGGGTGGCTCACCAATGAGCAGTCCTTCATTGACTATGGCTATCGCTCTTGGCAACACCAGGCGATCGAGTAGTACCTGGCGTTGGTCAAAAGCACCGTCGTTATCGAGGTCTCGGAGCCTAATGACCATGCCCACCGGATCGGTGTCATTGTTGCCATATGCATCAGGCATAAAGCCCCGCATTTCCACGACGTAGAGATCACCTGTCTCATCCCACGCAATTGCAACAGGGTCTTCGACCAGAGGCTCAGATGCTACTAACTCAATTTGAAACTCTGGCGCTATTGAGAAACTAGCTAATGCTTGCTCCGTGCTGAGTTCAGGCGCAGGTGGTGTCTCCAGCGAAAGATAGAACGGCGTCTCATCGCCACTCGCTAGTTGCACTAACCACATTTGTACCAACAACGTTAAGAGGGCGATGGGCGTTGATCGCACGAGTGTCGAGCTAATATGTCTCTGAGTCATAAATCGAGTACCAACCGCGTTGTCACTTCTCCAACAGGAGGTAGCTGAGTTTCAGTATATGCGTTAATACTGTCAACTATAAGTGATGAAAAGGTTAGTTTTTTAGGATATATCTTTCATAATTCGTAATAAATGTAGACAAGGAGATCATGTATCAAAATGCCTGTGGGGATCACTGTACCCCTCGAACCTGAACGTTGCAGCGCTTGCTGACCAGTGGATGGACTGGCAATGCAGCACGTTCGAAAGCGGGTTCTTTATGATCTTTATGAACAAAATTCGGATACCTGCTGAAAAGAGCAGCCAGCCGTTGGCGCTTAAGATCAAAGACTAACGGCAAGACCGAACTATCAAAAACATGTGATGATCCCGTTCGGTAGAAACTCTGATAAGTGGCTCAGCGAAGAGAAACGCAACGCTGGGCTTCAGTAGTCGTCGACTTTGCCACGGTTTTTTTTAACTGAGCCCTGCTTCTTCTTACCATCGAGTCGCTTGCGCACCGATGACCTGGATGGGCGAGTCTTCCTTCTGGCTTTCTGGACATGTTGGGATTTTTGAAGCAACTCATCTAGTCGCTCCAGGCCTTCTAACCTGTTTTTTTCCTGGCTCCTGAATTTTTGAGCCTTGATGACGATCACACCATCGGTATTGATCCTGGCATCACTCATCCTGAGAAGTTTTGACTTAACAACTTCCGGTAAACTGGAGGCCCTGACATCGAATCTTAAATGAATAGCAGACGAGACCTTGTTGACGTTCTGGCCACCCGGACCACTGGCACGGATCGCCGAAAATTCAATCTGGCTCTCAGGAATGTCTGAAACGCGAATCATCAGGCACGCGACATAAAGTTAGCATTGGTTGTATTCACCTTGATACTCTCACCCTGCTCTATGTATTCCGGCACCTGGACGATAAGACCCGTTGATAGCGTTGCAGGTTTATTTCGTGCATTAGCCGAGGCGCCCTTAATACTGGGCGCTGTTTCGACGATCTCAAGCGTGACAGATTGCGGCAGGTCAATCGCAACGATATTCCCTTCCACGATCAGAGCTGTAATCCCTTCCAGACCGTCAATGAGATAAGGCAACTGATCTTCCATAGCGTCCGCGTTGAGCAGATATTGGCTGTAATCGGTCGTATTCATAAAAACGTACTGCGCGCCATCAATATAGGAAAACTGTACCTGAACCTTCTCGTAGTCCGCCTCCCCCAGAAAATCATCACCCTTAAGCGATTCATCACGTTTCTGTCCCGTCACAAGATTTTCAAACCTGATTTTGTAAAGCGTTGATGCACCCCTCGCCGACGGACTCTTCGCCTCGAGTTGTTTTACAACATGTGGAGCACTTTCGATCTGTACCACGTCACCCCGTTTTAAATCGCTGGCTTTCGGCATCGATATTCCTGCTTTGAAAAAACACCTATTGTACAATTCTTCTTGCCTATTTTATCTGTCTTAACGCATGTTTGATCAGCAAGATCTCATCAAGATCGCCAATTATGAAATGCCTTTTGGCCGATACAAGAACACCCCACTAATCCAACTACCGGAGGAGTACCTTCTATGGTTCGTCGATAGGGGCTTTCCGACGGGTAAACTTGGCGAACTAATGCAGATGACCCTGGAAATTAAGATAAACGGTCTTGAAAACCTGATTTATCCCCTTCAGGAATCACCCAAGCAAAAACAGCCAACAGACACAAAATTTACATTTGAATGAAAACCGCGTTGGTTTATTCTCTCTTGGCATTTTTAGCACTGTTCATCTATGAATTTTCCGATTAACGCTAATCTTGATGAATCTCTGCAGGTAGAGGTTCATCTGCATCAGTTATATCTGGGTGACAGGGATCGCTATTGCTGGACCTACCTAACCCGTGGCATGCAAACACACCAGCAACGCGAAATGTGCCTGTCACTTCTGGTAGGCGACGAAGATGATATTGAAGACTTCCCCAAAACACCCATCAAAATGTTTCAGCTACTGGCTGAGCGAACACGTTCAGGGCGAAAAGTAGTCTCCGGTGATTCAACTCGCCTTGGTCAGAAAGGAATATTCGGTTTTCCGTCGTTGTTTTACGTTCCTTCAATCCAGTATGAAGACCTTCCATCGGTAGACGAGTACCTGAGCCTTATCCTTGTACACCAGGAAGAATATGACTACGCGCGGCAATATGGACTAACCCGTTTTCTCTCAAGGTTAGGTAAGTTCTGTTCCTCATTTCCCTATCCAACCTGGAACACACCCGTAAGGCCCTCACTTTTCCCGTCTACCGCGCGGGAGCTCAGTATTTTGTCCAACGCGAGCCATGTACTCGCTGATTATTCCTACGCACATCAGCTTGGTTCCGTATTGCAGTTTCAGCTTCATCAAAAAGATGCGGACCAGGTTCAAAAAGCGCTGACAGGTCTGCAACAAAACCAGGTTGCCGTCATCAATACCGCATTCTCTCCGCGTTGTGATGCCAGCCTTTATTGGCAGGAAGGCCAGGAACTTCCCGGCGCCTACGCAGCGCCGGAAGCAACCACCGGTATGCTTGGAGGAAGCTTTGTTTCACTTGGGTTCAGCCAACTCGCGGAACTATCCATTGAAGAAGATGGATTCAGTGTCGTGTTTTCAGAGTCCGACTGGGGTTCTCTCTGTCAGGCCATCAGCAACGAAGAATCCTATGAGACCGAGCTACCTGACGGCAGGCGATTCGTGCTGGATTACGTCGACGTCACTGCAGCCTCAAGCGCCAGGCCCTATGAACCTGTCGCTGTCTGGAAAACCCTGGAACAACCCGCTGCCAAAGCGAAGACACGTGAACCATCCCAAGTCAATGTGCGAGCCGGTATGTATGACAACCTGTCTGGCACTGCAAGTTTTGCCGAAAGAGTCAATCATGCCGAACTGCTGGCTTACATCGGGCGCATCGAAGCTATCATCGGTGATGCCATGTCCGAGGAAACAGACTCCTTTGTGCTGCAGCTTGAACTCACCATTACGCCGGGCCAGGCAAACGTTCGCCTGCTTTCCGATATAGACCTCAATCCCGATTTCGACGCTTTCATTACAGGTACAGTCCAGAAAATTGATCCTTGCCCCGTAACCTCCCAGATCCATATCCGGGTACCGTTCCATATAAACCAGGAATAGAAAGATGACACCAGGTGAAACCACGGTCGAACTGGTTGAGCAGCTAACCAATGAAGGCGTAGAGCACATTGTTCTTCTGATGAGGCATTCGGCGCGCGAGTACGAGCCAGGAAAGCATGACCTGTTGAATCCACTAACAGATGAGGGCCGTGATCTCGCCAGGGACATGGGTAAGCGACTGCCAAAAGGACTTGTCGTGCGCGGTTATACAAGCCCCGCAGAACGCTGCGTGGAAACTGCTGGTCTTATTATGAGCGGTTATGCCGCCGCTGAAGGCCAAATCCTGCGGAACAGGGTTGTAGAAGCCCTTGGCGTATTTTATGTGTTAGATCAAATAAAGATGTTCAAATCGATGCAGGCTGAAGGCGGTATGGTCGGTTTGCTGCAGCGCTGGTTTGACGGCGGCATTGCCCGGGACGTTCTTATGCCTGCTGACCTGGCGGTCAGGCTGGTCGGGGGCCTCGCAAAAGAAAAACTCAGTCAAACCGGGGACGATCCGCAACTGGATCTTCTTGTGTCCCACGACTTCACGCTCTATACCATCAAGGATCAATTGCTAAAACAGGGTATCAATCGATATCCTAATGTTCATTACCTTGACGGCGTCGCCTTTTTCAACCGTGACGGTAAGACATTCATCCAGTCCCACCACGAGCCTGCCATTGAACTGGATGTATCACTGCCAGTTTAGGGCTCAATTAAAAAGAGGCTTCATCCGGCGGTTTAGCCACTCGATCAGAATTTGGTTGGTCTCTTGCGGCTTTTCCTGCTGAATCCAGTGCCCACAATCCAGAGTATGCTCTTCAAGGTCATCAACATACCCTGTCATATCGGTTTGTGGCACCATATCGTGCTGGCCATAAATCATCAGCGACGGATGGATAACTTTTTGTTCTACGGATGCTGTGGTTTCCCAGTTACGGGTGAAGTTTCGATACCAATTGCAGGCTGCATGAAACCCACTGTGGTCGAATGCTTCGATAAAGACCGCAAGTTCTTCCTCGCTCATCATCAGTTCGCCCCGCTCTACCATCGTCTCTGCCATGCTGATAATAGAATTGCCCGCGGGTTGATTCTCGCCTGTCTCGAGCCACTGCTTTGTTCGATACATATTGGTCAGAAACTGCCGGGTGTTGTTCTCGAACGAAGTTGCTGCCACCCCTGGCTGACGGTTGAAGTGAACAATATAAAACTCTTGTCCGAGCATCTGCTCCCAGAAGGCGACCGGGTCAGCCTGCTCCCTTGGACGAAAAGGCACAGACAGGTTTGCCACACCGGCAATTCTTTCGGGGTTTAATAATGCATGGTGCCAGACAAGGATCGCGCCCCAATCGTGGCCGACAAATACCGCTTTATCGATCCCCAACACATCCAGCAAGGCGTTGTAATCTGAAGTCATATGATGGCAGTCGTAGGATTCTACTGATTCTGGCTGGCTCGAGCGGCCATAACCTCGCTGGTTCGGCACGATGACGTGATAACCTTCCGCTACCAGTGCCGGAACCTGGTAACGCCAACTGAAAGCGTGTTCGGGCCAACCGTGCGCAAGCACCACCGGTATGCCGCCCTGGCCTGCCTGAAAGACCTCAAGCTCGACGTCTCCCACTTCAATCATTTCCGGTTTTGGAAAACTTAACATATCGAATTACCCCTTAAGCTACTGGTAGGCATCATCAAGGAAGCGATGAAGCCTGACTTTACTGTTCACGCCGAACTGCCTTACGATATTCACATAAAGCCACAGCAACTGATAGTCGACAACTGATCGTCGACGCCACGCTCAACAACGGTGGCCATTTTATATTTGTGACTCCGTCGCTCCACCTGGTTGGCTATTCACCTGGTATACGACGAACATCACCGACCCAAAGCTGGGTCATGTCCTAAGCTTGAGCATGCCTGTAACTAATACCTTCCCATTCATTAAAGACTCTCATCGGGTTTTGTCGGTTGACTTGTTGCTACTGGTCTACAGACAATGGATTTTTTATCCTTACTACCACTCAGGAGCATCACATGGCCGTAGGCATCGTCGCAACACTAAAGATCCAAGCCGACAAGATAGAAGCATTTGAAACAGACTTTAAAGCGCTGATGGCTATCGTCGCCGAGAAGGAGCCCGGCAACAACTACTACGACCTGCATAGATCCAGAGACGAAGTTGGCTCTTATGTGGTCATGGAGCAGTATGTAGACCAAGCAGCGCTTGACCTACATGGCAAGTCTGACGAATTCAAAGCAAAGAGCGCCAAGCTGGGTGATTATCTTGCCGGTGCACCCACCGTCACAATCCTGGATGCTGTTTAGCCCGTCATTAGCTAAGGGCCAGATCTTTTGGCCCTTTTTCAGTTCGTGCGTCCGTTTATGGCTAAGGCGCATATACGCACGGTTAATAAATCCGATGTAATCCCCCTACTTCTCGTCGAGATCAGCCGTTGGTTTCGCCGCTCCTCTACCTAATTTTATTGAATCACCTGCGAGTTGAAGATCCAAATGTCTTGCCAACCGGGTAAACGAGGTGTGCTCACAGTGCGCCTGAGGGTTTACCTACGAATGGCACAATGATTCTGCTGCTGTAAGCGATCATGGGATCCCTGAAGATATCTATATGGGAATCTCCAATAACTTGGTCAGGAATAACCTTGAAAAACCGGCCGTCTCACCGGTCCCCATCGGTCACCGCTACCGGCGCCACGAACCGGAA
>Ga0209665_1000393_pt1 | contig 35633 bp, 40 predicted proteins | sample SaaInlV_200m_DNA_2_FD_184675 | JGI IMG/M metagenome (GOLD analysis project Ga0209665, IMG submission 184675) | Marine microbial communities from expanding oxygen minimum zones in the Saanich Inlet - Saanich Inlet SI074_LV_135m_DNA (SPAdes) (version 2) | ecosystem: Environmental > Aquatic >... | reverse complement strand
GTTTTTAGAAAATAACTAGTTTTTAGAAAATAACTAGTTTTTAGAAAATAACTAGTTTTTAGAAAATAACTAGTTTTTAGAAAATAACTAGTTTTTAGAAAATAACTAGTTTTTAAATAAAATCGATTTTTTTCCTTCTTTTAGTTTTTCTTGTTCTTCATCTTCCATTCTTTGGAAATGAACTTCTTCATAAGGCATTTTTATCAATTATTCATTACAAAATTTACATTTAAGCTTGAAGAATGATTTGTACTTGGATTTACAAAATAATTTAGAAAAAATATTCCTAGGAATCAAATTCAAGGATATTTTTCATCACAATCATCATATCACCCATTTCAGAAATTCTTTGATCAAATTGTTCATCATTTAACTCGGCAGGTTTGTTTAATGTAATTAAAATTTCAGAATTATCGCCACTTGAAATTACTCGCATAGGGACATTCCATGTTGATTCTTCATCAATGAATTGATGATCCAATATTCCATGAGGTTTGTATTCATTGAATTTAAGAAAGGATTTTCCACGAGGACCTGTAAATGTCCACCACCCATCATCATTGATTTTTGCATCATCCATCATTTTAGGAGGAAGATTCAAAATTGCATCAAACGCGTCTCCAGTCTTTTTTTTAACAGTAATACTAATAGTTCTAGATCTCAACATGTTGTAAATTTCAATTAATAATTAAAAAGGGTATAGTAGTATTGATCATTAAAAAAATAAGATAAAATTATTTATTTAGAAATTCTTTGATTTTCTTTAAATTCAAAACATTAGATTCATGAAACATTACCATGGAATCAGATAAAGAGTTAGGTAAAACAGTTTTAAGATTATCTACTAATTCATCCCCACTACTAATCATAGTATCAATTAATTTTTCAATTTCATTTTTCTCATCACTCATTTGGTTTATAATACAAATTAATCGTATTTTAATGAATTTTAGAATTAAAACCGATTAATCAGGATTGAAATGTATGTAGAGTGTGTTTGAAGTGAACAAACAAATCTGTATAGACCAATTTATCATAAATTAAGCATAAGTCCGAAAGCCCATAAATTATGCCCCCTCATTTTCATGATCTTTCGGATTTTACAATTTTTCAAATATAATAGATTTCACAAATAATTTATAAAAATAAAATTCTGATTTTATGCTTCTTTTTTAATTAGAGTTGAAGTTGAACGAACCTTTGGTAATTTTTGGATATTCCATGAGACTATTTCTCTAATTTTTTCAAAATTTTCTGCTTGTAATTTTACCAACATATCATGAGTTCCAATAGTTTCAAAAACATCAATTACTTGTTCAATTTCTTTGAGTTTTTCAACAAGATCAATTTCTGCCCCCAATTCACAGTTCAACATAACATATGCATCAGTCATAAAGGATGAAAGGATTAATCATTATTTAAGTCTGGAGAATTACGAATGTATTACCACGTGACATGTACTAAATCTTTTAGATTTCTGCGGGGTTTTGGGAATTTAGTTTGTTTTGGATAACCAATACACAAAACAGATGATGGAATCAAATCAGTCCCAATTATTTCCATTATTTTTTCTTCATCAAACATACCAATCCAAATTGAACTTAGACCCAAAGCCTGAGCTGCTAGTTGAGAATACCCAGCTGCAAGTGTTGCATCTTGTATAGCAAATTTTTTCAAGATATTCTCAGAAAAGTCAAATTTCATTCTTGAGGGATTTTTACAAAAAACCAATACAACAGGTGCATCAACATAAGGTTGTTTATTACATGCATCAACAAGGAGTTTTTTCTTTTCAGGACTTTTAATATAAAATATTTCAAAACCTTGATAATTTCCGGCAGTAGGGGCAGTATCAGCAGCTGCAATGATTTTGTCTATTTTTGTAGTTTCAACGGGTTTATCTAAAAATTTTCTAGTTGAACGTCTTTTTGCCATAACTGCAAATAAATCAGTATCAATCACTTCAGTAGGACCAGATGTTAAGATAAAATCAATTAACTGGTTACGGATTTTAGGATCATCGGATGCAGGAACTATTTCAGGCTCATAACCCAAAGGATAAGTTTTCTCAGATTTGATTTCATCATCCATGGTGTAGTTACAAGAAATATCTTATTAAAGAATTAGAATATCATTCAGACTTGTAAGAATCACAACCAGAATTACAAGGTTTATTCATAACACCTTCACATACTCCTAATTCATTATGCATTATTCGATGATGTCCACAAATTTTACATTTTTCTCGAAAATGAGCAATTAATTCACCAGTTGAAATTCCAGAATCATCTATCTTTGATTGAGTCGTTTCAGCCATAATTATTATGAATTATCAAATCACTTTAAAGATTTTGAAACATCTAATTATTTACAAGATAAAGGATTTTTTCAATATCCAAGGGCTTGTAAACAAGTCCATGAATTTTTAAATCCATTAATTTTTCATTTGTGGAAGGTTTTAGATCTGCAGTAACTGCAATGATTTTGGCTTTATCATTAATTTTTTGTATATTTCGAATTGCATGAAAACCAGAGCCATCAGGCATCATAATATCAATAAAAACAACATCGGGGGAGTGTTTTAAATAAAGATCTATCGCATTTTTGCCATTGTAGCCTTTTCCAATTACAGTAATTTGTTGTTCTTCTAATAATTCTGAAAACGTATCAACTGTATCATAATCATCATCAATTACAATAGCAGTCTTGTTCATATTTTAGTAAAAATCATTTTGTTTTTATAAGTTCGGAATAAAAAACTCATGATGTCAGGAATCGACCTGTTTCTAGCAAAATCATTGAGTTTGAAAATCAAAAACAATCTAGATTCTAACACTCAACAAAAACTCAAAATGAAATTATTTAAAAAATATGGGTATTCGATAAAACAATCAATTGTTGATTTTTCAAAATTTAATGATGAATTATTAGAATTTTTAAAATCAGACACACTAAAGTTTGAAAAATATTGTTTTAGTGAGATATTAGATGTGGAAGATATTAAAAAAAAATCTGTGATAATTGCAATAAAAGATGAATTACTAATAAAGCAAGTTTTGGAGATGATTGGAGATATAGAGTCAAGGAGTGTTTTAGAGCAAGTTGCAAAAAAACCCCTATCAGTACCAGAAATATTAGAAATTTGTAAATTATCAAAAACATCAGGATACAGAAAAATAAATAATTTGAATCGAAATGGGTATTTAGTAAGAACCGGGTTTGAACTTACAAGTAAAAAAAGAGCTGTTGACAAATACACAATGTTTTGGGAAAAAATTACAATTGAAATGAAAGAAGGAACATATATTGTTAAAATAAAAATTTCAAAAAAGATTTTCAATAGTAGCTCAGTAATTCAGACAATATACAAAAGCGGAATATGAAATTATTAATTGTAAAATTATTAATCAAATAAAAAATACGCCGGGAAAGGGATTCGAACCCCTGCACGCTTTCACGTAGCTGTTTTCGAGACAGCCGCCTTACCACTTGGCTATCCCGGCACCATATCTCAAATTATCTCTATAATAAAGGAAAGTAAGATTTAATTTTTTGCCAGCATCAAAATACAAATGTATTTCAAATATTTTATCTATCGATAGTGAAAGAATTCAGCACATCGTGATAATTAAAAATCATTCATGTAAATTAGAAATAAAATGTTTAGTAGAATTATGAGACGATATAGATTTCATATTTTCTTTAAAAGATTTTAAGATGTCATCATATGATTCACCAAACAAATCTTGTAAAACAAGTTTTAATTCATCAGGATTTTCATAACAATCATCTAAAGTCATGTTATGATCTTTTTGCAATATTGTTGTTACTTTATCAAGTTCATCATGACCTAATTCAAGTAAAGTATTTTTTAATGCCAAAGTAATCATTGTCTTTTGCATATTTTCTAATTCATCTTTAGGAGGTAAACAAAACTGATGAGTCTTGCGAATTATTTCATTGACATCCAAAGGTTCTCGAAATACTGCAGATGGATTTAATCGATTCATCTTCATTTCTGTGTTTAATGTCATTTTTTCTACAATCAAAAATACAATAGCATTTGGATTTAATTCTCTAATCTTTTCTAATGCATATAGCCCATCATAGACAGGCATTGAGACATCAAGGAAAATCACATCAGGTTTTAGTTTTTGAAATAAGAATAATGCTTCCTCACCATTATACCCCTTGCCTGCAATTTGAATTTCATGACTAGTTAAAAGATTACAAAATAAATCCAATGTGTCTTTTTCATCATCGATTACAACTGCACGAATGGTCATTTTTCACATACCGCCTGACTAGATTCATTTCCATCATATAGTAACACCATAGCATCAACATTACATTCTGAGATATAAGGAAAATCAGTAAGAATTACAGGCGCCATCAAATCTTCAGGATCAGTAGAGTGCCCAAGACCTAATGCATGTCCAAATTCATGTCGCAATATTGTTGCCAATTCAGATGCTTCCAATTCATCAACATTGTAAATTGTAATATAAGATTTTAAGATCTCACCATTATCTAAAACTGATCTAGTGTATCCTGAAAAGCCATCAGTGTCTATCAAATTTGAAAATTTGATTACGATATTTCCTTCACCATTGGATGAGTGAATGATAGTATAATTTGATGGAATTGTAAATACAGTATCAGTTTCTTTTGCGGCACTCATTGCACCAGCCCAACCTAAGAAATATGTTGATTCAGATCCCTGAAAGCCCCTATTAATCATAAAATCATCAAGCTCAACTGAATCAGTAGACATAATGACTGTACGTACTGCATCTTGTTGTTCTGCAGTTAAGATATCATCATTTAACATATTTACGTTTAATAATTCTCCAGACAATAATCTCCAAGACTTCATGGTATCAATTGTATCACCACGTAAATTTTCAATGACAAATTTTGATGTCATCATAAGAGGTTCTTTTGATTCAGAATCAAATAGCAAATATTGTCCATCAATAAAATTAACAGATAACACTAAAAAAATAACAGATGATAAAAATAAAACATGTTTCTTTGTAATATTTTGAATAAAATTATTTTTAGTAAAATTAGATTTCAAAGTATTATCATTTTCAATTTTTGATGGTTTTGTAGATTCATCAAAGTGATAATTTTTGTGACCAGAATTATCAATTTGTAAATTTGTTTTATCAAGTTCAGCTTTAAGTGATTGGGCCTTTCTTTGTAGTAATCGAATTTGTTCATCTTCAATTGATATTAAATTAGAGATATAATCATCGTTAAACTTGGGTTCAGACATTACAGGTTTTGGGTTTCTTTTGATTAAGAGTGCCAGTATGTAATTTTACAAAAAGACAAAGGAAAATCAGGATTATTTTTGAATTGTATTTACGCACAGTGTGAGCCTAAGCCAATATGTGAATAATAGAATATGTGTAATAGCGATCAGAATAATCAACTTAATTTCACATAATAAGGATAAATCCTTGTAAATAGTTCCAAATTTGGGAAATGCAGTCATTCGAACAAAGTACAGTAAATGAACAAAAACCAAGATTATCGCTTGATAATATTGAAAAATCATTAAGTGAGATTCAAGATACTTTAGAAAAATTTGGTCTTACTGCAAATCAATCCAAAGTGTACCTGTTTTTAGGAAAAAACGGTACAAAGACAGCTACAGAAGTTTTTCAAGCATTAAAGTTACCAAGAACAGAAACGTATCAAATTTTATCATCATTGCAAAGTAAGGGAATCGTATCGGCCATTATTGGGCACCCAGTTAAATTTACAGCAATTGAAATTTCAGAGGCCATTTCATCAATTATTAATTCAGAAAAACAAAAAATCAAAAAATTGGAAAAACAAAAAACTGAATTAATTGAATTATGGCAAACAGTTCCTATCGGAAATGATAAAAAAGTAGAGGAGGAGAAATTCCAAATTTTACAAGGAGAAAATAGAATTAATTCAAAAATAAATGAAATGATGAATGATGTACACAGTAAAGTGTGTGTGATTGGAAATGAAAAAGACTTTGCAAATTTTTATCATACAGATATTTTAGAAAATATTGCTAAAATTGATAATTGTAAAATTATTACTGCATCAACTCAAAAAACAAAATACATGTATGAAGAAATCAAAAAAACAAATATACGAAAAATCCCAGAGTCTGTAAAAGATAATCTTTGTTTCATAATTAAAAATAATGAAGTGTTGTTTTACATGAATAATAAATCACAAAAAGAAGTAACTGCAATGTGGACAAACTCCAATTCAATGAGTTATTCTAAAAAATTACTTTTTGATGAATTATGGAACAAGTCAAAATAATGACACAGGGTATAAAAAATCAAGATAAAATAGGGATCATCACAGCCATCGGAATATCCATCATAGCTGTAGGATTTGGATTTTTTGGAAATACTTCAATTGAAGAGCGAATTCCAATTCAAGATCAAAATATCGAAGTAATAGGAATAGGAGGTATGACAGACATTAAAGAATCAATTAAAATTTCAATGGATAGTTCATCAATTGATCTTGATGCCACTGATGGTCTATTCAGAGCAAGTGTAACATACGAAGGATATCAGCCCCAAATGGGTCGTGTAATGCTAGAAGTATTTTCATCAACAGGTGAGAAAGTGAAAGAATCAGAATTACAATTAAGACAAAGAGGAAATGGGGTGTATGAAGCAGACTTTATGCAATATTTTGATAAAAATGAATTAAAAGAAAATGATGCAGCAGGACAATACATCATGCGAGTGAGTACAGATTATGGTACATTAGCAAAACAAGCTCCATTTGCCATTACTATGTCCAGCATGGAACAACCAAAAGAAGTCTTGATGGTTCAATCAAACATAATAACAACATCAGGAATCGGAGGAAAATTATCTGAAACTACACCAAAATTAGGATTTGACTTAGAAGTGATGGAGACAGACCTTGAAAACAGTATTATCAAAAAATATCTCAGTAAAATTCTCAGAGAATATTATAGCGGAGATATTTCAAAAGATGAAATTAAAAGATTGACACAGTTTAAAAATATTGAATGTGACCTAACTAATGGAATGTCACAGATGGGTGAAAGTCTACAATTATCATGCGAATTCAAAGCAGATAATTAATCTTAACATCACGCGGTATGGCAGTCATAGCAATAATAATGGGCATATTAGTAGGAATAGGATTGACTTTAAAATTATACTGGTTCAAAATTAAAGAAAAAATATCAAAGAACGGATTAGAAATCAATAATAATAATTTTTTTTAATAGTTAAAACATGAAACTGAATTTTGGTTTTAGTGAAGAATGGAAAGAATTAAAGAAATTCAATAAGCTGAATGATAAACAACGTTCAATAGTTTTTTATGCAGAAAATAAGGCTTCAATGAATCATTTTAGATTATTAATTTTAGAATTGACAGAAGAAAGAAATTTTCAAATTTGTTATATTACATCAGTAAAAAATGATCCCATATTATCTATTAATGATAAAAATATTCTTGCTTTTTACATAGGGGATGGAATAGTAAGAACAAAATTTTTTCTTGAATTAAAAGCTAAGATTTTGATAATGGATACACCTGATTTAGATTCATTTCATATTAAAAGATCCAAAATTTTCCCGGTTCATTACATCTATATTTTTCATTCAATGTTTAGTGTTCACTCTTATCTGAGAAAAGGTGCAGTAGACCATTATGATACTATTTTTTGTGTGGGAGAACATCACAAAAGGGAAATTTTAGAAACAGAAAAAATATACGGATTAAAACCAAAAAAATTAGTGGATTATGGATTTGGAAGATTAGATACATTACTGAGAGAGCGAAGTAATTTTAAAAAAAAGAAGTTAAACACAGAAAATTTAATTATAATTGCCCCAACATATGGAGATAATAATCTTTTAAAAATTTGCGGTGTTAAACTGATTGAAACATTATTAGATTCCAACTTCAAAGTACTACTCAGACCACATTTTAGAATTTTTAAAGAATCAAAGGATGTAATTAGAATTATTCGTGATAAATTCCAAAATAATAATAATTTCTTACTTGAAGAAGGAATAATCAAACCAGAAATTTTTCATTCCTCTAGATGTATGATTTCTGACTGGTCAGGAATTTCATTAGAATATGCGTTTATTTTTGAAAGACCAATTATTTACATAGATGTTCCAAAAAAAGAATTGAATGCTGAAGTAGATAAAATTTCTTTGCAACCAATAGAAGTTTCAATTAGAGAAGAAATTGGGTATTTAGTTGATCCAAATAATTTAACTGAAATTCCAAACATTATTTCAAAGATTAATGATGAATCAAGGGCAGAACAAATAAGAGATATACGTTCAAAGACTGTTTTCAATATTGATAAATCTGCAAGTATAGGTGCAGATTATATTACAAAAATTTTAGATAATTAATGTTTCATTTGGAAAGATCTTTTCTAAGCATGATGATATCATTTTTTATGAAAAAATAGAGCAAAACACACCTAAGTTTAAGTAAAAATGCTTTAAAGTTGTAAAATACCAATTTTACATGTAAGTATAAGATCCGTTTAGAACAAAAACATGAGAGACATTCAGACAAACCCATAAACGAAATTGGTTAAACCATCATAAAATGATCCAATTTTGGTAAATCTAACAAATATGCCCAATACAGATCTTTTTTCATGAGAGAAATTTTGTATAAAATTAGAGTTGTTACAGCATAACATTATAAAATCGTCTTTAATTTCAAAATCATGTTACTAATTTCACAAAATGTCAAAAATCATTATAATTTCAAATTACCAGACGATGTAGTTCTAAGGATCAATTTAGCATGGTGTAATAGTCTTGATGAATTAAAAAAAATAATATCAAATACAAATGATTTCAAATTGTTCCTAGATTTACCTCAAGGTAGAATAAAACCACCAAACAACAAATACTCTTTAGATGAAATTGTACCAATTTTAGAATCAAATCCTCAGATTGAATATTTTGCAGTATCAAATATTGAAGGAAAAAAAGACTTAGACCCATTTCTTGAGAAAATACCAAAAAATATCATTATCGTTCCAAAAATTGAAAGTCCTAACGCTGTGGACAACATCAAAGAAATTTTTGAGTCTTTAAGGGATAATAAGAAAATGATGATGTTAGATCACGATGATTTATTTTCATCAATTATAAAACAAAACATCGATAAAAATCAATTTGAAATATATATTCAAAGATTGGCAGAATTTTGCAATAAAAACAATGTTTTGTTATTGAGAACTGTTGGTGTAATGTTTAGTGATGATGAAAAGAGGATTACACAATATCAAAAATAAATTAGAAATATTTTCACAAGAAAAAATTAAAACTAATATTTATCAAACAGAAGATATTGAGAATACGTAATGGGATTAAATCTTAAAGATTTAGTAGTTCGAGAGAAAACAACTCTAGAAGCATTTTCAAATAAAATAATTGCAATAGATGCATACAATGCAATTTACCAATTCTTAGCAAGCATCAGAGGAGCAGATGGATTACAATTATCAGATTCTGAAGGTAGAATTACGAGTCATTTAAGTGGATTACTATACAGAAATGTAAATTTTCTATCATTAGGAATCAAACCAGTTTATGTCTTTGATGGAAAACCACCTTCATTAAAAACAGCAGAAATTGAGCGTAGAAAACAGATTAAAAAAGATGCCACAGTCAAATATGAAAAAGCAATTTCTGAGGGGAATATGGAGGATGCAAGAAAATATGCTCAACAAACAACAAGCATGAAAGATGGAATGGTAAAAGAATCAAAACAACTTTTGACTTGCTTTGGAATCCCATTCATAGATGCACCTTCAGAAGGGGAGGCGACTGCAGCACATCTAACAAACACAGGACAAGCTTATGCATCGGCAAGTCAAGATTTTGATTCAGTTTTATGTGGCGCAAAAAAGCTAGTAAGGAATTTTACAAATAGTGGAAGACGAAAAATACCAAACAAAAATACATACATCGACATTGTTCCAGAAATAATTGAAACCCAAAAAACTCTTGACAATATTGGGTTAACTAGAGAAGAATTAATCGATGTAGGAATTTTAATTGGAACTGATTTTAATCCAAATGGTTTTGAAAGAATCGGTCCAAAGACGGCATTAAAAATGATAAAACAGCATTCAAGATTAGAAGATATTCCACAAATTCAAGAACAATTACAAGAAATTGATTTCCAACAAATACGAAAGATCTTTTTAGAACCAGATGTTGCAAATGTAGATGAAATAATTTTTGAAAAAGTAGATTATGAGGCAATAACAAATTATCTAGTCAAAGATAGGAGTTTTTCTGAAGATAGAATTCAATCAACTCTAAACAGATTAAAAAAAGCATTAGAGAAAAAAAGTCAGAATTTAGACAAGTGGTTTTAAGATTTAGGATTTTTTGGAATTTTAATTGTAAATGTTGTAGGAGTGTTTTTTACAGAAATACTACCACCATGCATGTCAATAATTTGTTTGCAAGATGCCAATCCCAATCCTGTACCAGTTTTTTTAGTGGTAAATAGAGGTTCAAAAATTTTCACCATATTCTCCTCAGGAATACCAGGGCCAGAATCAATTACAGATATAGTAATTAATTCAGTAGATTCAGAAATTGATAATTTTACTGAACCTTTTACACCCACAGATTGAATTGCATTTTGTAAAAGATTTGTTAGAATGACTCGAATTTTTGTTTCATCCCATTTTACTCTACAAGATTTACTTGAAATTGATAATTTTACATCATTTGGAATCATTAATTCAGCATCAAGATCATCCAGAATATTTTTCAAATTAAATATTCTAAAATCTAATTTTGGGGATTTGATAAAGGACATGACATCATCAACTTGATCAGTAATGTGTAAAATCGCATTCTCCATTCGCGACAATGATGTAGCCATTAAAGAATCCTCATCAGTTCTTTGTCTAATTTTCAAAAGATCAACTTGAGTTTTTAAAATAGTCAAAGGATTACGTATATCATGTGCCATTTTTGAAGACATTTCTCCAACTACCTCCAAATTTTTCATTTCAAATGTATGTGATTTTTTTTCGATGTGAATGTTTAATTCTTTTTGACTTTTCAATAATGATTGCCTTGCTTTTTTTACAGATTCAGATTTTTTTAGTAATTGTTTATGAACTGTTCCGTAAAGTTTTATTTCTTTGTCAAGTTCATTTTGTATAGAATTTAGTTTTTCATCAAATAATTTTGGATCAGTGAAATCAGATAATGATGATGGAAAAAGTTCAGATATAGAATCATCAATTTTTGAAGAAATAGAATTTTCTGAATCAAATTGTGTTAATTCTTCAGATTCGGGTTTATTTTTATTAAAAAATACGGTTCTAGTAGGAGCATTCATCGGATCTACATTTTGATTTTTTGAAATTTCCCTATGAAGATATTTTCTCATAATTATTTAGAATAAAGAAAAGATTATGAAAAGTCATGTGTTTGAAGTGAACGAATTGCTAAAATGGATAATTTTTAGTTTAATAACAAGTTCTGAATAATTTAAAAAATGACTCAAACTGAAGCCAGAAAAACACTAAAAGATGCCCCAATTATGTGGAGAAGAATTAATTCCATAGGCATCATTCTTGATTGTAATTCCACATATGCTGCAAATTTAGGGTATGCAAAATCTGAAATTTTAGGAAAGGCGATTTTTGAACATGTAGCAAAAGATGCATGGGAAACAATGAATGATTCTCTAAAAACATGGTTTGAAACAGGAAAAGTTACAGACAGGAAAATTACTTTCAAAAGACAAGATAATAGTACATTTTCAGGATTATTACAAGCAACGAGTCTTTATGATGAGAATAAAAATTTACTTGGAAGTAATACAGTAATTTTTGATTTGTCTCAAATGAATGATGAGAAAATTATAGAGTATGAAGAATTTTTTAAAGAATCAATTATCAGATTAGATGAAATTAAAGATAATGAATATAGTAGTTTAGATGAAAATTCAAAATCTGAACACTCTGGACTCAAAAATATGTTTGAGATGCTTTCTGCAATTAATTTAAAAGAATTAAAAAATAACTAGTTTAATTTTTCTTTAATAATTTTTTGAATTTCATCAAACTCACTTTGAACTTCTGTTACTGCAGTACTATCTTCCAAAGTACTAGTATCACCAATTTTTTCATTATTTGCAATTGATTTGAGTAATCTTCGCATAATTTTTCCACTACGAGTCTTTGGAAGTTTTGAAACAAAATAAATTTGTGAAGGTGTTGCTATTGCCCCTATATCATTTCTTATTTTATTGGATATTTCATTCTCCAAAGTGTTACTTGAACTAATTCCAATTTTTAAAATTACAAATGCAACAATCACCTCACCTTTAATATCATCAGGAATTCCACATACTGCAGATTCTACAACATCATTATGAGATACAATACAACTCTCAAGTTCTGCAGTTCCAATTCTGTGACCTGCAACTTTTAAGACATCATCAGCACGCCCAAGTAACCAAATGTAATTATCATTATCTTTTTTGGCATAATCTCCAGAGTAATAGTATTTTTTGTACTTTGACCAATACACAGTTTCATATTTTTTATCATCGCCCCATAATGTCAAAAGCATTCCAGGCCAAGGGTTTTTGATTACAAGATATCCCTTGGTATTTGGAGAAACATCTAATCCATTTTCATCTACAATTCCAATATCTACACCAGGAATTGACAGAGTTCCAGAACCAGGTTTTAGTGGAATAGTTTCCAAACCAGGCAAAGGTGAAATCATCATCCCCCCAGTTTCAGTTTGCCACCAAGTATCAATAATAGGACATTTTTGTTTCCCAATAGTTGTAAAATACCATCTCCAAACTTCAGGATTGATGGGTTCACCTACTGTTCCAAGTAAACGTAGAGAAGAAAGATCAAAAGAATTTGGAATGTCATCTCCAAACTTCATAAACATTCGAAGTGCAGTTGGAGTAGTGTAAAAAATTGTAACATGGTATTTTTGTAATATATCCCACATTCTTGAAGCATCAGGAAAATCAGGTGCACCTTCATACATCACTTGAGTTGCTCCATGAAGTAGGGGAGCATAAACCACATAACTGTGTCCTGTTACCCATCCAATATCAGCAGTGCAAAAAAACACATCAGAATCTTGTATATCAAATGCCCATTTGAAAGTCGAATACAAATGTGTTAGATAGCCACCAGTCCCATGTAAAACACCTTTTGGTTTTCCAGTAGTTCCTGATGTGTATAAGATGTATAGAGGATGAGAGCTATCTAATTTTTCTGCAACACATGAATCAGATGCATCACTCATTAAATCATTCCAAAGTTTATCTTTTGATGTTAATGAAATTTTATTTTTCGTTCTCTCAAGAACAATTACATGTTTGACAAAATCAATGTCTTTAACTGCATCATCAACTACTTCTTTTAGTTTAACAATTTTCCCTCGCCTATATCCACCATCAGCAGTGATTACTATTTTGGATTTAGAATCATCAATTCTATCTTTAATTGATGCTGCACTAAAACCAGAAAATACAACAGTGTGAATTGCACCAATTCTAGCACATGCAAGCATTGCAATTGGTAATTCAGGAACCATTGGAAGATAAATTGTCACTCGGTCACCCTTTTTGACATCAAGTGATTTTAAAACATTTGAGAATTTTTGGACTTGAATAAATAAATCTCGATAAGTGATAATTCTTGAATCACCATTCTCACCTTCCCAAAAAATAGCGGTTTTATCAGATTTTGAACTTTGGTGAACATCCAAAGTGTTATGACATGCATTAATTGTGCCTCCAACAAACCATTGAGCATAAGGGGAATTCCACTGTAATGTTTGATTCCAAGAGGAAAACCAAGAGAGATTCTTTGCTTCTTTATCCCAAAAAGATGCAAAATCAGAATCAGCTAATTTTCTTGTGTTAACATCAGAATTTCCAAGACCAATTTCATAAGTATCCCCCATCAAAAAGTGTATGAAAATAGATCTTTCTAAGTGTTAAAAAAATAAAATAAAAAAATTATTGTGCTTCCATTCTTGCAAGCCAATCATTATCATTGTCGTCTTTTGGAGTTTCTGCTGTCACCTGTTGAGGTGGTTCTGGAAATGCAAATGTTACTTCAGGATCTATCGGGGATTCAGAAATTGGTTCAATCTCTGCCTCAATTGGTTCTGGAGCCGGTTCTGAATGAGTAACTATTGGTTCTGTTGGTGCTTCTGGAAGTATTGACTGAACTATTTGTGGTTCAGTTGTCTCCAGATATGAAACGGCTGATTCTTGGATATGTGGTTGTGGTGGAGCTGTTATTTCTTGCACTTCTAATTCAAGATCTGCAATTCTACTCTTTACATTTGATATTTCTGATATTTCGTGTGTAACATGCTCAATTATTTCAGTTGTGCATGATTTCACAGTATCAAATGTTGCATCAGGAATCTCATTGCTTTTGAATTGTACTTTTGCATCAAACGATAACATTTTTGCAGACTTCATTTGTTCATCTAACTCTGTCAATCTTGCCTCAAGTTTGGCTTTGATTTCACTTTCTGTTTCATCTAACAATACAAGTTTTGATTTGTATTTTTCATGAATCATTTCAGCATCTGCTTTCATGTCATCATTTTCAGAAACAATATCAATCAATGCCTTCAGACGACGTAGAGTTAATTGTTTTTCACGAATGAGTCTTTGAGAATCTAATCTCCATTTTGGAACGAAAATAACTGCATCGCCTTGAACTACAAGTTGCTCATATGGGATTTGCTGTAATCCTTGAGAACCGCAATCAATGCCGACAGATTGTATACTGCCATCAATGTCAGTTAATGTTCCTGCTACCTTACCCATGAATGTACCGTACATGTCTTTGACGTTTTTTCCGATTATTTCGGTTTCGTCGTGGGTCATGTGTGATAATTATGAGATTTGTATAACCCACAAAGTGTAAGAAAATGTTTTGGTTTTAGTAAGATTATTTTCACCAATTATTGATGAGTAATAATTCATTCAAATTTACTTGTAAAACTCAAATTAATTGAGGCAGACCGCACAATACTAACAAGTGTTCAATAATCAAGTAGGCATAATTTAACAGAATTTAGAATAATAATAACAAATCTTGAAATAATCATATTTAGTAATTAGAAAAATGATTCAAAGAGAAGAATTAGAACAAATTTTGAATTTTGTAGCAAGCAGATGGATTGAGAACACAAAAGATCCAAACAACAAAAACATGGCAGATTTACCAAGTGATTTTTGGATGAATTCTGTAGGCGGTAAAACTGCAAAAAAAGGATTTTGGGTTACTTCATTAATGTATACTGAAAATGAGGCAGATGCATCAGCATTCAAAGAAGTGTTGTTAAGATGGCAAGCTAAAGGTCAAGACAAAAACAGAGACAAAGGCCCCGATCTAATTCAAATTGGAAAAAAGAAATAGACTATTAATAATTGAGAAACTGTAAATAATTATTGTCAGAATTTTCAAGTAAAGAAAAAAAGATTCTCTCAGAACATTTTTCAAATACAGATAGTGGTGTATTTGCAATAATCACACCAAGACAAGTTGACCGAGGGGCATTGATGTCAAGGTATAGTAGAACAGACAAAAGCATGAGACGTATTTTTCTTGATGAATTTTTAAAAAATAAAAATCGTGGAGAGGAATTTTACGATAGGGTGCTTTTGGAGTACGGGGACGACTCAGTTGCAGAATTAGGAGAAGCACAAATTGCGATTGAAGGATTATCAAATATTGCAGTTAAAAAAATAGAAGATAGACGAATAGGATTATCATATTTAGAAAAATCATCAAGATATGTTGCATGGAATAAAAAAGAAAAAGGAAAATATAGATTTTATAGAGATTCAAAAATTACAAAATCGAAATTTGGGGATTTGTATGAAGAGACATGTAATTTTTCATTTGATGTGTATTCAAGAAATATTGAACCGATGATAAAATACATCAGAGAAAAATACCCTATAGAAAAATATAGTTTCAAAGATTCAAAAGATAATAAAGAAAAATTATTCCCTAAATTAAAAATCGAATCAGATATAAAATCAGCAAATATGATTTACAGAGGATCCACTAAAGCCAAAGCTCTTGATATTCTCAGAGGATTATTACCAGCATCAACACTGACTAATGTGGGAATTACAGGAAATGGAAGAGCATTTGAATATCTGCTAACAGTATTAGGCTCATCAGAACTAAAAGAAGAGCAAGATTTAGCCTCAAAAATCAAAAAAGAGCTTGAAACTACTATCAAATCATTTGTAAAAAGAGCAGATGACAAATACGGAAAAGCGTATCAAAAATACCTCAAAGATGTAAAAAATAAAACAAGATCAATTACTACAAAACAAATTGAATCAAAACCAACAAAAGGTGTTTTTACAAAAATTGTAGATTTTGAACCAGAAAAAAATGCAATTGATAAAATTATTACAAGTATAATGTATGAACAATCACCTAGTACATCGTATCAAAATATTTTTCAGCAAGTTAAAAAAATTCCAAAAAATGAAAAAATAAAGATAATACAAGAATTTACAAAACTCAGAACAAATAGACGTCACAGACCATCAAGAGCATTTGAAAACGTATACTATACATTTGATTTATGTAATAATTTTGGAATGTTTAGAGATTTACATAGACATAGAGCATTAACCTTAGAACGACAACTACTTACAACAAATCATGGATACAGTATACCAAATGAAGTAAAAATTCTTGGAATTGATAAGGATTTCAAAGATGTGATGAATAAAACAAAAGATACATTTGAAAAAATGAGTAAAAAATATCCCGAACAAGGACAGTATGTTGTTAATTTTGGGTATAATTATCCATATTTTATGAAATTCAATCTAAGGGAGGCGTGTCATTTAATTGAATTAAGAACCATCCCTCAAGGTCATATAGATTATAGACGAGTTGCACAGCAAATGTACAACCAAATTAACAAAGTTCATCCAATTTTAAGTCAAATTATGAAATTTGTAGATATGAAAGAATATGATTTAGAAAGATTTGAATCAGAAAAGAGAACAGAAGCAAAGAGGAAAAGATTGAAATGAAAAAGACACCCGAAGAATGGAAAAAAGAATTAAGTCCAGAACAGTATGAAGTGTGTATTAATCACGGTACAGAGCCCGCATTTTCTGGAAAATATGATAAAAGTAAACTTGAAGGTGCTTTCAAATGTGTGTGTTGTGGAGAAGATCTTTTCTCATCGGATGCAAAATTTGATTCAGGTTCAGGTTGGCCAAGTTTTTGGAAGGCAATATCTGATGAAAAAATAGAATATATTTCAGATTCATCATATGGAATGCTTCGCACAGAAGTCAATTGTAAAAAATGTGGATCACATCTAGGTCATGTGTTTGATGATGGGCCAAAGCCAACAAATTCTAGATATTGCATCAATTCCATTTCATTACAGCATGAAAAAGATTCAGAATAAAACTCAAAAACAGTAAAGTGTATCAAAGATTAATGAAAATAGGCTCATTATCCACATCAAAGAGTTTTTAAAAAACATAATTAATGAAAATAAAATCCAGAGGAAATAAAATGAATAAAAAATACATATCAAAAAGGAATGAAAAAAAGTGAGAATCATATTATGTGGTTTTGGAGTCGTAGGTCAAAGTTTAGTTAAATTATTTGATTCAAGGGCAGAAGATCTATATGCAAAATATGGTCTTAAACCTAGAGTTGTAGGAGTATTTGATAGTAAAGGAAGTGCGGTTGATTCAGCAGGATTAAACTTAAACAAACTCATTGAAACAAAGAAAAAATTTGGAACTGTGAAAAATTATGTCAATACAAAAAATTCAATGTCAGGAATTGAAATGTTAAAAAATGTAGAAGCTGATGTGTTAATTGAAACAACTGCAAGTAACTACAAAGATGCAGAGCCGGGTATGACACACATTACATCTGCCATGAAAAAGGGCATGCATGTAATTTCAGTAAACAAAGGACCACTAGCATTAGCATTTCCATCATTAATGGAACTTGCCATGTACAATCGAGTAATGTTCAAATTTAGTGGAACCGTAGGTGGGGGAACACCAATTTTAGATTATGCTAAAAATAGTCTAAGTGGTGAAAGAATAACATCTTTTGCAGGAATTCTAAACGGTACTACAAATTACATTTTATCAAATATGACTACCGGTCTGTCTTTTGATGAGGCATTAAAGGATGCAAAAAGTAAAGGGTATGTAGAAGCAGATGAGGCATTAGATCTTGATGGTTTAGATGCTGCTGCAAAATTAGTAATTCTTGCAAATTGGGTAATGGGAATGAAAGTGACAATGCCTGACATCAACTGTATAGGAATACGAAAAGTGACAACTGATGACATCAAAAAAGCAGAGAAAAATAATTCGTCTATAAAATTAATTGCATCATGTAACAAAGAGCTTATTGTTAGTCCAAAAGAAATTTCAAATGAGGATCCATTGTGTGTTAATGGAACATTAAATGCCATAGCATTCACATCAGAGCATTCAGGAACTCAAACAATTATTGGTAAAGGTGCAGGAGGCACAGAAACTGCAAGTTCCATTCTAAGAGATTTGTTAGATATTAGACAAGAGATTGCAAGAACTTGAAGTCCAATTTAATTTCAAAAAGTGAAACAAGCGTTGTTTTAAAAAATGTCACTGAGCAATGGGGAATTGAACTACCAAAAATAAAAAATCTCAAAGTTCATCAAATTGAAAATAATGCACAAATTATCACAGGTAAAGGAATCAAAATCTTAAGAATTGATGATGATTATTTACCATTTTTATCAGAAACTGAAATGTTGGAAAGATTTCCAAATGTAATGGTGGACATGGGAGCTGTCAAATTCATGTGTAAGGGTGCAAATGTTATGAGGCCAGGGATTAAAAAAAATACAGAGTTTGAAAAAGACAAACTAGTATGCATTGTGGAGGAATCACGACATAAATTTTTGGCTATTGGGAAATCAATGGTATCCAGTGCAGAATTAGAAAATATGGACAAGGGGGAAATTATAAAAAATATGCATTATATCTCAGATAAATTTTGGGAAACAGGAAAAATAATTTACGATTAGAATTAATTATAATTATTTAATTTCTTCAGTGAATTCTTCAGTGCCATCTTTAGTGATTACAAGTACATCTAAACCATCACCACTTGCAGAATCCCTTAGAGCTGCTGAACGAACTGCGTGTTTTGCCAAGCTAATAGCTTCATCTTTTGTCATGTTTGGTTTAAACTGAGGATCCAAGACACCTAATGCCATTTCAGCACCAGTACCAACTGCTGCATAATCATCTGGAAGAACTGAACCTAATGGGTCAAGAGTATACATAATTGGTTTATCAACAACTCCTCCAACAATCACCTGAGTTAACAAAGGGAAATATCGTCTTTCATACATCATATTTGACATCATTTTAGCAACAGTATTTGGTGGAACCTCTCTTTTGAGTTCCATTTTTCGAATTTTTGCCAATGCTGAAATTTGTAATGATAAAATTTGCATATCAGCTACAAGACCAGCACAAGTTGCACCGACTTTAGGAGTAATCGAAAATGTTTTCTTTGTGGATTTACTTACAAGGAAATTTCCAAATGCGATCCTTTTTTCACTAGCAAGAACAATACCACCATCAAAAGTAATTCCAACAGCAGTTGCTCCTGGCATATACATTGACATGATTCAAATAATTTTGCAGCATAATAAAGGGCTTTCTACATTTTACGCCTAAGCAATGACAAAATAATTATAATAAAAATTAGAATCAACCATAATGACAACTGCAGAAATTAAAGAGAAAATTCTCAATGATGTTGTATTCATAGGTTTAAGATCTACTATAGGTGTAATTTTCATTTTACATGGAATGATGAAATTTAGTCCAGGATTTGCAGAAAATTTGCCAAACATGGGGCTTCCAGTTGAAATGCAAATTCCAATTGCACTAGCTGAAGTAATTCCAGGAATATTATTGATCATCGGTATCCTTAGCAGATCATCATCTGCGTTAATTTCCATAATCATGTTAGGAGCAATATTCATGATCAAAGATGCACAGAGCATTACAGGAAAAGGAGGGGTAGAGATAGATTTGATTTTACTTGCATCATGTCTTGTAATTATGATTGTAGGTCCTGGCAGAATTTCTGCAGCACAGATAATTAAAAAATTACCAAGATGTCTTCATTAATTATTTCCAAAATTATTCATAATCAGACACATACACTTTGTAGTTTTCTTTAACAAATCAACTCTAGCAAATTCATTTGGAGAATGTATTCTTGAAAACATGTATGTACTCCCTATCGAAATACAAGGAGCTTTTAGAATATCAACAAATGGATACATCGGACCAGTTCCAGCATTTGAAACATTTAGAATTGATGTTCCAAATGAATTATCAGCTGCTTCTTTAACTTGAGTAACAAAAGGATCAGAAGAATTAGTTCTAGCTGCTGCTTCACCATGAAAAACTTTGATTTTAACATCTTCAAAGCCCTTTGATTTGAGATGTTTTTTTAATCGTAGTATCTGTTTTTTAGGATCCATCTTTGGGATTAATCTAAAATCGATTTTTACTAAGGCCTTTCCAGGAAGTACTGTTTTTGCACCATCACCAGTATATCCAGATACAAATCCTGCAATATTACAAGTTGCACCGCCCACCAGAGCCTTTTTTGCAGTTATTCCTTTTTTATTTCCAACAAATGATTTTACACCAAATTCTTTTTTGAAGACATTTTCATCAAATGGTTCTGTTTTAATTAATTCTAAATCAATTTTTGAGAGCGGTGTTACTTCTGTGTACCAATCTTTTATGAGAATTTTTCCATCAGAATCTCGAAGTGTTTTAATTGCATCAATTAGTCTCCATGCAGGATTTTTAATTAAAACAGCCAAACTAGAATGTGCGTCTCTAATTGATTCTTTGACAGATAATTCTACAAACAACAACCCTTTCATTCCAAGACCAATGATGGGTCTATTTTTTGCATCAACGTATCCAAATTCCCAAATTACCCCATCGCATGAAAATTTCTTTTTGTATTTTTTTAAATAATTTTCAATATGAGCACTGCCGGTTTCCTCTTCACCCTCGATTACAAATTTCACATTACAAGGAACATCACCTGTGGTTTTCAAACAAGCCTCAACTGCTTTAATCCGTGTAATTAATTCACCTTTATCATCAGTAGCCCCCCTACCAAAAATTTTGTTTCCCTTTCTTATACCACTAAATGGAGGATCATCCCACAAATCAAATGGTTCTGCAGGTTGTACATCATAGTGATTATAAAACATCAAAGTTTTTCCAGGGTTCTGTTTTGATTTTATTTCACCAAAAACTACAGGTGCCACATGTTTTTTCAATCGAAGTATTTCTGAAGATATTCCAGATTTTTTCAAAAGTTTTGAGACTAATTTTGCACATTCTTCAATACCTTCATTTTTTGCAGATACACTCGGTTGCCTAATTAGAATCTGTAAGTCTGAAACTAGTGTATCCATATGTGAATCTACATGTTTTAAAACATCCACAATAATCACACAATTTTATCAAAGGGTTTCATGACTAAGGGGATTTCATCTAAAATATCCATAGAAGTCAGATGCAACCCTAATTTCTTTTGGGCAGATTTTCCAGCCAAACCATTGATAAATGCGGCTGCTGCTGCACATTCCAATGCATTCCTACTCTTTGATAACAATCCTGCAACTAAACCAGATAGAACATCGCCTGTACCCCCAACAGTCATCGCAGGAATTTTTTTCTCATACAAATATGTGGTTTTACCATTTGAGATAATATCAGTTGGACCTTTAAGCAAAATGGTAATGCCATTATTCTTTGCATATTTTTCTACTAATTTTATTCGTTGAACTTTTGTGTTTGATGGAGATTCACCAAAAAGATGTTTGAATTCACCAGCATGAGGAGTGACAACAACATTTTTGTTTTTAAGTAATGGTAAAATTTCAGGAACTAATGCACTTGCATCCAAAGATAACCTAACATCTCTATCCAACAAAGATTTTACAAGTTGTAATAATGAATTTCTTTCCTGAATTGCAAGGCCCATCCCAATAGTTGCAGAATCAAGATTTTTAGGCAAAACTCCAACAAGTTTGTTTACAGCTCCACGAGTTAGTTTTTGATCAACTAAAGGAATTACAATCAGATTTGGAGAAATTGAACGAGTTGAAGATACATTGATTTTAGGAACACATGTGTAGACTAAATCGGTTCCAGACTTTAATGCTGCAATAGATGACAAAATGGGAGCACCATGATAGATATAACTTCCTCCAACAACTAGAACTCTACCATTATCCCCTTTATGTGATGAGGACTTTCGTGAAGGGATGAATTTTTTCACAATTGAAGTCGTCAGAATCTTTTGAACCAATACAGGATATCTTGAAAAATAGTTGAATAAATCTTGTTTTACAGGAATTGGTAAAAAATGAGGCTATTTTTTGGATATTTTTTTGCTAGCCTTACTATTTTTGGTAGTTTTGGTAGTTTTGGTAGTTTTGGTAGTTTTGGTAGTTTTGGTAGTTTTGGTAGTTTTGTCAGGTTTAGGGGTTTTGATAGTTTTTGATTTTGTGACAGATTTTTTTGAACCTCTACCAAAAAATGCTTTTCTTGCAAAACAAAGGTAAGTAGTATGACCTATTCCCTGAAATGAATGTCTAGTTTTACCTTCTCTTGCTTCAATGGTACGAATAATGTGTTCAGTAGATTCAATGTCAGTGAATTCATTTTCAACTAGAGCCATAGTTAATTTTTCTAATTGATTCATAGTGGGACAAATGGCAAAAATACAACCACTTCCTTTTAACATCTCACGGACTTTAGGAATTACCACCCAAGGATCGCCTAAATCAATTAGTGCCACATCCATATCTTTTAAGGGTAATTTTTTTGCAGTCTTTAAATCAAAATTATGTTGAGTTACATATTTTGACATTCCATTTTTTTTGATATTTTTTTCTGCAATCTTCATAAAATTCTCATCAACATCAAAAGTATAGACATGTCCGCGTGGCTTTACAACACTTGCAATAAAAGATGTTAATGAACCACTGCCAGTTCCAATCTCAAGAATTTTTTGTCCATCACCGATTCCTGCGCGTGCAATAATGTAACCAATATCTTTTGGATAAACAATCTGTGTTCCATGTTGTATTTTCATGACATAGTCATACATTGTAGGTTTGAGAAGATAGACATACTTGTCCTTGTTTGTGATTAGTCTTGAACCATATTCTTTTCCAATTGCATCAGAGTGTTTGATAATACCAATATGAGTATGAAATGATTCTTTTTTTGAAATTTTCATCAGCCATTTTTTTGAATGGTTAAAGTAGAATAATACAGGAGAATTGTTCTTTATTTTATCCATGAAATTTCCCTAGAAATTTTAGATAAGAATCTACTGATTTTCTGCGTGACCGCAATGAATACATCTTTTTGAAGAGAGTATTTCAAACCAGGCAAAATGATGAATAAATCCTTCCTTACAACTCATAGGGCATTAGTTAATAAAATTCAGATTCAAAAGTAATGGTCAAAAACAATATCGATCTTAAAATCAAATTATACACCATTCATTTTTCTGAAATAATTACCAACAAATTGTATTATTTTTAAGACAAATGCAAATAGTATTTTAATACCATCAAAAATATCAATGTAAATTGGCCGAATACAAATTAGAAGGATCAGGAGGACACATTATAGCAGATATTACAGAGGAACAGGCTAAAAAAGCAGATTTAGGTGTAGGAAAATTGTTTTTGGCAAAAGCAGACAAATTAGAAATTGAAAAAATATCAAAACATTACTGTAAAAAGTGTGAAATTGAATTTGACAATCCACCAAAAATACAATTGGAAGAAAATAATAATGAGCAAGTTGCAGAGAACCTAATTCTAGTTGAGAGAGGTCAATACACTTGTGAGAAATGTAATTCAATAATTGGTGAATACAGAGTTTTCAAAAAGAACGACGAATCAGGCGAGGCTGGAAAAGCAAAACCTTCTGAATAAAAAAATACGCATTCAATAAATACAGTAATTCTCGAGAAATATTATGGCAAATCAAAAATGTGTATCATGTGGGATAGGATTTTTCTCCCCAACAGGTGCTAACAAATGTTCAAAATGTGCAGGACAAGAATCACAAGGTAGTGAAGGTCATGATTCTTGTGGTTGTGGACACAGCCACTAATTCTTTTTTTATATTAGATTTTTTTGAAGAAAAAATAAACAAAATTATTACAATCTAAAAAAGCAGTCAAGTTTTAGGTAAGAATACAGAGAATGTGGACGGAGAACTTCCATAAACTAGTTTCCCACCATGTTGTTCAACAATCATTTTAGAAATAGTTAATCCCAATCCACTACCATATGATTTGGTAGTAAACATTGGATCAAATATCTTTAATTCGTCTCCAGGTGGAACACCCACACCAGAGTCTACAAATTGAATGACTATATTTTTAGAAGTAACAAGTGTTTTAATTCTAATTGTACCATTTTTCTCAATTGCATCCATTGCATTTGTCAACATATTAATAAAAACTGCTTCAAGTTTTTTTGAATCACACAAAACATGAATCGATTCACCCATTCTTTCAATTTTTACTGAAGAAGGAATATCTAACCCTTCAATAGAAGATAAAATGACATCATCAAGTAATATTTCATTCATGTGTAAATCAGAAATTCTAACAAATTCCAACACGTCCTCTATTATTCGAACCAGAGTGGAAATTGAAGAATCAATTCTTTTTTGATGTTTAATTTTTTCTAAAACATTGAGATTTGGATCATTACATAAAATTTCATGAGACATTTTTAGTTTTGATAAAGGATTTCTCATATCATGACCAAGTCTAGCTGTAAATTGTCCAATTATAGATATTTTTTCGGTTCTTTTTAGATCATCAGTTTGTGTTTCAATTTTTCGTTCAAGAAAAATCTGTTTTACCGATAATTCTTTTTCTTTTTTAATTACTTTTCCAAGATCCATTTTTAACTTGTCATTTAACTGAAGATAACGATTCTTTTCATTTTTGACTATTTTGATATCTGATTCAAGTTTATCATTTTTTTCTCGAATTCCAGTTGCAATATTTTCTACAAAGGAAATTTTAGTTTGTAATTGCTGATTTACACGAGACATTTCATCTACTCGTTCATTTGCTAGTTTGTTCATTTCCTTCATGTGTAAATCATTTTCTTGAAGTTCCTGTCTTGCTAATTCTAAATCTTTTAGAGCAGTTACAGTTATTTCAGAAAGATCACGCATTACGGGATCTTTTTCTGAAGGATTATCTAATACCACAAATGGAATTGATAGAATTTTGCTATTATGATCTGTGTGTATTTTTTGAACATATTAGAGAAAAGAGGGGGTTTTCATCAAAAATAGAACAAAATAAAACGTTCATGACTAAAATCAAACAATTTGTCATAATTGGTTTGCACGCTAGTTATTGTTGACTGAAAGTTGGCAACGTGTAAAATTAAAAAATTTTAGAAAAAACAAAAATCACTGCATTAAATTATTACTTCAACACAGCAAATGAATTTTGAGTGTTGAATTAATCTGATAGGAACATGTCTTTTGTAAATTCCATTACAATACTATTTCACAATAGTTACCCATATCCTCAATACCTTGTGCTCGCTCCAAAAGTTTATCATTTGCCATATCAGGATTTACGGTTACCACAAATTGATCATTAACTAGTTTATTGTCAACAAATCCATATTGCATGCCATTGTACATCAACGGTTTTGTTGTAGGTGTGATAGAAAATGTTGGTTTTGATTTCTTTAGTCTACTTGCCACCAATTGCTTTGAGACAGCCATTATGACTTGACCTGAATCAAACGGTTTGAGCACATAGTCTTTTGCACCATATTTATTCACAACATCATGTACAATCGCTCTATTCTTTTTTGCAGAAATAATTATGATTTTTGCATTAGGATCAAATTTCATAATTGCCCGAGTAGCTTTTACTCCGTCAACATTTGGCATCATAATATCCATTATTACCAAATTTGGCTTGTATGCAATATATTTTGAAATTCCTTCTTGTCCATCTACTGCTTCATAAATTCTGCGTCCAATCTGAGCATCCTTGAAAATCCTTTTAATTTTTGTTCTGAATTCTTTGGAATCATCTACTATGAGGATCTTACTATAACGTAATGGATTTAATGTGGATGTACTTGAACTCATTTTCATCACATCAAATTAATTTTTTATAGTTTCCGGTTTTGGATTTGTATTTGCAGGGGTAATTTTGGGACCAACTGCTTTAGGTGGATTAATTCCAATTTTTGATAGACCTATTGTAGAATTAAACGAAGTGATGTTAGCATTATGGCAAATTTCTGGAATTATTATTTTGTTTTCTGCAGGATTGCATTTTACATTTCATGATCTGATCAAGGCAGGTCCAAAATCTGCAATAATTGGAGTGTTCGGAGTCATTGTACCACTGGCTACAGGATATTTCATAATCCTTTGGATGGGTTTTGATTGGACTGTTGCAGTATTAATTGGAGCAACACTTAGTGCTACAAGTATAGCAGTATCAGTAGTAATTTTAGAAGAACTTGGAAAAGAGAAAACCAAAGAAGGGAATATTTTGGTAAATGCTGCAGTATTAGATGATGTTTTAGGTCTAGCAGTTCTTTCTGCAATAATTTCGTTGGTTGCACTCAATACAATTCCAACAATAGAATCAGTTGTCTTCATAACTGCAACAGAAATTGGGTTTTGGGTTTTGATATTGCTTGGTGCAGTTTACGTTTTACCAAAAATCGTTCATGTGGTTTCTCGAACTCATCCATCCACATTAGAAGCTAGAGGTACAAGACAAGGGATTGCACTTGGTTCTGCATTTGGTCTGGCAGCCATTGCAGCAAGTGTTGGATTGAATCCTATAGTTGGTGCTTTTGCAGCAGGTATGGGTCTTGCAGGCTCAAAACTGGCAGCACAAGTACGTGAGTTTATTGGAAGATTGAAAATAATTGTTGAGCCATTATTTTTTGCAATTATTGGAGCTCATGTAGATATTACACAAATCTCTTCAATCAATTGGGTTTTGTTTGCAGTGATTTTAGGAGTTGCAGTATTTTCTAAAGTTCTGGGTTGTGGAATACCTGCAACACTTTTGCTAAAAAACAAGAAAAGTGGATTTCTAATAGGATATGGAATGGTATCTAGAGGAGAAGTATCTTTCATTATTGCAGGTATAGGATTGGCTTTTGAAGTGCTTTCAGATGAGATTTATTCTACAATCGTCTTTGTAATTTTAGCAACAATATTCATTGCACCAATGTTACTAAGAACTGCATTCAAATCAAATTCACAACATTGAAGAATCAAGAATATTGTCAAAGCCCAGGTTTAGAGATAGATTTTGAAACGAATCATTAGAGGGGTGAACCTTTCTTGAGGATTAAAATGGATCACAGACCAAGAGATGTGTAGTGAAAGTTGGTCAGGTATAAAATAACGACAACACGGTATCAAATCTGTAGAGGCATAACTAATTTGTAACAAAACTACTAAGGCTCTTTACAATTTTTTTTACTTCTTTTTCACTTAATTCATCTTGCCTTTTTTCGAGAAATGAGTTTATTCTATCCAAGCTTGAAACATAGACTGAACGATAATTTTCATTATATGGTAAATTCCCCTTAATTGATAGTAGAATGTTTGTCACACGAATATTTTTGACCACTTTTTGAAGTGAGATCCATAGAACTCTGCCCGCCCTTTCAGTTTGCTCATAGGGACTAAAGCTATTGTTATTGTTGGCAAATTGATTGCTCCAATTTTTGACTTCTATCATAAAGACACCTTTTGGACAAACAACTACCAAATCCATTTGAGCTGATTTTAGATTCTTTCGTCCATTGTAAGTAACCCAATAATGTAATTCCATATCTACACCGCATAGTATGTGAAAACTATCATCAAGTTTCTCTAGTTCATTTATGACTTGATTTTCGCCGCCAGCCCCTTTATGAAAAAGCTTGACTTGTGGTTTTTCAAACTTGTCAACTTGTCTTTTGTAATTCCATTTTCTAATACCTGAGAAAAAACCAGTATCTTTTTTTGCTAGTTTTTCTTGAAATTCCTTTTTGACCCTGGTCATATCATCAATATCTTCAACTTCATTTGGTAATTTGATTAGTTCATCATATGATGTAATAGTAGAATCTTTGAAAAACTGCTTTAGTCTACAGCCATACTCTATTTTTGTGGCATCAGCTAAATTGGATTCCTCAAGGGTGAGAATTTGTCGTTGTTTTGTACTCATTGTATAATTAGGAACGTTTATGGCTGATATACTTTCATTCTACAATAATTGGTTTGCACGCCATGATATGATTTGCAAGCTAATGACTTAGGTCATTAAACACAAACATATCCGCTAGTGATTTCGGTCACTAGTGACATTATTATCTAAATATTAAAACAACTCATTACATTTTTCGCTAAAATGTAAAGCTATATGATGAAAACGATAATTATATTTTGATGAATTTCTATACTCTACTGATTTTGAAAGACAATAATCTAATTTTTTTAAATTATAAGAATTCACAATATTACTAACAATCTCTTTTTGAAATAATGTAAAGTGAATTAATCTAGCGTAATTACATTTTATTTGGTGCTACAATGCCCAACAAATCAAGGGATTTTTCAAGGGTAATTTTAAATGAATTAACTAAACATAATCGTGCATTTTCTAATTTTTCATCTCCAATTCCAAGTACTTTGGTGTGCTCATAAAATGAATTAAAAGAAACTGCAAGGTCATGAGAATATCTAGCAATTACCTTTGGGGAAAAATTATGTGCAGCATCTCTAACTGAAATTCCAAATAATCCAATATTCTTTACCAAATTTAATTCAGTTTTATCAGAAAGTAATGAAAAATCAATATCAATGGAGGTAGTTCGTTTAGATTTTTCTAGAATTCTTGTTGCCCTTGCAAATGTATATTGAATGTACGGTGCAGTATCCCCCTCCAAACTAAGAGATTTGCTCAAATCAAATGTAATCATTTTATCCAAATCTTGTTTTATCATTTCATAACGTAATGTTCCAACAGAAATACTATGGGCGATATTTTGAATCTCAGAAGAATCAATTTCAGGATGTCTTTTTGTTGTTTCCTGAATAGTCCTCTCTTTTAGTAAATCATATACTGAATCAGCACTAACATAGAGGCCTTTTCTACCAGACATTTGAGTTTGTTTTCCATCAGTTTCTAGACCCAATGTTTTTGCAGTATCAGAACTAAGGGTTACGGATTCATAACCAAGGTGAACATAGGCATCAGGAACTGATTTGAATTTACCCATTAGTTCTGTAATGATTTTTTGTAGTCTTGTCTGACGGGAATCAATAACTGTAATAACTTTAGAACCTGAAAAATTTTCCTTAGATGTATCGCCAGAATTCAAGGTTGTTTGGAATAATTTTTGAGAATTTGGTTGGTCTTTTGGGTATTTTTCATAGTAGAATGGATCATCTAAAAGACCTAATTTCCAGGCAGCGTATGGGATATCTTTTGCAATGTATGTTGCAGTACCATTACTTCTAACTACAATTTTGTCTTCTTCTTTTCCATCTCCACGAATAACCCAACACCCGGTATTCTTTCCATCATTTTCAAACTCTACTAATTTCATCTCTTTGAGTTTTTCAAAAATACCAGTCCACAATCCTGAACGAATTATTTGAGATTCAAAATTAAGACAATCATAGTATACTGAAAGATTCCAACAGGTTTCTAATTGATTTGATAGAACTTTTCTAGTAACAATATCTGCAAGTTTTGCAGTTTCAGATGATTCATCTTCAAGATCTTTTAAGACGTTTTTACGAATTTCCTGTAAACTAGAATCTTCATCATATTTTTGAGTAGTTTTAACATAAACATCATCACCACAATAATGATCAAACTTTTTTCCATCAGGCGGTTCTTGATTAAAACCAAGATGAGTAAAACCAACTAAAATATCAGCTACTTGTAATCCAGAATCATCAACATAGTTTAGAACATTTACTTTGTAATCGGCTTTTCTTAAAATTCTAGAAATGGTATCGCCAATTATGATATTTCTAATGTGACCAATGTGCAATGCCTTGTTTGGGTTGACACTAGTATGCTCAACTACAATAGTTGACTGTTTTCCCAATTCAACAAAACCAAAAGTATCCAAATTAGATTCAGATAAAATTAATTGGTTTAATTTTTCCCAATTTGCAAAAAAGTTAAGATATCCTGATGGATGTGCCTCAGATTTCAAAACCAAAGTGTTATGAGATTTTTCATAGTTTTCAGAAAATAATTGTGCAATATCCCTAGGGCTTTTTTTAAGTTGTTTTGCAAGTAGGAAAGAAATATTCGAACTAACATCACCAAATCCAGGTTTTGCAGGCTCTACTGAAAAATCAATTCCAGTTATAGACATTTCAGATAAAATCTTGTTGAGATTATTTCTAACCTCATCTAAAATAGATTGGAAAGTCATCTTATATCTCAGATAATTTGGGTGCTAATTTATCTTGACACGGTACAAAGTTCAATGAATACACTTCCAAAACACCAGTTAAGATGTTTCCACGGAGATTTAGATACCAAATAGATGATAGAAATGGACGCAGATAGGCGTGAAATGAATTTAATTGGTTGTTTTTGGCAATTTTATTGTAAAAATTGTTGGTGGCGATGTTACAGAAATTGTACCGCCGTGCTGTTCAATTATATTTTTACACGTTACAAGTCCTAAACCTGTACCTGTTTGTTTGGTAGTAAATAGTGGATCAAAGATTTTCTCAAGATTTTCTTCTGGAATTCCAGAACCTGAATCTTCAATTTCTATAATTATGTATTCGTCTTTGTCAAGTAATCGTACATTGATTTCTCCTTTGTTATTCATAGACTGTATTGCATTTATTATCAAATTACTAAAAACAGGTTCTAGTCTTTGAACATCACATGTAATTGTACACTTGTTTAATGGTAAATTGATATTAACTCCATCTGGAATTTCCATTAAATGTACGACATTCTTTATGATGTGGGATATCTCGACATTCTTTAACTGCAAGGGTTTTGTCCTCACAAAATTAAGTGTGTCATCTATTTGATGTGACATTCTTGAAATTGCATTATCTACACGTTGAAATGTTTTTTTATCCGCATCATCAAAATTCTTCTCATGTCTAAATCTGAAATTTGACATGGTCACATTCAAGATACTTAATGGGTTTTTTAGATCATGAGAAATACGGGAAGCAAGTGCCCCTATAGCTGATAGCCGTTCAGATTTTATTAATTTTTCACTTAATTCTTTTTGCTTTGTGATATCTATTCGTATTGCAAGATATTGGTCAATATTTCCAAAGTCATCATAAAATGGAACTAAAGTGCTTTTAACCCAATAATACGTCCCATCTTTTGTTTTATTTTTTATTTCACCCTCCCAAATTTTTCCATTGGAAATAGTATGCCACAGATCATGATAAAATTTATCTGAGTGTTCTCCTGATTTGAGAATTCTATGATTTTGACCAATCAATTCATCTCTTGAATATTTTGAAATTTTACAAAATCTCTCATTAACATAAGTAATAATTCCATTTTTGTCAGTTATTGCTACAATTGAGGATTCATCTAACGCATGTTTGAAGTTTGAAAGATCTTTTGTTGAATTTGTTAATCTATTAATCATGTTATTGAATGAAATAGATAACCCACGACATTCATCATCCCCCTCAGGGATAATATTGATTAATTCAGTTCCTGTTGAGATTTTGTTAGATGCATCAACTAATTTTTTAATGGGGTTTGAAATTGAGTTTGAGATAATCACACCAAGTAAAATTATTGAAAACATTGTAACTGAATACAAACCATATATCATAATAGATGAATTAGAAAATGGGGAGTTCATTTCAAAAATTATTTGGTTTGTTAATTCATCAAATTGGGCATGAATTGGAATAATCACATCATTTTGATAATCTTTAATCATAATTTTAGAATTCATGTAATCTTCTGCGTTAATTCGTAATCCTTGCTGACATTTTATTACAGATATCAAAACTTGTGTAGGATTTTTGTTCTCTCCTACTTCCTTTACGTCATGTCTTTGGCGAAGAATAATTCCTACATCTTCAAGACTTTGAATATTGGATTCACATGATTCTCCTAAAGATACAGTCATTTCTTTGGCATTAGAAAAATGAATTTCTTCTGTAGGTTCGATCATTGCAAGTGCCTCTTGATTATTTTGTACTGAAGGAAAACTAGTAGCAGTTATCTGTGAGGCTATATCCCGTTGGACAATTAGAGTATTTCTTGTTTGTTGCAGTTGTGAATCATTCTCATCTATTAAAGAAATTACAAAATCTAACTCAGCAACTAATAGTACTACGAGACTATCAACTACATTGTTGTTTATATTTCTGAAATCATCTCTAATATTTTCAAAACCTTCTTGATGGGGATTAAATTCTAAAATTAATTTTCTTTCCTTGTCAATATTTATTAAAATATCATCAAGTGAATCTTGATTTGTATTATCACCCCAATACTTTTTGAATTCTGAAATTCTGACAATGTGTGCATTGTTTTTTTCCAAAAAATCTTCAAAGGCCAAATCTCTTGTATCCAGAAGACTCACTAAACTATCGAATTGTTTTTCATTTGTTTTTTTATCATATGTTACTAATTCTAATTCTTGTAATTTACGTAGATTTTTCTCATATTGTCCTGACGATGATTCAATTAGATTAGATAATTGATGTTGTATGAAAATATGAGAGTCCGTTATGGTATTAACAGATTGACTTTCAGACAGGTAGTTGAAAGTACTGACATGCTGATGTTCATAAGATAATTTTATTTCCCTAATTGTTTGTATTTCTGACTGGGTTTCATCAATTAAGATTTTGGAAAAAACAGATAAACCAGATATCATAAAAACGATTAGCAAAAAACTAAGGATTATTTTGGATCTGATCTTCATTTTTCATCAAAATTATTTATTTTTTAATCATAACAAAACATCTTTGTTCATAGTAAACAATCTACTATAAGAAAAAATTTCAGAGGTCTCAAGATGACTTGGTTAAATGAAAATTTAATGAGAGATGGCACTTTGAGAAAAGTGTAGTCATTGAACAAAGTCCTGGGACAATTTATCTAATGCTTCAAGTACCCCATCACCAGCATGAGATGAAACGATCATAGTTGCCTCAGATTTCACTTTTTCTGAAGCATTTCCTAATGCAACACTAGTTTTTGCAACTTTAAACAATGGAATATCAGTAGCACTATCACCAATTGCTATCACATCATCACTTTGAATAGAAAATTTTTCCATAATCTTTGAAAAACCAGATCCTTTGTTGATTCCAGAAGAATTGATGTGAAAGGCATATTGACTGTCAGATAATTCAACATTTAGTTTATTTTCAGAAACAACTTTTCGTGCAAGGTCCAAATCAAATGTTCTTTCTAAAACAACTTCAGTCATTCTAGGAAAAACAGGTTTTTCTACAACATTATCAATATTTTTTTTAATGATTTGAAATGCATTTTCACATTCTTTGATATCACCTAACAAAATATGATCGTTGGTCTCCAGAGTAATACAACCACCGTTCTCACCAACAGCAATTTTTGTAGTCCCTCCAAATATTGAAAGTAGGAATGCTTCAACTGATGATCTGCCAGTAACAAAGATTACATCATGGCCCATGACAGTTAGACGTCTTAGTGCATCAAGGGCATCCAAATGAATTCTACCTCCACCATTTTCAGTAATAGTCCCATCAATATCAACTGCAAATGTTCTCTTTTTCACAAGATTTGTTTTGTAAACCGAATAATAATTGCTGCGTAAGAAAAGTAATAAGATTTTATTTGAAAGAAAAAAATAGGAAATGAACAGTATTGGGAATTCCTGAAAAAATAAAGGCCATTCAAGATGAAATGGCAAAAACTCAGATTAACAAAGCTACCGAGAAACATCTGGGTTTACTAAAAGCAAAGATAGCTAAGCTCAAAAGAGAGCAAGAAGACGACATCACTAAAAAATCAGGCATGAAGCAAGATGGTTTTGATGTTAGAAGAAGTGGAGATGCAACAGTTGTGTTTATAGGATTACCAAGTGTTGGAAAATCCACATTACTAAATAAAATGACGGGGGCAAACTCCACCATAGGAGCATTTCAATTTACAACACTTACTGTAGTTCCAGGAATGATGGAATATAGAGGGGCAAAAATCCAAGTCCTAGATCTTCCAGGAATCATCAAAGGTGCATCTACAGGAAAAGGATTAGGAAAACGAATTCTTTCAGTTGCAAGAACTGCAGATTTAGTGCTACTAGTGTTAGATGTTTTTCAGCCATTCCATGAGGATGTATTAGTAAATGAATTAGGAAGTATTGGAATTAGATTAAATCAGTTACCTCCAAATCTAACAATTGAGAAAGCAGGAATGGGCGGAATTGCAGTTGCACAACAAGTAAAGCTCACAAAAATTTCAGTAGATCATCTTAAATCTATTTTGCATCTTTACGGAATTGTCAGTGCACGTGTTGTGGTAAGAGAAGATGTAACATCAGAACAATTAGCAGACCACATTGCAGGAAATATTAGTTACTCTAAAGCGTTAACGATTTTAAATAAAATCGATTTAGTAGATAAAGAATTTCTAGAAAATTTGAAGACAAAAATAAAATCAGATGTAATAGAAGTATCTGCAAATTCAGATATCAATATTGAATTACTAAAAGAAAAAATTTATGAAAAATTAAAATTTATTAGAATTTACTTGAAACCAAAAGGTGGAGAGACTGATTTCAAAGAACCACTAATTGCAAGAGAGAGTGATACAGTGGAAGATATCTGTAACAAACTTCATCGCAGATTAAGAAGAGATTTCAGATATGGTTTAGTGTGGGGGAAAAGTGTAAAATTTGGAGGACAAAGAGTAGGATTGAATCACATTTTACTTGATGAAGACGTACTAACAATAATTAAAAAACGTGGTACTTAGTTTTAAAAAAAATCAACAAAACAGATCTAAAAATAATATTCAAGACACAAAATTTCAACCACAAATACAAAACAAAAATTAATTTTTGTCAATTAAAGATCAAAAATCACGCGTAAAAAAAATAAAAATGAATAATGTTAAAGGAAAAAAGCAAATTACAAAATGATCGATCAAATTTTGAAAAGTGTTTTTGAAATATTTTCGATCAGGCTGAAAAAATTTCATTGAAATTACTTCACAAATAGTGATCAATTTGTGTAAATTTTTTTAGTTTCACCACTGAAAAACTATGAAAAAGCGGTTCCATTAATGGCTACAAAAAGAAAAGCTGCACCAAAACGCAAAGCAGCTCCAAAACGTAAAGCTACAAGAAAAGCAGCTCCAAAGAGAAAGGCAGCACCAAAACGCAAAGCCGCTCCAAAGAGAA
>Ga0209665_1000367_pt1 | contig 38056 bp, 34 predicted proteins | sample SaaInlV_200m_DNA_2_FD_184675 | JGI IMG/M metagenome (GOLD analysis project Ga0209665, IMG submission 184675) | Marine microbial communities from expanding oxygen minimum zones in the Saanich Inlet - Saanich Inlet SI074_LV_135m_DNA (SPAdes) (version 2) | ecosystem: Environmental > Aquatic >... | reverse complement strand
TATTGCGCTTAATCTCTCGAGAGATGGTTGCTGTACTTCTTTTGAGTAGTTTGGCTATATCCACTTGTTTCATACCTATTTGCAAACAGGCTTTTATCTGGTATCGTTCATCTTTAGTCAGTTGTTGGTAGTACATTGCAATTTCCTGTGGTAAGAAAATAGCAAAGTTTATTGCAACTGGCTATTTACTTACAAGTAAAATTGCACTTATTATGCGAATTCAAGTTTTTTTGTTACTATTGCTTTATAAGTTTAAGGCAATAGTGCGGTAGCTATATATGATGAATCCTAATGATAAAAGATTATGAGAATAAATAAATGATGAAAAAAGCACTAATTACTGGTATAACTGGTCAAGATGGAGCGTATCTTGCTGAATTTTTATTAGAAAAAGGATATGAAGTGCACGGGATTAAACGCCGCTCATCATCATTCAACACAGATCGTATCGATCATTTGTATCAAGACCCTCATGAGAGTAATCGTAAGTTTGTACTTCATTATGGTGATTTGTCAGATTCTATGAGTTTAGTGCGTATTATTCAAGAAATTTGTCCTGATGAAATCTACAACCTTGGTGCGCAATCACATGTAGCTGTATCATTTGAAACCCCTGAATACACAGCAGATACAGTAGGTTTAGGTGCGCTTAGAATATTAGATGCAATCCGTATTTCAGGTCTTGAGAAAAAAACTCGTTATTATCAGGCCTCTACTTCAGAATTGTACGGAAAAGTACAAGAAATTCCACAAAAAGAAACCACGCCGTTTTATCCTAGATCGCCGTACGCAGCAGCCAAGCTTTATGCATATTGGATAACCGTTAATTATCGCGAAGCTTATGGAATTTACGCTTGTAATGGTATTTTGTTTAACCATGAGTCTCCAATCCGTGGTGAAACTTTTGTTACTCGTAAAATTACACGTGCATTAGCACGTATATCTTTAGGATTGCAAAACACAGTTTATCTTGGTAATTTGGATGCAAAGCGTGACTGGGGCCACGCGAAAGATTATGTAGAAATGCAGTGGTTAATGTTACAACAAGATGAGCCAGATGACTTTTGTATTGCTACTGGCGTACAGCATTCAGTACGTGATTTTGTAGATTTTGCTTGGGGTCATCTAGGTAAAACCATCCGATGGGAGGGTGAAGGCATGGATGAAAAAGGTTATGATTCTGAAACAGGTAATTTAATCGTTGCAGTTGACTCAAGGTACTTTCGCCCAACTGAAGTAGAAACATTATTAGGCGACCCGTCTAAAGCTAAAGAAAAATTAGGCTGGGAGCCAAAAATCACTCTAGAAGAAATGGTGCATGAAATGATGGAAAATGACATCAATATTGCTAAGCGTGATTCATTAGTCAAAGAGCACGGCTTTAAAGCACCAGACTTTAACGAGTAATTGATTTAGAAATGGATCTTAACGACAAAATTTATATTGCAGGGCATCGTGGCTTAGTCGGCTCGGCTATTGTTAGACAATTAGAGTCAAGAGGCTTTACCAATCTTTTAATGCGCACGCATAAAGAGTTAGATCTTACTAATCAAGCGCAAGTGCAAAACTTCTTTCAGCAAGAAAAGCCAGATTACGTTATTTTGGCTGCAGCAAAAGTAGGCGGCATTCATGCTAATAATACTTATCCTGCAGACTTTATTTATCAAAACATGACGATAGAGGCTAATGTTATTAACTCAGCTTACGAGCATAAAGTTAAGCGCTTACTATTTTTAGGTAGCACTTGTATTTACCCTAAAGCAGTCGAACAACCAATGCGTGAAGACGCGTTATTAACTGGTGTGCTTGAGTCAACCAATGAGCCTTATGCGTTAGCTAAAATTGCAGGCATTAAGTTATGCGAATCATACAATCGTCAACATGGCACAGATTTCCGCTCAGTCATGCCAACCAATTTGTATGGCATTAATGATAATTTTCATCCGGAGAACTCACATGTTATCCCTGCACTTATGCGACGTTTCCACGAAGCAAAAGTTAGCAGTGATTCAGAAGTAGTAGTATGGGGTACGGGCAATGCTATGCGTGAGTTTTTGTATGTGGATGATATGGCCGAGGCATCGCTGTTTGTATTAGAATTGGATGAAAATATTTACCAGGATAACATCAAGCCAATGCTGTCACATATTAATGTGGGCACTGGGATAGATATAACCATTCATGATATGGCAACAATATTGAAAGAGGTTGTTGGTTTTGAAGGTAGAGTTACCTTCGACACTTTTAAGCCTGATGGTGCACCACGTAAAGTTATAGATACATCTAGATTGTCAAAAATGGGCTGGACGTACTGCACGGATTTGAGAGATGGACTGGAAAAGGTTTATAAGTGGTATATAAGTCGTTAAAATATAGAAACTACGTAAATTAAAAGAAGGCCTATTTTGATGTATAGTGGATTTTTCTATATTTTGTTTGTATGGGTAATCTAAATTAAGGAGTTTTTTGTGTTGACTGATTCAAATATATTAATTACAGGCGGTACAGGTTCATTTGGCCATACATTTATCCCAATGACATTGGAAAAATACAATCCTAAAAAGATAGTGATTTTCTCTCGTGACGAAATGAAACAATGGGAAATGGCAAAGCTGTTTAAAGACGATCCACGTGTACGTTTTATGATTGGAGATGTGCGTGATAAAGATCGATTGTATCGTGTATTAGATGATATTGATTATGTTGTTCATGCCGCAGCTACTAAAATTGTCCCAACTGCGGAATACGATCCGTTTGAGTGTGTAAAGACTAATGTAATGGGTGCAATGAATTTGATTGATGCCTGTATTGATAAAGGTGTTAAGCGCATTGTTGCTCTTTCAACTGATAAGGCAAGTGCACCTTCTAATTTGTACGGTGCTACAAAATTAACTTCCGATAGATTGTTCGTATCTGGAAATTCATATACTGGCAGTCATAATACAAGCTTTTCAGTGGTACGTTATGGGAATGTAATGGGCTCTCGTGGCTCTGTTATTCCTTTTTTTATATCAATTAAAGGTGAGAAGGAATTTCCAATTACAGATAATCGCATGACACGTTTTATGATTTCTTTAGAAGAGGGTGTTAAATTAGTTTGGCATGCTTTTGACGACATGAAGGGTGGTGAAATTTATGTAAAGAAGATACCATCTATGAAAGTTACAGACGTTGCTTTAGCAGTCGACAAAAACACCAAGCAAGAAGAAATTGGTATTAGGCCAGGTGAGAAATTACACGAGCAAATGATTGGAATAGAGGATGCACTTTACACTTATGAGTATCCAGGGCACTTTAAAATCCTACCATCTATAAATGAGTGGGCCAAAGATGAGGCTCGAATAGGTGACGGCACTAGAGTTCCGGAAAATTTTATGTACACTTCCGATAACAATAAAGAGTGGATGAAGATATCTGAGCTTCAAGACTGGATTGAAAACAATACAAACAAGATTGAAAACATCTAAGAATGATTCCTTATGGAAAGCAAGATATTAATCAAACTGATATTGATGCAGTTGTAGATGTCTTACAATCTGATTTTCTAACACAAGGCCCACAAGTGCCTTTATTTGAAAAAAAAGTTTCGAATTATTGTGGCTCTGAATTTGGAGTGGCTGTTAATAGCGCCACCTCAGCATTACATGTCGCTTGTTTAGCTTTAGGTCTCGGCAAGGGTGATTGGCTTTGGACCTCTCCAAACACCTTTGTAGCTTCTGCAAATTGTGGTTTGTATTGTGGCTCGCGAGTTGATTTTGTTGATATTGATTCTTTGACCTATAATTTATCCACAGAAGAGCTAGAAAAAAAACTAATTCGAGCTAAGAAAGATAATAAACTGCCTAAGATTGTTATACCTGTGCACTTCGCAGGACAATCATGTGATATGCAGAAAATTCATTCACTTAGTAAAGAATATGGCTTTAAGATTATCGAGGATGCCTCACATGCAATAGGGGGTAGGTATTTAGATAGGCCAATTGGCGGTTGTCAATATTCTGATATTACGGTATTCAGTTTTCACCCAGTTAAGATTATTACAACAGCAGAAGGTGGACTGGCAACAACGAATGATAGAGAGCTCTCAGAACGTATGCAATTATTTCGTAGTCATGGTGTAACGCGCAATCCAGAATTAATGAACAAGCTACCAGAAGGCAATTGGTATTACCAACAAGTTGATTTAGGGTTTAATTATCGTATGACTGAATTGCAAGCAGCTTTAGGCGTTAGCCAGATGCAAAGACTTGATAAATTCGTTACTCAGCGTCATATTCTTCAAAAAAGATATGACTCACTATTACACGATCTAGCAATCATAAAGCCTTATCAAGATCAAGATAGCTATTCTGCATTGCACTTGTATCCAATCCAAGTTGATTTGGATAGTATTGATAAAAATCGCCAACAAATTTTTGACGAACTTAGACAGAGTGGTATTGGCGTCAATGTACATTACATTCCAATTCACACTCAACCATATTATAAAAATCTTGGATTTAAGATTGGAGATTTTGTGAAGTCTGAGAGTTATTATAAAGCCACTATTAGTATACCTTTAAGCTCAAGTCTGACCTTAAAGGAGCAGGATAAGGTTGTAACATCACTCATAAAGTCATTGAGTAATTATTAATTATAAGAAAAAGGGAATGTTGTTATGTTTGGTATATTAAATATAAAGTATGTGTTTCTGATTGGCAGTGCGCCAAATATTTCAACAATTTACAAAATAGTTGAAAATCAGGGGTTAATACCTATAATTGTAACGTCTCCAAGTCAAGAATTGGAGATAAAAGGAAAGTGCACTTACAGTGTTTTTTCTAAACTAGATGGCTCATTTTATAGTTTTGTGCTCGATAATTGCAATCCTGAAAATACATTATTCGTATCATTAGGATCAAGATGGATTTTTAATAAAGAGACGATTAAAATTATGAATAACAATCTAGTGAATTTTCACGGCTCTAGGTTGCCGTTAGATGCTGGCGGCGGCGGGTTTTCATGGAGAATTCTAAAAAAGGACAGGATAGATAGCCAACTGGTTCATGTAGTTAATGAAGGCATTGATACAGGTCCAATTATTGCTTCAACTACATCTGTGTTTCCCTCTAGCTGTAAAATTCCTGAAGATTTTGAAAAATTTCACCGAGGTAAGTTTGAAATATTTTTTAAGGGCTTTTTGATTGATTTAAAAAATGGCGTTAAGTTTACTCTTATGGATCAGGTTGATTATATTGGTTGTTACAATCCAAGATTAAAAACAGATATAAACGGATGGATTAATTGGGCGTGGGATGGAGAAGGTATAGTAGATTTTATAAATGCATTTGATAATCCATATAATGGAGCTTCTACAACAATAAATGAAGAAATAGTAAAGCTAAAGAAGTGTCAATTACATGGTGGCGAGCAAAGCATGCACCCATTTTCCGCTGGTATTATTTCTAGAAAACATAAAGGGTTTGTTGTTGTGTCTACTGGAGGCAGGTACTCGATAATAATTGAAAGCGTTATAAATGAAAATGGTTTTAATATTGTTAATGAGTTAAAAGTAGGCGATCGTTTTTACACCAGAATTAAAGAAATATATGAATCACTGACTACAAGAGTAAATTTTGGTCCGAATGACCAAGTGTAACCAAACACACTATATAGATTATGTCTAAAATTGCACTAGGGACAGTACAATTTGGTATCGATTATGGTATTAATTCAGAAAATGGAAAGGTCCGACCTGAAGAAGTTAGAAATATTCTAAATTATGCGCACTCGCAGAATGTTGATTTATTGGATACTGCACCGGCTTATGGAAGCAGTGAAAAAGTTCTAGGTGGGCTTAATGTACAGAATTTTAAAGTTGTTACCAAAACCAGGCATTTTGATAATACTGAAATAAGTAATGATGATATAGATCTTTTAAAAAAAGATTTTTCTTGTTCGTTGTCTGATTTAAGGCAAGATAGTTTTTATGGAGTATTAGTGCATAATGCTGATGACTTATTAAAATCTGGGTCTGAAAAATTATTTGATCAGCTGCAAGAATTAAAACAAGCAGAAAAAATAATGAAAATAGGTGTGTCTGTGTATGACTATAGTCAGTTGCAATCTATTTTTGATAATTTTGATATAGACTTGGTGCAGTTACCTTTTAATATATTAGATAGAAGGATGATTGATAGCGGAATGTTTGCCACATTCAAAAGCAAGGGTATTGAGGTGCATGCGCGTTCAGTTTTTTTACAAGGCTTATTGTTAATGTCTGAAAAAAATAGGCCCGATAAATTTAATCGATGGCATGGTTTGTGGAAGATATGGCACGAATGGCTTAATGATAATCAGATATCGGCATTGGAGGGAACAATAAGGCATGCAATCTCTATGCCGGAAATATCTAAAGTATTGGTGGGCGTGGATAATGTAGATCAACTAAAAGAGATTGTTGTTGCCTCATCTGGAGTGTTGCCAGATATTCCTGATGAGATGTTTACAAATGATGCTAATCTGTTAAATCCGTCAAATTGGGGTAAATTATGAAAATTGTGGCATTAGTACAAGCAAGAATGGGGTCAACTAGATTACCCAGAAAGGTATTAAAACCCATTGTCAATAAGCCAATGATTGAGCTGTTACTAACTCGATTATCACAATCTAGTGAATTAGATGAAATTGTAGTTGCGACATCTAAAGAAAAGCAAAACGACCAACTACAATCAGTTGTAGAATTATTAGGCTATAGATGCACAAGAGGCAGTGAAAAAGACGTATTAAATAGGTTTTATGAATCAGCTAAATCTTTAAAAGCGGATATTGTTGTTCGTATTACTGGCGATTGTCCATTGGTTGATTCGACATTGGTTGATCAATGTATTCAAGGCTACAAAGATGCCAAAGTGGATTATTTTTCAAACATAGATCCAAGAACCTATCCAGATGGATTAGATATTGAAGTTATGTCGTTTGAATCTATTGAACGTGCAAATAATGAAACTGATTCCAAATTTGACAGAGAGCATGTGACTCCATACATTCGTAATTCTGTCAGCTTCTCAAAATCCTCAATACAGCATACTGAAGATTTTTCAACTCTAAGATGGTCGGTTGATGAGCCAGAAGATTTGGTCGTGGTGACTAATGTATTTGAATATTTTACTCCTGATATTTTTTTTGATTGGAGGCAGGTGCTGGAATTGAGAAAGTTACAGTCTGTATTGTTTTCAGAAAATCAACAAATTAAAAATAATGAGGGTGCAACTATAAGCACAGGACAAAAACTTTATAAAAGAGCAAAAAAAGTTATTCCTGGTGGCAATATGCTACTGTCGAAAAGGCCAGAGATGTTTTTGCCTGAAAAATGGCCATCTTACTTTAGTAAATCCAAAGGGTGTATGGTCTGGGATCTAGATGACAATAAATTCATCGATATGTCGATTATGGGCATTGGTACTAACACATTGGGCTATGGACATCCCGAGGTTGATGAGGCAGTAATGAAAACAGTTAAAGATGGTAATATGTCAACTTTTAATTGTCCAGAAGAAGTTTATTTGGCTGAAAAATTGGTAGAGATACATCCTTGGGCGGATATGGTGAGATTTTCTAGGGCAGGGGGTGAGATCAATTCCATAGCGGTTCGCATTGCTAGAGCATCTACCGGTAGGGATAAAATTGCCATTTGTGGTTACCATGGTTGGCATGATTGGTATCTATCTACTAATCTGAATAGTGATAAAAATCTTGATGGACATTTATTACCAGGGTTACAACCTAACGGCGTTCCTAGAGGATTAACCGGAACAACCTTGCCTTTTAACTACAATGATATAGAGCAATTAGAGCAATTAATTAAAGATAATAAAGGTGAAATTGCGGCCATTAAGATGGAGGTTTCTAGGAATAAAGGTCCAAAAGATAATTACTTGCAAAAGGTGAGAGATCTTGCCACTGAAAATAATATTATCTTAATCTTTGATGAGTGCACTTCAGGCTTTAGAGAAACATTTGGTGGTTTACATAAAAAGTATGATGTAGAGCCTGATCTGGCTATTTTTGCTAAAGCCTTAGGTAATGGCTACGCAATTGCTGCTTGCATCGGTAAGCAAGAATTTATGCAGGCTGCACAACAAACCTTTATTAGTTCAACTTTCTGGACTGAGCGTGTTGGACCGACTGCAGCATTGAAAACACTTGAAGTTATGGAGCGAGAGAAGTCTTGGCAAACTATTACTCAAATTGGCAACAACATCTCTAGCCAATGGCAAAGTCTAGCTGATAAGTATGAATTAGATATCAGTACCTGGGGCCTCCCGGCACTGAGTGGCTATACATTTAATTTACCCAATGCGCTATCTTATAAAACCTTGATTACACAGGAAATGCTTAAGAAAGGCTATCTTGCTACTAACAGTGTTTATGCTTGTACGGAGCATACACAGGAGTTGGTAGATGGGTATTTTTCAGAGCTAGAGCCAATATTTGCAATTATTAAGGAGTGTGAAGAAGGGTTGGATGTAAACACCCTTTTAGAGGGGCCATTATGCCATAGTGAATTTAAACGCTTAAATTAATGAGAGTTGTTTTTCGGGTTGATGCTTCTTTACAAATGGGTACAGGCCACGTTATGCGCTGCCTGACCTTGGCACAAGTGCTAAAAGAAAATGGAGCAAATGTTAAGTTTATTTGTCGAAAACACGAAGGAAACTTAATAGATAAGATTCGCTCAAATGGATTTAATGTTTACGAGTTAGTATTATTAGAAGAGAATGAAGCTAACAGTAAATTATCGCATTCTCATTGGTTGGGAGCGACTCAACAACAAGATGCAGGCGACTGTATTAATGTAATCAAATTAGAAAAAATCGATTGGTTGATTGTTGATCATTATGCAATTGATGAAGAATGGCAAAGGATAATCATACCGTATTGTAAAAATTTAATGTCTATTGATGATTTAGCTGACCGTAAACATCTGTGTGATATTTTGCTTGATCAAACTTTTGGTCGACAAGGGTTGGATTATAAGAATCTTGTGTCAGAATCATGCACGATGTTGTTAGGAACGCAATATGCATTACTCAGACCTGAATTTTCACAGTGGCGTGAGTATAGTTTGAAACGTCGTCAAAAATCACAATTTAAACAATTGCTCGTCAATATGGGTGGTGTTGATGTCAACAATATTACCAAAGAAATTCTAAACGAAATTTCCAAGTGTAATTTGCCGAATAATATAAATATTGTTGTTATTATGGGTAGCACAGCACCTCATATTAATAGTATTAAAGCAATGGTGAAAACTTTCCCTTATCAAGTTGAAGTGAGAGTAGGTGTTCATAATATGGCTGAGATTATGGCAAATTCAGATCTTGCAATTGGAGCTACAGGGACCACTACTTGGGAACGATGCTGTTTAGGTTTGCCGACTATTCAGTTGGTAATTGCAGAAAATCAGGCATTTTCAGCTAAGAATTTAGGTAAAGAGAATATTGGTAAATCAATAAAAGACATTCAAGAGTTAGGAAGGTTGTTAGATGGAACAAATAAATGGATGCAAAAATCTGGTCAATCTTCGGCTAAAGTCTGTGATGGTCTAGGGGCGTTTAAGGCTTTAAATGCCATGAAGAGTACAAGCAAAATATGAAATTTTTTACTAAAACAATTGGTGAGGTAGAGTTAATAAACTACGTAGATTTAGACGCACATGATAGAGATTTAATTTTAAAAATGCGCAATCACCCGAATGTGAAAAAATGGATGTATACGCAAAATAATATTTCAAAAAGTAACCATATTGATTTTATTAAAGGTTTAGAAGGGGACGTTGAAAGACATTATTTTTTGGTGAAATGCAAAGAGCAAGTTGTTGGATCAATCAACTTTACGAGTGTTGGAGTGCAAAATTCTGTAGAATTTGGCATATATGTTAATCCTTTTGAAATTGTAAAAAATTTAGGACGCATTCTTGAAGAGTCTGCATGTTATTATGCATTTGATAAGCTTCATGTAAGTAAAATTACATTAGAGGTTCTCGAAAATAACGACAGGGCTGTTAATTTCTATACAAATAATGGTTATATTAAAAAATATACAAAGATGATAAAAGGCAAGAGTGTGATTTGTATGGAAAAGGTCGCTACCTAGGGTATAGATGATTATTAATAAAAGAAAGATAGGTCTTAACAATGCTCCGTATGTGATTGCCGAAATGTCTGCAAATCATAATGGAAATATTGATAACGCATATAGGATTATAGATATGGCAAAATCTTGTGGAGCTGATGCGGTTAAACTACAGACTTATCATCCAGATACGATTACCATGGATATGAACACACCAGAATTCATGATTGAGGGTGGATTGTGGGATGGGCAGAGTTTGTATGAATTGTACAAAGGGGCATTTATGCCGTGGGAATGGCATAGACCTTTATTTGATTACGCTCAAAAGCTTAATATTACTATCTTTAGTTCTCCATTTGATAATACTGCTGTCGATTTGCTAGAGGATTTAAATACACCAGCCTATAAAATAGCTTCATTTGAGGCAGTAGATCTTCCTTTAATTAAATATGTGGCTGCAACAGGAAAACCCATGATTATTTCAACGGGAATGGCGGGTGCTGAAGAAATTCAAGAAGCGATTGATACTGCACAAGAAAATGGATGTAAAGAGTTAGCTATATTGCATTGCGTTAGTGGTTACCCAGCACCTGCAGAAGATTATAATTTAAGAACACTTGTGGATATGCAGCAAAGATTTGGTTTGTTGACAGGACTGTCCGATCATACAATTGATAATACAACTGCCATTACTAGCGTTGCTATGGGCGCTTCGATTATTGAAAAACATGTAACACTAGATCGAAATGGCGGAGGGCCAGATGATTCTTTTTCGTTAGAGTCTAAAGAGTTAAAAGAATTATGCTTTGGTGTAAAAAAGGCATGGGGGTCTCTGGGAAGAGTTGACTATGGTCATAAATCTAGTGAAATAGGGAATGTAAAATTTCGTCGCTCTTTGTATTTTGTAAAAGATATGAAGGCTGGAGATATTGTTACTAAGGACCATGTAAGAAGCATTAGGCCAGGTTATGGTCTCGCACCAAAAAAAATCTATAAAATAATCGGGCAAGAAGTCTCTAGAGACATAAAGAAAGGTACGGCATGTAAAAATGAGGATTTTAGGTAAATAATGAAACAAAATAAAATAATTGCCGAAATCGGTTCAGTGCATGACGGATCTTTTGGTAATGCAAAAAAACTTATAGAGGAGTCGGCAAATGCTGGTGCAGATGTTGTAAAGTTTCAATTGCATATTTTCGAGGAAGAGTCTACTTCATTGGCACCCAACCCTGCTTATTTTTCTGATGAAACAAGAAGAGATTATTTTGAAAGGACTTCTTTTACAAAAAACCAATGGGCGGAGTTAAAAGAACTTTCCGAAGCTTTTGGTTTAGAGTTTTTGGTATCTCCATTTTCTATTAAAGCCATTGAGAGTCTTGAAGAAATTGGTGTTAACGAGTATAAAGTTCCTTCAGGAGAGGTGAGTAACTTACCTTTATTGCAAAAGTTGTCGAACATAGGAAAGCCTGTAATTTTGTCGACAGGTATGAGTACATGGGATGAAATAGATGCTGCAGTCGCTATATTGTCAAAGAATTGCGATCTGACGGTTCTTCAGTGTTCTAGTTTATATCCATGTCCCAATAAGCATGTAGGATTAAATATTATTAAAGAAATGAAAGATAGGTATGGGTGCGATGTTGGACTTTCTGATCATACATTGGGTTTTTCTGCTTCGGTTGCTGCTGCTGCTCTAGGAGCCACAGTTGTAGAAAAGCACGTTACATTCTCTCAAGCTATGTATGGTAGCGATGCATCACATTCGATGAATTTTAAAGACTTTACATTATTTTGTTCTATGATGAGAGACACTTGGTCTATGAGTGAGAATATGGTTGATAAAGATGACGATAGTCTATATATGAACATTAAACAAGTTTTTGAAAAGTCTATTGTAGCATCCACCGATTTAAAAGAAAATACTGTTATTAGTATATCGACGATGAGCTATAAAAAACCCGGTACAGGAATTAGTGCTAGTAAGTATAGGGATCTAATAGGTAAAAAATTATCTAAATCAGTGAAAAAAGATAGTTTATTTTCTTGGGATGATTTTTATGAGTAACAAAAAAATATGTGTTTTCATAGGAAGTAGGGCTAATTACAGCAGTATAAAGTCTGTAATGACTGCAATTAAACAACATCCGAATCTAAACCTACAATTAGTATTGGGCGCTTCATCTTTGTTAGGTAGGTTTGGCAAAGTAGAAGATTTGATACGCAAGGATGGTTTCCCTCCTGATTATATTTTTCATAATTTGGTTGAGGGGGAAAGTCCAACAACTATGGCAAAATCTACAGGACTTGGGCTTATGGATGCATCAATGATTTTCGACAATCTCAATCCAGATATGTTGATAGTTGTAGGTGACCGATACGAAATGATGTCTGTAACACTTGCAGCTGCATATATGAATATTATTATTGTTCATACAATGGGTGGGGAAGTGACGGGTACTATAGATGAGAGTATTCGTCATGCGATTACAAAATTTGCACATATTCATTTTCCTGCTAATCAAGACTCAAAAGAACGAATTATAAGATTAGGAGAAAATCCAGAGTTTGTATTTAATGTAGGATGCCCTAGGATTGATTTGGTTGCACTGGAGTTGAAAAAAAATAGCCATAAAGTCTTAGCCAATTTATTTGAAGAGTTTGGTGGTGTTGGTGAAGTACTTAATTTGGAAAATGACTTTCTACTTGTATCTCAACATTCAGTTACTACAGAATATGGAAATAATAGATGGCAGATAGAACAAACACTTGAAGCACTTGAGGCACTTAATATGCCTGTTATCATGTTATGGCCTAATTCAGATGCTGGAAGTAATGATATATCTTCAGGAATAAGAATTTTTAGAGAAGAGAAAAATCCAGCATGGCTACACTTGTTTAAAAATTTACCTACACCAATATATATCCATCTTATGAATGTTACTGCTTGCTTGGTTGGAAATAGCAGTTCAGGAGTAAGAGAGGGTGCATTTATTGGTACACCAGTTGTAAATATAGGCACTAGGCAGCATAAAAGATTAAGAACAAAGAACGTGGTACAAGTTGGATATACATCAGATGAGATTCTAGAAGGAATTAGAAAACAATTAAATCATGGTATATACGAGTCTAGTAATATTTATGGTGACGGTAATGCGGGAACTCAAATAGCAGAGATACTTTCGAATTGCAATCCAAAAATTCAGAAAACAATAACATACTAATGAAAATACTAGGTGTTATACCTGCAAGGGGCGGCAGTAAGGGTATAAAAAAGAAAAATATTAGACTTTTAAGTAACAAACCCTTGATTGCTTATACAATAGAATCAGCATTAAATTCTAAGTTGGATAGGGTTATAGTCTCAACAGACTGTGAAGAAATAGCTGATATTTCAAGATCCTATGGAGCAGAGATTATGATGAGACCATCTGCTTTAGCCAATGATCACACTCCTACATTACCAGTTTTACAAGATGTATATAAAAATCTAAATGTTTACTATGATGCGCTCATGACACTACAGCCAACCTCACCATTTAGAAACGAACACCATATTGATGAATCAATGAAAATTTATAATAAAGAAAAAGAGATAGATAGCTTAGTAAGTGTGGTCGAAATTCCACACAATATGAGTGATAAAAAAACCATGTTTTTGAAAGATGGTGTGCTTGTTGGAGGAGCCCGGGTTTACAGAAGACAGGAAATCAATAAAACCTACGCAAGAAATGGTGCAATTTACATTACAAGTTACAATAAACTTGTAAACTATATCTTTGGAGGGCGAATTCTTCCTTATATTATGGATAAGATTAGTAGTATTGATATAGATGATATGCAAGATTGGGAATTGTCTGAATTAGTGTTAAGAGGAATGAAACGTGGATAAATTTATAGAAGTTATTGTGAATAAAAATGTGGCAGTAAAGTATAAGTTTAAATGGAAAGATTTTAAGTAATGAGAGATGTAAAAAGATTTAAATTTCAAGATAAGGCTAGTAGTTACAATAGAACACTCTTAGATGTGTTGATTACAAGGCTAAAGTTACTTTTAAATCCCCAAATAAAGTTAGGAAAAAATAGCACGATAAAATTCAGTAGTGAATTTAAGCTTACTAGTGGTGCGAAAATTATCATGGGAAGTAATTGCACTATTAAAGAAAACACATATTTTTTACTAACTAAACCCAACCCATGTTTGCAGATAGGAGACTATGTTGGAATAGGAAGGGGTTGCTATATAGCTATTAAGGATTTCCTAGAGATTGGAAGCTATACTAGAATCGGGCCAAATGTAACCATACTTGATCAAGACCATAAATTCAAAAAAGATGATTTAATTATGAATCAACATGCTGATATCCAAAAGGTAAAAATAGGAAAAGATGTATGGATTGGAGACGGCGCAAAAGTATTAAAAGGCGTTACAATAGGAGATGGGGCTATAGTGGGAGCCGGATCTGTTGTAACAAAAGATATTCCACCATATGAGATATGGGCAGGAGTACCAGCAAAATGTATCAAAGAGAGAGGCTAAATGAGAAAGTGTGTGTTCTTGTAGATGGTCGTGCGAATTACAGTAGCATAAAGTCAGTAATGAGGGCGGGTTAAAGCTCATTCTAAATTAGAGCTTCAATTGGTGTTAGGAAAAAGGCCGCAATTTTTACATTAGTGCCGTATCTAAATAAGGTACGCATGCTAAAATCTACAATGAAATATATACAATAACATGAGGACAATGAATGCCAAAGGCACTAATCACTACTATTCCGTTTGGCGATAAAGATCGCCTGCCATTAGAGTTGTTGGAAAACTCTAATATAGACTACCTTATAAATCCTCTAGGTAAGAAGCTGACTGAAGATGAATTGGCGGAAATAATCACTGACTTTGATGTTATTATTGCTGGTACGGAGCAGATTACAACTAAAGTCATGGACCGGGCAACTAATCTTAAAATGATATCTCGTGTTGGCATAGGTTTGGATAGTGTAGATTTGATTGCCGCTAAAGAACGTGGCATTATAGTTTCTTATACGCCAGATGCACCATCCCCAGCGGCCGCAGAACTTACTATTGGCTTGATGTTGACATTGCTACGTCATGTACATTTGTCGAATTTAGAGATGCATAACGGAAAGTGGAACCGTTTTTTTGGTAGGCGATTGTCTAACATCACAATTGGCATTATTGGTGTTGGACGTATTGGAACTGCTGTTCTACGTCACTTAAAAGGTTTTGGCTCTCCAAGAATTTTAGTGAATGATATATTGCCAAGATCTGAATTAAATCATGAGTTCAAAATTGAGTGGATGGAAAAAGAGGAAATTATAAAGCAGGCTGATATTATCAGCATTCACACTCCATTGACGAATGTGACAAAAAATATGATTACGAAAGACCTTCTATTTAATATGAAAAAAGATGCAATCATCATAAATACTGCACGTGGAGGAATTATCAATGAACAGGATTTATACGAGGTGATGCAAGCTGGCCATTTGAGTGGTGCAGCGATCGATGTTTTTGACTTAGAGCCATATAATGGGAAACTTCGTGAAATAAAACGCTGTTTATTGACTGCACATATGGGGTCTATGTCCAATGATTGTCGCACAAGGATGGAGATAGAAGCTACAGAGGAGGCGGTTCGTTTTCTAACTGGAAAAGATCTAGAAAGAGAAGTGCCTCAAGAAGAGTATGATGTTCAACGACAGGGGTTGTGAAGAACGTTTCTTGATTATAGCGACAGCTTTAACAAGAAAATTAATAAATTGCGAAATTTTATAGATAATAGCATTGCATAGTAATCTCTCATGGTAAAAAAATTGTAAGCCGATTCGATTTGATATAGTTTGTGTCAAAAATTGATCAGTATACTCAGAGATTTTCCATCAAATTTATCATGATCTAATTTTTAGTTGGAAGGCAAATAAGAGTATAAAAAGGAGATTGTGAATTGGCATCTGACTTAATAGAGAAAAAAATTAACAGGGTTTTATTTTGTACATCGCCATTACAGGTGGTTAATGCACGATCGGCAATGGATTATATGAGTTCAGAAGGAAGGTGCAAAGATTATGTGGTAATAATACATCCATTATTACTTAAGAGTACAAAATTAATGATTAATTATACAGCTCAAAAAATGAATTACGATAAAGTGATTGATCTTACATATTTAGTAAATAAAAATAATTACAGTGATGCATCTCTTCCTAATAAGATATTTAATATTAAAACAATTGTTGCTAATAAAATTAATGAATATCAAGAATCATCTCAAAATATTGTTACCGCTCTACAGGAAAAAATTGGCAATATAGATATAATATTTTTCAGAATGAATTACGATTATGTGGATTCATTATTTATAAACACTCAAAAATATGCTATACGGTACGGAATTGAAGATGGTTTTGGAGATTATATACCGAATTATTGGCCCTTTATTACATTCAATAAGTATGAAATCAAGCATAAAATTAAATCAGTATTTAGATTATACTCATTATTCTTGGCTTCAATATTTTTTACAGGTAGCTGGAAAAACAATATAGATATATTTATAAAACCTGGTTGTAACTATAAGTGTAGTTATACAAATATAGGAATAAAAAAAGCAATTTATGTTGGAGACTATTTTAAAAAAAATATTTTAAAATTAGACACAAAATTATTGCATCATAGAAAAATAAAGGTCATTATTATTGGAACATTACTTGATTCTAGATTTAGGCTAAATATAGATAGAGAAGTTGAAATTTATAATATTATTATTAAATTAACATCAAAGAAATACGGAATAGATAGTAGTGAAATCTGGTACAAGTCTCATCCACGTTTATCCTATGAGGATTGGGAGTTTAAGAAAAAAAATCTACATTGTTCAACATATAGTTATCAACATAACACTATAGCAGAAGTTGAGTTATTGAATAAGAACTTAAGGGCTGTTTATTCTTTAAATTCCACAACACTCTTCTATGCAAAGAAAATATTTGATTTAGACTCATATTTGATTGATATAAGAGACGAGGATTGCCACCCTTCTGCTTATAAAAAAGCATATTACTTGGCAAATCAATTTGATATTACAACTATTCATATCTAAATATTGAATGCATAAGTATGTAAAACAATTTAAATTTTTTTAAATATCTTAAAACAAGGATTATTGAGATGGAAAAAATAAAAAAAAATATAAAAAATAAAATAATAACTTTTATCAGGTTGCTTGGGTATGATTTTAAAAAATTAGATCCAAATATAAATATCCCACAAGATTTTGATAAAGATTCATTAGAAATTTATAGAATAGTTAAAGATTTGACATTAATGCCACCTGGGAGATTTTTGTCTTTGATTCAATCTGTTAAATATATTGAAGAAAATAATATTAAAGGTGATTTTGTTGAGTGTGGCGTTTATAGAGGGGGCGCTGTTTTAACAATCGCTCTAACATTGGAAAAGTTTTACCCTAATTCAAATCGAAAGATTTGGTTATATGATACATTTGCTGGAATGACTAGACCAACTGAATGTGATGTGTCATCAAAGAACACTAAGGCACTTGAGAAATTTGGGATTCATGAAATTTCTTCTGATTCTTCCGATTGGTGTTATTGTTCTTTAGAGGAGGTGCAAAATAATATTTTTAATAATACTGCTTACAACAAAGATAATTTTCAGTTCATAAAAGGAAAAGTAGAAGACACTATCCCTAAATATTCTCCAGATAAAATTGCTTTATTAAGGCTTGATACTGACTGGTATGAATCAACAAAATATGAACTTTTGTATTTATATCCAATTCTTACCACGCATGGTGTCTTAATTCTTGATGATTATGGGCATTGGACAGGCAATAAAAAAGCTGTAGATGAATATTTTTCAGAGAAAAATATCAAGATTTTCTTAAGCAGAATTGATTACTCTTGTAGAACTGCTATCAAAATAAATTAAGTAGTTGAGTAATTAAATGAAGAATATTTGTTTTTATTTTACGGTCTTGTCTAAATCAAAAGAGTCTCTTTGGGGCGAGTGTTTTAATGAATTAGCTCATGAAATGGATTGCTTTTCGTATGTTTTGTTTGACGTAAAGAATGACTTCGATATTTTTAGTCAGCTTAAATTAGATAAAACCTATCCCAAGATTGTTGAAATAAGCTCATTACATATTAACAGTTTGAGTGTTGAAGAAAAGTATGAAATAGGAGATAGATACGGTAAGTATAACTTACAACAATTAAGATTCCATAAATTTCAAAATGATGAGATCTTTAATGAATATTCTTTTATGGACATTGCGTGTGCTCTTATTAAGAAATATGAAGACTTTCTAACAAAAAATGAGATTGATGTTTTATTTTATATGGAGCCTAAATCTTTAGACATAACAGCAAATGCCATTATTATGGAAATGGTTTGTAATCAATTAGGCAAGAAAGTCAGATTGTCACATTGCATTGGTGGATGGACGAATATTGGGATTTTTGATAATTTACACAGATCATCCGATAAGATAGACAGGTTTTATAAACAGAACCTTAAACAAGGTTTATCGTTAAAAGAAGTAAAGAGGGTTACCGATTTTTTTAATGCCTACGCTAAGTTTAAATCCTCAGACTATGCAAAGAATATTATTTATAAACATACTCTTAACAAAAGATTCTCAATTAAATCCCTTTTGAGAAGAATTTATTACATTGTAAAAAATATTTTTTGTAAAACAATATTAAACACCAAGTATCTATACGATGAATATGATATTTGTAACAATAAGTACGTTCTATTTTTGCCAAATAAAATTGGGAATAAAAGAGCTAGATATTTGTCACCGTTCTATTCAAATCATTCGTCTATTATTGAGAACTTACTAATATCCTTACCCCCATCTCATTCATTAGTAATCAAAGACCATCCCCATTCAATGGCAGGCAATATGGATGAATCTATGGTAAATCTTGTAAAAAGTGCTGATAATAGTTTTTATATAGACCCAAGTATAAGTGCTTTTGAAGTTATTGAAAATGCTGACATAGTAATATCAGTGGCAAGTACATCCGTGATAGAGGCTTTGATAAAATTTAAGCACGTAATTATGTTTGGCAAAAAACTATTTACGTTTGGAGAATATGACTCCCCAATAAAGAGAGTTACAAATATTGAGGATTTACCACAGATAATGAATGTTTGTATAAACTCACCACCTCCTAAAAAGGAAATTATCGCATATTTTCATTCTTTGTTATCCCATACTTATAGAGTAGGTGATGTTGCAGACGAGGATTGGTCGAATTTCTCAAGTGAGGGTTTTGACGAAAAGAGAATTAAATTAATAAAAGTAGCCATAAGATCAGTGATGAGAAGTGAATGAGTTTAAATGTATGTCTTTTGTGACAGTACAATTGTCTTGATATTTTTGAAGATCTAACATTCATTTAGAAGTTAGTTTTTCTTTATATATCGCTTAGTTTTTTGTTTTAAGTAAAGTATATTTACTATGTTAAACTTGGTCGTAAAATTGAATAATAATAATCGTGACAAATAAAAAAATAACAATTCTTGATTGTACTCTGCGTGATGGAGGATATTACAACAACTGGGATTTTAATAAAAAAATAGTTGAACGTTACTTGCTATCAACCAAGAATTCACTAGTCGATGTGGTTGAATTAGGATTTAGGTCGCCTCCAAGAGACATATTTATGGGGCCTTATGCATATACAACAGATGATTTTATAAATCAATTAAACCTTCCAAAAAAACTTCTTTACGGAGTGATGATCAATGGTCAGGAGTTTATTGATGATTTAAGCGGCGACAAGTCATTGGTTGATAAGCTATTTCAAAGAAAAGAAAATTCGCAAATTTCACTAGTGAGAATTGCTATTAATTTTAACGATGTTTTGAAGTCTAAAGCATTAGTCTATCAATTGAAAAATTTAGGCTATATGATTGGTTTAAATTTAATGCAAGCCCATGGAAAAAGTGAAGAAAATTATGTAGAAATAGCAAAAAATATTTCTTCATGGGGGGGTGTTGATGTACTTTATTTTGCTGATTCACTAGGGAATATGACTCCCAAAGACATAAAAAAAATCTGTCAGTTTATTAGAAAAGGTTGGTCAGGACAATTAGGGGTACACGCCCATAACAATAAGAATTTAGCCTTGATTAATTCTTTGACCGCTATAGATAATGGCGCGACTTGGTGTGATAGTACTATGGTAGGGATGGGTCGTGGAGCTGGGAATACCCCCACTGAGAGCTTAATTCTGGAAATGTCTCGGCTAAATTACCACAATGGAAATGCTAACATGACCCAACCTTCGGTGGAAGACTTTACTGAATTAAAGAATAAATATGGTTGGGGCTCAAACCTTTACTATCATTATGCTGCTAACAATGATGTGCACCCGTCTTTTGTGCAATATTTACTAGACGATAAGCGTTATGAAAATCAACATGTATTAAACATACTGCAATTCTTAGCTGAGCGGGAGTCCACATCTTATAGTCCAGATATTATTCATCGGTCTATTTACGATAATCAAGAAGAAGTACGTGGGTCATGGGATGCTACTGGATGGTTATCTGGCAAAGAGGTTCTTCTTGTGGGTGCGGGAGCTTCAGTAAATAAATACAAAGAAGGAATTTTACAGTATATTGAAAAAAATGAACCTGCAGTTCTGTTTCTTAATACAAATCAATATTTGTCAAATACAGTTGCAAAGGCCACTGTTGTAGCTAATAAAACCAGGCTATTGTTGGATGTTCAGCAATATCAAAGCCTTAATCATCCAATTATTTTATCCAAGGGTAGGCTAGGTAAACTCATCCAGGATCAGCTTAAAGGTTTAAAAATCTTAGATTATGGCCTTACTCCTAAAGAAGGTTCATTTGACATACATCCAAAAAACTGCCAGCTTGAACGCCCAATTGCTATGGCATATGCTTTGGCAGTTGTAACTCAAGCCGGGGCATCCAAAATTAGTTTAGTTGGAGTTGACGGTTATAGCTTTAATGATCGACGTCAGGAAGAAATGAATGAGGTGCTGACTAAGTATATGTCTCTTAAAGAAAGCCTTAGAATTACAGCGTTAACACCTACAACTTACAACATCCCTCAAAGTTCAATCTTTTCACCAACTGTAAATTGAATAATTATTTAATTGTAATCCCAGCGCGTTACAAGTCTAGTCGATTTCCAGGCAAGCCGTTAGTTGATATACATGGAAAATCGATGATTAGACGTGTCTGGGAAAAATGCGTTAAAGCTGCAGATTTAGATAAAGTCATAATAGCTACTGATGATGAACGTATTTTTAAACATTGTGAGAGTCTTGAAATGAAGGTCATGTTAACTAGTAATGATTGTCTTACTGGAACAGACCGCCTATTTGAAGTGGCGAAAAAGATAAAGGCAGAAGTATATATAAATGTACAGGGAGATGAGCCACTTATATCGCCAAATGATATCAGATCTGTAATTAATGCCTCACAAAAACAACAAGGGGCTATCATAAATGCTATGTGCCCTATAAGTAATAAAAATGATATTAAGAACCCGAATATCCCTAAAGTTGTAACTCGTAAGGATGGACGCTTACTCTATATTAGTCGTGCGGCCATACCAGCAAATAAGCAACTAGAATCCAACAAGGCTATGAAGCAGGTTTGCATCTATGCTTATCCACGTGATGCGTTGTTAGCCTTTGGTATGCTGCAAGAAAAAACACCCTTGGAATTGATAGAAGATATTGAGATTTTACGTTTTCTTGAGGTTGGTTATGATGTAAAAATGATTGAAGTGTCAGAATCTTCTGTTGCTGTTGATACACCACAAGATTTGGAGAAGGTGAGATCTATGATTAATATTCAAAGATGAGATCCGTGATTAATAAGTATGATTTTTTTATTTTTGACTGTGATGGAGTGATTCTAAATTCAAATAAACTAAAAAGCGAAGCTTTTTCTGAATCTTTGTTTGATGAACCTTTTAGTCTTGTTTCAGAATTTGTAGAATATCACAAAAAAAATGGCGGTATATCACGTTACGAAAAATTCAGATACTATTTTGAGGAAATGAAAAATTCAACTCACCCTAAAGAAGAGGCGATAGTAGCCATAGAGAGATTTTCTTTGATAGTTAAAAAAGGTCTATTGGAATGTGACTTTGTGCCAGGGATTTTAAAGTTTTTAAAGAATGTAAAGGATACTAATAAGATATCGTTTGTTGTTTCGGGCTCTGATGAAGAGGAACTGAAAGAGGTATTTTTTCAGAGAGAGATACAACATTACTTTGTACGTATTCTTGGTAGTCCAGCAAGTAAATATGAGAATACAAATATTGTGTATGAATTGATGGATATTAATAGAAAGGGAGTATTTTTTGGAGATTCAAAATCTGATTTTATCGCTGCAAAACAATATGGGATGGATTTTATTTTCGTTAAGGAGTTGTCTGAATGGAAAGATGGAGAGAAAATAAATATAAAAGAAGGTAATTTAATTATTAACAACTTTACCGATTTAATATTGTAAGTATAATATTAAATTTGTGAATTTGGTTTATGGGTCAGTTAGCAGATATTTAAAATATCAACCATAATAGAAAAGCAATTTAATTGTACTGAGTCTTTACTCAAAAATTCTAGGTAAAAGTCAATTAAACTGGCGTAATTCTCATTTGAATCTTTTATTATTGATCGGAATGAATAGTATAAATAAAATATTTGTAGGTGGTTCTGTGCACTCTGGAAAAAATATCCTTTGGCATTTGCTGGACGGCCATTCATCCATGGTTTCTAATTGTATGCATAGTAATTTAGGTTATTTTGTTTTAAATGACAATTGCAAGAAGTATTTTTTAAGGGAAAAGCCTGCTTTTTTAAAGGAAACCTATGTTTTTATTCCAATGTGCAAGATATCGTACAGTTCTGGTGAGGTGGCATCGGTAGATATAGGTAGTTTTTTATATGGGCTTTATTCTTTCTCAGGGTATAGGTCGTTATATAGTTGGGCAAAAGGCAATTCTACGTTTTTAAATATGAAGGAAGGGCTTAACGAGAGATTCCCTTTTGTATTTGATATAAATGGTTTTGAAAAAACATTAGAACAAATAATGTTTTCTGGGGAGAGAATCTTTACTGAAGAAGAAGTATTGGATGTTATTTATTCATCATATATTCAAAATCTTGGCAATAAAGCACCTAGTAATAATTTAGAAGAAAAAACTTACTTTGTAGATACTTTGGCAAACGGTATTGACTCATTAAGAATAGTAGCAGAAAAGGTTCCAGGAGCAAAGATCATAATCATGACAAGAGATGTAGAATCGTTGTTATATGCCAATGCTGTTAGAATTATGAGTTACAGTGGTGAAGTTAAGGTGGACACTGTCGCCTTTAAGAGAATTCTGTTTAATCAAAAAGAATTCGAGAAAAAAATGAGTAGTTTTAATCATGAGGCAGCTAAGCTTCAAGCTTCTAATAAAAACATTACTCTATTAAATTTTAATGATTTAGTATTAAATACAGAAAACATAATGAAGGAATTGGTAAAATTCATTGGTATTGGGTATGAGCCAATCTTGGCTTCTCCTTCAATTAATGGAGAAGTAATAAATAGCGATAAGTATCAAATTATTGGTAAGATTAATGACGATCCATACAGATGCCTCAATGTAGCAGATATGGATTTATTAAAGTATCTTCTTTATGGTTTTAACAAACAATATTCAATTTTAAAAAATATCTCGATATTGCTTCGAGCTATTAAATGGAGAATGTTGCATAGTTTGGCTATCAAGATTGGTCAACTGTTAAAAATTTCTTTACCAAGAACCTTCTATATGAAGATAAAAAAAATTTATAAAGGGAAAATGTAATGGGAACACTTAGAGATCTGCACCCTAACCCTCAGTTCATAAAGAGTCTTGTAGAAGAAAAATCGTTTGAGAATGATCTATTAGTTGTTGTAGATGTCGGGGCAAGGAAGGGTTTCGAAAAACATTGGAATCATTATGGTGATCAAATTAATCTTATTGGATTTGAGCCTAATGAAGATAGTTATAAAGAGTGTGTAGAGAAAAAGTCAAATGCACAAACATCTTATTATCCTTATGCCTTGGACAGAAAAAAAGGAGAAAAAGATTTTTACATAACTTCTTATCTGTCAGCTTGTGGATTTTATAAGCCAGATAAAAAAATGATTAAAAGATTTGGCTCAGAAGATACTTTTAATGTTACAGAAGTGGTGAAAGTTTCGACTATTGATTTGGATTCATTTTGCGAAGAATACAATATTCAAAATGTTGACTTTATAAAGTTAGATACTGAAGGTTCGGAGCTTGATATCTTAAAAGGAGCTGAGAAAACTTTAAAGAACTCTGTTCTTGGTTTAAGTGTAGAGGTTGAATTTATAAAAATGTATATAGATCAACCTTTATTTTCTGATATAGATCAATACTTAAGGTCGCTCAATTTTGAATTATATGATCTTGATCTTAACAGGAAAACTCGAAGATCTCTTGCACCATACGCAAGCTCGAATATGAATATTGGCCAACTTGTTCAAGGTCAAGCTCTTTACCTTCGTGATGCAGTTGGTGAGTTGGATAGTCATAATTTAAATAAGAAATTTTGGCATAAATCAAAAATTTTAAAAATGGCAAGTATTCAAGAGCTATTCAATTTACCTGATTGCGCTATAGAGCTTACTCAAAAGAGTCAGTCTTTAGATATTTTTGACGATAGTGATGCAAGTAAATATGTTGATCTTCTGATTCCAGATATAGATGGGAATAGTATTTCATATAAAGAATATCTTCAAAAATTACGAGTTTCTAAGCCCCGTATTGACCACTTTAAGAGAGGGAGATATGGTAAAATTATCAATTCTTTTCCTTGGCCTATCCCTGAATTAATTAGAAGGCTCTTATTAAAAACAAGAGACCTTATTAACCTATTTCTTTAATATAAAAAAATCAATGAAAAAAAATTATAAATATGATGTTGTAATTATTGGCGGTTTAGGGCATATAGGCCTTCCTCTAGGTATAGTATTTGCTTCAAAGGGATTAAATGTCTGTCTAAACGATGTAAATAAGGATGTGGCAAAAACAGTAAAGAAAGGGAAAATGCCTTATGTAGAATACGGGGCAGAACCACTGTTACAAGAGGTACTGACAAATGGAAAGCTAGTTGTTTCATTAGAGACTCAATGTATTTCTGATGCAAAATATGTGATAATTGCTATTGGAACGCCGGTAGACGAATATTTAAACCCAAAAACACGTCAATTTCTAGAGTTTATAAAAGATATAAAACAACACCTTGACCCTGGCCAGGTAATAATTGTACGTAGTTCTGTATTTCCAAAAAGCTTGAATCAGATTATGAGCATATTAGGAAATGATAAAGAGTGGCATTTAGCTTACTGCCCTGAGAGAATTGTACAGGGTTTTGCAATTCAAGAATTAGAGACTCTGCCCCAAATTGTGTCAGGATTTTCAGATTATGCAATTGAACAGTCTGAAAATTTATTTGTCAAAATAACGAATAAAATAATTAAAACATCTATGGGTGAGGCTGAACTGGCAAAATTGTTTTCTAATTCCTGGCGTTATATTCAGTTTGCTATTGCCAATCAATTCTATATGATATCTGAATCTCATGGTGAAGACTATCATCGTATCCGAGATATTATGATTGATGGCTATGACCGTACAAAAGGACTTCCATCGGCAGGTTTTGCGGCAGGACCATGTTTATTAAAAGATACAATGCAGCTTTCTGCCTTTAATAGTAATCAATTTCAGCTTGGACAAGCTGCAATGAATATTAACGAAGGTCTTCCTAATTATATTGTTGATAATTTGAGTAGAGAATTCGATCTTAGTAAAAAAACAATTGGCATTCTCGGCATGGCATTCAAGGCTGATGTGGATGATATAAGAGATTCTTTGTCTTATAAATTAAGGAAAATATTGATTTTTCGTGGCGCAAATGTTGTATGCTGCGACGATTTTGTTAATGATTCATCATTTGTAAGCCAAGATGAGTTGATTGAGCAGAGTGAAATTGTAATAATCGGAGCCCCTCATGTGGAGTATAGCTTAATCGATTTTAGTAGTGTAAAATTAATTAATATTTGGGAATAGTGAGATTGTGATTAGAGATTGTGATTAAAAAAAGAGATTTATATAATTTTTTAAAATTATATAAGCCAATTTTTGGTTCGCTTCATTCTGTAAAGACTATAAATATAGAGGCTACTAGTCACTGTAACCAAAAATGTGCTTTTTGCTCTACAGGAACAGAACAGAACCCACGCACAAAAGGGACTATGTCATTTGATACATTTAAATTACTGGTTGATCAACTTACTGAGAAAACTGAGTTAAAGATTGCTGGTTATGGAGAGCCTTTCATAAATAAAGAGCTTGAAGTTTGCCTGGCTTATGCTATGAAGAATAATCATTATGTTAAGGTATTTACTAATCTTGCTGCTGTAAATGAGAAAAGAATGAAAGCTGTGATGGATATAGGCATTCAACAGATGATTATTTCTCTTGATGCTATGGATAAAGAAGCTTTCATGAAATATAAACAAGTTGACCAGTTTGATCGAGTAATCAAGAATCTTGAAAAACTCCATAAAATACAAGAAAAAATTCCGAAAAAAACCGAGATTATCGTTAAAATGGTTATCAATAACTATAACGAAACTACAGTAGATGAGTTTTCGCAATATATCAAATCTCTTGGATTTACCCCAAGTATGGCTAAGCTTAGTGTTGCGCTATCAGAAGCTTCAGATGAACAAGTAATAGAATTTACACACACTGCACGCAAGAACGCACCAGAAAAGAAAGAAAAAAAATATAGTAAAAACTGTGCTCATATTTGGGGAAGTATGATTGTTTATTGGAATGGTGATATTAGTGTTTGTGGTCAAGATCCAGACGGCCACCATATTCATGGAAATTTGCATCAGGATGACATATGGAAGTTATTTAATCATAGTAAAGCAAGGCAGAAATTTAGAGAGAGATATTATCAAGACCCTAGTCAGAATGATATCTGTAGGAATTGTTCTTCAGCATAAATTCTTAAAAAAGGAAAAAAAATATGAAAATATTGGTAACAGGCTCGGCTGGATTTATTGCAGGCTACTTAGTACAGGAATTGTTGGATTATGGCCATACAGTTATTGGAATAGACAACCTTTCCAAATATGGAGAGTTGGACAAAAGTTATGATAATCATCCTAATTATCAATTTGTCAAAGGAGATGTTAAGGATTTAGATCTTATGAAAGAACTTATAGAGGACTGCAATCAAATTGTTGCCGGAGCAGCTATGATTGGAGGTATTTCATATTTTCATGAATACGCATATGACCTGATTGCTGAAAATGAAAGAATTGTTGCATCTACTTTTGATGCTGCGATCTGGGCACATCAAAATAAAATTCTAAATAAGATTAATGTATTATCATCATCAATGGTATATGAAAGTACTTCAACATATCCAACGCCAGAGGGAGAGCAGTTAAAGTGTCCACCACCCTTATCAACATATGGGTTTCAAAAATTAGCTATTGAATATTTTGCAAAAGGTGCATGGGAACAGCATAAATTGCCTTATACCATAATACGTCCTTTTAATTGTATAGGAATTGGAGAAAAAAGAGCTTTAGGAGATGTAGATATTCGATCTGGAAATGTGCAGCTTGCCATGAGTCACGTGGTACCGGATTTGGTGCAGAAAATCCTTAAAGGGCAGGATCCACTTCATATTTTAGGAAGTGGTTCTCAAGTTCGCCATTATACTTATGGTGGAGATTTGGCACGTGGAATCAGAATATGCATAGAGGATGAAAAGTCAATTAATCAAGATTTTAATATTTCTACATCAGTTTCAACCACGGTTTTAGAGCTTGCTGAAATAATATGGAAAAAAATAAATCCAAACAAGCCTTTTAATTATCTCAGCGATACTCCTTTTTTATACGATGTCCAAAAAAGAGTGCCAGATGTGGGTAAGATGAAGGATTTGTTAGGGTTTGAGGCCAGCACGCCACTTGATAAAGCTCTTGATGAAGTTATACCGTGGATTGATGAGCAAATTAAGCTCGGAACAATATAGTTGGCAATAATTTATGATTGCACAATCCAATCGATAAAGAGCTGATTTTAAAATTATAAATAACTAATTACTTATGAGTTTAGATACAATAAAAGAAATTACCTTGCTTATCCCAACAAAGAATCGTACTATTTTTTTGAAACGAGTGTTGTCATACTATAAAAAAATAAATTTTTCAGGTACGTTAGCAATCGGTGATTCAAGCACTGGGGATTATCTTATTGATAATAAAAAAATTTATGAATCAATGAAAGGATCCATAAATATGACTTATCAAACCTTTCCCGATAAAAATTTATGCCAGACCAGTCACGAGTTGTTAAAAAATGTAAAAACTAAATTTGTTGCTGAAGTGCACGATGACAATTTTCTTATTCCAGATAGCATTGGAAAATGCATCGAGTTTTTAAATAATAATTCTGATTATAGTGCTGCTAGAGGGTTGGGTGTAAGTATAAAGACTAAAAATGATAAGCCTTATGGTGGGCTCATTAAGTGTGTCAAGAAAAAACAACCTTCATCTGAGTGTGATTCAGCTAGCTTAAGGCTATGTAGTTTATATGGCGATTACTCTGATATACATTATGCTGTCCATAGAACAGAAATTTATAGAGAAGTTCTTAAAAATTCTCATATTAAAGATAATAATTTTTTTCACATTATGACTACTGCAACCACCTTTATTCTAGGTAAGGTTAAAGAGCTAGATACATTGCATGTTGTCCGCCATATACAAAGCCTACAGGGTCGAAAGGTTTTCAACAAAAACCACCCAGAATCAACTAATACGTATTGGTGGATCACTGGAAAAGACTGGAATAACAATCTAGAAATATTACAGAAATCGATTGTTGATAATCTTATAAAAACTGAAGGTCTTAGTTCTGAGAACGCCCAAAAAATTTATGAATCGTGTTTCTTTATGTATTTTTCAATGTATTTCGCAAATAAGACGTATGGAATAAAAGAGTTAGAAGTGTTTTATGATAAATACTATACTTCCACTCTTTTCCCATTATGGAATACAATTAATGACAATAAAGTTTTTAAAGGAATATTGTATATTTATCCACGAATCAGGTTTGTTTTTGAAAAATTCAAACATATGCTTATTGGGGGTGAGGTTCTTGAGAATGAGACTCTAAATAATAGAACTGATTCTTTATTACCATCATTATTAAATCACAAGTCAAAGTACCATGCAAGCTTCATCCCAATTTATGAACTCATCACATCTATAAAATAAAAAAGCCTTTGGTATTTTTGGGAAATCCTGAATTATTTTGGATTGATCAAGCCTTTTTTAAAGGAAATCACCACCCTAATACTAAAACTTTTATTATTATATTCAGAGAAGGAGTCTAGTGTTTGTTTTTCATATGCTAAAATCATCTTTTCGATAGCGGTTGTCTTCATACAGAAGTTAATAAGATTGCATAGATAATTTTACAAATATTTATATAAAAAAATATGTGCGGTATACTCTTTACTAACTACAAGTCTGTGACGAACAAGAGTTTTAACAAAGCTCTAAAACTCATGAATCATAGAGGACCTGACTATCAGAATTCTGTTGAGGTTAATGGGTCCTATATGGGTCATAATAGACTATCTGTTATAGACTTAAATCATAGATCAAATCAACCTTTTTCTCGCGAAAAACTTCATATTATTTACAACGGAGAGCTGTATAACTATCAAGAATTAACAAAGAGGTTTAAATTAAATGTAAAAACATCTTCTGATACTGAGGTTGTATTGTTGATGTATCAAAAATTAGGGCCTAAATGCTTAAACTACTTTAATGGAATGTTTGCCTTTGTTATTTATGATGAAAATACAGATGATATATTTGTAGCTAGAGATAGGCTTGGAATAAAACCTCTTTATTATAATATTAAAGGAAAAAACTTGTTATTTTCTAGTGAAATAGCTCCAATCCTTGAAATTTCTCCAGAGGAGTTCGATGACTTTGGAATAAGGCAATATCGAAAGTTGAGAATGACGGTAAAAAATTATACCGTATACAATAATATTAAATTTTTTCCTGCTGGCCATTATTGGTTGAATGGAAGGATGTATAAATATTGGGATCTTTGTATTGATGATAGAGAGCCCCCCTCAGATGAGGAACTGTCAGAGTTAATTAAAAGTGCAGTTATCGCAAGAAAAGTATCCGATGTTCCTGTTGGGTCATACTTAAGTGGTGGGCTTGATAGTACAATATTAAGTTATATTTTAAAACCTACTCACACTTGGACGGTAGGTTTTCCTGAGGTTAATGAATTTGAGTGGGGGAGTCTAGCAAACCAAGGTCTTGGATCGATTCATCACCAAACTATTGTAGATTCTAGTGAGTTTATTGAAACTGCAAAATGGATGATTAACAAGAGGAAAGAGCCATTGTCTGTACCCAACGAAGTTTTACTATATTTAATGACATTGGAAGTCAAAAAAAGTAACACTGTTGTTTTGTCAGGAGAAGGTGCAGACGAACTTTTTTTTGGCTATCATAGGGTCTTTAATTGGGCGTACAGGTCTAATAAGCTTGATCTAGATGAATTTGATAAAAAATATTGCTATGGAACTAATCAAGATGATGAGGTATTGGATTTTGCATTAGAGGGTATTGATGGAAAAACAGTTTTAGATAAAATAGCATATTTTTTTCAGATCGATCATTTGCATGGCTTACTAAGAAGATTAGATAATTCCACTATGTTATGTGGTGTTGAAGCCCGAGTTCCATTTGTAGATCATAGGCTTGTAGAAATGGTAGCAGGTTGTCCATTTGACTGGAGAATGGGTAAAAGCTTCAAAGAGCCATTGAAACGTATTTTTAAAGATACAATACCAAAAGAAATTATAGACAGGGATAAGGTTGGATTTGCAGTTGACTTACGAACAATGTTCAAAACAGAAGGCAAAACACCAATGGATTCGTGGTTAGAATTTAATTTAGATGTTTTGAGTGATATATCAAAAAAAACTTCCTAAGCAGCAAGAGTAACTATGAAAAAAAAATATAGACTTGGTTATACTGCGGGTGTTTTTGACCTGTTTCATATTGGGCATTTAAATCTTCTAAAGAGTGCTAAAGAAAGATGTGAAAAGTTAGTGGTAGGTGTAACGGTAGATAGTTTAGTTCGTTATAAATTCAAAAAGTCTGTAATTCCATTTCCAGAACGAATAGAGATTATAGAGAGTATAAAATATGTGGATGCAGCCTTTCCTCAAGAAACTATGGATAAAATGACCATGTGGGATAAAGTGAAATTTGATGTAATTTTTGTCGGTGATGATTGGAAAGGGGCCGATAAATGGAATAAATACGAACAAGAGTTTAAGGAAATAGGTGTTGATATTATATATTTTGCATACACTAAGAGCACATCTTCTACCTTGATAAATAACGAACTTATTAAATTAAGAGACGGTCGATAAAGATTTTTTTTATTAATACGAATTAGACAAAACCTATGAATAATATTGCGAATACAAATCAAGAGAGGTTTAATCAATATGTTGTTCCCATATTGGAAACATTGAGAGAATTGGATATAAAATTCTGGCTAGATTTTGGCACATTACTTGGAGCTGTAAGAGATAAGGTTATTTCTGATTGGGATCATGATTTTGATATTTCTGTTCTTGATTCAGATAGAGAAAAGTTAATTCTGGCTAGAGATCTCCTGCAAGCTAAAGGTTTTAAAGTGGTACTACAGAAGAATATGCATTGGTTTGAGGATTTAATGCAAATATACATCCCTAGAGATGAAGTTAGCACTGATAGCAAAGGGCGAATAAAGGAAGGTTTCGATCATGTTGACATTTATATTTATACTTTGATTGGAGATATGTTCTCCATGAGAAGACTACATGAACCTGTGGGCTCCAGCCGTTTAGGGATAATGTACTATAGATTGTTTAGGATGATAAATAAATCAGATCTTAAATACAATGATACAAAAGTCAGTTTGAGAAATAAACCTCTCATGTTCATAATAAATATCCTTCCTGATGAAGCCAAGGCAACGCTTTCTAAGCTTGTGTGGGAGTTGTATATTATGAAGGCTAAGAGCGCATGGTTGGTAGCACCTTATAAATTCTTTTCTGAATTTACAAATGTAACTCTTTATGGGTATAAGCTTGAAATACCACAACAATATGAAAAATATCTTGAATATAGGTACTCTGACCAATGGAGGGTACCTGATGCAAATTGGGATGTGAGTAATAATGGTGGTTGTATTCATAAAAGAATAAGAAGTCATAAAATTACTCATATATCAGTTGAAACTATTAATAACTTTGAAAAATATTTATGGGAGTAATGAAAGCATGTTGAAAATATTAGTTACTGGCGGTGCGGGCCTTATTGGTTCAAATGTAGTGAAACGATTTTCAAGTCTTGGTCATGATGTGCATGTGGCAGACAATTTATGGCGAGGAAAATTAGAGAATTTGTATAAAAATGGACACCCTGTTATCGACTTAGATTCACATTTTCATCAGGTAGATTTGCAAAATTATGATAATTGTATTGCAGTAAGTAAGAACGTAGATGTTGTTATTCACTTGGCTGATATTGTTGCTGGTATTAATTTTGTTTTTGCTAATGAGTTATTTTTATATAGGGCCAATGTTGTTATGAATTCCAATATGCTGGATGCAGCAATATCAAATAAGGTTAAAAAATATTTATATGTTGGCACGGCATGTAGTTACCCAGAAGAGATGCAATCAGAATTAAACCCACCACCATTTATAGAGGAGGATGCTTACCCTGCTAGCCCAGAGTCTGCATATGGGTGGAGTAAACTTATGGGGGAGTACGAGTGTGAATTAGCCCAAAAGGAAGGAAAAATTGAAACAGGTATTCTTCGTCTACATAATGTATATGGGCCTCCGTGTGAGATGTCCCCAGAAAAATCACAGGTGATACCTGCACTTTGTAGAAAAGCAATTAAATTTCCAGAGGAAGGGTTTGTGGTTTGGGGTTCTGGCGACCAACGTAGAGCATTTCTATATGTGGACGATGTAGTGGATGCAATCGAAGCGTTGCTGGAAAAGGGTATGAATAATGGTGTGATACAAATCGGACCAAGTGAAAGTCACTCTATTGCAGATATCGCCAAAAAAATAGTCACTCTATCAGGAAAAGATATTAATATACAGTTTGATAAGTCAAAACCAGAAGGAGACAAAGATCGTAGTGCTGATAGTTCAAAAGCTCAGAAAATTCTCGGATGGATACAAAAAGTCTCTATTGACGATGGTTTAAATCGTACCTATCAATGGGCTAGCACTTATTTAAGAAAAAATTCGATTTAATGAAAAAATTGAAAATACTATATCTTTCCAAAAATATGGAGGGATACAAGGCTGCCTCGTATCAATATGAAGTTATGAATGAGGTATCTAAACAGGCGCAGGTCTATTTTTATGGACCTGGATTTGAAGGATACGATTTAAATGATTCTATTGATGAAGTGTTAGTGAAAACACCTTTTGAATTAGATTGTATTATCCTTGGGCATAGTTGGCTTAATGATAAAGATGGAGGCAAGGTTGACCCTCATCCATTGCTAAATCTATCGAGTACAAATATACCAAAAATAGTCATTCTTAATAAAGAGTATACTAATTTAGATGCCAAACTAACGTATATTAGGGAAAATCATTTTAATATTGGCTTTACCCATCACCATGATGTAAAAAACTACACTAAATCCACCAATATAGAGTTCAATTTCTGGCCATTTGCCTTTGATTCTGACAAATTTAGTTGCACTGAAGAGAAAAATGTTGATATAGGTTTTTCGGGTGTTTTGCAGAACCTTAATAAGAATGCAGATCAATCGGATATTAGGGTTGGAATTATGAATCTTTTTTTTCATACTTTATTTGATGTCCCATTGGCAAAAAAAAAGTCATTCAATAATATTAAAATTTTCTGGAATTCAATCCCTAGAAATAATTCAGGAAGATTGCTAAATAAAATACTAGGTAAACATCGATATTTAGACTCAAAGAGTTATGTAGAGGCACTATGCCAGACCAAAATCTACATAAATACCCTGTCTCCCATGGGCCTTATAAGTCCACGATTTTTTGAAAGTATGGCTTCACGAACACTAGTTCTATGTGAAGAGTCTTCATTGTATTCAAATATCTTCCCTAAAGATGTGTACGTCACATTTAAAAATGACTTGAGTGATTTTGAAGAAATAGTTAATACGCTTTTAACAAACAAAACAAAACAAGATAAAATTATTGATAAGGCCTTTAGACTAGTATATAAAGAGCATACTTGGGAAAATAGAGTTTCATCTTTACTAAATTTAATCCACAAAACCCTAAAATAATAGCAATAACCTATATCTTATTATTGGTAATCATATGAATTTAAAACATATATACACAAAATCAACTGCTATTGAATTTGTAATGCTTGCTCCACGAGAATCAGTATTAATTTTGATTGGATCTATAGTCTCAGGTCTATTACAGAGTGCATCGGTATTGGCTTTATTTCCCTTAATGAAATATTTGAATACCGGTACAGATCAGTTTAACAATGCGGTTCTTACACAGTACTTTGAGAATATGTTTGTCTGGATGGGTATGGACAAGTCTTTAATCACTGTTCTTGGATTTATGGTTTTTGCTACATGGGGTGTTAAATGGATTGAGTATTTTATAAAATCTTATAGTGCAAAAATTTCTGCAAAAATTGTGAAGGATCTCCGACAAGAAATTATTGAGTCTGTGATGCAGGCAAGCTGGAGTTATTTTGTTAAGAAGCAAGTTGGATATATTATTCATTCAGTTATTACTGAAACAGGTAAGACAGTGGCCGGCTACAATGACGCTATTATATTTTTTGCTGCTTTAGTACAAGGGTTTATTTTATTGATAACTACCTTTATGCTCTCACCTTTTATAAGTTTACTTGTGGTATTAACTGGGATAGTTTTAGTTATTATATTTACTCCGTGGATTTCATATGCAAAGCAAGTGAGCGTAGAAACTGGAAAGTTGCTTAAAGCAATTACTTCAAGAATAACTGATAGCTTACATGGTCTCAAACCATTAAAAGCTATGAATAATGATCGTTTTTTAATGCCTATTTTAAATCACGAAACAGTTGACCTTGAAACACAACAATTTAGAGGTTTTTTAGTATCCCAACTTCCTGTTGTTCTACGAGATTCAATTATTATTCTTGTTATGGCTTTAATTGCATATTATTCTTTAGAATATTCAATGATTGAACCAGAGTCTTTATTGCCTATGTTGCTTTTATTTGCTGGCGCTGTTAGGCAGTTATCTACGGCGCAAGGTGTCTTTCAGGCGCAAAAAGGGATGGAGCCATTTTACACTTCTCTCAAAGAAAATATTGCTGAAGCCAATAGAATGAATGAAAAAAGTCATGGAGTTATTGACCCTGTGTTCAAGGAAAAAATTACAATAAGGGATGTTTGTTTTTCATATGACACAGCGAATATTTTACATAATGCCTCAATGGTGATACATAAAAAGTCTTTTGTGGCGCTTATGGGCGAGTCTGGCGGCGGAAAAACAACTCTTGCAGATATGCTTTGCGCTCTTTATAAGCCCAATTCTGGAGAGGTGTTAATTGATGATAAAAATTTGCAATCTTTGAATATAAATAAATGGCGGCAAATGATTGGCTATGTGCCGCAAGATCTTTTTCTTTTTCATGATAGTATAATCAATAATGTAAATCTTGGCGATATTTTGATTAGTAATGAAAAAGTCGAAGAAGCGTTAAGAGATGCCGGGGCTTGGGATTTTGTTGAGTCTTTGCCAGAAGGGATGAATACAATTATTGGTGAACGCGGGATTCGACTTTCTGGTGGTCAGCGTCAAAGAATATCTATTGCGAGAGCTATTGTTCGAGATCCAGAATTATTGATTCTTGATGAGGCTACTACAGCACTAGACCCACAAACAGAAGAAAAAATATTGAAAACAATAGGAAATCTAACCAAAAAAGGAATTACTATTGTTGCTGTATCTCACCAGATAGCTGTTCTTGATATAGCGGATCAGGTTTTTAGATTAGAAAATGGTAAATTTGAAAAAATTAAGCCCCTACCTTCAATGTAAAATCTCAAAGAACACAATGAGTATTCAGTGATCAAAGCACATTTTGATTATTATTTTAATAATATTTTATTTTTAGTTTGTTATAGTTACATTACATAATCATAATATTTTCTTATGAAGAAAACAAAAAAAATTCTTGTTTTGATAACTCATACGCTGAGCGAAGTTAATGTACTATTCCCGCTATTTTCAGCTTTAAAAGGTAATAGTAATATTGAAATTAGTATTATATTTACTGTTAGGAAAGTACACAGACAGTATATCAAGTCCCCATTCTACAAGTACTGCGAACATCGATTAGGGCTAACAACTGATCTATACTACATCCCAAACAAGTTCGATAATAATACAGAGAAACTGGGCTTGTCTAATGTCAGGAAAGTAATTAAAAGATTTAATTACTTTTTTTGGTTGATTATAAACTTACCTAGCCTTATTTCAAGGATATTGTTGTCTGATGTATATATGCATGAGTTTAGTAACCAAACATCTGCCACAAAGGTTTTGTATCTTCTTCATGCCATTGTAAAAAAACAGATATTAACCTATCACCATGGCAATGAGATATCAATTGATAAAACATCATATGGCAAAAGAAGTAACTCCGAAAAAAGCACAATATTATTGTTCGACTCTCATAATTCAAATTATATGAAGAAAATGGGTTACGATAAACAATATGTTATTGGCTATCCAATATTTTTCCCAGAATGGATTGAGATAGTAAATGATTATTGCACTGAATTAAATTACCAAAACCAAACTATACTAATTTATTCAAGACATGTTAACGAACGATATATGGATTTAGATAAATATATTGAATTGTTAAGCTCTACTCTTAGGGTTATTCGTGCTAAGTTTAAAAATATTTCAATTGTTATTAAGCCCCATCCAAGGGAAGATATCCAAGCCATACACAAGATCATAAAAAGTCAAAATATTTTAAATGTAACTATTTCATATGAACACCCCGCAGTTTTAGCAAAAAATGCCAAGATGGCGATTACATTTTGGGGATCGGTAATACTTGAATCCTTATCAATGGGCGTTCCAACAGTGGAGTATTACATAGAAGCAGACAAATTTCGTGAAGATTACCCAAATGGTTCAAATTACAAGGCTATCGGTATTCATTCAGTATCTGATGAGAAAGGGTTGGAAAGATTTGTGGACTCAGTTATTGATAATAGCTATGAGTTGCCTTTGATTGTAAACGAATTTAAGAAATTAAAAAATACAGAGATATTTTTTACTTAAATAAGGTGTAATGTATCTAACTAGGTTAGGTCGTTGCAAGAAGTGGTCTTCATAACGTAAGTTTTTTCCTATTAAATAAAAGAAAATAGAGTTTATGTATGGAGTTACATACGGCTGTAAAATAGCTCATCAACAAGGTATTTTCAAAAGAGGGAGTGTTGTTGTAGTGATTCCGCAAGCGTATCAAGATCTGGTTAACAACATTTATAGAAATAAATAATTTGAATGAAGTTTAAAGAATGCAGTTTTTCTATTAAAATATAGTGCCCCAACAAATTAAGACAACAATTTAAGATTTCTTATTTCGAACGAGTTAAACTTAACCCAACAATTCGGAGTAAAAAATTATGAGTAAAAAACGAACTAATTACAGCTCGGCATTTAAA
>Ga0209665_1000363_pt1:2500-38523 | contig 38523 bp, 17 predicted proteins | sample SaaInlV_200m_DNA_2_FD_184675 | JGI IMG/M metagenome (GOLD analysis project Ga0209665, IMG submission 184675) | Marine microbial communities from expanding oxygen minimum zones in the Saanich Inlet - Saanich Inlet SI074_LV_135m_DNA (SPAdes) (version 2) | ecosystem: Environmental >... | reverse complement strand
TGAACGGTATAATGAATATATCCGATTTGATATTCTCTTACAGCAACGATTTAATTTCAAGAAAATGAATTTAGTGGCATTTTGGGATATTATGAATGTATTCAATCGTGATAATCCATGGGAAACTGTGTATCTTGAAGATGGCACAACGGAGATGGCATGGCAATATAAAACATTTCCAGTGGGCGGAATTATACTGGAATTTTAAAAATAAGTAAATTCTCTTTTACTGCCGTTAATTATTTTATGAGAAACTTAATTTCTATTCTATTTTTTTTTACACTTCTTTTTGCGACCAATCGATTTCAAGGTGAATTGCCAATTGGTCTCACTCAGGAAGAACAATCCCGAATTAATGATATTTATTCCATGGGGCGTGAGACAGATCCCCCGTTAGGTGATGTCCGAAATATTGCTGAATATGAACGGATGGAAGGAGTCCTAATTAGGTATCCTTTTGGAATTTCTACTGCTATGATTGCAGAAATGTCTGAAGATGTTACCATTTATTGTCTTGTATCTTCTGGCCAACAAAATTCAGCAAATAATTCCATGTCAAATGGTGATGTGAATATGGAAAACGTCGTTTATGTTACAGGGTCAACAGATAGTTATTGGACTCGAGATTATGGCCCTTGGTGGGTTGTTGATGGTAATAGAGAAGTAGCAGTTGTTGATTTTACCTATAATCGTCCTCGGCCAAATGATAATGCTGCTCCCCTAAAAATGTCTGAATTATTAGGCGCCCCTTATTATGCCAATGATCTTATTCATGCGGGTGGAAATTATATGACGGATGGCTTGGGTGTTTCTGCATCATCTGATTTGGTTTATGAAGAAAATAGTATATCCAATGAGGAAGTGCATCAATTAATGTTAGAATATTATGGTATTGATTTATATCATGTGGTTGATGATCCAAATAATACATATATAGACCATATTGATTGTTGGGGCAAGTATTTAAGCCCAACTAAAGTCCTTATTAGAGAAGTCCCTACGAGTCACGAGCAGTACGGAGAGATTGAGGCAACAGCAACTTATTTTGGAAATGCTTTAAATAAATGGGGTGAGCCTTGGGAAGTATTTCGAGTTTGGACGCCTAATGATCAACCTTATACCAACTCACTTATTTTAAATGAAAAAGTATTTGTACCAATTATGGGTAGTAATTGGGATGATGAAGCAATTTTATCTTATGAAGATGCAATGCCAGGCTTTGAAATCATTCCTTTTACAGGAACATGGGAATCTACGGATGCACTTCATTGCAGAATAAAAGGCATACCTGATTTAGAAATGCTTCAGGTATTTCACAATCCAATTAATGACAGTACGAATGTAGTAAATAATGGCTATTATATTGATGTCATTATTGATGACTTAAGTAATGCTGGACTAATTCAAGATTCCATTAAAGTTTTTTGGAAAACATCCGAAATGAATAATTGGAATTCAGAAGCGCTTTATGGTTCGATAATTCCAGAAGAGTTTACTTCGTGGAGTGGACTCATTCCTGCGTTAGCACAAAGTAACGATATACATTATTTTATTCAAGCGGCTGATTCAAGTGGCCGGATTGAAAAAAGCCCTCCTGCAGGTTGGCACACATTTTTAGCATTGCCAACAGATGTATGTTTAGAATGGGAACTGGGTGATATGAATAATTCGGGCGATCTTGATGTTTTTGATATTTTACTTCTTTCAGATTATGTCACATCCGGAGAAGCGATAGGGATTTGTGCCGGTTCTGTTGGAGATATTAATTCTGATAATAATATCACAGTCATGGATATAGTTTTTCTCATAAATATGATTATGAATCCATAGTTACTTTGCTGCTGTTTAGTATTGGTTAATTATGTCAGATAAACACCCACATATTTACGAGCCCACAACGGCTATTACTGATTATATTATTTGTATTTTGAGTTTTATTTTTGGGTGGATTACACTGTCTATTCAAGATTCACACTTCCATCAACTTTGGGGTACATCTTTTATTTTAATAGGAATTGGTGCATTGTTTGGGGGGACCTCACATGGATTTGGTCCAAAAATCTCCGAGTTGTCTAATGCGATAATTTGGCGATTAACACTTATCTTTGTTGCATCAACAGCAATTGTATTAGCCATGTCACCTACCTTATTTTTTATTTCAGGAAGAGGGGTCAATATTATTTATGGAATAGGAAGTCTTTTATTAATTACATTTTATAATAAGTCTAGAACTCAAACAAGTTTTAGTTCTGTTGTGACCTTTTATTTGCCGTTAATGATGATATCATTGATTGGGTTTATACTTGTATTTGTTTTTTTTGGATTAACAGGCGCTTTATTTATTGCCATTGGTTTAGTCGTGAGCCTTGTTGCATCTTGGGTGCAGGTTGCAAAAATATCTCTTCATAAACATTTTAACTATAATGACTTATTTCATGTGATCCAATTGTTGGGTATTTATTTAATGTATCGCGGTGGGATTGAAATTCGTCCGTTTTAATCCTTTTCTCAATTTAGAGATGGCTAAATATCTTTTTTATTATTTAGAATATCTTTTATTTCATAATGATTAGAATCAAATCTTATAGTTCTAATCTAATTTTCAATCTTAATCCTTATTATAGACGATTTTACATTATAAATTTGCCAGCTATTTTTCAGGAGAAAACGTGAAAGTTGATATAAATACAGTCAATGAATATACTCGGGAACTATCTATCGATGTTCCGTGGGAAGAGTTGGAATCTAATTTCGATTCAACAATTAAAAATTTCAGCAAAAAGATCAAAATGCCGGGCTTTCGTTCAGGTAAAATTCCAAAAGATCGTTTGTTAAAACAGTTTCAGCCAAATATTGAAGAAGAATTTATGGAAAGTAATTTTCAGGAATTTTATGTGAAGGCTCTTCGTCAAAGTGAGCTTGTCCCTGTAAATAAGGCAGAAATTAGTGATGTGCATTTTCATATGAATGAGCATTTTTCATTTAAAGCAAAGTTCGAAACGGAACCCGAAATAAATTTGCCCAAATTAAAAAAGAAATCGTTCAAAATACAGCGATCAAGTTACATCCATGACGAACATGATATTGAAGATGCAATGACTCAATTAAGAAAATCTCATGCTACTATGACCCCTGTAGAAGATGGTTCTATTGAAGGCGATTATCTTATTTGTACGCTTCAAAAGCTGGATGAATCTGGATTGCCTCTTATTGGTAAAAAATATGAGAATCAATATTTGCGGGTTGGAAATGGATCTTTTACAGATAGCCAAAAAGAAAAAATGATTGGTTTACACCCCAATGATTCAACTCGATTAACCCTCCCTGTCAATAAAGAAGGTGAAGAAGGAGAGTATGAATTAACCGTAGCTAATGTAGAGCGAGAAGTGCTACCGGATTTGAATGAAGCCTTTTTACAACTTATAAATCCCGAATTAAAAACAGTTGAAGAACTGACTGCGGATGTAGTAAAAAAGATTCAAGCTAATTTTGAAGAAAGGTCCAAAACCGCGTTCGAAAGAGATTTGTCCGATGCATTTATTGATTTAGCGAATCCACCTTTTGCTCCGTCGATGGTTGAAAATTATTTAGATAACTTTGTTGAAGATGTAAAAAAACAAAATAATGGTGAACCTTTGGATGAAGAAAAAGTAAGGGAACATTATAAATCAACAGCTGAACGTAACTTGAAATGGTATTCTCTGCGTAATAAACTAATTGAGACGGAAGAATTCAATGCTTCTAAAGAAGAAGTCGAATTAGACATTGAAAAAACGATTAATAAATCGCCTAAATCAGAAGGTGAAATTAGAAAATATTATAAGAAGCCAAGTAATCGCCAGCGCATTGAAGACGATCTTATCGAAAAGAAGATTTTGGATTATCTTGAGCAATTTGCAAAAATCAAAGATGTTGAAATACACACAAAGGATATACGAGGACAAGAGCATGTTCATTGATGATAAAACGCTCAATCAGTTAGTGCCAATGGTTGTAGAACAATCGGGGCGTTCCGAACGTGCATACGATATATTTTCTCGTTTACTCAAAGAAAGAATTATTTTTCTTGGGTCTCCAATTGATGATGTTGTCGCATCTTTAATTGTAGCGCAGTTATTATTTCTTGAAGCTGAAGACTCAGAAAAAGATATCTATCTATATATCAATTCGCCAGGTGGAATTATTACTTCTGGAATGGGTATTTATGATACTATGCAATATGTAAAACCAGATATTTCCACTATTTGTATTGGTCAAGCTGCAAGTATGGGCGCTTTTTTATTGGCGGGAGGTGCAAAAGGGAAACGGTCTGCACTTCCTAATTCCCGGATCATGATTCATCAACCCATGGGCGGTGCTGAAGGTCAAGCGACTGATATTAAAATTCAAGCTGATGAAATATTAAGAATGAAAAAACAATTAAATTCAATTCTAGCGAAAAATACAGGCCAAAGTTTAAGTAAGATTGAAGCCGATACGGATCGAGATAATTTTTTAACATCTAAAGATGCTAAGAAATATGGGCTGATTGATTCCATTTTAAGTAAACGAAAATGAGTAAAATACAAAAAGGGAAAAGCCCTGAAATAAATCTTGAACCCGAGTTAAATGAACCTGTAAATGGATTTAAGGTTACACTTCAAAAACCGTCCAAAATAAAAGCCAATCTTGATCACCATATTGTTGGGCAAACTGGAGCAAAAAAAGCCATAGCAGTTGCAGTTTATAATCATTATAAACGAATTATTCATCAAGCGTATGATTCAGATGTAGAAATCGATAAAAGTAATATATTAATGATCGGTTCAACTGGAACAGGTAAAACGCTAATTGCTCAAACTTTAGCTCGATTTTTATCCGTCCCATTTGCGATTGCAGATGCCACAACATTAACAGAAGCGGGATATGTTGGAGAAGATGTAGAGAATATTCTTGTTCGATTACTCCAAGTTTCTAATTATAATATTGCTGCAGCTGAGAAAGGGATCATTTATATTGATGAAATTGATAAAATAGGACGAAAAGGCGCAAGCGCTTCTATTACTCGAGATGTAAGTGGAGAAGGAGTCCAACAAGCGCTGTTAAAAATATTAGAAGGAACGATTGCAAATATTCCACCTAAGGGAGGACGAAAACACCCTGAGCAAAGCTTGATTTCAATTGATACCACTAATATACTTTTTATTTGTGGTGGGTCATTCTCAGGCTTGGAAGAAATAATTACCAGAAGAATTGGTAAAAGTGAGTTGGGGTTTGGAGCAGAACCAAAAAATATGAATCAAGACCCAAACCAAATCTTTTCTGATGTTCAACAAGAAGATTTAATTTCTTATGGAATGATTCCTGAATTGGTAGGTCGGCTCCCTGTTGTTAGCACATTGGAAACCCTAAATGAAACCGATATGTTAAAAGTTTTAGTTGAACCGAAAAATTCATTGCTTAAACAATATCAAAAATTATTTTTGCTGGAAGGTATCTTACTTGAATTTCGTGAAGATGCCTTAAAAACGATTGTTAAGCTTGCATTAAAAAGGAAATCGGGTGCTCGAGCATTGAGATCCGTCATGGAAGAGCATTTGCTCGATATTATGTATGATATTCCAGATTTAGAAGGAATTGAACGAGTTATTATTACTCAAGATACAATTTTAAAAGGGAAAAAACCCTTATATAAACAAATCAAAAATCGTAAAACAGCCTAAGTATATTTTCCAATCCGGAAATCAAAATTGATTATCTGGAATTTACTTTTTACCACGAAACATCTTACTTTAATAAAGTAATCTTTTGTATTGCTCGTTTAGAACCTGATCTCATTTCTAAAAAATAAAGTCCTGATGGAACTTGGGCTGGTTGCCAATTTATTTGATAGGATCCTGACTCAAGTTTTTTATGAATTAATGTTTCAATCCATCGCCCTGTTAAATCAAATATTTGAATGGATGTTTTTTCATTTAATCCGAATGGAATATCAAAAGATATTTTTGTTACTGGATTAAATGGATTTGGAAAAATTCGGTTAATAGAAAATTCCCTGGGATATTGTTGGGTGTTTTCACTAGATAAAACTTCATCAATGAATACAATTCCATCCCCGTTGGTAAATGGGACTCCATTATTTCCCCAAGCATCCAAAAGTAAAATTACATTGGTTTGAATTAAAATTTCATCATTGAGTTCCGCAGGCTCATTCACTTGAAAATTTACCCGAAATAATGCATGCTCTCCTGGAATCAATGGTGTCACCCAATTGGTTAATCCAATAGTTATATTTCCTCCAGTAGGTGTACGATCAATTTGCCAAGTATTATCAAGATCGATGGTTTCTATCATAGGAGACCAAACCGAATTTCCATTCCAATCTGTAAAAGATTCACCTTCATCAAATTGCCCATTGCCATTTGTATCTTGAAACGGTTCATCGCTGGGTGTGAGCAAACTTGGTGTCTGAGTTAATTGAAAAACTGTCATAGGAATGGGAACTGTATTGGTGATGTTTACAGAATATGATGCGCCACCACCCACAGCTCCGGTTCCATTCTCAATTGTAAAAAGTTGATTTAATGCATTAATATGATAACTTGCCTCGTCTAAAATGGTAATGCCTACTTCCTGGTTTTCTATTGTATATCCAATGCAATGGTCAAAAGAAACGAGCACATCAGTTTCAATACCTGTATTATTAAAAAGATTTATATTGAGTATCGTCCCACTCCCCGCGGTAATAACAGAATTAATTAATGTGACTGAACTATTTTCAATAACTACCGAATCAAATGTGGTTCTTTCGGTAGGTGTAATTTCAATAATATCCACGATATAAGGCGAAAAATCTAAAGTGAATTGGAATTCATATATATCCATATCATTATTTAAACCTAGAGGAATGACTCCTTGACTATAGGCGACTCCAACCCCATCATCAATAGTTGCTTCTGCTAAAATAATTTCACCATAAGCCACATCAAAAGTCATAGACTCATTTGGATCTGAAATATTATCAATTCGTGTCATGGATGGTTCACCATATAAGCTGGTAGTATTGGGTGCCGATGCATGGCTGAATTCACGATTATTTGTATCGCCGGGATATATATCGCCGCCGTTACTTGGACCACCATTTTCTAAACCAAATAATCCGTCTGCTTGTTCGAGTCCAACACCGTAATAAGGTTCGTTATTGTTTGGACCCCATCCTTGAGCAATATTATCATTAATATGCCAGATCGCTAATCCGGGATAAGGCATGAGTGTATCAGACCCAATTTTTTGTCGGTTTTCAATCAACCAATATTCTTCCGTCACCTGGGAATGATTCACACGAATAATCGTATTATTAGAATAGGATTGTTGAAGAGATACATTATTTTGATCTTCAGTGATTTCTACAACATTAACCCAGCCAAGTCGATTTTTACACCAACCAATCATAGTAGATGGATACCAAGGTGATGTTCCGCTAGTTCCCCAGGACCCACTCCCCATTAATGCATATTTTCCAGCACCCGTGGATGAATAATCAGTGTCATAAAGATCCGGTAGTCCTAATGCATGTCCAAACTCATGAGATAATACTCCGATTGCAACAATGGTTCCATTTTGGATTTCTGGATTCATGGTATAGCTATTGATTGTAACACCATCATAAGTAACAGCAAGATTCCCCAAACTCCATTTATGAGACCAAATATTTGTATGATCGCCTTCTTCGGCACCCGAACCTTGATGAAGTAAGTTGAGCGCATCCACATTTCCATCGCCATCATTATCGTATTTAGACCAATCAAACCCGCTTGCTTCTAATGAATCGACCATGGCACGTACTAACTCTTTTACATGCTGATATCCATCGGGATTACCGTAGGCATAATAATCATGATTATGAGGCGCTGTAATCCAATTTGATACTTCAGAAGATGGTAAAAATTGTCCATAAGAAATTTCTTGGAAAAAGTCTTTAAAGCTTCCAGTATTATCATAGTTTAGATGGTTGTAGCCAGTTTGGTTCATAATTAATTCAAAATCAGTTGAATCATATGTGGCTTGAGCATCTGGGAATTGGACCAAAATAAGAGGTACATGAAATGTGTCTGTTCTTGCAATACTTAAATTTGGAAAGGGTGCAGTATCAGTAAGAATGTGTGGCTCAGGGCGAATTCCTTTTTGAATATAGTTTGACAAAGGATTCGGTTCAGCATCAATACCCACTTTTAAAAGGGAGCTGGTTAGCTGCGTTCCAAGACTGCCTTTAGCATAAACCCACCAATTATTTGAATTCTTGAGAATGGTCCATCCATTATATTCATGCCATCCTTGAAGATGATTCCCTCGATTAACAATTTCAAGTTCTAGCCCATTGGGTTGTAGAACTTTAAATGGAGTTGGGCTGGCTAAATCTCCCAACAAGATTGATATAAAAAAAGTGAGTAAATAAATTGTGTGTTTCGTATTATTCATAGTGTGTGATTTAGGGTTCATTAAAAAAAGCAACGAATTATATTGCGTTCATACTTAAATTTGTTGCTTACTACCTGCTTAGATTTTATCAATAACTTAATGAAAAAACAATTTTCCTATTTATTACTTGTTGGAATGTCATTTCTTCTTTGGAGCTGTGAAAAGCCTGAAGCTGATGAAGAGAAACTTACATCCTTTAAAAATACCCTCCATGAAAATCTAGGGGGAATTCAAGGACCCATATCAGAATATTTTTATAATTTCGAAAATGAGTTGAATGCTGAATTTTTTCGATATAATCCAAATTTGATGAGCAACTATGGTAATTATACAGATTATTATAACTTATTCGGAGAAGACCCACCCAAAATGAATTATCATACATTTCGGGATAAAATGCTTTCTATGACACCCGATGATGAATTGGAGTTTACTCAACGTCATTATATTGATTCCCTATCGGTTCAAGATTCAATTGTCCCGGATTCAGTTTTAATGCGATCCACACCTTTTAAGAATTTGGAATCGCTCGAATGGAATTTGGAAGCAGAACCATCTCTCCAGAGATATAAGCTTGTAAACTCTGATTGGGTATTGGCTGATTCGATGCTTTTTTATAATGATACTTTCGATGTGAGTGCTTATTGGGCAATTGTGGATACACCTTTTATTGATGATGGAATTTTATTTGTTGATTCTGCTGAATGGAATGATACCAATTACGTTTTTTATACTGATGAGCAACTTCGATTTATTACAACATTTGAATTTACAAAACAGCAACTTAGCGATGATTCTCTGGTTTTTAGAATCAATACAGATTGTAATGATAACGGTGTATTGGATGGATCAGAAGCTGTTGTTCAAGACTATAACGGGGATGGTAATTACGAAATTCTATATGAGTATAGTGATAATAATGAGAATGGCGAATATGATGCTGGTGATGATATTATTCAAGATTATGATGGGAATACTACCATCTCAGTTGCGTACGAATTTGTAGATACTGGAAATGGAATATGGGACCCAGCCGAACCATTTTATGATATTAATGAAGATGGTGAATATGATTTAGCTGAACCTTATCAGGATCGTAATTGCAATAATTTACGGGATGCTGCTGAAGCATTTGTAGATTCGGATGGTAGTGGGACTTACACAGATGGTGAAGACTTTAGTGATACCGGAAATAGGATATTTGACGAAGAAGAAGAATTCACCTTAAAAGATTTAAACAATGATGGAGTTGATGAGACATATCTTTATCTAATAGGTGAAAAGCCAAATAATTTGATTGTGGATTGGGCAGACCCAGAAAACCCAGTTGTTCTTCTCGAAATTGTTTTAGGCGATAGTATAACTAGCCGCTGGGGACAGACTTATACAAATATTATTGAAGAAGTAGATTTTTATGATTTGAAACAACAATATGTTGATAATGTCGACTCTCTTGTTTCACTCTATACAAAAGAAAAAGTGGGACATATTTCAGGATCATCTTTATCAGAAGATGATTATTATATTACCAAATCTGAATGGACACAATCTGCTGGTGGTTCTACAGAGAAATTTTATAATTACCATATTTTCCATGAGCCAAATCATTTGAATCAAGTAGTATATCCAGCCTATTTTCTTCCAGTTGGATTTTATTTTAACCCCAGTCAAATGGAAGATGGGTTTTGGCACAAGAATAAGCTAGAAAGTGAAGTTTTATATTATACATATAATGGGTTACTTCGTGACGGCGAACAAATCGATACTTCCTATTATGATACAACCAGTATCGCCGTTTACTTTATTGAAAAATCTTATCAAGTGGAATCAGCCAGTGTTACAGTTCCAGCTGGACGAAGAATAAGTGAAGATGAACCTGCTGTTGATACAACATTCACAGATTGTTTTAAAGTAACCCAAACTACAACGATGACTATGATGGGAAGTGGTGTTGATTTTGGTCAAAGAACTGAAACTTGGCTTGCAAAAGGTCAAGGATTAGTTAAAAGTGAAATTCATGTTAGATGGACTGAACATCCCTATGATTCTGACTTAACCTTAAATGGGCCACCGGATGAGAATAATGAAGCATGGGTGGGATTGAATCGTATTGAATTAACATCATTGGATATTTCAGCAGGAGGTGGCATTTTTAGAAAAATGACAACACCAGTAGAAATGATTGAATTACGAGATATTGGAAATCATCCTGATTTTAATTTTGAACCGTTCCGTGTGAGCACCCAAAAAGGGATTCAAACACTTGACTTTCGGGAACTCAGAGAATGATTAGATTGATTCAATTCATCTTTTTATTATTAATCTCATCTGTTTTAATTGCTGGGACAGATGGTACTATTCGCGGAAAAGTAACTGATTCAGAAGGGAGTATTCTTCCGGGTGCCAATATTTATCTTCCAGAATTAGGGTTGGGAGCCGCCGCCGATATGGGTGGAAATTATATTATATTAAATATTCCTGTTGGTAATTATGATGTTGTTGTTCAAATGATGGGATATCAAAAACAAACCATGAAAAGTGTTCATGTTCTCATGGATCAAACAGTTTGGCTGAATTTTAAACTCCCAGTTGCAGCAGTTGATGGGGACGAAGTAGAAGTTATTGGCCAACGTGCTTTGGTTGAAAAGGGTAGTACATCCAAAAAAGTAACTGTCAGTAAGGAAGCGATACAATCATTACCGATTCGTGATTTATCTGAATTATATACATTACAATCGGGTGTGGTTAAGGTTGAAAGTCGCGAAAAGGGTATTCCTGACCATCAAGAACGTGGAATTGAAGAAATTCACGTGAAAGGTGGACGCTCGGGTGAAATCGCCTACATGATGGATGGAATGTATCTTCGTAATCCTATTTTTGGTTCAATTGGTTCAGGAACCAGATTGAATTTATTTGCGGTAAAAGAATTTGATTGGCAACCAGGCGGATTTAACGCGGAATACGGTGATGCTCAATCAGCAGTTTCCAATTGGCACACTAATTCTGGTGGTAAAAAAATTCAATACAGTTTTAAATTTGAATCAAGCTCGATAGGTGCGTTGATAAATGATGCTATTGGAGCTGCGAGTGAAGGGTATGATAGAACAACGGATAATTATGACCTTCTAAGAGGCTATAATGATTATAATTTTGGTATTGGTGGCCCTATTCTAGGTCTTCCAAAACTATCATTTTGGGTGTCAGGTCAATACACAACAAATGAAAATTTCAGTGTTTATGAATTTGATGATAAAGTATTTGAAGGGAATAATGGTCTTTGGAAAGATGGCCCAACTTTTATTCGAAATGAAGAAGATATAGATTTAGATGCTTTAGCGAAAAATAAAAAAAACCTTGTTTATCCTTGGGATGATGTGGCTGGATTTCGTGGGTTTGGGTTTAATAAGACTTGGGATGTATTTGCAAAACTCACTTATAAACTCACAAATAAACTCAGATTTCACGGTACATATTGGCAAGTCGCTAACCATCGTCAAACCTTAGGACTGAAATATTTATATTGGGATAAAGGACAAAATGAATTATTTCGTGATACTTATCGCTATAATTTTGAAATGAATCATTCTTTGACCCAAAGAACGTTTTATACGCTTCGAGCTTCAAGATTTATACAAGATCAATTCCAAGGAGTTCGTTGGCAAGATAATGATAAAGATGGATACCCCAATTGGTTTGAATGGCGACATCCTGCCGGATATAAAGATATTTCTGATCCAGACAATCAATATGTTGTACCCTATACAATTGGTGAAGATGGTGATACGATTCGATATACCAATGTAGATGAAAGAAGTGGTTGGTACCATGGCGCTGAACCAGGGCTATGGAATTGGGAATTGGCAGAAGAGTTTAATGACCAAAATGGAAACGGTATTTGGGACACTGGTGAATCATTTTCAGATTCAGATAATGATGGAGTTTGGGATGGTCCTGAATTAATTAAAGGTTTAATGGAACGTGATGGTGATTATTGGTTAGAACCTGAAATGTATGAAGATTACGAGCCATTTTATGATTACAATAGTGTTTTACTTTTATGGCAAAATGTTCCAGGTTTTAATAGTAGTCCCTTTAATATGAATTTTTTCTCAGGAGCTGCAAACCCATATTATTATATGCCTGATGGTACAGGTGTTTCTTGGGATGAAGAACGAACCTTTGGTGGACATGATAATTTTTATGCAGATTCAAGGGCAATTACGGATGAAATACGTTTTGATTTAACTAGCCAAATTACCGATAATTGGAAAATTAGAACCGGATTTGATTATAAGTACCATAAGCTCAATTTTTATGAAGTAAAATACCCTTTCCGAGGTTCAGGTGCACTTGTTCAAACATTTGCAGAATATTGGCAAGATACAGGTCCTGATGGCTTGGTAATTGGTGACCCTGATTATACAGAAGCCGATCCGGGCGAGGGTAATGGCCGATGGGATAAAGGGGAAAATTATACTGATGCCAATAAAAATGGTCAATGGGATGAATTTAGGGAGCCTGAAGAATTAAACGGATATATCCAAAATACATTTGAAGTTCCTTGGATGGTTATTAATTATGGTATTCGAATTGACATGGTACATTATAATACTCAGGTTTGGGGCGATACTCTTGGAAACTTTAGTCCAGGAAGGCCTTGGTACTATTCAGATTTAAATGATAATAATAAGTGGGATAAAGGTGAAAAAGCGGATGATATTGCAGGATTAGCTCACCAAAAGGTATTTTTAAAAGAATCTGAATGGCTCTATAAAATCAGTCCACGTTTTGGCTTTAGTCATGTGATAACGGATAAGTCAACTTTTACCTTTAATTATGGATTATATTATCAAACGCCCGTTTATCAAAATGTTTATTTAAATACAAATCGCTTAGAAGATCCGGAAGATTTGTTTGAAGAAGGTGAAGGGGCAGTTGGAAATGCAACTATGCGAGCGCAACGGACGCAATCTTATCAGGTTGCCTTTAATGTGCAAGTGGGGCAAACATGGTCATATTCCATTGGTGCTTGGGTTCGAGATATGGATCAATTGACTCGTTATACACTTGAGCGATCAGGCGTCTATCAATATAATATTGCATCTAATGGTGATTATGGATCAGCAAAAGGGATTGATCTAACCCTCGAGTGGCGAAGAAAGTTTTTCGGTTCAATGTTACAATACACTTTCTCTACTGCTAAAACCAATAGTGAATATCCTTGGGCGAGTATTTCAGGACAATTTGTGGATGCACCAAGTCAGGAAAGTATTGCATCATACGATCGTCCTCATGATATTACGTATTATGCTTATACATTTTTGCCTTTTGGAATTCAAGCTGGTATGACAGCATTCTACCAAAGTGGTTATCCATACACACCCATTATTTTTAAAGGAAAAGATCCTTCGGAAGATGCGAGACATCCCAATTCAAAGAGAGGACCAGGTTATAAAAATGTTAATATTTCCTTTTCAAAATATTTTGAATTTATCAGCCATCGCTTTTCATTGGGGTTAAATGTTTTCAATGTTTTAGATATAAGAAATCCTGTGGATGTATATGCAATGACAGGTAAACCCGATGATCCGGGAACTTATTATACTGATTTTGTTGGGCTCCCTGGATCTGATCCAAGTGGAAGTGGAAAATATGCAAATAAATCAAGTGCTTATTACGATCGCCCTTGGCGGTTGTCTTCCCCCCGAGAAATAAACTTTTTTATCAGAATAGATTTTGATTGAGACAAGTCATGATTAAATATTTTACACTCATTTTTTTTGTTGGAACCTTATTTGCTATTGATGGGCGAATTAAAACAAATAATAATCGAACATCTGACCCATTTAGGCAAACAGCTGTTGCAAAAATTGGAGATAATCCATTTCCGACAAATCCTATGAGCGATCGAGCAAAAGGATTTGTTGATCAGGGTCGAGTTAAGAGTGCTATCACTAATTATGGAAGCTTTATTAATTGGGATTTTCATCCATCTGGAATTTGGGGCGATTATTCTTATTTACCAGCTGTTTCATTTATTTCGGCAGTTCCTGGTCATAAAAATGTAGCACATTATTCATGGCAAAATCTAGAAACCATTATTGATTCAGAAGGGTTTCCTGCTCGAAGTATTTGGGAATCTACGAATGCATATGATGCGTGGTTTCCTACTACGGGTGACACCATTTTTAAAGGTATATTATTTGAGTTAGATAATGATGATGGTTTATACCTTCCAGATAATGAAAAATATTCTATTGATGACATTACAGATGATAAACAGTTTTATTTTAATCATGAAGATCGAAAAATTATAATCAGCACTTTTGGCGCAAAAGACCCGAATAAAACATCAACTCGAATTGGGTTTATTTATCCTTGGGCGCTTCGTCCAGCACTCATTAACCGACAAGATCAATTTGATTTTTATGATTATGGTGAAGATTTAGAAGAATGGACTGCAGATGATAATTATTCTTATTATGGTGCCAATGCTGCAGAATCACATTTTATAAGTTCAGAGTCTAAAACGGATTGGCATGCGTCAACTATGTCGCGAGTAAATTCACATCAGTCTGAGCTAAACGCTTCAGATATTTTTGGAGGAACACCTTGGGTTTCTGGTGATGATACTTATCCAGTTTTAGCGCATTCTGCATATTCTGATACATGGCCGAAAAAGATGAATCCAGCTACAGGGGAAATGGATTCTTTCTGGCCAGGATGGTGGTCAGAAGATTACAATATTAATTTGCCTGGATGTACACATTCCAGAAAAGATCCTAAATGTTGGGAAGAAGTTCCAGGTCGTTTTATTTCGGACATGGATGTATATATGGAATTTGATGATCGGTGGGCTCATCGCGCAAATAATGTAAATACAAATAACATGTATGAACAAACCGGATATCCTATGGGCCTTAGAATTAAAGCTACAGCTCATTCTTATGGTGTTTCTTATGCTGAAGATATTTTATTTGTGACAATGAAAGTGCGAAATGAAAGTGGAGATTGGAAAGCTGAAGATGAAGAAGGCAATCCAATTTTAGATGCAAATGGAGTTCAACTTTCCGGAGAAGCAATGATTATGCCTGATGGAACTAAATTGAATCGAGGAAAAGGATTTGATTATAGTGGCATGTCACTTGGGTTTTATATGGATGCAGATGTACTGATGGGAGATTGGAGTGGGTATGTCTCGGGCCTTCATACTAATGATGATGATTTCATGAAATATTACTGGGATGTATTTGAAGTTAATGATGATCGAATGTTAATTAGTATGGCAATGATTGGAGATCATGATGGTATTTCCGGGGTTCCTGGATTTGCTTTAGATGAGCCTTCCGCAACATCACATCCCGGAACAGAATTTGGTGTAGTGGCAACTCAGCTTTTAGATTCTCCCAAAGCAACTGACCCTGTGGATCTTGATTTAGATGGAGCGATAGATATATTTCCGGGTGAACCGTTAAAAATGACCGATTGGCATTGGGTCGATTGGTATCAACGTCCTGGAGTTGTTGGTCCTGAAGGAAACTCAAGTAGTTGTTATGCAGGTAGTGAAGGATGCCCTGTTGCGAAAAATAAAGAAGAAATATTATACAAACTTATGGTTGGAGATACATCAAATTTAAGTGAAGGTGAAGAAGCATGGCATTTTCATACTCCAAATCCGGGTACAGACCTTGGAGTTGAATTGAATCCACATTTTGATTCGGTTGAAGGGTTAAAACTTGAACCCGTTTACGAACGGGATCCACCGGGCCTAGATTGTGTTCTAATTATGAGTTGTGGACCATTTGATCTTCCTGTAGGAAGAGAAGTGCCTTTTTCTTTTTGTATCATTTTTGGACAAAATGAAGATGATCTCATTAATAATGCTCGATTTGCGCAAGTGATGTATAATTCTCGGTACCAAGGATTTACTCCTCCAACACGACCCACCGTCTATGCTGAAACAGGTCAAGGGGAAGTGAATATCTATTGGAATGATTTTGCCGAAAGTTCTAGAGACGTCGTTACGGGTTATGCTGATTTTGAAGGATACAAAATTTATAAAAGTATTGATGGTGGATCTGCGTGGGGAGAAGCCGAAGATATGATATTTGATACAGAAGGAATATTTGCAGGTTGGCGTCCTTTTAGACAATTTGATTTATCTGCAGAATCAGATTCTGTTCGTTGTGTTTATTCTAATGATGATTGCTCCGAGGAAGAAGGAAATAGAGGCCATTCCATTCGTGGAGAAGATCCTTATTTTCCGTGGTTTTCTTTGGGAAATGATTCCGGACTTGAGGCTGTTAGATTGGATGAACCAATTGTTATCAATGGAGATACGATGAAATATCGTTTTATTGATAAAAATGTGATAGATGGATTAGAATATACTTATTCTGTAGTTGCTTATGATATGGGGGTAGAACCTCCTTTCCGAACAACCTATAAAAACACGGGAGACGGGCAGTTCGAAGCTGTAATTGATACCAATTATTCAAATCCTGATCAATGGGCAAGTCCTGATGGATATGCATCTATTGAAAATTCTAAAGGAACAACTGTATTGGATCGGAATTTTGTCCAAGTTTATCCTGGTGTAACACCAACATCTGATTTAAGTAATGTTGGGGTGGTTCCAAATCCATATATTGTTCATTCAGGGTTTAAAGAGTCTGAACATTTAAGACAAATTAGGTTTACAAATATTCCAGCTCAATGTACTATTACAATATTTACATTAAATGGTGAACATGTGAGCACCATTGAACATGATAATGAAGAAACAGGGAATGCATGGTGGGATATGCGATCTGTGAATAATCAGGAAATTTCTCCAGGGCTTTATCTTTTTCACGTGGAACAATCAAATAGCTCCATGAGCGAGCCCTTTATCGGCAAATTTGCGGTGATTCGATGAGATATTTATTAATAGTTCTCTTAATGCCTGTTTTGTTATTTGGTCAATATAGAGATATCCCAGATGTGGTTACAAAAGTGGCAACAGCCGCCGGTGGTTTTTTAAAATTAGAGACTTCAGCTCGCGCCATTGGAATGGGCGGAGCCCATGTAGCATCAGCTCGAGGTGTATCAGGAATTCCTTATAATCCAGCCGGTATTGCCTTTATTCAAAAGAGTGAAGCCTATTTTTCACAAGTAAATTATTTAGCTGGAATTAAACATGGTGTTTTAACCTATGGCACTCGCTTAGGCCCATCCGATTTTATTGGGTTTCATTTATTCTATTTAGATAGTGGTCCTATGGATGTCACAACTGAAGATTTTCCAGATGGAACAGGTGAAGATTTCTCAGTTATTTCAATGGCAGCTCGTTTTACTTATGCTCGATCAGTTACGGACCGATTAAAGTTAGGAGGTTCGTTAAACTATATAAGAGACCGTATCGCAGATACAGGAATGCAAGCCGTCTCTTACGATATTGGATCAAACTTTAGCACAGGGATTTATGGGACAATTTTAGGGATGAGTGTAACAAACTTTGGTCCTGAAGTTCAGTATAAAGGAGAAGGTTTAAGCGTTCAAGTCGCAGATACGATTGATGTGGATGGAAGTCTTCAAAGAATTACAGATAAGTTTCCTTTACCATTGATGTTTCGAGTTGGGGTAGAGAATGAATTGATAGGACTGAATAGTTCTTTTATGAAGAGTGAGACACATCGTTTAATCGTGAGTATGGATGGAATCAAGCCTAGCGATTACATTGTATATGGAAGTGTAGGTTTAGAATATGCTTGGCAGAAATTAGCATTTTTACGTTTAGGGTCTCATTTAGGCCATGACACAGCAGGATTAAGTATTGGAGCAGGGGTAAATATCCGATTAGGCAAAATGGCCTTAACAGTTGATTATGCCTTTGTTGATTACGATATTTTGAAATACACTAACCAATTGGCAATTGGACTTGAATTTTAATGAATAAAATAATGTTAATGTCTCTTCTGTTTGGTTTTTTTGGCAACCAAACTCTTTATGGACAAAGTTGTTCTGCAGATGCAGGATCAGATTTAACAATTTGCGATGGGGATGGATCAAGCTCTAACTATATTTATCTTGATGGAAGTGCATCCACTGTTCTTGAAGGGGATATTACATTTGAATGGACAGTTCTTACTGTTGTGGGTGATGGAAATTGGAAACAAACGTTGGTTATTACAAATAGCGAATCTGATGAAGTCGATCCACGTTTTAAATATCCATATGAACTAGCTGAAGATACCGACTTTTTAGTAGCGCTAAAAATTGTAGATGATTCCTTAACTTGTGAAAGTTTCGATACAATTCAAGTAACAATTCAATCAAATATGTGCCCAAGAGCGGATGCGGGAAATGATTTAATATTGAGTAATGGATGTAACTTTACATTATTCTTGGATGGATCTGATTCAGAAGATTCACAAGATGAATCAATCTCTTTTCATTGGTCTTCTTTAGACGGATATGATTCTAATTTTACGTCTGCTGATTCATCTGTTGCTGAGTTTACATTTCCTTCAACAGAAGAAGATAAAATGTTTTCATTTAAACTCACGGTTACTGATGCAATTCAAAGTGTAACGGATACGGTGAAAATTAATTATTTAGATAATGATGCTCCTGTTGCAGATGCAGGAAATGATATAAGCACATGTGAGAATGAATTCCAATTGAGTGCAAGCAAATCATATGATGTAAATTGGAATGAACTTTCTTATACTTGGACTTCATTGGATGGATTGAATATTAGTGATGCATCCACGTCAAGAGCGACAATAACAAGCCCAATTGATTTAACAGAGTCCACATCCTATCGTATTAAGCTTGAAGTGAATGATGGATATTGTTCAGACTTTGATACATTAATCGTAATGATTTCGGCTAATATTTGTCCAATAGCAATTGCTGGCGAAACAGTTCGGATTCCAAAATTTGAATCTGAAACTGTAATTTTGAATGCGGGAAATTCATTTGACCCTGAAGGAGAAGAAATCTCTTATGAATGGACTACTCCCACAGGAGAAATTGTATCAGATTCAATTTTAACTGTAGTTGATACAGATCCAAATAGTCTATACTCTAAATATGTATATTATTTAAAAGTTATGGATAATGAAAATGCCATTTCTGAAGATTCGGTTTCGGTTATTTTTAGCGAATTCTCAGCACCAAAGAGTCCTACCATTTATGCCGTTGCAAGTCATGCAAGAGTTTTGGTCTCTTGGGATGCATCATCCGAAGCATCCTACGATTCTTTAACAGGGTATTCAGATTTTGAAGGATATAAACTATATCGTTCTATTGATGGTGGAAATACTTGGGGAGGAGATGACGATAAACTCTATGATTTTAATGGCGAGTTTGTTGGCTGGAAACCATATGCTCAATTTGACTATAATACTGATGAAGATTTAGATCATTGTATTTATAGCCATACTAATGATTGTGAACCGGAAGATACACGTCAGATATCAATATCCGGATTAGATCCGCTAGCTCCAAGGTTTACTTTGGGGACTGATACAGGCATTGAATATTCGTTTGTTGATTCTAATGTAGTAGATGGCGTTGAATATTCGTACACTGTTACAGCTTACGATATTGGGTTGAGTTCTTTTAGTGTAGCATTTACAGAAGTTGATTCTAGTGGAATATATGAAGCCGATACACTTTGGCCATTAATAAATCCCGGACAATTTTTGGGTCCTGATACTTTATCATATTACAATGTAGCAGGAAATTGGATTCGAGATGCTGTAAATCCCAACCGAGGATTCGTTAGTTTAGAATCTTCCCGAGGCGATAGTGGCCATCATAATTTTATTACTGTAATTCCTGGTTACACTGCATTGGATATTTCATTTCCTGATGCATCAGATATTGAAGCATTATTTACATCAGATAGTAATAATATTGGAACGGGAGATAGAACTTACTTTATTGTTGATCGAACCAAGATTGTTAGAGACGAATTAAAGTATGAAATTCAGGCAAAACAAAGCGGTACTGCTGTGGATGGGATGGCTTGTGAAGACCCATATGTTTATGGGTATATTGTAAGTGATACTTTGGGAACGCCTGTTTCAACAGTGACTTATTATGAGACTGATCTTAATTTTTTTGAAAAAGATTCAATTTCTGGATTACCCGGAACATTGTATGAAAACGAATCCTATATTGTTCCTCAATACGATATTATTTCTCCCGTTGATAAATGGACAGACCAATTCAAAGGAATTCGATTTAAAATTAAAAATAAAATTCCGTTAAATATTTCAGCCGTACCACCTGTTAGTATTGATACATTACTTTGGTCTTGGGTTAGTCCTGATAGTAGTGCAATGGATAGCTTAAATACTCTTTTTCGTCAATTGTCAATACTTCCTGAATTATCTTATACGAATGTTTCAAGTTATAATCGTCGATTAAATTTCGATTATAAAATTGAATTTTTCAATGAACCCATTGGAGATACAATTGAAATCACAAATACTCATGGAATTGGAAATATGTATTTTCCATTTAGAGTTACAAATATGTGGACAGGGAAAAAAGTAATTCTTGGATGTAATGATTATGGGTACTTTGATGCATCACCGGTTGATTATGATAATGGTGCAAGTGATTTTATTTGGACTCGAAAAGAGGAAGTGTTTTTCCGAAAGGATTCATTAAAAATTGCTGGAGAATGGATAGAAGCATATAATTACAATTTAGATTTAGAGCTTTTTATTGATAATAGAACTAAAAGTAGAAAAGCATTCGATGATTCAAAAGATTATGAAAAAGGTGACACAATCTATTACCATCAGATGCTATTTGTTGCATCTATTCCACCAATAGTAGGTACAGCACCACTGTCTTATCAATTGGATATGAATGATGATGGAGAGAGGAATAATCCGTGGCGAATGGTATATCCATGGACTGGCGGAGAAGAATTACTGATTAAGCCACATAAACTTTTTGTTGATGGAGATAATTGGTATTCTAATATGGCAAAATTAGGTGAAGAAGTTGGCATTTCAGATACCTTATGTTTAGATTCAATTAAGGTCGTTCCAAATCCATATAAAGCCAGCTCTATGTTTAATGAAACGCCAAATTCACGGAAAATTCGTTTTACCCATTTGCCCACAAAATGCCAAATATCTATTTATACTATTTCAGGTGAAATGGTAACCACATTTCAACATGAAGAAGAATTTGATGGTAACGCTTGGTGGAATTTGAGAACAGGTAATAATCAAGATGGACCTGAAATTGCACCTGGGTTGTATATTTATGTTATTGAGTTTCCTGAAGAAAAAGAATATTGTATTGATACTTATGATTCAAATAAGAAGAATAGACAGGGAAGTGGAAAAAATGATTATTATGCGGATGATAATCATGATGATAAAAGACTCATTGAAAAAACAAAGTTCCATATCGGCAAATTTGCGGTGATACGATGAGACGTATATTAATAGTATTATTGATGCCTGTTTTGTTATTTTGTCAATACAGAGATATCCCAGATGTCGTTACAAAAGTAGCAACAGCAGCTGGTGGTTTTTTAAAGTTAGAGACTTCAGCTCGAGCCATTGGAATGGGCGGAGCCCATGTGGCATCAGCTCGAGGTGTATCAGGAATCCCTTATAATCCAGCCAGTATTGCCTTTATCCAAAAGAGTGAAGTTTATTTTTCACAAGTGAATTATTTAGCTGGAATTAAACATGGTGTTTTGACCTATGGCACTCGCTTAGGTCCTTCAGACTTTATTGGGTTTCATTTATTTTATTTAGATAGTGGCCCTATGGATGTCACAACTGAAGATTTTCCAGATGGAACAGGTGAAGATTTCTCAGTTATTTCAATGGCCGCTCGTTTTACTTATGCTCGATCAGTGACGGACCGATTAAAGTTAGGAGGTTCGTTAAACTATATAAGAGACCGTATCGCAGACACAGGAATGCAAGCCGTCTCTTACGATATTGGATCAAACTTTAGCACAGGGATTTATGGGACAATTTTAGGGATGAGTGTAACAAACTTTGGTCCAGAAGTTCAGTATAAAGGCGAAGGTTTAAGCGTTCAAGTCGCAGATACGATTGATGTGGATGGAAGTCTTCAAAGAATTACAGATAAGTTTCCTTTACCTTTGATGTTTCGAGTTGGGGTAGAGAATGAATTGATAGGACTGAATAGTTCTTTTATGAAGAGTGAGACACATCGTTTAATCGTGAGTATGGATGGAATCAAGCCTAGTGATTACATTGTTTATGGAAGTGTAGGATTAGAATATTCTTGGCAGAAATTAGCTTTTGTACGTTTAGGGTCACATTTAGGTCATGATACAGCAGGATTTAGTATGGGAGCAGGGGTAAATATTCGATTAGGCAAAATGGCTTTAACAGTTGATTATGCCTTTGTTGATTACGATATTTTGAAATACACTAACCAATTGGCAATTGGACTTGAATTTTAAAAGTATCTAAACACTTGCTAAGTTAAGTGCTTGCAAAGTTAAGTGCTTGCAAAGTACCTTTGAGTTAATAATAAAGATAATTATTTAATCGTAAACAGAAAAAGAGGAGAACCTTATGAGAAAAGCAGTTATAATTGGATTAGCATTTATGTTAACAATTCCTGTTTTTGGAAGAACAACCCATTCAAATAAACGCTTGGTAAAAACACCGGCAAAAAGAATAATGGATGTAAATGAACCTGTTTTTATTAATTCAGGGAATAGCACAACTTTACATGGGCCAATTACAAGACATTCTAATAATAATTCAAGTAGAGAGTCTTCATTCTTTTCTACATTAATTGATTCATCATTGAATGGCTATGGTCCTTATAATAATACCCCAAATCCATTAGCTTATGGGCTAGATGAAGGATATATTGCTGTTTATCGACAATATCAAGGTGAATATACTGAAGGTGTTAGCGCTGGGTATATTGGTGCTTCCCAGTCAGAAGACGGAGAAGAATGGGATACAGAACAAAAATTAAATACTCGATATCCAACAGGACAAGAAGAGCCAGATTTACCGACATCATCAGGAACACCTCAAGGTCGTTATCCAAGTGCTGGTTTTACGGTCGGCGGTAAACCAACAGCTATTTGGAATGAATATACTAATACTTCCCAAGGTGGTGGTGAAAATGGTGGATATCCTCTTTATGCTTATGATTCAGATGGGATGGGAGAATTCTCAACTTGGGTAAATCCGTTTAACTTAAATAATGGATGCTCAACCACGCCATGTGATCCACCAGATCTTTGGGTTGGAAACACATATATTAATGGTGCGAATGGTTCCCCATTGCTTACATCTATATTTGGAGAAGGCTTAGGCCCCACTTATCATTATTTTATATCAAGTAATTTTCATGCAAATGGGTATTTCATTATGAATGATCCTTATGTGATCTCCGATAATGCGCAAGTCGTTGACAACGGTGACCCGCTTTGGTATCAAAATGGAGATTATACAGGCAGTCCTGATTACCATATCAATGAAGATGGTGTTGGGTACATGGGACAAGTAAGCTTTTCTTATGGTTCTGATACAGAAGAACCAATGCTCCATACCTTGTTCTTTAAGAAAACGGAAGATTATGGTGCATCTTGGACATCAGATGAAGGGTATTTAAATACAGGATATCATTATATATCTGATGAAGTATTGGTAAATCTTTCTGACTCATTAAATACACTTTTTTCTGAAAATCCTGAGGAATACCCTAATCAATTGTGGTACCCAGATGCAATGTGTGATACAGTTGATGCCGTTACAGGAGATACGTCTCAATATACTTGTGGGGATACAATATTCTATAGTAATGTGGATGGTCCTATTTTTCTAACGCCAGGTTGGTTCTTTTATTATGATTATGATATTCAAACTGACAACGATGGTGGACTTCATTTTATAACTGTTGCAGTTCCTATGGTTTGTCCAGATTCATCTGGTGGATGTGAAGATTCAAATAACGATGGTCTTGTTGATACGCTTTATACAGAAGGTCGGTTTGGAAGTGCTGGACATATTTATTTTTATAACCCGGATCCAATTGATCAACCAAATAATTGGACCGCTACACTTTTAAATGATTTGTCAGATACATATTATGCAGATTGGGATTTATCTGATATTCCTATAGTTAGCGACCCTCAATTCTATTTCTTCCCAGAAATCACAAGAAGCGCTGAAGAAGATAGTGAAGTTATGTGGTATGCCGGTTTTAAAGGCTCATCTTTTTCTTGGAGCGCTGATACGTTAAACTATCTGCCGGGCGATATTGATATTTATATGAGAAAATCTACGGATAATGGTCGAACTTGGACTGAATTAGAAAATGTAACTCAATCAGAGAGTGGGATCTTTCCAGATAAATCAATTGAAGTTGCTGTTCATTTAGCTACAACAGCTACTGATAATGAAGTAGGCCTTTTCTTTCAAATGCCTGATTTTTATCATGAAACATTACCTCCTGCAGCATCTTATGAAGATTATTTAAATCGTGTTTATGTTGGGATATATTCTAATGATGCAGAAGGTGGTACCGTTGGTATTGATCAAAATTTATTACCAAATGCATTTACGCTTATGCAAAACTATCCAAATCCATTTAACCCTGTAACTCATATTCGATTTGATGTGGCTGTTGCTGGAAATGTAATGATGGATTTATTTGATATTCGTGGTGCAAAAGTCAAAACACTTTTGAATGAGGTAAAACCTGCTGGAATGCATGAATTTACATTTGATGGATCACATTTATCATCTGGGATTTACTTCTACAGCATGACGGCAAATAATGTAACACAAACACGAAAGCTTGTCTTAATGAAGTAAACTAATTTATTGCATCATTTAAAGATGTAAATAAAAATTGGAAATAAAGTGGGATTCTGTGAGGGCAGAGTCCCACTTTATCGTTATATAATAAACAAACAAGGAAATTCTCATGCGTTCAATATTATGGATACTAACTTCCCTAAGCTTTTTATTGGCAAAGGATATCACATTTAAACTACAAACATTAAAAAATGATTCACACCAATTGATTTCAATTTCGGGTGCGTCAAATAATCAAAACCAACCAAATTTCGAACGTTCATCACGCGATGATACATCTACAATATGGCTAGATGATTTAGAAGGAGATATTTCTGGTTGGACTGTTGCTCCAGAATGGGAGTTAACAGATGAATCAAGTTTTAGTCCATCCAACAGCTTTCATATGGATGATGATAATTATGATGTGGTTTCTAGTATAGTTTCTCCTTTAATTAGTGTCCCTGAATTGACTTCCGAAAGTGAATTGTTAAAACTTAATTTTGCTTTATGGTGTGATTTTCCAGATTTTGATGGTGCAGGGGATAATTTTCTTGAAGATTATTATTGGGTTGATATTGCAAATTTAAGTGACGTGCCAGTTTATTTTCATGAAACAGCAACGGATGCTTACGAAGGCCAAAGTTGGGGATGTAGTGATCCTGCAATTGGTGGATACCTTGACGCCTGGGTACAAGTTCTTCAAACTCCTACAATTACAGTTCCAGCAGTTGACCCCACTTTATCAGCGATGATGAAATGGGGACTAGAAGATTATGCTGGAGCAACAGTTGCCGGAACCTGTACGGATGGATGGGATGCAGCCAATGTTCGTATTTCGAATGATGGAGGAATAACATGGAATTTGCTCGTTGGTAGTGATCCTTATGATTTTGATTATGGATATGGATGGATATATAATGATCCCGAATATGATTGTGGTGGGTCTTTAGAACAAGTCGCAGCCGGTTGGGGTGGACAAGCAGATTGGCATGAAGTGACTTTTGGATTGGGAGATTATTCAGGTCAAGATGTAATAATCCAATTCGCATTTGGCTCTGATCCGTCATATTCATTTCTAGATGATAATTCATTAACAGGATTAATGGTCGATAATATTTTCATAACTGACGGGAGTGGAAGTATCACTTTTCAGGATAATGCAGATGATGAAAATTCGATGTTAGCTATGAATGGAATGGAATTTGCATGGGAACAATTTTTTTATGATTATGGTGATGCGACGCGACCAGGAAGTTTGGGTTGGGAAGTTTACCCTTCAGGTGCGGCATTTAATGGTAATGCTGAATTAGATATTTCATCTTATGCTGGTGCAGATATTAAAATTCGTTTTACTGGACGTACTGATGATAATGATGATGGTGGAAATGGTGAAGGGCTTTTTATTGATGATGTGCATATTTGGAATGTAATGTATAATGATGTTCCCATGGTTAATAATTTGGCGGCAACAGCTGGAGATAACCAAGTTGTAGTCTCTTGGGATATGCCGGCAGGAGGTACTTATACAAACGAAGATATATCTTATGTAGATGGAACGATGGAAGATGCTATCTTTATGTCTAGTGGTACATCTATTATGGGTGAATATTTTGATATGCCTTACGGTGTTGAAGCTGTTTTTGCAAACTCGGTAGAAATCTGGGGAGTAGAAGGTAATAGTGGTGAAACGACTGTTTTTGGATATGAAGTAGTTGCAGGAGTCCCTGTAACAACTGCTACATTTAGTTCACCAATTACATTGGTTGAAGGACAATGGAACACACTTAATGTGAATTGGACATTTTCAGGTGATTTCCTTATTGCAATTGAAGTATCGGAAACTATTGCGATTGGTATAGATTCAGATAATGCACCGGGCCAAAACTCATGGGCTAATCTTGGTGGATGGCAACCTTGGACGGAAGTAGCGATAGAAAATAGTTTGACAGATGGTGAATTTGGAGTTAATGCAAATGTAACCACAATAGGTGGTTCCACACCTGTTTTTAACGTCTATCGATCCATGAATGGTGATGAATTCAACATTATGTTTAACGGGGCTGGAATAAACGGGAATGAATATGTTGATAATACTTCTCAAAATGGGAACGAATATTGCTATCAAATAACTTCCATATATGGAGATGATGAAAGTAATCCTGCTGGTCCTGTCTGTGTAATACCTGAAGCACAAACTATATATGAAATAGCTTACGATGATGGGTCAGATGAGACAAGTATCAATGCTGGCAATATGAATACTCTATGTGTAAAGTTTACACCAAGTGGATATCCGGCTGATTTATATCGAGCAAGCTTTTTCACTGTGGGAACATCAAATGCAGTTGCCTTTGTAAATGTTTGGGACGATGATGGTGAGAATGGTATGCCAGGAACGTTATTAGTTACGAATGTTCCAATTACATTTGCTGGAGGAACATGGACACCTGTTTCACTTGCAAGTGAAAATATAATAATCGAAGATGGTAGTTTTTACATTGGTTGGATGGAAACTGAACAAACACCGCCTGTAGGTGTAGATTCAAATAGTCCATCTACAAATAGTTATATTGATGTTGGAATTGGAGCTGGCTTTGAACCTTTTGGAACATATTTTGAAGGTGCATTTATGATTAGAGCCGAACTGGATTCAGTAAATGTCTTGGGACTAAATGATGGTTTTGAAGATAACTTACCTAAATCATTTGGATTAAAGCAAAATTATCCAAATCCATTTAATCCAACCACAACAATCAGGTTTGATCTCGCAGGTCAAGCAAAGACAGTGCTATCCCTATATGATGTGAGTGGACGTGAAGTTATGACCTTAATTAATAAAGACTTAAGTGCTGGACAATATACCTTCAGTTTGAATGCTGGTGATTTTCCTTCTGGAATGTATTTTTACAAGCTAACGGCACAAGATCAATCTGGTCAAATAATCTTTTCATCAACTAAAAAATTGGTCTTAATGAAATAGGCTAATTCAATAAATATATAGAAGGGACTGATAATGTCCCTTCTATAATAAAGAGTGACTTTATAATATGAAAAAACAATTTCTCCCCATTCTATTCTTATTAATAAATATTGCCTTTTCTGATGTATATCAGGATCGGTTTTTAATTTATATTGATAATTCTGTCTCTGATTTCTCAATTGATGAAATTACTGGACGAACAAATTTATCAGAATTAAATCAAATGATGGATAAATTATCCGCAATTGGAATTCATCAGTGGTTATCAAATGCACGTCCTACTGACCGAGATGGTGATATTTATCTGAATCGTTATTATGTGATTCAATTTGAATCATCACGAATTGATATCCATGAATTAGTAAAAGAAACAGAGATGCTACAATCAATTCGTTTCTCTGAAACGATGACAATTAATCGACCAACTTATATTCCTAATGATCCTAGATGGAACCAACAATGGTTTCTCCCAAATATTGAAGCCGATTTAGCCTACGATCTTTGGGATATTGATGGAGGAGACATCCCAGGGCAAACGTCTAATGGGGAAATAATTGTAGCCGTTGCTGATGATGCTATAGATTGGGATCATCCTGATTTAATCAACAATATATGGCAGAATTTAGGTGAAGATGCAGATGGAGATGGAGTTGTTCTAGTTCAAAATGGAAATACCTGGGCATTTGACCCAGGCGATATAAATGGCGTTGATGATGATGGTGATGGCTATATTGATAATTTTATAGGTTGGGATTTAGCCGATGATGATAATAATCCTACATATCCCAATAGTAATCTAAGTCATGGCACAATGGTTTCAGGATGTGTTTCGGGTTCAACTAATAATGGAACAGGTGTTGCATCAGTAGGTTGGTCAGTTAAAATAATGCCATTTCGCTGCTCTGAAGATGGAACTTATATCGAGTATGGGTATAATGGAATTTTAGCAGCAGCACAGATGGGCGCGAATGTAATTAATTGTAGTTGGGGTGGTTTTGGTGGCGGGACTCAATCTGTTATTAATACAGCATACAACACATATGGCAGTATAATTGTAGCAAGTTCTGGGAATGGTGGTGAAGATGGAAATACAAATTTTGATCTCCATAATCCTTCTGGCTTAAATAATGTTATTTCAGTAACTGCTACTGGCCCGGGAGATAATTTTAATTGTTGGGCAACTGCTGGATCAACTGTTGATTTAGGCGCACCAGGCGAAAGTATTTGGACAACAACGCTTGGTGGCGGATATGGATCTGCATACGGTACATCTTTTTCATCTCCAATTACTGCTGGAGCAATCGCTTTGCTTTGGTCTAGGTTTCCTGAAGCAGATCAAACTTGGATTGAAGAAAGAATAATTAATTCTACTGATGTGTATTCTGATATGGAAGGCTCATGCGGAGGCACAAGTTTGGTCGGAATGTTGGGGTCGGGTCGTTTAAATGTATTTAAGGCATTAAGTGCAGGAATTTTTCCAAGTTTATCAATAGATGATATTAATTATCAAAATGATACGGATGGGGATGGAGTTTTTAATCCTGGAGAACAAGTTAAAGTAAAGCTAATTATTGCAAATGGTGAAGGATGGGCTGATGCAGACAATGTATTTGCTACCATTTCTACAGAAGATGATAGGATTGTTTTTGTTGATAATATTATTGTATTTGATAATGCAATACCTGCTGGTGGATCATCTTTTACACTCATTGATCACTTTTTGCTTTACGCAACCGATGATGCACAATTGGGAGATGTACCCTGTACAGTTCATATACAAGCAGGAATTTCTGAACCATATTATACAATAGACATTGACATAAATATTTCAATATCTCTAAACCAATTTGGGTTCCCTATTGAAGGAATCACAATCAAATCTTCTCCATTAATTGCTGATTTGGATGGAAACTCCATTGGTGAAATATATTTTGGCGGAGATGATGATAAATTACATGGTTATATGATTGCTGGGTTAAATCAATATGGTTTTCCATTTAATGCAGATGATAATATTAGATCAAGTCCAGCTTCTGGTGATGTAGATGGAGATGGAAGTCAGGAAATCGTATTTGGGTCACATGATGGTAGATTATATATTTTAAGTACAACAGGTGTACAGGAGTTAGCTTTTGTTCAAACTGGATATATTGTTGGCGCTCCTGCTTTAGTGAATTTGGATGGTGATGATGATCTTGAAATTGTGTTTACAACTCAAAATGGATCATATGGAAAAGTATATGCGATTCATCATGATGGAAATAATGTAGATGGGTTTCCTGTGGACATTAGCGAGAAAATGTTAGTGGGTGCTGCAGTTGGTGATCTAGAAGGAGATGGTATTCAAGATATTGTAGTCTGTACATGGAGTGATCATATTTACGCAATAGATGCGATGGGTGTGATCAAGGACGGATTTCCTTTCTTAGCTTCAAATAGATTTAACTCCCCTCCGACTCTTGTTGATTTAGATGGTAATGGAGATTTAGAAATTATTGCTGGAAATGATAGTGGCAATTTATATGTTTTACACCATGATGGAACTGAGATGATATCTTTTGATACAGGAGATGATATTAGAGGAGGAATTTCAGTTGCTGATTTAAATGATGATGGGAGTGTGGAATTATTATTCAGTGGGTATGATGACATGATTCATGTTTGGAATCCGAATACTGGGACCGAATTGGAAGGCTGGCCCATTGATTTGGGATATAATTCTTTATCGGGGCCAATTACGGCAGATTTGGATAATGATGGGGATTTGGAAGTCATTGCTGCCATGAAATCTGGAACAGTTAATATTTTTCATCATGATGGGTCTTTATTTAATGGGTTTCCTACAACGCTTGGAGGGGATATTTATTCTACACCTGCTATTGGTGATTTAGATAGTGATGGAGATTATGAACTTATTGTGGGGACAACTCAAGGTCTCCATGTGTTTGATATTAAATCGGATAAAGGAAATAGAAGCTCTTGGAATATGCATCGTGGAAACCAGCTTAGAAACGGGTTTTATGATTTAACATTAACATCCATTGAACAAGGAGAACTTGTTCCAAATGAATTCTATGTCAGTAAAAACTATCCAAATCCATTTAACCCTACGACGCGAATTGATATTCAAACAGTTGAGAGCAATGAATTAATTGTGAGTATATTTGATATCTCTGGACGTTTAATAAATACACTGATTCATGATAAACTAGAAATTGGATTTTATTCAGTCGAATGGAATGGGAAAGATCAATCAGGGCTCCTAGTTTCTACAGGTGTATATCTTATTCAAGTAAGATCAGGTAAAAAACTTAGTACTCAAAAAATGGCTTTTATTAAATAGTTTGCTATATTGCAATTGAAGATATAAGTAAAGTAAGTTTAACCATAACATCAAAAGGAGATATTGATGAAAAATATATTTGGAATTTTATTAATTAGTGGGCTTATGATTTCTAGCGCTTGGGCAGAAATAGATTGTCCAGCAGATTCAGCTATTCATGTTGATACCCGAACCATGTTACCAGACGGTAGCCCAAATCCTACATACGGACAAGAAATTTCTACAGGATTATGTGCCTGTTTGGGTTTTGTTGATGGTGCGATTGTTGATGGAAATAGTGTTACTTTTATCATTCGAATGGTTGATAATGAACCAATTCGTGGGATTGAATTAGATATTTATAATGATAGCCCCGATTTAATATATACAAGTCTTAGCAAGGGAGCTAAACTTGAAAGTGTAATTGATGAAGATGGAAATCCAAGGCAAATGACCTTATTGGGGAATTACCTCGATGACCATCTAAAAGTATTAGCATACAGTACATCCAGAGCTAGAACTGCTGGTGATGGAATTGAAGGTGATTTAATTTGGATTACTTATGAACTTGCTGATGGTGCTACATTACCAAGCGAAGTCACTTTTTATCTTAATGCCAGCAAATTACCGGGCACTTCAATGGATCCAGAATTATTAAATGTAATTTGTGGGTATCCTGATGAAGATAATGCTGTTGCAGTTTCAACTTCAGAAATGGTTGCAATTGATGATAATCTAGTCCTGCCGGAAAAGTTTGCATTAAACCAAAACTATCCAAATCCTTTCAACCCCTCAACTCAAATTTCGTTTGATATCCCAATGGGAGCGGAGCATGTCTTTTTGAATATTTATAATATTCTCGGTCAAAATATAAATACTTTGGTGAATGGAATTATGACTCCAGGTGCCTATACAATGGAGTGGGATGCAACCGATGCTATGGGTAATCCAGTTGCTTCAGGTATTTATTTTTATGAGTTACGAAGTCAATCTTTCATTGCTAGAAAGAAAATGTTACTTATTCGCTAAATCTTACCGTAAACCAATTCTTTTAATTAAATTCCCCTATCTCTGGATGGGGGAATTTTTTTATGCGAAACAAATTAATACATATATTTTTAGCATTTTCTTTTAGTTTTGTAAACTCACAACAAACATTTCAGTCTGTTGAGAAAATAAAAACGGGATGGAATGAATATACTTCTTATCAAAAAGATGAGATTGTTTCATTCTGTGATTTTCTTTTTAGAGAAGGGCACTATGAAAGGTGTTTATTATCATCTTTTCAATTATTGTATAAGTTTCCAGATGACCCAATATCTCCAGTCGTACATTATTATATTGCACGATGTTATGAAGAGATGGAAAATTATGATTTGGCACATAGATATTATCAACTAGCGACTCAAATGGGACCTAAATCATCTATAGTCTCTGTAGCATCAAATTATCGTGACCTATATATAAGTCTAATAGCAAATGAATCAGATGATGTTCTAAAAAAAACTAAAGAGTCCAAAGATCCTTATTATTTGACTTTTCGTGGTTATGCCCAAATGAAAACAATGCATTGGGATGAAGCAAGAACATCGTTTATTTCCGCCCAATCAATTTTTAATCATTCTCATTATAATAAATTATTGACACCAATATATCAAATAATTGAAAATGTAAGTTTAGTTCCAATCCATAATAAATATTTGGTATTTCTAGCGGGAATGGTATTTCCGGGTGGAGGGCAGTTAATTTTACAAGAATTAGATAAGGGAAAAGGTGTAATTGCAAGCGTTGGGCTTATGGCTCTTATTTCATCGTGGACAATTTCAGAAGCTTTAAACGGTAATAGTAGATGGTTACAGTCTGAAGGTATATCTGTTCCGGTGTTTAATAATTTTAAGGAAGGACCTTCGAGCAATAATTTAATAAAACGTAATAAAATACCGTCTACTGTGAGTTCATCATCAAATATTCTATCATATTATCTACCGCCTGTTTTAATTGGAACAGGATTATTTATTGGAAGTACATTGGATTCATATTTCGAGACTCAGGAAAAAAATCGCAGTATGATTGAGTATTATATCCAAGAAAGCATCCAAAATGTATCACCATCGTTATTTCTAGATTTCCCGGAACCTCTCTTAATTCAAAATACTGAAATAAATAGAAAATAGTTTGAATTATATTAGTTTTTATATTGCAAACACTGAAATATCTGGTTAATATTGTTGGCTTAGAACAGCACGATTATTGAAAATTTGGTATGCGACGAGTCTAACGTCGATTCCGGCCAGAACTACAAATATCTTAATTACATACAATGGAGAGTTTGATCCTGGCTCAGGACGAACGCTGGCGGCGTGCTTAACACATGCAAGTCAAGGAGAACGTTTTCTTCGGAAAATTATTAAACTGGCGAACGGGTGAGTAACGCGTAGACAACCTGCCCTAAAGATTGGGATAACCCCGGGAAACCGGGACTAATACCGAATGAAGCAACTGACCCATCGGGGTACAGTTGTTAAAGTGGGCTTCGGCTCACACTTTAGGATGGGTCTGCGTCCGATTAGCTTGTTGGTAAGGTAATGGCTTACCAAGGCGATGATCGGTAGCTGGTCTGAGAGGATGATCAGCCACACTGGGATTGAGATACGGCCCAGACTCCTACGGGAGGCAGCAGTGGGGAATTTTGCGCAATGGGGGAAACCCTGACGCAGCAACGCCGCGTGACCGATGAAGCTTCTAGGAGCGTAAAGGTCTGTCGTAAGGGAAGAAAAGTTTGGATGTAAATAATGTTCAAACCTGACGGTACCTTACAAGAAAGCACCGGCTAACTTCGTGCCAGCAGCCGCGGTAATACGAGGGGTGCTAGCGTTGTCCGGAATCACTGGGCGTAAAGGGTCCGTAGGCGTTTCAACAAGTCATTTGTTAAAGACACCGGCTTAACCGGTGGCCTGCATTTGAAACTGTTAGAATAGAGTATAGGAGAGGAAAGTGGAATTCCTGGTGTAGCGGTGACATGCGTAGATATCAGGAGGAACACCAATGGCGAAGGCAACTTTCTGGCCTATTACTGACGCTGATGGACGAAAGCGTGGGGAGCGAACAGGATTAGATACCCTGGTAGTCCACGCCGTAAACGATGAGTACTTGGTGTCGGGGGATTCGACCCCCTCGGTACCGGAGCTAACGCGTTAAGTACTCCGCCTGGGAACTACGACCGCAAGGTTGAAACTCAAAGGAATTGACGGGGACCCGCACAAGCGGTGGAACATGTGGTTTAATTCGATGCAACGCGAAGAACCTTACCTGGGTTTGACATATTTATGAAAGCTCTGTGAAAGCAGAGTCTTCTGCGAGCTTGCTCAAAGACATAATTACAGGTGATGCATGGCTGTCGTCAGCTCGTGTCGTGAGATGTTGGGTTAAGTCCCGCAACGAGCGCAACCCCTATCCTTAGTTGCCAGCACATTATGGTGGGGACTCTAAGGAGACTGCCCGGGATAACCGGGAGGAAGGTGGGGATGATGTCAAGTCAGTATGTCCCTTATATCCAGGGCTACACACGTGTTACAATGGTTGGTACAATGGGCTGCGAAACCGCAAGGTGAAGCCAATCCCCAAAAACCAACCCCAGTTCGGATTGGAGTCTGCAACTCGACTCCATGAAGCAGGAATCGCTAGTAATCGTGGATCAGAACGCCACGGTGAATACGTTCCCGGGTCTTGTACACACCGCCCGTCACGCCATGGAAGTCAGTAGTACCCGAATCGGGTGGCCCAACCTTAGGGAGGGAGCTCGTTAAGGTAAGACTGGTAACTGGGGCGAAGTCGTAACAAGGTAGCCGTACCGGAAGGTGCGGCTGGATCACCTCCTTTTTAAGGAGTATCTCGGAGCGATCCGAGAGAGGTCGAACCGGTAATCGGTTAGGCCGTCGCATACTATAGAATTATGGGCTTGTAGCTCAGGTGGTTAGAGCGCATCCCTGATAAGGATGAGGTCCGTGGTTCGAGTCCACGCAGGCCCACTTGATCTGCAACCCCTATTATAAGGGGGCTGTAGCTCAGTTGGGAGAGCGCCGCACTTGCACTGCGGAGGTCGCAGGTTCGATCCCTGTCAGCTCCACCATATTAAGATTTAAAGTTTTTTGACAATTTGGAAATTGGAAAGATTGAATCACCTGTCCGGTGATTCAATGTAGCCAAGTCATCTTCAAGAATAACACTTTGGTAAAACTACTAAGGGTGTACGGGGGATGCCTAGGCACATGGAGGCGATGAAGGACGTGATAAGCTGCGATAAGCCTCGGGTAGGTGCAAATAACCTTAGATCCGAGGATGTCCGAATGGGGTAACCCACCTAGATTAATCTCTAGGAACTACTGCCTGAATATATAGGGCGGATAGAGTCAACGGAGTGAACTGACACATCTAAGTA
>Ga0209665_1000336_pt1 | contig 40344 bp, 47 predicted proteins | sample SaaInlV_200m_DNA_2_FD_184675 | JGI IMG/M metagenome (GOLD analysis project Ga0209665, IMG submission 184675) | Marine microbial communities from expanding oxygen minimum zones in the Saanich Inlet - Saanich Inlet SI074_LV_135m_DNA (SPAdes) (version 2) | ecosystem: Environmental > Aquatic >... | reverse complement strand
AATTCCTTAAAACTAAAACATTCAAGGGATGGGATATTGTAACTGAAGTAGTAAGACTATGTGCGATGAGCATGTACCTTCATGGAATTGGAGATAAAGAAAGCCAAATTATATCAGGTGATTCACTAATTTCTGATTCTGGGGACAGATTTGATATTATAATGACCAATCCGCCATTTAGAAAAAAATCAAGCACAATAATATTTTCTGAAGAAGGAAAAGCAGAACGCGAATCACTGTCATATGAGCGAGATGATTTTTGGGCAACAACTTCAAACAAGCAGTTAAATTTTCTACAACATGTAAAGACAATTCTCAAAGTAAATGGTAAATGTAGTATTGTAGTTCCAGATAATGTTCTCTTTGAGGGGGGAGCTGGTGAAACAGTACGCAAAAAAATGCTTGAACAAATGAACTGTCACACTTTGTTACGATTACCTACTGGAATATTTTATGCTGGTGGTGTAAAAGCCAATGTATTATTTTTTGATAAAAAACCTGCAAGAACTGATGGTAAAGCATGGACTCAAAAACTATGGATTTATGATTTTAGAACAAATCAGCACTTTACACTAAAAGAGAATCAACTGAGTAGAGATCATTTAGATGATTTTGTAAAATGCTATAATGCAAAAAATATACTAAAAAGAAAAGAAACTGACCAATTTCATGCTTATACTTATGATGATTTAATCAAAAGAGACAAGATATCTTTGGATATTTTCTGGTTAAAAGATGATTCATTAGAAGACATTGAGAATTTACCTGCACCTGAGGTAATCGCTGATGAAATCAAAGAGAATCTAGAATCTGCTCTTGGTTCAATAAATGAATTGATTGATAATCTTGGAAAGAATTAATCAAACCTGTCCAAGTCTAAAATAATTCCTAAAAACACTCAAATCCCGTGGACTCATTTTTTCAAATATTTTTCAAAATAACACACAGATGGTAATATGTGAAAATATACAAACTAATATGATTTGTATGTAATTGAATTTTTCATTCCAGTTATACTTCTGGTCTTGATTATGTTTTGGAAAAGAAACTGTTTACTACATTAAATAATTTTACAGATGAATTTTTAGATGAATTCAAACCAATTAAGAACTAAACCACGTAATATGAAATATTAAGAAAAATATGATCAGAGGTTGATGGCAATAATGGTGTAATCAAGATTTGTTATGGTGTGGTGGCGATAGTGGACATGGTGGAGATACTTTGAGGGTTTTATGGGTAAATTTTTAATTAATATGGATATATGTATAATGTAGGATTTTTACAAAATCAACAAATTCTGGGACTTGAATAACTATAAAAATCATTAGAAGCCCTTCGGGCTCATTATTTCCATTAGTTTTAAAATGAGCGAATTAAAAATTATCTGGCAGCGATGAAGAATCAGAGTTATATCTGAATTGATGATTGGAAGGCATTTGACTGAGCAGCCAAAATTTATCTGTTAATTTGCTTTTTCACTTTTTCTAAGATATCTGCATCAATGAGATTTTGTTCAAACAAAGCCTCTGTAATTTGTAAAATATTTAGAATTGAATGCATTTTAACTCCAAATCCCAACAATGCTTCATCAGCTCCCTCCATTCTATTTACAATCACATAGGCGTCTTTTACTGTGATGTTTACTTCTTTCAAAGATTTGATAGCGTTAACTACTGAACCTCCAGTGGTTGCAACATCATCAATCATGACAACTTTCATGTCATCATGAATTTTCCCTTCTACTGATTTTGATGTTCCATAATCTTTTGGTTTGCTTCTTACATAGATTAGCGGTTTTACAGTTTCAATTGCCAATGCTGATGCGATTACTAAACCTCCTGTAGGTACTGACACAATTGAATCAAAATTGTCTAATCCAATATCTTGCTCAATCTCATTTTCAAGATATTTTACCATTTTTCTAAATTCAATGGGATAACTTGGTACTAATCTTAAATCCACATAATACGAACTCTTTTTCCCACTTGCTAGTGTAAAGTCCCCAAATTTTATGATACCATTTTGATGCAAAAAGGTTGCAAACTCTTTTACAAATTCCATACAAAAGTTAACTACACTGGATTTATTTTGTTTTGTATTGAGTGATAATTATGCCTGAAATTTGGTTAAATTATGGAATTACAGACGTTGTTTTAGATATAAAGGCAGAAAATCTAGAGCAAAAAATTGATTCTGAAGGGAAAATTCTAGATGATTCAGCGATCAATGAAAAATTAAACACTCTTGATTTGTCAAAACCTATGGAACTTGTAGTATTACATAATTCAAAATCTGTTCTAAAGATAATCTCTTCATTGTTTTCGTTATGTGAACAAAAATCTAAACCATTTCCAAAAATCTTAACTGATAAAAAAATTCTAAATTTGATAAAATCTGGATTGCCTGAAGGAAGTTCAATTAATGAATTTGACGATATAGGGATTTCAAATTCAAATCTGGTATTCATGGGTGAGATGGAATTCAATGGATTATTTGGATATGAGACTATTTCCACACGTCTTATCAAAAAATTTGGCCAAGAATCAATGCTCTCTGCATATGCAAAAAGGCAAGGCAACCTTCCTACTCCTGGACAATACTCTGAAAGTTTAACTGAAGCAAAAAAATTTACAGATAATTTTGAAATTCAAGGAATGGAGATTATTGCAAATTCTGAAGGAATTGTAGATTTTTCAATAGGTCATCCTTCAGAAACCATTGTATCAACAAAAATTCTAGAATCTAATTCTATCAAAGATGTGGGTCAACATAAAACAATGGTAATAAGCACTGGAAAAGATGCAAGTAATGATAATTTAGGAAATTCATTTTCTTCACTTTGGAATTGCTCTAACGCAATCAAAAAAGATGGTCTTGCTATTTTAGTTGCTGAATGTAAAGGTGGTTTAGGTTCTGATGCACTTCAACAATACATTGAAGATAGATTGACTATAGAACAACTTCGAAATCCTACAAAATACATTGACGGAATGGAGAATTTACTATTTCTTTCAGAAATGCAAAAGAATTTTCAAATAGGACTAGTTTCGATTTTACCTGAATTTTATGCTAAGAAACTAAATATGATTTCTATGCAGGGCATAAAATATTCTATGGATTATATTCTAAAAACTCAAGGTCCTCGCCAAAAAGTTGCAGTTGTTGCTGATGGTGCAAGATTATTGTTAAGGTAGTAAGCCTGCCAAAAATCCTGTTGGCAAAGGTGCGCATAAAACTGCCAATACAATAATTCCAAGATATGCAAGTTTTCTATTTCTTGATAGTGGTGAAACATCATCTAATGGGGATGCACTAGGATTCCTTGAACTCATAAACAAAATTAAAAGTGCCATTAACCAATAGTTTAACAAAACTAGAACTACCATACTTCCATAAGTTGCATATTTGTGAAGTTTAACTCCAAGTAATGTTCTTGCCATATGTCCTCCATCCAATTGCCATGCAGGCAACAAATTCAAAAATGTAATTAAGAAACCAATCCATGCCGCAAACATTATTGGTGTCATGATCACTTCATGCCCTGCCCCTCCTTTACCAAATAATGCTAAACTAGCAGTCATCAGTAATGGCTCCCCTTGATTCCATTCAATCAATCTTGATTCCTCAAACAAGCCTGCAGCGATCTCAGGATCTAAAATTGGTGCAGTATATGCACCATAAATTGAAACTATTACTGCAATTACTAATCCTGCAATTGGACCAGCTATGGCAACATCAAATAATATTTCTCGATTAATCGTTAATCCCTTTGATTGAATAAATGCTCCAAATGTCGGAATTCCAATTATTGGAAGTCCTGGAATAAAATATGGCCATGTTGTTTTTAGACCGTGTGCTTTTGCAGCAATAATGTGGCCAAGTTCATGAATTCCTAAAATCCCTAACAATGACAATGTATACACGGCTGCCATTTCTAGGGGATCTCCAATTTCTATGATGGAATTTGTACCTGATGTTCTATAGTATCCATCTACCATTACAAATGAAATAACAATTGCAAACAAAATTCTTGGAGTCCATGATGTACTCATCCATTTCCTTTGTTTCTTGGGGGAGAATTTCTGGATGATAACATATAGTCCTCCTTCTTCCATTTTTTCTAATTTGCAAACATATCGCATATCTTCTAACTTTCTTGCCAATCCTTCAAATTTTGATTTGAAATCTATATCTTCAATTTTAAATTCTAATGAAAATTCAGTCTTTGTGAAATCACTGACCTGAAATATGGAGTTGACTAATGAAATAATGTCTTCTTGTGAGGGTTCCTCCATCTGCTTAATACTGGTTTTTTCCATTAAATGGTCTTTTGGTTTAAAATTAAATATTGATAAAACTATACCAAATCATGCAAGTAATCCTAAGACAATTGGGGGATTGTAATATTAGAAGAGCTGGACCAAGCGATCTAATTTCTGTAATGGAAATTAATCTAAAAACTCTACCTGAACATTATTCAGATTATTTTTATGAAAGTTTACTTGCTGAGTTACCTGAGGCTTTCATTGTTGCTGAAATTGGAGGAAAACATGTTGGATACATTATGTGTAAAACTGAATTTGGGTTTTCAAATTTTAAAAAGTTAGGTTTTGTCAAAAAAGGTCATGTTGTATCAATTGCAGTAGTTGAAGAACATCGAAGAAAAGGAATAGGAAATGCACTGGTAGAAGAATCTGTCAATGGTATAAAGTTAAGAAAATGCGATGAATTCTATTTAGAAGTAAGATGTAGTAATACTGATGCTGTCAGATTATATGAAAAAATGGGATTTGTAATTAGACAACAATTAAACGCCTATTATCGAGATGGCGAGGATGCATATCTTATGGCAATTGAATTAGTTCAAACCAATAAATAACTCACAAAAAATTCTTCGCCATGGATAAACGAAAAGGAATGGGTATTACCATTTTTGTTTTATGTATAGGTGGTTTTTTCCTTTATGCATATTTGTTAATGCTTTCTGAATGGAGTCCTATTGTACTACAACTATCGGTTCTTATGATTGCTGGAGGGATTTTAGGAGTTATTGCTTGGATTGGATATGTAATGGCCACAACAAAACCTTCACCAGCTTCTATTACTTCTGAAGATTAGATCATTTAGAAATTTTAACATCTACAACTGTTTGATAATATCTTGGGCCTACAGGTCTGACGATTTTTGAATGTAATATTTCTGATTTTACTGGAGTGACTTTGAGATAATGTTCTTCTGAAAGTTTCCCTGCTTCTGTTTTTTTATCTGCATGAATGTGTGAATAGTAATGAATGATACCTCCGTCTTTGGTTGTATCTATTGCTGATTCTAAAAATTTATCTGATCTTTCAGGTAGTAACATCAATGTTCTATCCGATTTGTTTGTTAATTGCTCTTTAATGATTTTTGATGCATCACCATTTATTGAAATTACATTTCCAGCAAGTTTGTTTAATCCAATATTTGTTTCACATAATTTTGAAGCAACAGGATTGATATCCAGACTATATACCGTACATTTTTTCTTTTTTGCAGCCATTATTGAAAACATTCCAATCCCTGCAAACATGTTAGTCATTACCTCACCATTTTGAATCAAATCAGCAATTCTCCCTCTCTCAGTAGACAGTCTAGGGGAAAAAAATGCATTTTTAACATCTACTGTAAATCTACATCCAAATTCCTTGTATTCTGTTTCTGTATTATCTTCCCCGGCGAGGATTTCTAAATCCCTTGTTCGAAAATCCCCACTTACAGCAGAGGCCTGATAGAAGACACTTCGTACAATTTTTACGTCATCTAGTAATGCTTTTCCAATGATTTTCTTTTTTGAGAGAAGCGAATCTGGAATTCTCACAATAATTATTTCGCCTATTTGATCAAAAGCAGAAATTAATTCATCACTTTCTTTCTCTGAAAGCACATTTTTCAGTGCTTTCTTTAACATTCGAGTCAATGTTTGTAATAGAAATTCCCACTTGTTTTTTGATCTTTATCTAATCTGCTTTCTAGTTTATTTACGCGCGGTCTTAGACTTTTCTCGTCTCTTCTAAATGACATGTCTAATGATTTCAGGAATCTGTTCATTGCATCTGGTTTTGGCATTGGAGATGTAGCAGTTCCTGCCGAACCTGATTCACCCTCAAATATTATCATTGAATCTGAAACTAAATCCATTAATTGTAAATCATGATCAATAATAATTGCAGATTTTCCAAACGAGCGTACAAATTTTTGTAAGAATTTTGCTACTGCGATTCTATCTTCTACATCTAAAAATGCTGATGGTTCATCTAATGCATACAAATCAACTTTTTGTAATAGACATGATGCAACAGCTACTTTTTGTAATTCTCCACCAGAAAGTTTTTTGATAGATTTATTGTATAGTTTTTTAATTTTTAATGGGTCAAGAATTTGTTCTTCTTCTATACTTTCTTCAACTTGACCTCCATTTGCTTTCTCTAATATGGAAATAACTTCTACGTCAAGATCATTTTGGAGATATTGTGGCTTGTATGCTATTTTAATTTTTTTACTAATACTGCCAGAATCTGGTTTTTCAACTCCCGCTATCATTTTCATTAGAGTTGTTTTACCTAGTGCATTAGCTCCCATTATTCCTAAAACTTCTCCTTTTCTTACTCTTCCAGGCTCAATTGATACTGAAAATGATGGATATTTTTTCTCTAGTTTTGGATATGTGAGAATATCACTTCCTTCTTGAAAAATGTCAGTAGATGAAGATGATACATCAAAAGAAAATTTCTTATCTCTAAATCTCACATTTTCATTTGGTAAATATCCGTCAAGAAAAACATTGATTCCAACTTTGGTAGATAAAATACCTGAAACGATTCCATATGCTGTAGGTTCTCCATATAATACTTCGATGTAATCACTCAGAAAATCTAACAATGTTAAATCATGTTCTACCACCATTACACTTTTTCCAATTTTAGCTAAATTTTGTATTACTCTTGCTACGCCAGTTCTTTGAAAAACATCGTTGTATGAAGATGGTTCATCAAAAAAGTAAAATTCTGTATCTTTAGATGCTGCTGCTGCAACTGCAATTCTTTGTAATTCACCACCACTTAGTTCCTTCAAACTTTGTTCCATTGAGTTTTCTAACCCCAATGTTTTGATTAGTTCTCTTGATACTCCACGTTCATCATATTTGTCAAGTAATTCTTTTCCAGTCCCTTCAAATGCTTGAACAATATGATGTACTTGTTGTGGTTTTATTGAAGCTCGAATTTGTTTTTGTTCAATCTTTTCAAAATGATGTTTAAGCTCTGTTCCACTGTAATGTTTTAAAACCTCATCCCATTCAGGCGGATTTTCATATCTACCTAAATTTGGTTTAAGATTTCCTGATAGGATGTTAACTACTGTACTTTTCCCCATTCCATTTCTTCCCAAAAGTCCTACAACTTCACCTTTCTTTGGAGTAGGTAACTTGTAAAGTCTAAATGAATTCATTCCATATTGATGAATTTTATCTGTAGCCAGCTCACTAGCTAAATTGACAATAGTTATTGCATCAAAAGGGCATACTTTGACACAGATTCCACATCCATTACAAATATCCTCGTCAATCTGAGCTTTTTTTGATTCTTCGTTTATGGTAACACATTCTGCGCCTGATTTGTTCACTGGACAATATTTTATACATTCTAAACCACATTTTTGCGGCTGACAAAGATCCTGATCTAAAACCGCTACTCTGTGAGTCATGTTGTAATTCGGTATTTTCTTTGCTTTATACCTATTTTGAGCATTTTTCAAAACTGGCGTTACGTTAATAGATGAGAATTTGACATCAAATTTCAAGCCGGCCATAGCGTTAGGGTGCGACCCAATCCCGTTCCGAACTTGGAAGTCAAACCTAATGTCGCTGTTGTGCTACTAAGATGCGAGAGCTCTTGGGAAGCAACAGTGCTGGCATTTTCTACTTTTCAATCAATCTTTTAATATTGAATTAATTGGATTGATGTGAATTCGATATGCCAGATTGTAGTGTTTGTGGAGAAATGTGTGATAATGATATCCGATTACTAAATCACATGATGGAAAAACATGGTTGGAGAAATACAAATGTTAGTGCACCTGATAGAAATAGTAGAGGATACTAATTCTACAAATTTTGTAAATAATCTAAAATCAATCTTACACCAAAACCTGTAGCGCCTTTTGGATTGTATGATTTTTCTTTTGTTGCTGTTTGTGTCCATGCAACTCCCGCAATATCAATATGGGTCCATGGAGTTTTTTCAATTGCATTTTTTAAAAATGCAGCTGCAGTTATAGTTCCGGCTGCTCTTCCAATACCTACGTTTTTCATATCTGCCACATCTGACTTTATCATGTCCATATAGTCTTGATTTAATGGAAGTTCCCATACTTCTTCTGTAGTCCTCTTAGATGAATCGATTATTTTCTTTGATAGTTTTTCATCATTTGATACAATTGCTGCTACATTGGTACCTAATGCAACAATACATGCACCTGTAAGAGTTGCAAAATCAATAATTACTTTTGGTGAATAATATTTTTCTCCATATGATATGGCATCAGATAAAATCAATCTTCCTTCGGCATCTGTATTTAGAATTTCAGCAGTTTTTCCACTGTATAATTTTATGATGTCGCCTGGTCTATATGCTTCACCCCCTGGCATATTTTCAACTGAAGGAATAATTCCTACAACATTGATTGGTAGTTTTAATTCTGAAACTGCTTTCATAATCCCTAATACTGTACATCCACCACATTTGTCAAATTTCATTTCATCCATTGCAGCACCTGGTTTTAATGATATGCCCCCCGTATCAAATGTTACAGCTTTCCCTACTAACACAATGGGTTTTACATTTCGTGGGCCTTTGCTATGCTCTAAAATAATTAATTTTGGTTGATTTTTACTTCCTTTTCCAACTGCAGAAATTCCTCCAAAGCCTTTCTTTTCTAATTCTGGTTCTGAAATAATTTTACAATTCATTTTATTTTTTTTAGCCATATTTTTTGCAAAGTTTGCTAATGTTGTAGGGTTGCATTCGTTTGGAGGTAGATTGGCGATACTTTTTGTAAATATTGCTCCATCTGCAACAATTTCAGCTGTTTTGATGGTGTTTGAAATTTTATTTGATTTTGATGTGATGATTGTTAGGTCTGGGGATGTTTCAATTTTTTCTGACTTGAATTTATCAAATTTGTAAAGGGCCATTTTAGAGCCTTCGATTATTTGAGAAACTGCAGAAATTGGTTCTGATACAAAACTTGGTGGTGAAATTATTGAAAATTCTTTTAATTTCAACTCTCTTGCTTTTTGAGCAATTTTCCCGGAAACAAATCTGATTGTATCTTTTGTCAAATTTTCTTTTTTTCCTATACCTGCAAGTAAGATTCTCTGTACAGGTTTTTTTCCTGGAATTGGAATTATAGTTATTCTTCCTAGTTTACCTTCCATATCTTTTAGAGACATATCTATTGTAGATTGAGTTTTAGTGTCAAATTTTGGTAAACCGAGAACTTTGTTCGAGTTTTCTATTACAAATCCGCAAAGAAGACTTGTTTTCTTTTTTGTAGAATTTTCAGTTTTAATTTTCACTATGAGCATCTATTTTTCAAGTATTATTTAGATTTACTATAGATCTATTATCTTATTATTGGTAATCAGACTTGTTAATCTTACAAATACTGCTTTAACGGTTTTACAACCTTGTTGACATTCTTGATCAATTTTAATTGCTGATGATTTTTTTGGTTTTTCACTGAAAATTGATTTTATTAACGGGAGTAAAGCTGCTCTTCCACCATATGCTCTTTTCTTAGTAATAAACCAAAACATGTCTAAAGCAGTTTCATCTAAAATTTCTTTTCTTATTTTTTCTCCAAATTTGGAATAATGTCCGACCATTGAAATTTCACCTCTTGCAAAATAATTAACCGTTTTTGCAAATTTCATACACAAATAACACTGATTATCAAATAATACAATTGGAATATTCTCTTTAATTTCCATAATAATTTAACATAAGGATTAAATTAAAATTTTACAGATTTAATACTTGAAATTTTCTATGATGACTTATGACGCTGACTATTGATAATCCTGATTCCAGTCGTACAAAGACTGGGGAATTCCCATGTGTTTCATGTCATACAGACTGTTGCAAAGAATATACGATATTTGTTAATGCTCATGATGTTTATCGACTTTCGGTAGGGTTGGGGGTATCTCCTGAGAATTTTCTGGAGATTTATGGAGCAAAGGACTATTCTCTAGGTATTGAGGTAAAAGAAGGTCTGATAGATCTTGCCTTGAAACAAAAAAATGGTGCATGTGAATTCCTTGAAGAAACTGGAGATGTCTTTAGATGCACAGTAAATGAATTCAAGCCAGATGTGTGCAAATCATATCCATTTCAAATGAAAAATGGAAAATTAATTCAGATGAGTAATATCATGTGTCCCGTAGATTGGGATATTTCAGAATTTGAGAAAATGATGGTGTCACATCTAAAAAAAGATGAAACTGAATGGAAGTTTTATGATGAACTTGTAAAGGAATGGAATGCAAAGTATTGGAGAAAAAAACCCTTATCTGCATTTTTGAAATTTATGTTAGATAAAGTAGAATTATATTTAAAATCATGATGGTTTGATTTGTATTTTCGAGATCTTTTCCTCTATGTTTTACAATTAGTTGTTATTTTTTAGAAGTAGATTTTTATTCAATTTGCAGGGATAATGTTGCAGATGGGTCTTAATTATTATCAAATAAAGAAAAATATTCTTAGATCTCGTAAATTAGTGATTAAGGGAACCAACATTGCAGGATCTGGTCATCCTGGTGGTTCATTTTCTATGGCTGAAATTTTAGGATGTTTATTTAACAAACATTTGAAATTTGATCCTAATAATCCTCAATGGGAAGATCGAGATCGATTAGTATTATCAAAAGGACATGCTGCTCCTGGATTATTTTCTAATATGGCAGTTGCAGGATATTTCCCAGAATCTGAAATTGACACACTCCGAAAATTTGGTAGTAAATTACAAGGACATCCGGATCTAAAATGCCCTGGAGTTGAGTTTTGTGGGGGCTCTTTAGGTACGGGGTTATCATATTCTATTGGAATTGCACTTGCAACAAAAATTGATTCTAAAGATCATCATGTCTATACTATCATTGGAGATGGTGAGTCTGATGAAGGACAAGTCTGGGAGGCTGCAATGACTGCCTCAAAATACAAAGTTGATAATCTTACAGCATTTCTTGATAGAAATTTTATTCAACAAGATTCGTATACTGAAAAAATTATGCCACTGGATGAAAATTTAGAAGGTTCAGAAATTTCTGAAATGTGGAAAGATGCATCACGTTGGAAAACTGGTGATAAGTGGAGATCATTTGGTTGGAATGTGATTGAAATTGACGGACATCGAGTTGAGCAAATTGATGCCGCAATTACAAAAGCTAATGCTACAAAAGGTGTCCCAACTATAATTATCTCGAGAACAATCAAAGGAAAATCGGTTGAACACATGGAAGATAATCCTAAGTGGCATGGTAAAGCTCCTGATTCTGATATTGTTCCGATAATTAATCTTGAATTAGATTCCCAATTTATGATTGCACCTTCTATAATTGCAGGAGATATGACAAATTTAGAAAACGAAATTAAAAGATGTGTAACTGGTAGAGCAGATTACATTCATCTTGATGTGATGGATGGCCAATTTGTTCCAACAAAAACATTTGATCATAATAAGATTAAAGAATTGAGACCCCTTACGCTAATTCCATTTGATACTCATTTGATGATTACAGAACCTGTAAAATATGTGAAAGACTATGTTGATGCTGGCAGTGATATTATCACGGTTCATGCTGAAGTGACTGATGAATCTAGTTTTGGAGAAATTCATGATATCTTAAAACAAAATCAAGTAGGTGTAGGATTGTCAATAAATCCTGATACTGAATTACCTGAATGGTCTTACAAATTCTTGAAATCACTTGATCAACTTATTGTAATGTCTGTAGTACCTGGAAAATCTGGTCAAAAATACATTAAAGAAACACATGAAAAAATGGCAAGACTGAATTCCCTTTTGAAACAGCATAATTTTTCAGGCTATATTGAGGCTGATGGAGGGGTGAATCTTGAAAATATTGGTTCAGTATTTGCTGATGGTGCACGTGCTTTTGTTGGAGGTGGCGCAATAATTGGTCAACAAGATGTTCGAGCTGCAATTAGGGATTTTAGAAATGAGGTTTTAAAATCAAGAAGACATGGATTACTTGCAAAAGCAAATGAACTTGGTGGAAGTGATTTGGTAAACAAATGGATTGGATTACATGTAATTGGTGAAAAACAAGAACAAATTAAAAAAATTGCACAGGAGGCTGGATACATTTGAATGAGCCAATAATGACTGATATGCGTTCAGAATATTCTACATCTTTAATTCAATTAGGAAAAGAAAATCCCAATGTTGTTGTTTTAGGTGCAGATACAACTGATTCATTAAAAACTTCAGGATTTGGAAAAGAATTTCCAAATCGATTTTTTAATGTGGGTATTGCTGAAGCCAATTTAGTTACAATGTCTGCAGGATTAGCAGTATCTGGAAAAATATCTTTTGCTAGTACTTATGCCATCTTTTTACCTGGCAGAGCAGTTGATCAAATCCGAAATAATATTGCATACCCGTCACCTCCTGGAAAAAAAGGTCTTAATGTAAAATTAGTTACATCCCATGGTGGTTTGTCAGTAGGACCTGATGGGGGTTCACATCAAACTATTGAAGACATTGCAATAATGAGAGTTATTCCGAATTTCAGAGTCTTTATTCCTGCTGATACTATTGCAGTTTCAAAGTTAACACAATTAATGGCTAGAGAATATGGCCCATTTTACATGAGGATGGCAAGATCAAAAACACCTCTTGTTCATTCCGAATCCCAAGAATTCCAAATTGGAAAAGGAATTATGCTGAGGGATGGTACTGATTGCACTATTGCAGCATGCGGTATTACTGTTAGAATGGCTTTAGAAGCTGCTGAATCATTACAACAAGAAGGTATCTCTTGTAGAGTTTTAGATATGTTTTCAATCAAACCCATTGATCGTGAAATTTTAGAAAAAGCAGCAAGAGAAACTGGATGTATTGTCACAACTGAGGAACATAATATTATTGGTGGAATGGGTTCTGCAGTAGCGGAATCTGTTTCAGAATCTTATCCAGTACCTATCAAAAGAATTGGAGCCCAGGACATGTTTGGTGAATCTGCACGTGATGGAGAAGTTCCATTACTCTTGGAAAAACATGGAATTACATCTTTTAATATGGCAAAACAAGTTAAAGAAATTAGAAGTAAAAAATTATGAAAATTTTTCTTGATACTGCTAATCTTGAATCCATAAGAAAATTCAACGACATGGGTTTGTTAGATGGAATAACAACTAATCCTTCACTCATGTTCAAGGAAGGTGGAAATCCAAAAGATGCTATGGAAGAAATTACAAAAATTATCAAAGGTGATGTTAGTTTAGAAGTTGTTAGTACTGAATATTCTGGAATGATGGAAGAAGGTAAACGTCTTCGTCAATATGGAGACAATGTAGTTGTCAAAGTTCCTATGACTCCTGATGGCCTCAAAGCTTGTAAATCATTTTCGTCTGAAGGAATACCTGTTAATGTGACATTGATTTTTTCTGCAAATCAAGCTTTACTTGCAGCAAAAGCTGGAGCAAAATATGTTAGTCCATTTATTGGACGATTAGATGACGTTGGTCAAGATGGAATGAAATTAATTCAAGAAATTAAAGAAATTTTTTCAAATTATGATTTTGGAACTCAAATTCTTGTTGCAAGTGTTCGTCATCCAGTACATGTTGTTGATGCGGCAAAAATTGGTGCAGATGTTGTAACATTACCTCCAGCAGTATTAGATAAAATGATGTTACATCCATTGACAAAAATTGGCTTAGATAATTTCCTTGCAGATTGGGATAAGCTAAAATCTGGAAATCCTGATATCAAAATATAATAAAATTTAGAGCGTTATCGCTAAGAAAATATTAAAAATGAAAAATGATGCAATTTTACTATTTCTTACTTTTTCTAGAACCTGTGCCTCTACCTGTACTGATTGTTCTTCCAGTAGAATCTGCTGCTTTCTTTGGATCAGGCATGTCACTTAGTTTTCTAGAACCAGTTCCTCTTCCGGATGAAACCATTCTATTTGCTGCTGCTTTTTTCCTGGCTTCTTGAATTTTCTTAAAATCGTCTCCAGACCATTTAGAGGCATCATCATCGACTTCGATGGTTCCTGTGCCTCTACCTGTTCTAATTCTAATTTTCCCCATAATTTAGATAAAATTATCTTGTATTTATCTAATCTCATTTTTTATGAGTAGATCTAGATTTTTTATTTTAACTGCTAATCCAACCTAATTTTTTGAAATATGTAAACATCATGATTGCGGGAATTGCTGATGCAATTATTACTATGATGAAAGTTGTAAATGGCCCTAAAAGCATTGAATTACTTCCAATTCCGCCTGGTAAATCAACATTCATTCCATAAAATGTTCCAATCACAGTTGATGGAATTGCTAATGTGAAAATTATAGTTAATACTGCAAGAACTTTGTTTGTTTTTTCAGTACTTAACACAAAATCGGTATCTTTGTAAATTTCCATAGTCTCTCTGGATTCTTCTAATGTTTCAATTACTTTGTCAATGTGATCTATTACGTCATCGTAGAATAATGTAAGTTCATCATCTTCACTACCTGAAAATCGTTTTACATGCTTTGCTATCTCTAGTACAAATTTCTTTAACGGATTTACTATTCTTCTTAATCTATTAATTTCTCTTCTAAGTAAAGCGATACTTCTAGCTACAGGTTTTGATTCATCAAAGACTCTATCTTCAATTTCATCTAGATTTGCAATAATTTTTCTTGATGTGTGTAACAGATCATCTACTAACACATCTAAGATTTCGTGTAGTAGTAGCCCTGATGATTTTCCTAATAGCCTTGCTTTTCTTTGTTGATCAACAGTTGTTTTACAAGTTTCTACTAATTCTACAAGTGGTTTAAGATCTCCTTGATGAACCGTTACTAAGAAATCTTTTCCTACAAATATTGACAATTGACTATTTTTTGATATTCCAATTTTTTGTGCTAATGGTGGAAAATGAAGAATTACAAAGAAGTGATCATCATAACTATCTAATTTTGGAAGCTCAAATTTAGTCATACAATCTTCTATGTTTAATGCATTGAAATTGTATTTTTGAGCTAATTTTTCAACATCATTTCTATCTGGGTTTTGTAAATCAATCCATACAAATTCTTTCCCTTGGATGGTTTCTATCTTATTTTCAATAGGGATATCTAGTAATTTTTTATTTGAACGTAGTCTATTTGTGATGAAACCCTTTCTCATGTCGAAAAATACCCTGATACAACGAATTTAAAGCGATCGCTGAGTTGGAACTGAAATTATTTTTAATTTTGAGGCTAATTTAATTTAGATATTCATTGTACCCATGGAAGAAGATAATTTACTCCAACCCATACAACTGCAATTGTTAATCCCATTGCAATCCACCATTTTCGCATACATAGATTTTAACCTAGTCAATAATAAATCTACAGCCTAATTTTCAACATAATTTTAAAGATTAATACTGGTTGAACAAGTTTATTTTTTTGTGGCCCTCGTAGTACAGTGGTTAGTATAGAGGGTTGTGGATCCTCGGACAGGAGTTCGATTCCCCTCGAGGGCCCTCTATTATTTTAAAAAATACCAAATTTGCTTGATTCCATCTCTTCTTTGATGGCTAGTTTGAATCTGGGGGATTTAGTTTCAATGTTTTTTGCTAACCATGTTAAAAACTTCTTTTCATTCCCCTTCCCCTTAATTTTATCATAATCTGCACCCATCATTTCTATTAGCTTTTCTATTAATGATCTGTTAATACTTAATACAAAAAAATGCCATCCAAAAGCAAATTCTGAATCTGTCATCACAAAATCATCTTGTCCATGAACCATTTCTTCTAAAAGCGATAGTTGATGAGTTAATGCTTTACTGGTTTTATCATAATCTACTGCTGAAACATTAATGTTAATTCTTCCTTCCATATCTTATTCAAGTAAAAACAAAATAAAAGGATTACACAGATTATTCTTTCAATAGATATTCAAAATCAATATCAAAATGCATTTTCATGATGTTGATATATGTCTGAATAGATTCTGGAATTTTCTCTCCACACGCTACTCCTAGTTTTTTTGCATTAATCCAAATTACTAATGTTTGAATAATAGTCAAAAATCGATCATTTTTAATTTCTGGAGAACTTATTGATTTCGTATATCTTTCAGCAAATTCCCACGCTGTAACAAAATCAACGCATTTTACACCAAAAATTGATAACAACTGCTCTTGCATATTTTGTGCTTTTTTGAGGGGAACTTTGTTGATAATATATGGAAAATCCACTTTATCTGGAAGGCATTCTGGCAGAGGCCCCCAAATTGTAATTATTTTTGTATCTTCTTTAAGATTTTCAAATTTCTCCATCATTTTATTAATAATATTCTCATCCGTGAACCAGAATAAAATCACTGATGCATCTGAAAAAACTGAATCTTCTATATTTTGACAAAGCAAATCTGCTTTGGTATTTCTTTCTTCAAGATTTTTTTTTGCTTGTTCTATTTTTTCAGAGTTGTTATCAATACCAACTGCTTTTTTAACTCCAAATTCGTTCATGGCAAGTTCAATTCCTTTCTCATTTCCACATCCTAAATGATAAAAAATATCATTTTCATCTAAATTTACAAATTTAAAAATTTCACGAAATGATTTTTCAGGTAATTGAACATCTTCACCACTAAGTAAATTTTCAGGAAGAGTTTCTAAATATTCTTCAATTTTCATTGTACTTGATACCTTATATGAGAATTTATTCTCTTATGCTTTCTAATTTTGAAACTGCTTGCCATAATTGAGTTCTAACATATGATGGCATGTTGGCATCCTGTGTTACATCATCTAATAGGCTGATAGTATTTGCTGCCCTAACAGATAATGAATATTCTGGGTTTTTGAGTTCTATAATTAAATCTGTAATTGATTTCTTGATTGTTTTTGGAGTTGAGTTGCTAGAAGTAATTTGTTCTAATGTTTCAATTGCTCCTTTCATAGATTCTTTATTTTGAGCGTCGTCAACCATTTTTACACCTTTTCTTAAAAATTAGAAGTATATAGTTACATCTCTACAAAGACATTGTCAGATTCTACGACAACATTGTATGATGTCAAATCTCTAATTTTTGCTGGGAATTTCATTAATTTGCCAGTTTTACAATCAAATTCAGCTGCATGCCATCCACAAGTAATTGTACATCCATCTAATTTTCCTTCAGATAGGCTGGAGCCTGAATGAGTACATGAATCATCTGTGGCACAATACTCTCCTTGAATATTTGCAACAAGAATATCTCTACCATCAATAGATACTTTGATCATTTTCCCAGGTGGGATATCTGATGTTTTTCCTGCAATAATTTTTCCCATTGAAGTTTTTTATCTAATTATTCTTAATAATTTTTTGTATATGGAAAAGTTGAGAATTAGAGATGCAAATGATTTAGATAAAATCTCTGTTTTGAAATTTTGTAAAAATACTTTTTCATGGGGAGATTATGTGGAATATGTTTGGAATTATTGGATATCTGAAGGCCATTTGTTATTGGCACAAAAATTAGATCCTGTTGGAATTTGTCATGCATTTTACTCTGATAACCAAGTTTGGATTGAAGGAATCCGAATTGAACCAAATTCCCGGCGTCAGAATATTGCATCTGAGTTAGTAAAACATGTTGAAATCATAGGACTGGAGAAGAATCTATCTTTTTCATATATGTTGATAGATACAGAAAACCCAATTTCAATTTCTATGGCACAATCTCTAAACTATGATATTTTTCAAACATGGAATTTTTACACTATTGAACCAAAGAATAATTCAAATCATAATGTCACTTTTAAAAAATCTATTAATTCTAAATCTTATTCTCATTATGTGAAATCTTGGAGATGGCTTCCAATTGATGATAAAACGTTGGAATCATTTTATGAACAAAATAGAATTGTCAATTCTTCAATTGATAATAAAAATTCCACTGCAATAATTACTGAATCAGATCATTTTGATAGAACATTGATTGTTACTTTATTCTCTAATTCGGATGAATCTGTATGTGAAATTCTTTCATATTTACAAAACTTTGGTTGGGAAAAAAACTATGAACGTATTCAAATTTTAACTAAAGAAAAATTACCTAATTTTGATGCTTTAGAATTTAAAATTTCATTTCATTTGATGAAAAAATCTTTCGTTTAAACTGATTTAACAATTTTAATTGTGTTGTTTAAAATTCCCAAATTTTCAATTTCCATTTCCACCTTATCACCATCTTTTAGAAATATTGCATTTGGTTTATTCAACATCACTCCTGCAGGTGTTCCAGTGGAAATAATATCTCCTTTTTCTAATGTCATTACTTTAGAAATTTTTGAAACGATTTCTGGAATTTTAATGAACATGTTACTTGATGAAGAATTCTGTCTTAATTCTCCGTTGATTTTGGTTGTCATTTTTAAATTTTGAGGATCTTTGATTTCATCTTTTGTTGTAATCCATGGTCCACAAGGTGCAAACGAATCGAAACTTTTTCCTCTTGTGAATTGCTTGTCTTTGAATTGAATATCTCTTGCTGAAACATCATTGAAAATCATATATCCAAATATTGAATCAAATGCATCATTTACGCTAACATTTTTACAATTTTTACCAATAATCAAGGCTAATTCTACCTCATAATCTAACTGTGTAACAAAGTCTGGACACACGATATCTGAATTTGTACTGTTTAATGCGGTTCTAGGTTTTATTACCAGGGCAGGATCTTCTGGTGCTTGTAATCCTTGTTCTTTAGCATGATCTACATAATTGAATGCTAAACAAATTATCTTATTGGGATTTGGAATTGGTGGCAATAATTTGTATTTTGAAATATTTTCTTCATATGGTAAATCTTTAATTTTATTTTTAATTTCATCATACCATCCATCAAAAAGAAAATCCTTGATATTTTGAGGAATTGGAACACCTGTAGAATAAGTAATCTCATCTTTCGTGGATACTTTATCCCCATTTACAAAACCATATGTTTCATTATTATCATATGACAGTCGTACAATTTTCATATTAAATCACTTGTGTGTAAAAATTGCTTGATTCTGAGAATCTTTTCTACAATATCCAAATCTAACAAATTGTACTTCTTCTCCTTCTTTTAATTGTAGATAATGTGGTTCTGTGTACACGTCTAATTCTTCTAAACTGTCTTCATTAAATTCATCACCAATAAACAATGTTTTTGGAATTATCATTTTTATCATATGTGCTGTTTTTTGTGGCACCCATTGGATTTTTGGTATGTCTTTTGTATCTCCATTTTCAACAAACTCCCCCTCTAATTCTATTCCTTGTTTTGTGATGTGAATATTGCCTAAACCCAATAAACGGATTTGTGATCCTTCTTTGATTGTTTGTGCATCTTCTCCTGAAATGTAAAAATTTCCATCAATTTCGATTGTTCTTTTCCCCATATCATTTATTGGATGATTTGAAATTTCAACAGAAGATATGGGCAAATTTTTTACTGAAAGTTTTTTTGCATTGTTTACCATGAATAATCTGATACTATCTGCATCCACAAATTTTCTGTTAAAAGCTTCTAGTGCATCAAATGGTGCCAAGGTATTTGCTTTCGTTAATCCTAATGACATGATAAATTTTCTAATTGCCTCTGGTTTGATTCCTCTTCTACGTAATGCCTCTAAAGTTGGTAATCTTGGATCATCATACCATGTGACTTTCCCTTCCTCAATAAGCGGCTTGATAATTCTTTTTGATATTGGCATGCCTTTGAATTCTAATCTTGAGAAAAAGCCTTGGGCTGGTTTTCTCATGTTTAGTGCATCTAAAATTGCATCAATTAGCTCTTTTCTGAGTTCAAATTCTTTTGAACGATAGGCGTGAGTTACCCCGTCAATACTATCTTCTATGGCAACTGCCATATCGTAACTTGGCCAAATTCTATATTTTTCACCTAAAGTGTAGTGTTTTCCTTCAATAATTCTAAACAAAACAGGATCTCGCATTACTGCATTGTCTGCTTTCATATCTCCACGGAATCGAACTATGGCATCTCCTGGTTTGAATTTATTATTCATCTTTTCCCAATTTTTATTATTTTTTTCTATGTCTTCTTTACTACACTTACATGCTTTTCGCTCTCTTCTGTTTTTACTGACATCTTCTCTTTTACAAGTACAAACGTATGCTTTTCCTAAATTAATTAACTCCATCCCTTTTTCATAAAATAATTCCATGTCATCTGATGTACTTTTCACTATGTCAAATTCAATACCTAACCATTCTAATCCCACTTTGATAGCGGCATGATATTCCATTCTTTCAGCTTCTGGATTTGTATCATCCATTCTTAGAATAAATTTTCCTCCATACATTTTGGCATATTCTGAATTAATGATAGCTGCTTTTGCATGTCCGATATGTGGATATCCGTTAGGTTCTGGAGGAAACCTTGTAATTACTTTTCCTTGTTCAGCATCTTTTAATTCTGGAAGACCTTCCCTCTCTACAATTTTTTCTTTTGGGATTAAAATTTCTGGGAATTTTTTTTTGATTTCCATTTCTTGCTCTTCTAATGATAATTGATTTACTATTGATACTATTTCCGAAATATCTCCTGATATTTCCTTTACCTTACTTCTAAATTCTGGTTTTGTCCCAAGAATTTTCCCTAAAATTATTTTATCTCTAGTTTCTCCTCCATGTTCAAAAGCATTTTGAAGAGCCATTTTTCTAATTTCTTTTTTTAATTCTTCATCCATATCGATTCTTACCTATTACAACTACACACTTCGTTTTACTACAAAATCTAACAATGAAATTAATTCAGTTTTTGCAGATCCAGAATAACTTCCTAATGATTTTTCTGCTTTTTCAGCATATTTTAGAGCCTGTTTTCTCACATTTTCTTCTATTCCCAAAGATCTAATGGCGTCTACTGCTTTGTTCAGATCTTTTTTTGATATTTTTGAATTCCCAAATGCTTTCAGAATAATTTTTTTATCATTACCTTTTGCTAATTTTATTGCCATGAGAATTGGAAGTGATTTTTTCCCCTCTCTCAGATCGTTTCCTACTGGTTTTTTTGTTATTTTAGGATCTCCCATCACGCCAATAAGATCATCCGTTATTTGAAAAGCAATTCCTAGATTTCTTCCAAATGAAGAAAGGTTTGAGATATCTTTTACTTTATTTGTTGCACAAATAGCTCCCATTGCACAAGATACATCAAACAGTGCAGCAGTTTTTTTACCAATCATTGTAATGTATTCTGCCTGTGAAGGAATTTTTCGCTCTTCGGCCATCTTCACATCTAATAATTGACCTTCACAAATATCCACACAAGCCTTTGCAAGTCTAGATACTAGTTGAGTTGTAGCGATAGGTGATAATTTTGAATCAACAATAATTTGAAATGCTTTTGAAAATAAAACATCCCCTGCAAGAATTGCAATTGGCATGCCGAATTTTTTATGTACTGTAGGAACTCCATGACGCATTTCATCATTGTCCATAATATCGTCATGAACTAATGAAAAATTATGTACCATCTCTACAGCACTTGCAGCAGGCATTGCATTGGAAACTTTACCTTTTAAAATCTGACAACTTCTAATTACCATGTATGGTCTTAGTCTTTTTCCACCATTAACAATTAGATGCCCTGCTGCATCGTAGAGTTTTTTAGGATTACCTTTTAATTTTGAATTTAGATACTTGTTGACTATTTTTGCATTTTGTTCCATTTGTTTAGTTTTATTCATTTACTAATCTCCATTTGTCATTTGGCAGATGAATTTTAATTGCTTTTTGCAATTCATCATGTACTTCACTATTTATCCATGTAGATAAGACATTTGCATGTTTTTCGAGCATGGATTTATCTGATTTTTCTAATAATTCTAATGCGATTAACATCCATGGACAATAGATTTGCGGATTACTCTTTAATTCTATAATTAGTTCTTTAGATGAAATCCATTTAATTTCATCAATTTCTCCTTCAATCTCTTTTAATTCAGTAGATTTGTCAATTATACCAATTAACGTTCCACATATTTCATTTTCAGATCCCACATTTTTGTACGGAACATGATATTCAAATTTATGTAAATAATCTAATGTTCCATCAATTCCTAATTCTTCAGGCATTCTTCTTTCTCCTGATGAAACATATGTTTCTGATTCTCTTGGATGACTTGCAAATGTTCCATCCCAATCATTAGGCCATAACATTTTCTCTTTAGATCTTTTTGTAAGGACCAGTCTACCTTCTTCATCAAATAATAATGCAGTAAATGCTCTATGCAGTTTCCCATTTGGTAGATGGCATTTTACCTTCTCTTCGCTTCCTATTGGATTATCATTTCCATCAACTAAAATTACAAATTCATCAGACATTTCTTTTACCTCTAAACAACGTTCCTTCAAATGTCTTATTTTTAACAGCTTTCACAATTCTTTCAGGTTTGTTGCCATTTACAAAGAAAACACTCATTCCCATCTTTGCAATTTTTGATGCTTCTTCAACTTTCCTAGTCATTCCACCTGTAACATCCATTTTATTTTCAGAAATGGATGGTCGTTCACCATGTAATTCATAAATTAATTTTTTTGATTTTAAATCTGAATATAATCCATCTTCATTTAGTGCAAAAATACATAGTCTAGGTTTTAGGATTTTTGCAAGATGAGTCATAATTTTATCTCCAGATAAAATGTATGTTTTATTCTGACCAAACCATAGTGCATCTCCATATGTGACTGGAATTAAGCCTGATTTAGCAATTTTTGTAATCTCTTTAATTTTTTTAGCAATGGGTTTGTTTCCTGACATAAAATCAGTTGGAGGAAGACAGTATGGATTTAATTTATTTTTTATTAATGAATCTAGAATTATTTTATTCAATTCAATCATTGAATTTTTAACAATTGCAACTCCTTTTGGGCTGTATCTTTTTTCTTTTGTATGCATATCGTATTTTACGGACCAATAGTGCCCATATGATCCTCCACCATGAACGATAATTACCGGCTCATTGATTTTCTTTAAACTTTTAGATAAATTCTCAATTGTTTTTTTCCTTGGAGATAATGGTTTTTCTTTATTTGTAATAATGGAACCTCCTAATTTTATTAGAATCATGTTTTTCAAAATTATCTGATCAATTAAAAAGTATCCAGACCTTTAAAATCAATTTTAACTGAAAAACAATCATAATTTTTATCTTTGAATTGGTTAATGGTTTGTTCAAGATTTGATTCATCTGTAAGTGCATAGATGCATCCTCCACCCCCTGCACCCGTAATTTTTGCACCAAATGATGCATTTTCCCCTATTTGGATCATTTCTCTTAATTTAGTATTTGAGATCCCTATCATCTCTAAATATTCTTGATTTTCTTTAACTTTAATTCCTAATTTTTTAACGTCGTTTTCTTTCAATAACCCTAAAACATCTTCTACTAATTCTGATTCTATTTTACATAGTGAAGAAAATCTGATTTCATTATTTTCTTTAAATTTTCTTACATCCTCTACTACTGATTCTGTAGAATGCTCTATGTTTGAATTGGCAATTACTAGATGAAAATTAGGCTCAGATCCTATTTTGTGAAACCCATTTTCTTTATCATAATCCATAATTCCACCATATGTGCAAACTGTGCAATCAGCTCCAGATGTGTTTTTAAAAATTGTTTTTTCAGCTTCTATTGCTAGAGCGAGAATTTCCTCTTTTGATGTTTTTTTAAATAATCTTGAAATTGCTGCTGCTCCTGCAACACAACATGCAGATGACGAACCTAGACCCACTCCTAATGGGATGTCTGATTCGACAATGATTTCTATTCCTGTGTTTTCATTCTTTAACATTTTATCTGCTAAATAGTAAAATGGTTTTAATGGTGAATTAATTTTAGAAATTAATTTTCCAGTTTCTAATTCTAAATTCCCGATGTTTGATTTAATGGAAATTTTTCCCCCTTCGATTTTTTCTGCAGTTACTGTAATTCTTTTGTTAATTGCACAGAGAATTGCTTTAACTCCATACACAACAAAATGTTCTCCAAAAAGAATTACTTTTCCTGGTGCAGAAGCTTTGGATTTCAATTAAACACTTTAAAATTCTAAAAATCGTCTATTTCTTCTTCTGTAATCTTTGTTTCAAAATCGTCTATTTCTTCTTTCATTGGTTCATCTTCTTTTAATTCCCCTTTTTCGATTAAGACTTGACGTACCAATAACCAGTAAACTGTAGCTAGAGCTTTTCTTCCTCTGTTGTTTGCTGGAATAATTACATCAAGATTAGATGTAATGTTGTCTGTATTTGCAATTCCGATAATTGGAATACCTGCATTGGTTGCTTCAATAATTGCTTGTTCATCTACTTGTGGATCTGAAATTAAAACTAATTTTGGTTCAATGTAATATGGTAATGATGGATTTGTTAGTGTACCTGGCATGAATCTGTTTAGTAATTTTTTAGAACCTAAACTTTCACAGAATTTCTCAATTGGTGTTTCTGCATATTGTCTACCTGAACATACGATGAGGTTTTCAGCACCTAATCTATTGATAAATTTGGCTGCGGTTTTGATTTTTTCTAATGTGATGTCTAAATCTAGCATGTATAGGCCTTCAGGGCTAGCTTTAGTGATGAATGGTTTCATGAATTTGGTCTTAACTTGAGTGCCTACTCTAATACCAGTGGCTAAAACCTTCTTTTTGATGTCGGTTGCTGCAGTTTGTTCACTCATGACGATTTTAAATCTCTGCCATACCGAGTATTAAATCATGCTCTGATAGTCGTAATAATTCATTGAGTTTTGCCACTCTTTCTCCTCCTACGATGCCAACTTTGAGCATTTTTGACTTTGTAGCAAGACCGATGTGGGCTATTTGAGAATCTGTAGATTCTCCAGATCTATGTGATGTGATTAATTTGATATTGTTTTGAGTTGCTTCATCAGCAAATTCCAAGGCATCAAAAAGACTACCTGCTTGATTTACTTTTAAAATTGCAGCATTGCATGATTTTACCTCAATTGCTTTTTTTAGGATATTTTTGTTTGTGACCGTCAAGTCATCTCCAGTTACCAATGTGTTGGGAAATTTTTTTGTTAATTCTGACATGTCTTCAAATGCTTCTTCATGAACTGCATCTTCGGCATAAATCAATTTAAATTTCTCAATAATATCTGCAGCAAAATCAATCTGTTCTCCAGTTGAATTTTCAAATCCTGCTCTGTCATACAGATACTTGCCTTTTTCTTCATTCCATTGTGTTGATGATGCAAAGTCAACTCCTAATGATACTTCTTTTCCTAAAGTAAATCCCAAGTTTTCACAGGCTTTGGCAGAAATTTCTAATGCTTTTTGATTTTCTAATTTTGGTGCCCAACCACCTTCATCTCCTCTTCCGTTTGTAAAATTATGATCTTCCTTTTCTAATACACGACGTAATTCTTTATGAACTGACAAATTCGTTTCAATTGCATGTTCTATAGTTTTTGAGCCTGTAGCACAAATCAAAATTTCTTGAATGTCTGGAGTTCCAGGTCCTGCATGTGCTCCTCCTCCTAAAATATTTCCTAATGGGTATGGAAATTTGAATGAAGATTCTGATGAGAGTGTTCTAAAGAGTGGCTCCCCTGATGCTTTTGATGCTGATTCCATTGATGCAATTGTAACTGCAAAAGCTAGTCCTCCTCCTATTACTGAATAATTTGTAGTTCCATCTAATTCTTTTAGAACATCATGAATTCCTTTAAGATCTGATGACTCTAATCCGATAAATTTTTGAGCGTTTTCTTTTAAAATTTTAAGACTTTCTTCAGGTTTTTCATTTGGAAAACTAACTGCTTCATATTTTCCTACGCTTGCACCAGATGGAGCACATACTCGTCCCAAAAATTGATTATCTGATGTAATGTCGACTTCTACTGTTTTACTACCTCTACTATTGTATAGAATTCTTCCTTCAATTGAGGAAATCTTGGCCAAGTTATTCTAACTCAGATTGAACTTCTTGTTTTCTTCTCTGAATTGCTTCGTAAAATGGAATTACTTGTTGTATTGTTTCTACTGTAGTCAAAAGCATTCTTCTACAACAATATCTTTCAACACCTAAAGAATCGAGAGTTTTTGTAGGATCCTCTCCTGCTTTAATTTTATTTTGATAATCTTCAAATTTATCGGCAATTAATTTTCCACATGTTATACATCTAACAGGAATTAACACGAACGAAAAAGTAACCAAGGATTATAAAAACCATGCAAGAAAATTCCTTTGCGGACGTCGCCCAGCCTGGCCAAAGGCGCTAGCTTGAGGGGCTAGTCTCTTAGGAGTACGTGGGTTCAAATCCCATCGTCCGCACCACTATTTCACTTGTTTTTCCAATTTTTGCAAAATCTTGATTAATTCAGTTCGTCTTTTTTCTTCAGTAATTACTGATCTAACATCATCCACTAGAATCCTATTTACATCAATTTTCCTTCTTGCTTCTTTGACAACTTTATCATACATTGAAAAAGTATACAGTTGAAGATACAAACTCTCCATTACTTCAAACATTCTTGATGCCTCATCAATTTTATCCATCCTAATTTTATCAAATACTTGTCTTTTCAATTCCCCAATACAATCAAGTAATCCTAAAACATATGATTCTGGCATAACTGCTAATTTTTTATCTGAAGGGATTTCTTTTTTCTCAACAATTGCAATTAAACATGCAGCTTCTACAAATTCTTGTTCAGGTGTAATTAGATATCTTCGTAATCCTCCGGTTGCTTTTTTCTTATATTTTTTTAATAACGTCGCTGCTTGTTTTAGATTATTTTTTCCAGTTACCAAATCTCCTTTATGGACTGCAATAATTGATTTACTGCAAAGAATTACAATTTCTCTTGTATTTTTTAATAAAAATTCTCTAGCATCTTGAGTTACTCCTAAATCTTTTGCAATTTTATTTAATGATGGTTTTACATTTTTTAATGTCATGTTTACCCGTGTTTTAAAACTAGGATAAAGCCGTTTGCCAAACTCTTAGGAAGTACTCCAAATGTATTTCCAAAATAGAACTTTTAGTGATAAAATTTAGTTTAGATTGTTTTTGTAAATTACACCTTGACGGTTTTGTAATATTTGATCGCTGACACATGATCCATTTTATATGATGTTAGGATTTTACGATTTTTTAATGACTACAAAAATCAACTTATTATCGATTTTTGCAATTACAACAATTTTGTTAACCAGTACAATTGTACCAAATTTTGTTGTATATGCAGATGACGATCATGAGAAAAAAATAAAGTGAAAATTACAGAACTTCAAAAAAAATGTCAGAAAGATCCAAAGACTCCAATAAAGATCAAAGCAGAATGTGAGTTACTAGATGCCATTAATGCCCTCCAAGAAGATCAAGCAACTAAAAATGATCAAATTGATGCATTAATCGCAGAACTTCAAGCAAAAGATACTGCACTTATGGACAAAGACATGGAATTGATGGATACTGATTCTTTACTTGCAGAAACTGATACTACCACTCAAACTGAATTGGAAGATACAAAGAGTGAATTGGCTGATGCATTAGAGGCAATAGCCATTATGTGCCAAAACAATGTACACATCAAAGATGCTTCTACAAGTTTTGTTTGGTTCTTCGTTTATGTGAACCAAGTATTCGTAGTATTATCTGATGTAGACATTGAATTAGGTGTAGAATTACCTCAAGTCTCTGTTGATGTAATCAAAGGGGTAAGCTACAGCACAAGAGTTGTAGACCCTTGTGATGAATTCAATTCTATTGAAGACCTAATTGGTTGGAATCCTGACTGTGAAATAAGAATCATCAAAGGTGTTAATCACAGCACTCAGGAAATAGTCTTGCTAGAGCCAATGCACCCATACACAGTATATCCATTCGCATTCTTGGATGACAGCATCGAGTATCTCAAAGTGCTTAATGCAGCCAAAGAATTGAACGATGTGGAAATGTGTGATGGTTACACTGATACATCAGAATCCTTAGTTGAATTGCTCGTATAGGACAATTGATAGATGAATACGGTCCTTAGGGACATACCCATCTTTTTCTTTATTTTACTCTCATTTTAGACATATTTCGTATTTTCAAAGCTCTTAGGAATGTTATAGAAACTATTTCCAAAACGTGGCTTTTAGATACAAAATCTAGTAATCTTTTAAATCTAATTTGAAATTACTTGTTTTTATGAGATTTGTAATTTTTACATTAATCTCATTGATCTCATCAATTGGAATCATCCCTGCAATCCCATTTGATGATGCGAGTGCTATTGCGTATTTCCCACCTCCTCTCAAACAAATCTTAGACGGTGTTGTTCCAGAAAATGTAACTTGTACTGAAGGTTTGGTAATTGCTCTCAAAGCACTAGATAATTCTCCAGTATGCCTTAAACCCACATCGATTGAAAAATTGATTCAACGTGGATGGGCAATAGAAAAAGAAGCAATTGTGATAGATGATACAGTACAAGATGATTTCAAATTTATCAAAGATGATGGCTCGGTTGCAACCGAGCAAGAAATTGCTGAAAGAGTAGAATATTTAGTAAAAATATCTGATCCTAGAACTGATGAAGAGCGTGCCAAAGATGTTGTGTATCGTGAAAAGTATGGAGATGCGATAATCATTGATTCTGTAGTTATAGGTACGCAAGGTGTAGTGGGTCATACTTTTGATGATGTTGCAAATTTGGCTAGTCATTACAAAGAAGGTGCGTATACAGCTTTTGGTACTACAACTACAAATGGAGACGAAGGGGCAGCACCAGTATTTGAACGTCTAGACAATTTTAGAATCTGGATTGAAGAGAATAATGAAGAATATCAAATCATTAGTTCGGTAAATGATTTACATGATGTAAAGAAAAATGGTAAAGCAGGTTTTATCATTAATTCACAAAGTTCTGATATGTTGGATGGAGAACTTGTTAATGTGCAAAAGTTTTATGATGCTGGTATTCGTCAGCTAAATTTTGCATATAATGTTGATAATATGTGGGCTGCAGGTATGAATTCTAACAACCAAGAAAATGTTGGTCTTACTGAACTTGGTGAACAGCTTGTCATTGAAATGAATAAAGTTGGCATGTTAGTTGATTGCTCTCATTCCAGTGATCAGGCTTGTATTGATGCTGCAAGAGTGACCACAAAGCCTATGGTATTGTCTCATAGCAATCCTCGCGCACTTTTGGACAATATTCGGAATTCTAATGACGAGGCGATTAAAGCCGTCGCTTCAACTGGGGGAGTAATTTGTACTAATTACATTGGTAGTTTCTTGAATGAAGAGGGAGATGCTTCACCTAAAGCCATATCTAAACATGTAGATTATGTGAAGCAATTAGTTGGAGCTCAAGCAACCTGTTTGGGTTCAGACTATGTTCAGGCTTATGGAATTTCAATTGATCAAATCATTCGTAATCCTGACAAGTATCCACCTGAGCAAGGTTATGGTGCTGCTGCTCAATTAGGTTTACCTACAGACGGTTGGGGTATAGCACAAGTTTTAGAGGAAGATTACAACTGGACAGAAGAGGAAATTCGTGGATTACTTGGCGTAAACTTGATTCGTATTTATGATGCAAATTGGAATTAAAAAACCATCCAATTTTACTCTCATTTTAGACATATTTCGTATTTTCAAAGCTCTTATTTTGGATATAATTTCATCAAAGATATGGAAATTACTGTTGATCAAATGTACCATATTGAAAATAAAGGTCACGACATGGGATTTTTGAAAAAATTTATGATGGAGAATGCAGGTGCTGCAGCTGTTAGAAGATTAATCGACAAAATTGATAATGTAGAATTAAAAAATATCCTAATTTTTGTAGGGTTGGGCAATAATGGCGGTGATGGTTTGGTAATGGCAAGGCATCTGGCAGGATATGGTGCTAGTGTGACTGTAATGCTTCTTGGCAATCCTGATAAAATAAAGACTGAGGAAAGTAATTGGAATTGGTCTATTTTAAAAAAAATGCCATCTGTGAAATTAATGTCTGGTGATTCTTTTGAATTTGATTTTAAACCTGATGTGATAGTTGATGGAATTTTGGGAACTGGGATATCTGGAGATATTCGAGAACCATACGCATCTGCAATTAATTTCATCAACGAAGCAAATTGTTACAAATTTGCAGTGGATGTTCCATCTGGATTAGATCCACAAACTGGCGAAACGGCAAATATTTTCACAAAGTGTAACATGACAGTAACTTTTCATAAAATGAAAGAAGGAATCCCTAAACGAAAAGATTTGACTGGTGAATTATATGCTGAAAAAATTGGAATTCCTCCTGAAGCTGAAGAGGGTATCTTATGAAAGTTCATCAAATTCAAGTAGGAAATATGCAGAATTTTTCATACGTTGTTGAGGATGAGGATACTAGTGAGTCTATCATAATTGATCCTTCTTGGGATTTGATAGAGTTAGAAATGATCATAAAAGAAAATAATCTTAAAATAAAATACATTGTAAACACCCATCATCATTTTGATCATACTTTGGGAAATGAAGCCATGGTTGAATCCACCAAAGCTCCAATCATCCAACATGAATCTTCAGAATTAAAACATGACATTACTGTAAAGGATGGGGATTTTATTGAATTTGGAAATTCCAAATTAAAAGTACTTCACACTCCGGGTCATTCTCAAGATAGTATTTGTCTTGTAGGTGATGGGAAAATTTTTTCTGGTGATACATTGTTTGTTGGGAATTGTGGCAGAATTGATCTACCTGGAGGTAACGCAAAAGATCTCTATCATAGCTTATTTGATGTATTGCACAAATTAGATGAGAATCTAGTCATGTATTCTGGCCATAATTATGGTGGGGCTGAAATTTCAACTCTGGGACAAGAAAAAATCACTAATCATGTAATGCAAAAAAGAACTGAACAACAGTTTCTTGATATGATGGGTTAGGAATTACAATGGATGATTTTGAACTGTTTGGAAATATAGAACAAGGAAAAAATTTCATTGAATCTATGAAATCTAAAAGATTTCTTTTTTCTTTTGTAATTTCTTATACTGAAACTTGTGAAATCCCTGGAATTACATTTGCCGGTGCAGATAAGGATTCAATTCAGTTTACTCCTCCTGCTGATGCTGAATATCTCCATTACGGATATTGTAAAACTATTGATACAATCCCAATGACACCTGATGGTAAACCTACCCCTGGATTATTAACAAAAACTGCATTAGAATCAGCTAGTATTCCACACTTGACGATTAATGCTGGAAGTAAAATTTCTCCACAACTTCCATTTGTTGATACTGGCATGTCTTTTGGAAAAAACATTTCAACTGAGGATGCTATGACTGATTCACAGGTATCACATGCTGTTGATTATGGTAGAATTGTGGGACGAAGTATGTCATCACTTACTGATTGTTTGATAATTGGTGAAAGTATTCCTGGTGGAACAACTACAGCTCTAGCAGTTCTAAAAGCATTAGGATATGATGCTAAAGTAAGTTCCAGCATTCCAAACAATCCTATTGAATTAAAAAATCAAATTGTTACATCTGCACTTGAAAGAATAGACTCTGATCATCCATACAGTATTGTAGCTAAAGTTGGTGATCCAATGATTCCGTTTGTAGCTGGAATGCTCAGTTCTGCATCTAGTGTATCTAGTGTAATGTTGGCAGGAGGAACTCAGATGGCTGCAGTTTTGGCATTTGCAGCAAAAATTGGTTTTAATGAAGAAAACACTGCGATTGGAACTACCTCATACATCACTAATGATGAAAGTGCAAATTTTACTAGTCTTGTATCTAAAATTGCAGATATTCCAGTAATCTCTATAAATCCAGGTTTGGAAAATTCACAGCACGCTGGTTTGAAAGCATTTTCTGAAGGATTTGCAAAAGAAGGAGTAGGGGCAGGCGGTAGCATTATCTCATCAATGATTAAGACTGGAAATGATTCTACAAACTTTTTGGAAATTGCAGAAAAAGAATATCATCGATTGTTTACTTCACTGTAACTGATTTTGCAAGATTTCTAGGATAGTCTGGGTCTGTATCTTTTTCAAGCGCTGCATAATATGATAAAAATTGAATTGGAATGATTTCTGAGATTGGATATAACACCTGATCTATTTTTGGCATTTCTATCCAATAATCGTAAATATCACTTTCGATATCTGAAACTCCAATAATTTTTGCGCCACGAGCTTTAATCTCTCTTGCACTGGTTAATGTATCTGAATATGTTGAATCATTTGGATTTATAATAATTACAAATACATTTGAATCCATTAATGCAAGAGGCCCATGTTTTAATTCACCTCCTGGAATTCCTTCAGCATGAATGTATGTCAACTCTTTTAATTTCAAAGCTGCCTCTTTTGCAATTGGATAATTGATTCCTCTTCCAAGTACATAGATGTCTGAAATGTTTTTCATCTCTTTAGCAATTTTTTGAATCTTTACTGGGTTTTCTAATATTTTTATAATTGATTCAGCGAATTTCTCAAAGTTAATTGTTATTTTACCGTCAGTTAATTTTTGTACTATTTTATAGAGAACTACTAATTGAGATGTGAAACTTTTTGTTGCAGCTACACCAATTTCTGGTCCACAGTTCATTCCAATTACAACATCTGCTTCTCGAGCAAGTGAAGATGTCATTAAATTTACTATTGCTATGATTTTACAATTTGCCTGTTTTCCAATTTTTACTGCATCTAAAACATCTGCACTTTCTCCACTTTGAGATAATGCTATTACAATGGAATTTTCTTCAATACTCTCTGGTGCAAACTGGAGTTCACTTGACATGATTGGTTCTGCTTTAATCTTGGCATATTTTGAGAAGATTTGCTTTGCAATGAGTGCTGAATTATAACTAGTTCCACTGCCTGTAATGTAGATATTTTTTGCATGTTTGATATAATCTGCTGCTTTTTCTATTTCTTCTTCTGTTTTCTCTCCAGCTTTTAGTATAGTTTCATGTTGTTCATAAATTTCTTTTAATGTGAAATGTGCATAATCTCCTTTGTAAGCATCTCCAAATTCTTTAGATACTTTTGTAATTCCATATTTTGCATGTTCTCCTTGGAAATCTAATATTTGGAATTTATTTTCTTCTAAAATTACAAAATTACCATTTTCTAAATAAATTGCATCGTCAGTATATTCAACAAAACCTAAAACATCGCTAGATAGAAAAAAATCATCTTGCCCTACTCCTATAATTAATGGCTCATGAAATCGTGCAGCTGCAAGTTGACCGTTTTCAAACATTGCAACAAATGCATAATGACCTTTAATCTCTGAAACTGTTTTCAAAATTGTTTCTTTAACGTCTCCTGTTTTTTCATAGTGCTTCTGAAGTAAGTTTGCAATAATTTCACTGTCTGTTTCACTTTTGAAATCATATCCTTCATCTTCTAATTGTTTTTTTAATTCTTCAAAATTCTCTATTATTCCATTATGTACAATTGCAATTTTTCCTGAATTACTTGGATGTGGATGTGCATTAAATTCTGTAACTTTTCCATGAGTTGCCCATCTAGTATGCCCGATACCTATTTTTCCAGGAAGTAAATCTAACTGAATTTTTGAATTAACTTCATTGACTTTTCCAATTCCTTTTTTCAATTGAATTTGATTATTTGATTCAGTTGCTACTCCAACACTGTCGTATCCACGATACTCCATTCTTTTTAATCCCTTCACAATGATGGGTGCTGCAAACCCCTTTCCGTAATAACCGATAATTGAACACATTATGATTCTCTTTGATAATTGGGGTTATTTACTGATAAGCCTAATTTTTTGATTATTCAGTTGAAGAACTTTTATCTTTTGGGGCTTCAGTTGCAGGAGCCTCAGTTGTTTCTTCTTCTGTAGCCTCAACTTTTGGTTCTTCTTTCTTTGTTTTTTCTAACATTTCGGGAATTTTTGATTCTGGTGTAAAGCGAACACTGTCTTCTTCTTCAATAGTAACAATGTAGGATGGAATGTTGACTTTTCTTTCACCAATCATTATGTGACCGTGAATGACTGCTTGTCTTGCTTGATATGGTGTTTTGAATCCAAGTTTCTTTGAAACAATAGTTTGTAATCTTCGTGAAAGTAAATCTTTTGCATTTAGATTGAGTACATCATCTAATGTTGCATCTCCTGCCACTAAACCAATCCTTGCAAGAGATTTCATTAAAATTGGTTCTTTCTCTGCTCTAACTTCTTGTCTTAATGCAAGTAATGATCTTGCTTGATGTCTTACACGTGATAATTCTGTATGTGCTTTCCATAATTCTCTTTTAGTTCTTAATCCAAATGTTCCTAGAGTTTCTAACTCTTCCATTTTTAATTCATAATTGAGTGGTCTTTTTGGTTTTCTCCAGACTTTACGTGGATATTTAGGATCTCCCATTCAAAACACCTATTCTTTTTTCTCCACTGCTGCTGCTGCATCTGCTGCCGGAGCTTCTGCACCTTCTGCTACTACTGCTGCCGGAGCTCCTGCACCACCTTTCTTAACTGGAGCTGCCAGTCCACCTTTAGCAACACCTACTGCTCCACCTTTTCTACCTGAAGTTCTAGTTCTCTGTCCTCTAACTTTAAGACCACTTAGATGACGATAACCTCTCCAACTTGCAGCAATTCTTTCTCTTTCAATATCATTTCTCAATGTAAATGGAATATCTGATGTTAACAAATGTAAATCTGCACCGGTTTCAATATCTTTTCTTCTGTTAAGGAACCAGATTGGAATATTACTTGCAATTGGATCTGTAATTAATTTTTCAATTGCTTGAACATTTTCATCTGTAAGATTACCTATATTGGAATTAGCATTAATTTTTAGAGTATCAAGAATAGCTGTTGCAAACATGTAGCCGAGACCTTTAATTTGGGTCAATCCGATAACCATTTTTCTCTCTCCACGGATATCGTTTCCTACAATTCTGACAATGTGTCTATATTCTTGTGCGCTCAAGTATTCAAAAATTCTTAGAATCCCAGATAAAAACCATGCTAGGCATCAAATTACATGATTTTTGAAATGTGCACTAATTGAGATTTTAAGATCATGCCTAATCTTGATATCTTTTTTGAATTTGATTATTTAAAATCCTCATCACTAGTCCAATCACTGCCTTGGACATTCCATAAATTGCATTTACAACATTTTTTGACTCCTCTTTGAGCGTCAATATCTACACAAAAACAGTGAATTCCTTTCCCAGATGGATCCTTACTGCAGAGTTTTTGCATATTTTTGTGGGATTTTATTTCTTAATTATCTTATTGGAAGAATTAATTCAAAAAGTTAATACTTTGAAAATCTTGTATTTTATTATGAGTGATACATTTGATCGAGAAAAAATTGTTGAATGCATGTTTGATCCAACTACTTCATCCATTTTAGCGGAACTTGAGGATGGTCAAAAAAAATGCTCTTTTTTGGCTGAACAATCATCTGTTTCTGAGTCTGAAGTTCTTGAAAGGCTTTCATATTTGATTGAGCATGGATTTATTTCAAAAAATCCTGATGGTGGAAAATGTATACTAACTGCAAATTCTGAAAAACTCACTAGTATTATTGAAGATGGCGATAATTTTGATGCAACTATTAGTGGTTTAGAAAAAATGGATAGTTACTTAAACTGATTTTTTTCTATTTTTTATTCCAATTATTCCCACAACTGCCAGTCCTACCATCCCAATTATCAGAAGACTTAATGAAATTATCGATATTATGAATTTTTTATCTATATCTGGTAGTGGGCCTATTGCACCTGCTACGTAAATTCCATCTTCATTAGAACTTTGAATAATTAGTTGATAAGTTCCGGTTTCAAATACATCAAACTCTTTTTCTATTGTTTCTTCATTAATTTTCTGAGACATTATTTCTATATTTGATGGGTCTAAAATTATTGCAGTGATTGCATTTTCTTCAAATTCCATTATTTGAACTGCAAAAATCCCTGTAGGTGCAATTTCTTTATCAAGATCAACTGAAATTGTAACTGTTTCAACTGAACTAACTTTTCCATTTCCTTGATTGATTCCTTCTAGTGTTATTTGATTTTCTACTATTGACACTACTAGTCCTGACACAATTAATAATCCAAAAATTACAATAATTAATCCTGATTTTTGCACAGATTTAGGCTGATTATCTTTAGTTTAAACCTAATTTTTCACAATTATTTAGCCTAATACAACAAAGTTAGATTAGGCTAAGAAAGTTAGCTTAGGGTAAATTTAAATAAAGAATTTTGGTTTTTTTGATATCTTGAAAATTAGTCGTTCAACTTTGATGATTTCATTATTAACGCTAGTTATTGGATTTTCTGTAATTGTGTTTTTCCCAACTTTCTCTGATGCTCAATCTGTATCTAAAACATTTGTAACTCATTCAGGAGCAGTGGTTCAAACATCTGGCGAAATCCTTGATCCGCTGTATACTGTTTCTACTGTGGACTTTGATCCAATGGAATATTTGAGAGATTTCAATTATGGTAATATTTCACAATTATCTGATGGTACAACTGTTAGAGAATTTACAATAATTGCTGAAGATGATAAAATCATGGAGGTATCTCCTGGCGTATTTTATAATGTTTGGACTTTTAATGGAACAGTTCCAGGTCCTACCATTAGAGCAACTGAGGGAGATTTACTCAAAATTAAATTCATCAACAATGGTTCTAAAGAACACACGATGCATTTTCACGGGATTCATCCTGCTGGAATGGATGGTGTCTTTGAACCTGTTGGAGGTAATGGTGGACAATTTGTATATGAATTTGAAGCTGGACCTGTAGGTGTGCATCCATACCATTGCCATGTAATGCCTCTTGAGGAACATATTGTTCATGGTCTTTACGGTGTTTTCATAGTTGATCCAAAAGAAGAACGTCCACAAGCTGATGAAATGGTTATGGTACTAAATGGATTAGATACTGATTTTGATACTGAAAATAATTTCTATGCTGCTAACACTATTCCGTTTTATTATCAACATCATCCAATCCAGATTGACACCGATGAATTAATTCGAGTTTATGTTGTTAATATGGTGGAATTTGATCCTATCAATAATTTCCATCTTCATGGAAATTTGTACAAGTATTATCCTACGGGAACTGACCTTGTACCATCATTTTACACTGATATGATAACATTATCTCAAACTGAGCGTGGGATAATGGAATTCCAATATGATTTTCCAGGAAAATATCTCTTTCATGCTCACAAAGTTGAATTTTCAGAAAAAGGTTGGGTGGGAATTTTCCTTGTGAGTGATTCTATTAAAAAAAGTGTTCAGGAGGTAGATTATGGAACTAAGTGATAACGCATCAAAAGTAAAGATAATTGCAAGTGGAGTTATTCCATTTATTTTTATTATTCTAATGATGGCATATATTTTCGGTCCTGGTGCTGATTTGTTAGATTTTGGGGTTCTTCTACCTGAAGTAACCATAGAGAAAATTGATTTCCTTGATTCTGAAATCCAAGCAACTGTTAGAAACACAGGCCCTATCCCTGTTGAAGTGGTAATGGCTGATGTAAATGATCGAATTCAACCTGCTGCAGTTGAACCTGATAGGTTCCTTGAAAGATTTGAAACTACATTGGTTAGAATTCCATTTGAATGGAATGAGGCAGAACCATACACTATAGGAATTACTGTTGAAGATGGAACCCGATTTGAAAAAGAAGTTGAATCAGCTGCCCCTGCATTAGAATTATCATTAGATCTTGCAATATTCTTTGCAATAATTGGAACATATGTTGGAATAATTCCTGTGATGATTGGTTTACTTTGGCTTCCTTTCATCAAAAAAATCAGCAAGCAAAAATATCATTTCTTTTTAGCATTAACTGCTGGTCTACTGCTTTTCTTAGCAATTGATTCTATAGAAGAGGCTGTTGAAGTATCTGATGAAAATTTAGCATCTAGTTTCAATGGAACATTGCTAGTATCTACAGTGACGGTACTATCTTTTCTTGGATTGTATTATGCTGGAAATAAACTTGTCGATAGAGCAAATTCTTCAAAATTCACAAAGCCTGTGGCCATTGCATTGATGATTTCTATTGGAATTGGATTGCATAATTTTGGTGAAGGGCTTGCAATTGGTGCAGCAGTTGGAATGGGCTCCATTGCATTTAGTACATTTTTGATTATTGGGTTTGCGTTACATAATACAACTGAGGGTTTAGCTATTGCTGCCCCTATGTCTAGAGGCAAATTGATGCTTGGAAAATTAGTTGCAATGGGAATCATTGCTGGAAGTCCTGCTATTTTTGGAGCCTGGATTGGTGGATTTGTTTATTCACCTTTTACATCTGTAATCTTTTTTGGAATTGGGGCTGGTGCTATTTTTCAGGTAATTGTAGTAATTCTAAAATGGATTTATGATGAAAACGATCAAAAATTATCTACAATGGCTGTAGTTTCAGGATTTGCTGTGGGTATGTTAGTGATGTATCTGACTAGTATCTTGGTTTAATTTGGTTCTGGATGAATCGTAATTACAGAGTTTTTAATTTCAATTCTAATAATGTGCTCAATCTCTGATGTCAAATCATGAACTTTTTCAATTGACAAATCTTTGTTAAATGAACAATCAATATCTATTTTGAGAATATTTTCAAATTTCAAAGATACAATTCTACCTATTTTCTTAATATCTGGATATTTTTCTAATATTGTTTTGATTTTTTGTTCAGTTTCAATATCTTCAATGTTGATATTTTCTGGAACCGTAACAAATGGTTCTAGATGAATTGTAGCGTGTTCCATATCTGGAATTTGTTCTTGAATTCTTTGCTCAATTATTTCTGAAATTTTATGAGCTGAGGATAAATTTATTTCCCTTTCTACCATTACGTGCAAATTAAAATGTGTCTTACCCTTTGTCTTATGTGTGGTAACATTATGAACCCCTTTAACACCATCGACCTTTTGTGCAATGTCTAATATTTTTGCATCTAGTGGAACATCTTTCCAATTTGGTTCAAAATGGATTGTAGTTGATGCATTAGTGATTTTGTTTTTTATATTTCTCTCAACACTGTCACTAATTTCATGTGCTCTATCAAAACTAGTGTCTCCTCTTAGGGAGATTGTGACATCTGCAAAAATTGTATCCCCTGATCTTCTCATAAGAATTGATCCTGTATCTACTACACCATCAGTTGACATTGAAATTTCTCTGACTTTTTTTACAAGCTCTGGAGATATTACGTCAGTCAAATCTAATGCTGTTTTGTATATCAATTTCACACTTAATGCCGCAAGTAAAATTCCCAGAATTAATGCTGCGATAAAATCCCCAAAATACAATCCATATGAAACTAAAACAATTCCTGCAATTGCTACTACTGTGGAACCTAAATCCATGAATGCATGGTAAAAATCAGCTTTCAAAGTAGCACCGCCTATTTTTTTAATAGATCTTCTCAAGAGAATAATTCTGAAAAAATCCACTCCTATTGTGTACAGTCCACCAATAATTGCAAATAACCCTGGCAAGACACTTGGAGGGGGACTTTGTAATCTGTTGATTGATTCGTAAATGAAAAAACAAGCAATTAGAAAAATTGCTATTCCTCCAATTAATCCTCCAAGTGATTCAATTTTGCCATGACCGTACGTATGTTCTGCATCTGGTGGTTTGATTGCCCATCTTGCAGCTAAAAGTAGAACAAGTGTTACTACACTGTCTAACAAAGCATGAATACTATCAGTGATTAATGCTAAACTGTTGGAGATTAATCCGAAAATTAATTCAACTAGAAATGCTGAAAATATGGCTAAAAGCGAAATCTGTAAAACTCTGGTTCTTTGAACAAACATTTCCTTCTTTTTGATAATGTGATCACGTATTACCGTTTTCTACGAAGTAATCCTATCTATTATCCTGAAATTAGTTCACCCCATCATTTCTAGACTAAAATCACGATACGTATGGAGCAGAAGCAAGAATCATCTAGTCATGCAGAAACTAGATCCAGTCAAAATATCATGGATAAT